>OIXQ01000031.1_pt1 | contig 106083 bp, 99 predicted proteins | sample 1587791 | NCBI WGS metagenome assembly OIXQ01 (sample SAMN03283273) | human gut metagenome | biome: human-associated habitat; material: feces | host: Homo sapiens | place: Peru | collected 2012
GTAATTATCGCAAAATTCGGGTAATATGGGTAGGTACCGGCTATGGAGCGTTTACTTTATAACAAATACCATTTATAAATTTATTGAAATAATCATAACAAATATAATCATATTCCACAATCTCCTCACACCACAAATAGAACTCCATTTCCAACAACAAAAGTGACACTCCCCAATAATCTCTCATCGGAAAGTGTCCCTGTTATTTTTCTGTTATTTAATTTCCCTGTGAATCAGGTCAATTTACTTTGCGTTTCTGTAGATGATATCGTTTCTTCCAGAACCATTTGAGATCATGGTGATTGTATTAAAAGTGCCAGGTGCACATGAACATATTTATTCATATTTTGTTTATCTCTCATTCATCTGCACCTGGTACCTTAAAACATATTGTCACCCATTCAAACTGGAAATTGAATTCTTTTAGATATGATTTCTCTCTGATATTATTCCATACAGTTCTGGTCGTCGGTTTTTGCACCCCCATACCTCACGGTGACGATAATCTCGCAACATATCTACATCCAACTCTGCAACATACACGCCCTCTCCCTCATCAGCTTCAAATACACATGTATCTCGCGAGCCAGGAAGCTCCGGTATATATACAACACCATCGAACAAGGTAGAATGTCCGTTGCAATCCGGATGAGGAGCCGGATAATTACACGTGGCGATGGCTAGCATATTTTCGTATGCTCTGCCCCGGAGTTGTGCGAGACGGTTCAGTTCCATTGGGCAGGCATTTGGAACCAGAAGGATTTCTGCTCCTTTCAACATCATAACTCGAGCACTTTCTGGGAATTCCCGGTCATAGCAAATCATTGATCCGACTTTTACAACTCCGTCCTTCGTATCCAATTCTGCCACAAAAAAATCATCTCCTGCATCCAGAACACTTTCATCATCTTCTTCCCCAAAATCACAAATATGGACTTTTGAATAACAATACTGCATTTTGCCATGTCGATCGAAAAGACAAACCGTATTTCTCGGTTTCGGCTCATGTTGCTCCAAAAGAGTGATAGCTATAGCCATATCCAACTCCGCAGCAAGTTCTGCAAACCGTTTCACAAAAGAGCCATGGCAAGGAATGGCACATTCCCGTAGACTTGCCTCTTTATGTGGAAAGATGTATCCACAGCTCCACATTTCTGGAAAGATTGCAATATCTGCCCCCTTTTCTTTTGCCTGAAAACAGGCCTTGATTCCCTTTTCCATATTTCCTTTCAGACTTCCTACTGGAAGAAGCTGTAAGAATGCAATTGTAAGTTTCATATATTCCTCCATATGATTATAGAAGCTAACTCAATGCTCTAAAATTATAATTTAGTATCACTCTACATGATGAAAAACTTTCAATCTTTGTGCCTCATTTGCCTCAAATCCGAATTTTTCGTAAAATGGAATCTTATCAGGGACTGCACATAACTCTACAAAAATATCTGTCCCCTTAACTCCATTGTCATTTATAAATCTTTTCAATTCGTTTATTAACAGCTTTCCTATGCCTTTTCCCTGATATTCAGGTCTGACAACGACATCTTTAATATAATAATTAAGTCCCATATCTCCATTCATTCTTGCCATAGCGACAATGCGATCTCCGTCCCATATAGAAACTCTGAATAAAGTATGTGCCATTGCTAGCCTTGTCTGTTCAAGTGAGGGGCCATCGCCCCATACAGTTTCCCATAATTCGATAAATTGTTCTGCTGTTAATTCGTTGTACTTCACTATCAAATTTGACATAAATTATTTTCCTCCAATACTTGCCCCTCGAAAACCAATTAAATTAGGGTGTTTCACAAACTGGAATTTATCAGTTAATAAATTTACTCGCCAGTTTGTATACTTGATTTATTTCTTTGCTTTCTAACTTCCAGTTATTGAGTTCATCTTTAATCAGCTCCGGAAATTTTTTACTAATATCTCTTAAAGCATTACCTACTGATTTCCTAACATATTCACTCGGATCTTCTTTTAAGGCTACAATCCGCCTAATTGCTTCATTCGGATTATCTTTGAAATATGGTCTACTTGTCCATATTCTTAATCCTTCCGTAACTGCTCTCCTCGTATTTGGATTATCATTTTCTAACCATTCATCAATGATCGGAAGTGCTTTTTCATATCCTGTATTTTTGCAAAATTCATCAAATGCCTTTGCTAATACTTCCTGAACTCTCCAATTATCATCTTTAGAAACTTCATCTCTCATAAATGTCAAAATATCATTCTGTTCTGATAAGTATCCAAAAAGAAATACACCGTACATTCTTACTTGATAGGTATTTGAGTAATAAGCTAAAAACGCCAACTTCTTGACAAATTCTTTATCATTAGATCTATAATCGGATAAGGCTCTTTTTTCTTCCTCTTTAAAACCATTTTCTATCAAAGAAAATTCTTTTTCTAAACTCGCAATATAATTTTCCAAACAAAATCACCTTACTTTCAAATTCAAATTTATCAAACTCGTTCCATCTCCCATTCTAACAACTACATAGTCAGAAAATTCATCACCAGATTAACCATTATATCTTTTTCTTCAGGGTTTGATTCAGCAATCATCAATGTAATTGCAACTAAAGCACCATCACTTATTCTCTTTATCCCATTCTTATATAAATAGTCATTTCTACTCAAGAATTCCAAAAATAACGATGCAGCTATTCTCTTACATCCATCCGCATAAGGATGATCCTTTATCATAAAGTAAAGAAGATTTGCGGCTTTTTCTTCCAAAGATGGGTAAACATCACCACCAAATACATTCTGATAAACAGCAGCAAGAATGCCTTCAACTTTCCCTTTCTCTTTTTCGACACCAAAAACATCTGATTTGAATGTATCTTCCATGGCATTTACCATATTTCGGCATTCTTCATATGTAATTCTGTAAATTGGTTTATTTCCAGCTGGTTTCTCTAGAGATTGATGATCATACTGGTCTAACAACATTAATGCATCGGTATATAAGTTAACAGCTTTTAAAACATCCTCTTCAGAGGTATCCAACGTACACGCAAGCATTTTAGTTTGTATATCAACTGTTCTCTGCAAAGCCTCTAATCTTTTTTCATTGATTGCATAACCTTGTATAATATACTGTTTCAATACTTTACTTGCCCATTGTCTAAATTCTACACCTCTTTTTGACTTAACTCTATACCCTACCGATATAATGACCTCTAAGTTATAAAACTGTACTGGCTTATCTGAATTTGCAATGTGCATTTTTTGCACATTGCTTTCTCTCTGCAATTCTCCTTCCTTAAAAACATTATTTATATGTCTTGTAATTACTGTTCTGTCCACATTAAAAAGTTCTGTCATCTGAGCTTGCGTAAGCCATACTGTATCATTTTCAACTGGTACTCTAAGACTTATTTCACTATCCTTCGTTTCAAAAATAACTACATTATTTAACACAGTATTTCTCCATTCCTATCCCCAAACAAACTGAATATTAATCCACTTGTCCTTATTTACAACAAATACCATTTTTAAATTTATTGAAATAATCATAGCAAATATAATCATATTCCACAATCTCTTTACACCACAAGGAGAAATCCATTTACAACAACAAAAAGGACGCTCCCCAATAATCTCTTACCGGAAAGTGTCCCTGTTATTTTTCTGTTATTTGATTTCCCTGTGAATCAGGTCAGATTACTTTGCGTTTCTGTAGATGATATCGTTTCTTCCAGGACCATTTGAGATCATGGTGATTGGGAATCCGATATGCTCCTCAACGAACTCGATGTACTTTCTGCAGTTCTCTGGGAGATCCTCGTACTTCTTGATTCCTCTGATATCTGTCTTCCAGCCTGGGAGTGTCTCATATACAGGCTTTGCCTTCTTGAGCTTTGATGTTGTTGGGAAGTCTGTTGTAACCTCACCGTCGATATCGTAGCCTACACATACTGGGATCTCATCGAGATATCCAAGTACATCAAGTACAGTAAATGCAACATCTGTTGTTCCCTGGATACGGCAGCCGTACTTTGATGCCACACAGTCGAACCAACCCATTCTTCTAGGTCTTCCTGTTGTTGCGCCGTACTCACCGCCATCACCGCCGCGGCGTCTGAGCTCATCTGCCTTGTCGCCAAATATCTCACTTACGAACTCGCCTGCTCCTACTGCGCTTGAGTATGCCTTACATACAGTGATGATCTGCTTGATCTCGTATGGAGGTATACCTGCACCGATGGCACCGTAAGCTGCCAGAGTTGATGATGATGTAACCATAGGGTAGATTCCGTGATCCGGATCCTTCAGTGAACCAAGCTGACCCTCAAGAAGGATGTTCTTGCCCTCCTTGATCGCCTCATAGAGGTATGCTGATACGTCACATACATAAGGAGCAACCATCTCCTTGTACTCCATGAGTGTGTCGAATATATCATCAACCTTTAAGAGTGGCTTGTGATACAGGTTCTCAAGAAGAACGTTCTTCTGTACTATAACTCTCTCGATCTTCTCCTTCAGTGCTTCCTCATCAAAGAGCTCGCTTACCTGGAAACCGATCTTTGCATATTTATCTGAATAGAATGGAGCGATTCCTGACTTTGTTGATCCGAATGACTTACCTGCAAGTCTCTCCTCCTCGTATTCGTCGAAGAGAATGTGGTATGGCATAACCATCTGTGCTCTATCAGATACAAGGATCTTAGGTATTGGCACATTTCTGTCTGTGATAGACTTTATCTCCTTGAAAAGAACAGGGATGTTAAGTGCAACACCGTTTCCAATGATACTTGTTGTGTGACTGTAGAACACTCCTGATGGAAGTGTATGTAAAGCAAATTTACCATAGTCATTGACAATTGTGTGACCTGCGTTGGCACCACCCTGGAATCTTACGATTATGTCTGACTCCTGGCCTAACATGTCTGTGATCTTACCTTTTCCTTCGTCGCCCCAATTGGCTCCTACAACCGCTCTTACCATAATACTTTTCCTCGCTTTCGCAGCATTTTGAAATATTTTCTGATATCCGTATTGCAGCTGTTCAAATGCCTCTGTTTTGAAAATTATTCACAAGCCAAATAACCACAATACTTTTTTATTATAGCACTATTATGTCATAAGTAAAATCAATATTATTTATAGTTATTATAAGTACGTCTTATATTTATCTTTACTTTTTGATTAAACCAACATAAACTATAAATATAATGGATTTTGTCCACACCTGATGGTTTTTTACTTATTTATCACATGTTAAATTTGCACTCAAACTAGCATGCATATGCCAATCTCAATCGAATCTGGAGGAAATTATATATGAACATAAATTTCGAATATTACAAGATCTTCTACCACGTCGCCAAGGCTTCCAGTATATCCGCCGCTGCCAGGGAGCTGTGCATATCCCAGCCAGCCGTAAGTCAGGCGGTCAAAGCACTGGAGCAGGCGATCGGCATAGAACTGTTCATCCGAACCAAGAAGGGCGTCTCACTGACAAATGCCGGAGAGATCCTCTACTCCCACGTTGCAGCGGGATACGAATCCATCTCCCTTGGTGAACAGCAGCTCTCACAGCTTCTCCACATGGAGACCGGTGAGATAAGGATAGGCGCAAGCGATATGACACTGCAGTTCTATCTACTGCCATATCTGGAGCATTTCCACCAGCTATATCCGGGGATCAAGGTTCATGTCACAAATGCGCCTACCCCCAGCACGATAAACCATCTGCTCTCTGGCAACATAGACTTCGGTATAGTCACAAGTCCTCTTCCAGCAGATCCTCACATGGAGATCAGGCAGGCTAGGGAGATCGAGGACATCTTCATCGCCGGGCCAAGGTTCTCATATCTTCAGGGCAAAACTCTGGACTACCACGATCTGGACGAGCTTCCAATCATTTGTCTGGAGCATGACACAAGCACACGCGCATACGTTGACACATTCCTGAGCCATGAGGGCGTGACTCTGCAGCCCGAGTTTGAGCTGTCGACCAGTGATATGATCGCCCAGTTCGTCATGAGAAATCTCGGCATCGGCTCCATCATGGCAGACTTCGCCCAGAGCTATATAGACCGCGGCGACCTATTCCGCCTGCAATTTAAAAAGCCCATACCAAAGCGTCACATGTGTATCATCAGTGACAGGCGCCGTGGTATGAGCGTTGCTGCAAATAAACTTATGGAGTTATTGTAGAATGAAATCCCAGATAATCCGGAATCAGCTCATCGCACAGCCCTGTCTCTTCAAGCAGTTCTCTTGATGAGTCACCATAGATTCCCACTATATATCCGGCTCCGGCTGCCGCCGCTGCCCGGATTCCCGACGGTCCATCCTCTATGACCATGGTTTCTCCCGGCACTGCTCCGATACGCTCCATGGCCCGAATGTACATATCAGGAGCCGGCTTTGCGTTCATGGTTCCATCGTCGTATGCGCACAGCGTTATGTCAAACCATCTGCCGAGATCAAATTCTTTAAAATAGAATGCCAGATTTGTCATATTTGACCCTGTGGCTATATTCATATTTATCCCCTGTTCCTTAAGTTTATCAAGGTATGCCACAAGGCCATCCACCAGCTTGAAGTTTGCAGTATCCTCCATGTACATCTCTCTGTACATTGCCTCCTTCTCCTCGGTAAGTTCAAGTATCCTCTCCTCAGTGAGCGTGCCCTTTCCCATGAGATATTCCAGAATATCCTTGTTCGTATGCCCCAGCACATGATGCTGAAACTCCTCCGTGCTCATCTGTCTGCCGGCAAGCTTCTCCGCATAATCCTTCCATGCTATCTCATGATACTTTCCGTCGAATATCATGGTGCCATTCATGTCAAATATAATATTCTTTATCTTACAGTTTAATCTATTCATACTTGTCTCCTATATCTACTGAACGTAAAACATCATTTATCAGCACTAAGCAAATGCTTGTATGTTCCGTCTATTCCTATCGCTCCAAGCGGCGCAGTCACCACGATCGCCAGCACGGCAACCGACAATACTATATTACCACATGCCAGCCCTGCCGCAAGCGGAACTGATCCGATGGCGGCCTGGACTGTAGCCTTCGGAAGATACGCGATGACACAGAACAGCCTTTCCTTCCATGTAAGTGATGTATGTGCCACGCAGATCAGAACACCAACCGTTCTAAATGCCAGTGCGACAAATATCATAAGGAGCGCCGGAAGTCCTGCTGCCAGGGTGTATCTGATATCCACAGCCGCACCCACAAGCACGAACAATATGACCTCCGCCGCAAGCCACAGCTTTCCAAACTTCTGTGAGAGTCTTCCCGACACCGACTCTGGACATTTGAGTTTCAGGACACATGCCATGGCCACCACAGCAAGGAGCCCCGACACCGACACCTTTCCCTCAAGCCATCCCTCTATCGCTATAAGCAGGAAGGAAAATCCCAGCACGATGATGACCTTCATGCTGTTTCTCACGCAGTGTTTCCTTGCATATGATGTCTCAAAGAACAGATAGAGTCCGTATCCTACAACAACTCCAAGCAGTATTCCAAGCACGATGGATATTGGAATGTTCACGAAATCCATGACACGAGCACTTCCTCCCTGCGCCATGCTGAGAAATGTGGTAAAAAGCACTATGACAAATATATCGTCGCAGGACGCCCCCGCAAGTATCATCTGTGGAATCGCCTTGTCAGTTCCGTACTTTTTCTCTATGAGATTCACCATTCTCGGAACAACGACCGCCGGTGATACCGCCCCGAGCACCGCGCCCATTACAGCTGCCTCTGTGCGGTTTATTCCAAGTATAACAGGTGCGCACAGTATATATCCGATGATCTCGAATGACGCCGGGACAAATGAGAGCAGCACAGCCGAGCGTCCCGACTTCTTCAGATCCTTAAGGTCAAGAGACAGTCCTGCCTTGATAAGTATGATGATAAGCGCTATCTTTCTGAGATCCGCAGATATGGACAATATGGACGGATCAAAGAGATCCAGCACATACGGACCAAGAACGATTCCCGTCGCCAACATTCCTATGATCCGCGGCAGTTTAAGCCTCTGGCATATGGCTCCCATCGCCAGTCCGACTATGAAAATTAGTGCAAGTGATGTCAACATGATAAACAATACCTCCTTAATATAGCAGATGTATCAAAGCATTTTCTTATTACGAAAACAAAAAAAGCTGACACTTCTGCGACAAAAATAATCGTAGAAGTCATCAGCTATATTAGCAGTTTAGGTTGCCCATTCTGGTTTTCCAAGGGAGAACCTCATTCCCTTTTATAATAATTCTACATCTTTATCCAGCCAAGTGCATTTGCAACAGAGCTGAGCAGGATAATGATGGCAAATACAGGGCAGAGATATTTGATCATGACTACAAATACCTTCTTTCTCCTGAAGGCACTCTCGCCGTGAATTATCTCATCCTCTATCTTATCTATTCCAACTACCCTTGACACAAGCAGGCTTGTGAGGAGTGCCGCTATAGGCATCATCACCGAATTGGTGAGGAAGTCGAACAGGTCAAGGAACTGCATGCCTATGATCTTGATTCCTGCCAGCGGACCGTAGCCAAGGGATGACAGACTTCCAAGTGCAAGCATGATAACTCCCACAAGCACCGTTGCCTTCTTTCTTCCCCATCCAAGCTCATCCTCAAATGTTGACACTGCACTCTCAGTAAGTGCTATGGAGCTTGTGACCGCAGCAAATAGTACGAGCAGGAAGAACACGATTCCTATGACAGTTCCAAATCCCATGTTCTGGAATACCTTTGGAATAGTGATAAACATCAGTGATGGTCCGGCCTGAAGGGTATTCGGATCTCCCCCAGAGAATGCAAATACCGCCGGGATTATCATAAGTCCCGCCATGATTGCTATACCAGTGTCGAATACCTCTACATTTCTGGTAGAATCCTCTATCGCCGTATCTTTCTTCATGTAAGAGCCAAATGTTATGAGTATTCCCATGGCAATGGAAAGCGAGTAGAACATCTGCCCCATGGCAGAAACCACTGTCATCCACGAGAAGTTCTTCACATTTGGCACAAGGAAGTATTTTACTCCTGCAAGTGCACCCGGTCTTGTCACGGAATATACCGCAATGATGACTGACAGAACGATCAGTATAGGCATCATGATCTTTGACACCCTCTCTATTCCGTTCTGCACACCGGCAAATATAATGATAAGTGTAAATGCACAGAATGCCATGAAACACAGCTCCGTTGACACACCATTTGATATGAAATCGGTGAAATATCCATCCTCAGCCAGCTGCTTTGCATTTCCTCTGAAATACTCCACCAGATATTTGATGACCCAGCCGCCGATAACCGAATAGTACGGCACTATAAGCACGGGGATAACAGCATTTATCCAGCCGCCAAACGACAGCCATTTCTTCTTTCCAAATGATTTGAATGCTCCAACCGGACTCTTTCTCGTCATTCGTCCGATCGCCGTCTCCGCAACTATCATAGTATAACCAAATGTAAGTGCAAGCACGATGTATATTATGAGGAAAATTCCCCCGCCGTACTTTGCTGCAAGATAAGGAAATCTCCATATATTTCCAAGGCCCACAGATGCACCTGCCGCCGCCAGCACGTACCCCAGCTTGCCCGAAAATGAACTTCGCTTACCATTCTTCATATCTTCCATATACCTTCACCATATTTTACCTGGAACTAATCCTCGTAATCTTTCCTTCCACATTTATTTGCATATACATGTGATTCTAACATGCCCCGAGAGGAAAAGCCACTATATATTTGAACATCATCCAAACTGCTGACATCTCACTCTCAACAACCTTTATCCTGCCCTGCCTGATGAAATGTTCTATCCTCGCCTATGCAGCCCATATCCAGCATGAAACCAAGGCAGATCACCTCGTCAGAAAAACCCTGTATCCACAGTGGCTGGCCATTCTTATCTTTCCCCAATACCACCTATCAGCCTGTCAATCTCCTGATATGCTGTTTCTGTCCGTGCTGAATATGTACCATTCGGAGAATCTCCCTGCATAACAAACAAGATTTCTTCATCAGTTTTCGTGTATAGATCAATTCTGTCAGAATACCAGTTATAAACATGATACGGATATTTATTTAATATCCCATCTATCTTTTCAACATCACCATCATCATACCAGATAATATCATCTGCGCAAAACTCAAAACAGGATATTGCCGCCTCATATATCAACATTCCCATCATAAATGCAGACAAACTATTTTCAGCCCGGCCGATCTCGTTAACCGTGCCATCGTCATCCGTTTCCACAACATACACAGGTGGGTCATTCTCTGCCATATCCGCCCTTCTGATAGCGACATGATATACTCCCTGGTTCTCATTCAAGATATAAAAATATCCTTTTATCTTCTTTGTCCATTTATACTTGCGCTGAAAATCAAGAGTAACCCAAGGATCATTTCTATGATCAAACAGCTCGCTTGTTTTACCACATTTCTTCCATATCTCATAAAGCGTACTTGGGATGCTCTCAAATCCCGCTCTCAGCTCTTTTATCTCCTCATCTGTATATCCTACAAATGACTTGATATTGTATATTTTTTGTAATAAATCATAATCCATATACATTCCTTTTTATCCTAGCTATTTTTTTTAACCATATTCATTAATAACTCTTCCATTTTAGGAGATAAGCAGCTTTTTGGCTTAAGCATTCTAATTATTTCACTTAAAACAGCACCAAAATCATCTATTATTTCTAACTCACCATGGTCAACCCAAACAAAATTCCTTGTTATTTTTGAAAAACATAATTGTTCACCATCACCTATTAAATCTGCAATTACAATCAAGTCTTCTGGTAAGTCTCCAGAGTTCATAACAAACTTGTCAGGCCCATAAAAATGTGCCAATGAGTTTCTAATTTGTGCTTCATTCGTGAAACTTAACCATTCTTTATATGTTTCAGGAATAAAAACATTGTGTTTATTTTCCCAATTAGAAATCATTTCATCTGATGCAGGTTGTTTGAACCATGAAGCATCGTCACCATAATCAGATGCAATCTGTTCGCATAAGCGCACAAGTTCTTTGATTTTCTCCATTAAACTATTGTGAGGAATATTCATAATAGTATCTCCCTGATTCTCATCCCGGTTTTAAGTTTCGGTTTATCAACTCTCAATCCACAATTTCATACCCTGCTGCCGCCAGAACTTCCAATGCATCCTGAAAATTCTCCTTCTTCACCATAACATAATCCGTATTATATGTGGATACTGCAAATATCGAAATTCCGTTATCCGCCAGAACAGATGCGATCTTTGCCAGAATCCCGATCAAAGAAAAGTCCAGTACGCCCTGAATGCGGAAAGCTCTCCTTGAATTCTATTTTTTATTTTGTAAGCACCTTTTTGCAATATTTATGTGCCCCACAATGAGGACAAACTAATTTACGCCTTGTTAATGTATGTGCGCCCATTACATATGACTTCATATCCGGAACAAACCTGGTATTGCAATCAGGGCATTCAAATGCCCCTGCCTCTCTATCAAGAATACACGCAATCACAATTCCGCCACAGATAACTACTAGCCCTATTGCGATAAGCAGAACTCTCAGCCAATTCTCCATCTCCAGAATTCTTGACAATAAAAACAATGGAAGTGCCGCAACTATCGTAAGTGCCGCGACCATTGCAGACAAAATAATTTTCTTTTTGCTTTCCTGTGCCTCTCTAACTAAATTCACCATATTAACCTCCGCTTTCTTTCGATAATCCTCTTCAGATACTCTTTCGCCAGACAGCAATTCATTCACTGTTATCTCTAATTCATCACATAGAGGCAACAATAATGAAACCTCTGGAAAACCATTTCCTCGTTCCCATTTTGAAATTGTTTTATCACTGATTCCAAGTTTTTCAGAAAGTCGTTTTTGAGTATATCCCTTTCTCTTTCTCTCATCAGCGATGAATCGTCCAATTTTAATCTGGTCCATATGTTTTCCTCCTTTCTGGCTCAATTATCTCCCCTTTTTATTGCAAATCACACCCACGAGGCGTAGAATATGGTGAATCTATGCGGGTTCTACGCTTCGTAGACTAATCTATTTATCTGTTATATCACCTATTTCTTACCAAAAATGCTTATATCTTCTAAATCACTTACCATCTACGACAGCCTGCAAACCATTATATATTCCTCATCATTCTCATCCACGATCTGGAATCCAACTTTTTTGTACATTCCGACTGCATAGTTCTGCTTTTGCACAGACAGTGAACCGCTCTTATATCCACAGTTTTTCAGCTTCTCCAGCATCCTTTTCATCAGCTCCGTTCCAATGCCGTAATTCCTGTATTCTTTGAGCAGTGAGATTGCAAAAGACGGTGTATCGTCATCAACATGCCCATAGTCATCCATAATACGAACCCACACAGCTCCAACAACTATATCATTTGTCTCTGCGACAAATGCCATATCCCCTGCTCTGTTTCCAAAGTTGTCAACGTACACTCGCAATTCCGGCTGATTAATAATGTCCCTTGGAGGTGCCTCCACGCCCTCTGGAATAAATATTGCCTCATATAAAAATGTATCTAATATCCCTGTTTCTCCCTGTTTTAATCTTCTTATTGTGTAATCCATAAAGCCTCCAATTTTTTTATTTTCTAAAATAGAATCACGATCTCTTCTTTACCGGATGCCTTATAACAGTTTTACATTTTTCCGGTGCAGTTTTTCTTGGATCTGACAAATAGATTTCATGATGATGTCGTTCATCAGTGAAATCATTTACATACCCGTTTTCTTCCGAATATTTATCCATCATTGCTACTGTCTCAGGTTCATTATCAAATGCTCCTATATGCATGATCTGAACACACAAACCTTCATCAATACTCAGAAATTCTGCACAAGTACAATCCATCTTTTTCTTCCTTGACGCAGTCTCCACCGCCCAGTCAAAATCCTTCTTTGTTACAAAATCAGGAAGACGAATAACAGAAATCCAGTTAAATGCAGATTTGTCAGTATAATCCACACCTTCAACATTATCCTGCCACCAAAAGCCTTCAAGCGGTGGGACAACATACTCAAAAAATCCCTCTATTTTGTAATCAGTCTTATAACTCATCTTGAGAGTGTACGCAACGGCATACAAAACACCAATCGCAGCTTTATATTCTCCGCCCTCCTCATTCGGGTTGCCTTTGCCCCTTACCGCTATGTAATTCGCCCTTGGAATCGTTACGATCTGCGGCTTATTTTTCGGCAAATAAAACTCTTTATATTCTTTCTTAAAATCAAACGCCATAACTCCCCCTATTTACTCGATCCACTGTATAAATGCTGTTTTATCAGAACTATTGTAGCCTGCCCTTTCATAAAACTTTATAGTTGATTCTTTTTTCGATCCTGTGAGCAACATCATTTTATAGCAATTCTCTTTTTCCGCAATTCCTTTTGCATAATCCAAACATTGTGTTGCATATCCATTTCCACGATATTCTCTATGCGTAACAACATTTTCTATAAAAGCATACGGTCGTACATTTCTTGTCAAATTTGGTATCACCACGCATACACAGGAAGATACAATTTTCCCATCAATAACATTGACAATAATGTGATGATTTTCGTCCTGAATAATTGTGTTCCATGTTTTCCTAAGATGCTCGGACATCTCGGGAACAGTGTCTTCATGCAAATGCAAATATAATTCCAATATTTCGTTCAATTCATTTTCATAAATTTCTCTGACCATATTTCTTCCTCCTCATTCTCCTTTTTTCTATTCACCAATTTCCACAATCCTCACAATATCACCAAACTCCAAAGATCCACAACTTCCAGCTCATCCCGTGTAACCCGGCACGTGAGGTTTAACACCTCCACTCCGGCAGCCTTCGCCTCATAGAAAGTCTCCGCGAACTCCCTGTGTATTTCCGCATTTGGTCTGACCTCAGTTATCCCTGTCATTGGAATGACAAATGCCACATAACATTTATATCCCTCGGAGACCGCCTTCATCAGCTCCCGCAAATGCCTGACTCCCCTGTCGGTGGGTGCATCCGGGAAATATCCTATACCACCGATCTCCTGCGTACAGCCCTTGACCTCCATGAGATACTTCGTGCCATCCTTTTCCATATAGAAATCAATCCTTGAATCCCCGTATACATACTCTGGCTTTATAAAGTCATAATCCTTTGTTTTAAGCCATTCCAAAACCACCTTATTTGGCACCTGGCTGTCCACGTTCACCCAGCCAAGCTTTGGATCCTCCATCGCTATGAGATCGTATTTCGTCTTGCGGTTTGGATTTGCAGACTTCTCAAGGCTGACCGTGTTTCCCGGTATCAGCAAACTACTGAGCCTCCACGTGTTCTTTACGTGCACGGTCTCTGTAACTCCGTCTATCTCCACATGGGCTGTGAACCTGTTTGGTCTGTCTACGAACTTGCCTGAGATAACATTTGTATATTTCACCTTGCCTTACATCTCCCATCTATTCCACAACAGAACGGTTCATCATGTAGAACGAGAACCTTGCCTTGTCTACAAGCTGTCCCTTGTCATCGTAAATATTTGCCTCGTACAGTGACACCTTCTTGCCCTGACGGATCTCGATTCCCTCACAGATGAGATACTCCGTGTTCATAGCCGGAGCTATATATGTCATGGTTCCATCTATAGTTGAAGAAAACTTTCCGTAGGTACATGCTGCGATCCCGCTCACTATATCCGCAAGTGAATACAGGCATCCACCATGCACAGAACCATATGGATTTAGGACATCCTCTGTGACCATCATCTTGCCCTTCACATATCCAAGGCTCATGTCAACCAGCTCTATCTTCAGGTTCTGGACATAGATGTTGTCCTTGTTAAACCTTATCAGTGCCTGTTTCACATCCTCAGACATAGCTTTTTTGTTGTCGTTTATCTCATTCATGCTTCATTTTACCTTTCAACTCTATTTTCATGTTCAGACATCCTGCGTACATATCAAAAGCACTTGTCCAGAATATCAGGATCAAGTCCTTTTCTTCCCGTTATAAATCCAATTCCAAAGTACATCACCGCACCTACCATCAGTCCCCACACGACCGCATTTATCCCGGCGATCTTGATAAAATACGTTGCAAATATATATGTCGCGATTGCACCTACGCTGCTGCACACCGCCGCCTGCTTAGTTCCCTTCTTCCAGAACAGACCTCCCACAAGGGGCCAGAAGAATGTGCATTCAAGTCCGCCAAATGCAAACATGTTGAGCATGAAAATTATATCCGGCGGATTGATCGTGAGAACCATCACCACCACGCCGAGCAACATCGTAAGTATCGTGCTCACCAGCTTGACGTTCTTGTCGTATTTCTCATTTTTCACCGGATCATCACCCACCACGTAATTCTTCCACAGATCCTTCACTATAGCTGCTGTGGCAAGTATGAGGAGCGAATCCGCTGTCGACATGACTGCTGCCATCGGCGCTGCAAGGAATATCGCTGCTATTCCAGACGGCATGATCTTCTGTACTATATATGGTATAAAATAATCCGAAGTTGGAAGATTGTCCGTATCGACAAGTGCGCCAGCCCATGTTCCTGCAAGATGCATTCCCACGATCACAAAGCTGCATGTGAGAACTCCGATCCACATCGCTCTGTGCATGCTCTTCGTATCCTTAAATCCCATGGCGCGCACAGCTGTCTGGGGAAGGCCCAGCGTTCCAAATCCCACAAGCACCCAATAGCTGAGCAGCCCTCCTGGAGTGTATTTTGAGAAAATGTCATCGTACACCTCCGGCAGATTTGTCTGAAGACCGGCATCTATCGCGGCAAGACCGCCCCCGCTCCTTAAGACAAAGAATATAAACAGGAATGTTCCGATACACATTACTATTCCCTGAATCGTGTCAGTTATGACAACAGCACTGAATCCGCCTATGGCTGTGTACAGGATCACGACTGTGCCAAATATCAAAAGTGAACTCACATGATCCATTCCCGTTATGGATGCTATAAGTGTGGCCCCTCCCGTAAACTGACTTATCATCTGTGCTATAAAGAAAACTATAAGTCCAAGGCTCGTGATGACCACCAGCGCATCGCTCTTGTATCTCGCCTTGAAGTAGCCCACCACTGTCACAGCGCCCGTTCGTCTGGACACTATCGCAAGCTTATTTCCAAGCACACCGAGCACCAGAAATGTGACCGGGACCTGAATAGCAGCTATCCACGCCTGTGCATATCCATATGTAAGACCCGCTGCACCCGGCCCTGATATAAATGAGCTTGCGGAAGTGTATGTCGCCATGATCGTCATGGCTAGAACGATTCCGTTCATATTTCTTCCGCCTATGAAATACTTCTTCTCGGACGTTGTGTGCAGGCTTTTCTCCGCCCTTCTGCTGTAGACAAAGCTCACCACAATATTGAATAACAGATATCCGAGAAAAACCGATAAGATCAATATCTGATTACTATTCATTTTCACCCTCACTCTCATCCTCTTCATATTGGAAATCTACGAACACAAACTTAAGCAGCCAGAATACCCCGATCACCGCAAGCACCACTGTTCCAAGCACCGAGACCACAAACCACGCCGGCATATGGAACACCGTCCACCCGGTGTCATTTAGCAGGAACGCGGTGAGCACATGCCATAAAAAGCAGATAAATACCACAAGCAGCGTCGCTTTGATCTCTTTTATGCACTGCCTGTGCTGTTCTTCCTTTGTCAGTTTCATCATAATAATATATCCCCTTAATTAGCTTATTATATCCTATCGCCTGTCGTCACAATGCTCATTATATCACGCTGATCAGTTTTTTCATAGTTGCCCCGCCAGCCACCCAAATCCTGTGCATATACAAACTCTGTATTGTTGTCTGCACAAAAAACTGGCGCACAGACGTTTCGTCCATACACCAGCCATTTATATTCTCTATTCAAATATTATATCAAAAATATCAGTCCGCCAAACATGATCGCGCCGATCACATTTGCCTTTGCAGGAATCTTGGTCGGCAGTATGACTATCGCAAGCGGAAGCAGATTAAAGATACACGCCCACACTGGAAGTGAAGTTTTTCCCGTGACAACAGCTATCAGAAACGCTACAGCAAATACAAGCATACCAGCATAACCCAGATACATCGTATAGCAGGTGGTTTTAAAGAAATCCCACACTGCATTCAGAGCTTCTTCTGTCAGACCCAGCTTTACGAAGAACCACTCGACCAGACAGCAGAACAGATGATGCAATGCCAGATTGATGAACATTACAAGTGTTGCAACATACATTATCATATAAAAAGTCTCTGAGTACTGGCGGATCCAGTCGCAGATAGCCAGATAGCCAAATATCTCCAGTGTCATGGCACCTACACCTAGAAGCATAGCTATCGACAGATTCTTAAGCGGCATTCCCCTGAACGCCACCTTAGACTTATCATAATCTTTGAAATTCGTCAAATCGACCTTTCCATTCGGTGCATACGTTAGAAATCCATCAGAAATTCCACATAATACATGCCCCACCAGCGCCATAATCATAAATACCTTCCACTGTAACATATCAATATCCCTCCCTTTTTAATCACATAACCAAATTTTCTATGATCTGCTTTGTATGCTGACCATATGGGTTAGTTTCCACTAACTATATTAACACATCTATCTGCAAATGTGAATCTTAGAAAATAGCCTTTCAATTGTATATAAAAACGCTGACACATAAGCTTGTTAGTATATCCATGTCAAAACGGACATACCACCATCGCAAATGCGCCAGCGTCTTATTTACTCTATATACATTTTAATTCAAATCTTTATACATTGATCTCCGCAGTAACACCGAGGATATCCTTGTTCTCATCGAGGATAGGCTGAATAACCTCCGCAAGGAACTCTCTTGTCTGCTCAGGAGCACGACCTACGAAGTTCTTTGGCTCAAGGATAGATACGATCTCCTCCTTTGTCATGCCAAAGTCAGGGTCTGCTGCGATACGGTCAACGAGATCATTCTCTCTTCCATACTTCTTGACCTGCTCACCAGCAAGCATTGAGTACTCTCTGATCTTCTCATGAAGCTCCTGACGGTTGCCGCCACGCTTAACAGCATCCATCATGATATTCTCTGTTGCCATGAATGGAATCTCCTTCATGAAGCACTGGTAGATAACCTTGTCATATACCACAAGACCATCAACAACGTTCAGGTACAGATCAAGGATTCCGTCAACTGCGAGGAATGCCTCTGGAACTGAGATACGCTTATTTGCTGAGTCATCAAGTGTTCTCTCAAACCACTGTGTTGCGGCTGTGATAGCAGGATTGAGCGCGTCGCACATTACATAATTGGCAAGTGATGCGATTCTCTCACTTCTCATTGGGTTTCTCTTGTATGCCATAGCTGATGAACCAATCTGGTTCTTCTCAAATGGCTCCTCTATCTGCTTTAAGTGCTGGAGAAGTCTGATATCATTTGAGAACTTGTGTGCACTCTGTGCGATGCCTGAGAGCACGTTAAGAACTCTTGAGTCGACCTTTCTTGAATATGTCTGGCCTGATACAGGATAGCACTCAGCAAATCCCATCTTCTCAGCGATCTTCCCATCTATCTTTCTCACTGTCTCGTGATCTCCTCCAAAGAGCTCAAGGAAACTTGCCTGTGTTCCCGTTGTTCCCTTTGATCCGAGAAGCTTCTGCTGGCTGATCATGTACTCTATATCAGAGAGGTCAAGGAGCAGTTCCTGCATCCAGAGTGTTGCACGCTTGCCGACTGTCGTTGGCTGTGCAGGCTGGAAATGTGTAAATGCAAGAGTTGGGAGATCCTTGTACTGATCTGCGAACTTTGCCAGCTCATTTATAACATTGATGAGTTTCTTTCTGACAAGCTTTAATGCCTCTGTCATAACGATAACGTCTGTGTTATCGCCTACATAGCAGCTTGTTGCTCCAAGGTGGATTATTCCTGCTGCCTTAGGGCACTGAACACCGTATGCATATACGTGGCTCATTACGTCGTGACGAACCAGCTTTTCTCTCTCTCTGGCAACATCATAGTTGATGTCATCAGCGTGAGCCTTGAGCTCCTCGATCTGCTCATCTGTGATTCTTGGATTGCCGTTCTCGTCCTTAAGACCAAGCTCCTTCTCTGTCTCAGCAAGAGCTATCCACAGTTTTCTCCATGTCTTAAACTTCATATCAGGTGAGAAAATATACTGCATTTCCTTACTAGCGTATCTTTCACACAGTGGGCTTTCGTACTTGTCCTTACTCATGTCTTTACCTCTTTCTTCCTGTAGTCTCCCGCATCTGCCGGCTGACAAATGCTTTTATATCTTATCACACAACTATTATACATGGGTTTCAGATTATTTCCATGCTTTTTTTGCATAAACCAGAAATTCGGAATCAATATCCTCTTTTTCCGCTGATATGATTCCGAATTTTCACTTTAATTATGGAGCAGACGCATGAAAGGCGCTACGCGCGGCGTCTGCGTGCATCACCAGGGCTCCTCCCGCTTACGCGGGCCCCTCCTCATGATATAATATGTGACTCTGATCCTCTCTTGAAGTCTTCGTGGTCGCCTCTGATGTCCTCTGTAGGCGGTTTCATCGGATATTGGCCGCTGAAGCATCCGTGGCAGTACTGCCTTCCGCCTGAGAGCTCTGGAAGCCTCTCCATCTTCAGGTATGCCAGAGAATCAGCACCTATGATCTTGCATATATCATCTACAGACCTGTTGTATGCTATGAGCTGCTCTCTGTCCGGAATATCAGTTCCAAAGTAGCATGGATACAGGAATGGAGGTGAACTGATCCTTACATGGACCTCAGTTGCTCCTGCCTCCCTGAGCATACCAACTATTCTGTCACTCGTAGTTCCACGAACTATAGAGTCATCTATCATTATGACACGCTTGCCATTAACAGCCTCCTTAAGGACGTTCAGCTTGACACGCACGCTGGACTCTCTCTGGCTCTGCTGTGGCTTTATGAATGTTCTTCCCACGTATCCATTCTTGACAAATGCCGTTCCATATGGAATACCCGATTCAAGTGAGTAACCCATGGCCGCTGCATTTCCCGATTCAGGAACGCCAACTACCACATCAGCGTCAACCGGGCTGTCCTTTGCAAGGCATCTTCCTGCTGTGATACGCGAATCGTACACAGACATTCCATCTATGACTGAATCAAGTCTCGCAAAGTATATATACTCAAATATACATCTTGCATGCTGCTCCTGGCACATGTTCTTGTACGACTGGATTCCGTACTCAGGTGATATGGTTACAACCTCTCCAGGCTCCACATCCCTGACAAATTCGGCACCTATTGTATCGAGCGCACAGCTCTCAGATGCCAGTATGTATGCGTTATCACGCTTTCCTATACAAAGCGGTCTGAAACCAAATGGGTCCCTGGCTCCAATAAGCTTTCTAGGACTCATGATGACAAGTGAATATGATCCCCTTACTTTCTTGAGAGCTCTAGTGACAGCCTCCTCAACGGAACCGCACTTAACTCTCTCCCTGGCTATATGGTAAGCTATTACCTCAGAATCAATTGTAGTCTGGAATATAGCTCCTGTGAGCTCCAGCTCACGTCTAAGCTCAGGAGCATTTACCAGATTGCCGTTGTGTGCAAGTCCCAGAGTTCCCTTTACATAATTGAGAACCAGTGGCTGTGCATTCTCTATAGTGCTGGCACCGGCTGTAGAATATCTCACATGACCCACGCCGATATTTCCCTTTAGCTTGCTCAGTGAATCAGGTGTGTACACCTCATTCACAAGACCCATGCCCTTTAAGGAGCTGACCTTGCCTTTAGGACCGGCAGTGTCTGACACCGCTATACCGCAGCTCTCCTGCCCACGGTGCTGCAATGCAAACAGACCATAGTAGATCGTGTTCGCCACATCATTTCCATCGAAATCATAGATACCGAAGACTCCGCACTCCTCGTGCATCTCGTCCTCGTCATAATAATGGGATCTTAAACATTCGTTCATAAATATATGCCTCTCATGTTATATTATTGTAACTGTCCCGGCCACATCATTATCATCGTAAGTCTGGTAACAGTCATATCTTTCACCACATAAAACTTTATCTTTTTTGTAACAACATGTCAACAGATAAATTCTATCATTTTTAGGCTGATACCCCACTTTTTTCATGCATTTTCACCAACAGAGGTATATTTCTCAAGTATTTGCCTGTTTGTGCTTGAGAAAACCCATATCTCTCTGTCACGACCTCGCCTCACCATTGTATCTTTTTTGAATTTCCTGCGATCTTATGCCACAAAATTTTCGCAAACCACACGAAAAAAGCTAAAAAGATACAATTTTTACGGTCTTTGTATCTTTTTAGCTTTTACATGTCTATTTGCGATAATTTTGTATCTTTTCAAGGAATTTCCTTAATAAATATCACAAGATTGCCAGACCCACACCATGAATTTCCTTAAGAAATATCACAACGACCTCCGAGCAACCACCAGAAAATACTCCGGATTTCCCAAGAAGTCCTCCTGACCCAAGCCAAGAAGTCCTACAGACCACTCTACTCAACAGCGTATCCCTTTGCCTTTATGAGATCTACCATCTTGTATACATACTTCTCACACAGTTCATCTGTGGCTGCCTCGACCATAACTCTGATGACAGGCTCTGTACCGCTCTGTCTGAGAAGAAGTCTTCCGTCGTCTCCAAGCTCTGCTGCTATCTCATCGTTCAGTTTCAACACATCAGCATCGTTCATGACTGCATCCTTGCTTGAAACCTTGACATTCACAAGGAGCTGTGGATATATCGTCAGGCTGTTGAACAGCTCTGAGAGCTTAACCTTACGTCCAAGAATCGTCTCCATGATCATCAGTGAAGTGAGTACACCATCACCTGTTGTTGCATATTTAGAAAAAATGATATGACCTGACTGCTCACCGCCGATGGAATGTCCGTGCTCCATCATATTCTCGAACACATACTTGTCGCCGACTGCTGTCTTCTCATAGTTGATGCCCTTCTTGTCAAGTGCCTTGTAAAGTCCAAGATTGGACATGATAGTTGTGACTATGGTGTTGTTGTTCAGCTCACCCTTATCCTTCAGGTAACGGCCACAGACATAGAGGATCTTGTCTCCGTCCACGATCTCACCCTTGTCGTCCACTGCAAGACATCTGTCCGCATCACCATCAAATGCAAATCCCACATCAAGTCCCTTCTCCTTGACAAATGCCTGAAGCTTCTCAATGTGTGTTGAACCACAGTCCGTGTTGATATTTGTTCCATTTGGCTCATTGTTGATGACATATGTCTTTGCTCCGAGAGCGTCATACACTGACTTTGCAACCAGATATGATGCACCATTTGCACAGTCAAGACCAATCCTCATACCCTTGAAAGGTCTGGTTGGGATCGTGAGCAGATAGCCTATATATCTGTTTCTTCCCATGGTGTAGTCAGTGGTCTTACCGATGTTCTCTCTCTTTGCAAATGGTATCTCGCCGAGCTCACCGTCTATATACTGCTCGATCTCGTTCTCGATGGCTGCCTCAAGCTTGTAGCCCTGGCCGTTGATCACCTTGATACCATTGTCATAATATGGGTTGTGGCTGGCTGAGATCATGATACCGCAGTCAAAATCACCTGTACGGACAATATAAGATACACTAGGTGTAGGAGTTACATGCATCAGATATACATCTGCTCCGCTGGCTGTAAGTCCTGCAACCAGTGAATACTCGAACATGTAGCTTGAAAGTCTCGTATCCTTTCCGATGACAACGTGTGCCTTTCCATCCTCATGCTGCTTGCCATAGTAATAACCAAGGTATCTTCCAACCTTATATGCATGCTCCACAGTAAGGTCAACATTTGCCTCGCCTCTGAATCCATCTGTTCCAAAATATTTACCCATTGTAAAATCCTCGATTCTATTATTCTATAACCTCATCCTGCTCGCTTTCCTGAACGACCAGAAGATCTATCGCTCTCCTGTGGATGTGTATCTTGGTCTCCTTATATTCTCCGCCGAACTCACCGTCACATGTCCATGCAACCGGATCCTCTGCATCGAACTTGACCCTGTGAGCCCTGAATGAAACCATACTCCTCTCATTCACATCTCCCGTAAGAAGCGCCCTGACAACTCTCTCCAGATCAGCTGGCGTCTTCATTGTCCTTATCAGTATGCCCTCAAAAAGTCCGTCATCGAACTCAACGCCTTTTCGGGTTATACTCTTAAATCCCCCAACGGATATCGAGTTAGACACCATACCGAATATGAACTCGCCTTCCTGCTCGTCCCCGTCTATTGTAACCTTCATCTTGTAAGATGGTACATTTGCCAGACTTTTTATCCCCTGTAATACATATGCCGCATGCCCAAATATATTCTTCATATTCTGTGGAGTTGCATATGATGTATCTGAGAACATTCCAAAAGCTGCGACATAAACAAAGTTCTTGTCGTTCAGACTTCCTATATCTATGGAGAACGGCTCTGCCCTCACTATCATCTCAGCCGCCTCAACCGTCTCTCTCGGTATGTCCATGCTCCTTGCAAAGTCATTGGTGGAGCCACACGGAATATATCCAAGTGGAACCCTTATCCCGCTCTTCATATATCCTGTAACTGTGTTGCCCAGGGTTCCATCGCCCCCCGCACATACGATCACATCGTAGTTTGCGCCTTCCTCCTGAACAATTCTCTCTGCGTCATCTGCCGATTTCGTAAGATATGTCCTGACCGCGTAATCGTTGTTGCAGAACACTTCCAGCACATCCACCAAAGAATTCTTCAGAGTAGTCCTACCCGCTTTGGGATTCATGATGAACAGCATATTCTTCATACTTTCAATAACACAACCTTTCCCTTTGATACTGCTTATTTACTTGTGATCCTCCTTGTACTTCATGTACAGATCATACCCCTTCTTGCGGAGCTTGCATGATGGACAATGTCCGCAGCCCTCGCCCTTGATGCCATTGTAACATGTAAGTGTCATATCTCTGATGACATCCAGTCCACCCAGCTCATCAGCCATCTTCCATGTCTCCATCTTATCGATCCACATCAATGGTGTTATTATATCAAACTCGTAGTCCATTGCAAGGTTAAGTGTTGTATTTAACGATTTGATAAATATATCCCTGCAGTCAGGGTATCCTGAGAAGTCACTCTGGGACACTCCTGTTATTATATCAGATATTCCTCTCTGTTTGGCAAATATTGCTACAAATGTAAGAAATACCATGTTCCTTCCGTCTACAAATGAGTTCGGTGTGCCCTCATCAGGTGCATTTTCATCAACCTTCATGTCCGTTCTTGTCAGAGAATTTGGCGCAAGCTGGCCTAAAAGACCCATGTCAAGTATGTGGTGCTCCACTCCGAACTTGTCTGCGATCTCCTTTGCACACTCAAGCTCCAACGCATGTCTCTGTCCGTAGTCAAATGATATCGCATACACCTTCTTGTACTTCTTGAGTGCCCACAACAGACACGTTGTGCTGTCCTGTCCACCGCTGAATACTACAACTGCCTCATCCTTATTCTTTAAATTCTGCATGATCTCATCCTCCATATATAATCAAATATGATATTCCAGGCCGCATTATAACGCTCCCGGATAAACAAATTCATCATTATCAATTCAGTGTGCCTATGACTATCTTCCCGCATTGTACATCATCAGCATCTTGTTCTGCAGAGCTGTATCGCTCTCAAATCGTCCCCTGAGAGTGGTCGTCATAGTCTTGCTTCCCGGCTTCTTGATGCCTCTCGCCGTCATACAACTGTGATGTGCCTCTATCATAACCGCCACGTCATCGGTTCCCGCAGCCTTAGATATGACGTAGGCTATGTCCGAGCCTATCCTCTCCTGGAGCTGAAGTCTCTTCGCAACCATATCTGCAATCCTCGCTATCTTGGAAAGTCCGAGTACTCTTCCATTTGGAATGTATGCAACTGATACCTTCATGTCGTACATGAGCGCCATGTGATGCTCACAGTAACTGAACACCTCTATATCCTTGACAAACACCATGTCGCCTGCCTGCCTTGCCACTCCATCCTCAGCAAATGTCTTGCCGAACATCTCGGCCAGCTCGTCATTGGTGTAGTTCATTCCCTCAAATACTTCCTCGTACATGCGCGCGACCCTGTCAGGAGTCTCTACAAGCCCCTCTCTGTCAGGATCATCGCCAAGGGCAATCAATATTCCTCTTACGTGCTCCTTTATAGCCTCTTTATCTATCGCCATCTTATACACCTCTTTCTTCCGGATCCCAAATGAACTTGTGAAGCTGTAACTGAAGCTTCACATCATTCATATCGTTCTCGATCATAAAATCCACTATATCCGCAGGATCTATACTGCCATACACAGGACTGATGAATACTCTCGTCTTCTCATCCAACGCATACTCCTGAACTATCTCAAGACACTTCTCCAGATCTTCCTGTGAACCGACCACAAATTTCACCGAATCATTCTTGTCTATATAGTTGTAATTTGCAAGGCACATGTCACTTTCCATGCCGCTGGATGGACATTTGTAATCCAGCGTGTACGATACATTTCCCCCAAGAGCCTTGAACTCTGCGATATCCACACTTCCATTTGTCTCGATCTCAACCCTTACATCATCCTCCAGCTCAAATGCAAGGAGGAGCTTATCTATATCCTTCTGTATCAGCGGTTCCCCACCTGTCAGGGTGACGTTCTTCACCTCTGTCCTTCTGACATAATCGATGATCTCGTCCTCGGTGAGTTCCTCATAAGGAACGCCTGCCTCATTTGCCCACTTGGTATCGCAGTAACCGCAATCAAGATTGCATCCTGCAAATCTTATGAACACGGCAAGTTCTCCGGCTCTTGCAGCCTCACCGTTGATGCTTATAAATCTCTCTACTACTCTGTATGTGCTCACGACTGTATTTCCTTTCTCCCGGTGTATATTCTTCATTCTCTCACATCTTCCAGATTTTTAGACCTGCCAGCTTCTCACCGGAATCCTATCATATATATTTACTCACAATAAGAAGCCACGTTGTTTGGTGTCTCATACACACTTGCCTCTATGACCTTATAGCCTCGGCTGGTCATCTCATCATATATATACTTTGCAAAATTCTCTGCCGTAGGTCTGAAGTCTACCTTTACAATTCTCAGATTCTCTGCAACCAGGGCGTCCTCCGTTGCCTGTCTTAGGCTTCCTATCTCCATGATAAGGCTGTGATCAAAGTAATCCGCGATCTCTTTCAGATCCTTCTTAAGATTTGAGAAATCTATCACCATTCCTCTGTTCTGTGTATCACTCTCAAGCGTTTCCGCTCCAACCTCTATCTCCACCGTCCATCTGTGTCCGTGGATATTGCTGCATTTGCCGTCATAATCTTTCAAAAAATGGGCGCTGTCAAAACTTGCCTTTGTCTTTAACTTATACATAACTCCTCCTATAAGCATCCAACTGTTCACCACAAAAAAAGACCAGAATAGGACATTCTGATCTTCTTCTGTCCTAGTTTTGTTTAGTGACAGGATGGTACTAATGAACTGTCAATCTATAATATTGTATTTATGCTTTATTCGTATATTATATCTGCCTATTTCCTATCAGATATACCAGCTTATGTCTCTTACTATGCTTTAGATATTAAGGAATCCCTTAACCTCTGCCAGCATATCCTCCTTGTCACATACTGTGTCGTGGAGAACCTTTGCTGATCTGATATCCTCTATAGCCTGAGGTACCTTTACACCTGAGAGCTTCTCAAGCTCGTCGACAAGCTCAAAGTCTGTCTTGGAATCATACTCAGCGTCTATAGCGTTCATAACGCTTCTTGTGAACTTGTATGGGCTTGCTGTTGACGCGATGACTGTAGGTGTCTTATCTCCTGTCTCTGCCACATACTTTTCATATACTGTAGCCGCAACTGCTGTATGTGTATCGATGATATAATCATCTGACTCATATACCTTTTTGATGGTAGCTGCTGTCTCTGCCTCTGTTGCATATCCACCATAGAACTCAGCAAGCTTTGCCTTCATATCGTCTGTGATGGTGTACACTCCATCTGTTGTGAGTTCTTTCATAAGCTCTGAGTTCTTCTCAGCATCATTGCCGGCAATCTTGTATATCAATCTCTCAAGGTTGCTTGAAATGAGGATATCCATCGATGGTGATGTTGTGAGTATGAACTCTCTGTTTCTATCGTATGTTCCTGTCTGGAAGAAATCAAACAGAACCTTGTTGTCATTTGATGCACAGATGAACTTTGCGATTGGAAGTCCCATCTCCTTTGCGTAGTATGCAGCAAGGATATTACCAAAGTTACCTGTTGGAACATCCACGTTGATCTTATCGCCGGCCTTGATGGTTCCGTCTGCAACAAGTCTTGTGTAAGCGTATACATAGTATACCATCTGAGGGACAAGACGTCCGATGTTGATGGAGTTTGCTGATGAGAACTGATAGCCCTTCTCATCCATGTACTTTGCAAGCTCAGCATCTGAGAACATCTTCTTCACACCTGTCTGGGCATCATCAAAGTTACCTGTGATACCAACAACAAATGTATTGTCACCCTTCTGTGTAACCATCTGCTTCTCCTGGATTGGGCTTACACCGTGCTTTGGATAGAACACGATGATCTTTGTTCCAGGAACATCTGCAAATCCTGCAAGGGCAGCCTTACCTGTATCACCTGATGTTGCTGTGAGGATGACGATCTCATTCTTTACGCCATTCTTCTTTGCTGATGTTGTGAGAAGATATGGAAGGATTGAAAGTGCCATATCCTTGAATGCTATTGTTGATCCATGGAAAAGCTCAAGATAATATGCTCCTGCCTTATTCACAAGTGGTGCTATAACCGGTGTATCAAACTTTGAATCATATGCTGAATCTATACAATGCTTAAGCTCAGCCTCTGTGAAGTCTGTGAACATAAGCTTCATAACCTCGTATGCAACCTGCTGATAGTTCATCTTTGCAAGGTCTTCCAGAGACACATCAAGTGCTGGTATAGAATCTGGTACAAAAAGGCCCCCCTCATTAGCAAGTCCCTTAAGTATAGCCTGTGATGCTGTTGCTGTCTCATTTGCATTTCTTGTGCTTCTGTAGATAAGTTCCATTTGCCAATCTCCTTAATAAATATATTTAAACATTTCGTTATGTACTAAACTCAGGAATCACCTGTATTCTTACAAATAATCGTGTGCATTATAACACAGCATTTTATAAAAAACAAGCTATAGCCCTCCTCATTCGTGCGACTTTCCCAATACTTATATCACTGCATTTAAAAACCCGCCTTACGGCGGGTCTTTAATATATCTGTATATAATTTCTGATTTTTATTACTTTACATATACATCATAGTAGCCTGTTGCGAAGTTGAGAGCTGCCTGATGATTTGAGAAGTAGATGTCAAGGTGATTACCGTTGATCGCTCCACCTCTGTCCTGTACTGTGTATGTGTGACCATCCACGATGAGCTCTGTACCAAATGCAAAGTTGCTTGGTGCTGCACATGTAACACCCTCAACCGCAGGAGCACCTGAAGCTGTTGTCGGGTTATCCATGTTGCTGTACTCTCCACAGCAGATTGGGCATGGACAATATGCCGTAATCCAGAATGTTCCGAGATATGTACCTGATGTCTCACCATTCACCCACATAACCTTGTCATCAGGAAGTCCGTCTGTTGACTTCTCTGTTGATGGATCAACTGATATCTGATCGTCAGGAAGTCCTGCTGCTGACTTATCCTTATCCTTAACCTTCATCTGTGTGGTAGGCTCTGACTTTGTTGTGTCTGCTGCCTGCTGTGCAGCCTCTGTTGCACGAGCCTCTGTTGTGCTCTCCTGAACTCCACCGCTTATGGCTGAAGTCTTCTTAGCTGTCTTCTTGCTTGAGAGGGCTACTGAACCAGTCTTGTTGACATCTGACAGAGTACCATCTGCCAGTGCAACTGATGATGTTGCCTCTCCATAGTCTGCTGTGTTGTCTGCGTATAATGTATTACCTGCTGCTGCGATCGACACTCCCTTGCCCTTGGATGAAACCATGCTGTCATCTGATGCGATAACTGCGTATGATGAAAATCCAACTGCCAGGAGTACTGCTCCTATGCTAATCTTCTTTACGTTCCTTTTCAGTGATGTCTTCATTAGTTTCTGTGATTTCATACGTGATGAATCTGAAAACTTTTGCATAACCTTTTCTCCTTAATTTCTTTACGGTTTCAGAATTGTTACAAAACCGTTAAAATTTAACTCATGACGCTATTATAATCTCTGTCAAAAGAAAGGTCAAGCAAAGTGGCTATTTTTGTAAATCATGCACAATCCGCATAAAATCTTTAATTCCGTTAATGTAAACATGCAACATTTTAAAACGCTATTTTTGTGCATGTTTTACATTTTAGTACCGTAACATTTTTGAAACAATTCAGCATCTTGTATATTTTTACTTTAGAGTTTTTAATAAATTCTTTGTTTTCTGTTACATTTTTTTGTTTTTATGTTAACTCACAATGACTTTTTCAGGTGCGCTGTCAGCCCATCTACAGAGCAGTTCCTCAAGCTCCTCGTAAGTCTCAACCTGGTTCACATTGCTCCTGAGCTTTGCCGAATCATACATTCCGACTGAGTACCATGCCACGTGCTTTCTCATCTCATGGATACCTGTGTACTCACCCTTGAACTCAACCATGAGTCTCGCATGTCTCAGCATCATATCCTTCACTTCATATATGTCAGGCTTGTCCGGCAGCTCGCCATGCTCGTAGTAGTATTTCATATCGTGGAATATCCACGGGTTGCCCCTCGCACCTCTTCCTATCATAAAGCCGTCACAGTTCGTCTGCGCCCTCATGTCTATGATGTCCTGAGGAGTGTTTATATCGCCATTGCCAATGATCGGGATGCTGCACACCTCCTTCACCCTGGCTATGACGCTCCAGTCCGCATGTCCCTGATAATACTGCTGCCTTGTCCTTCCGTGCACCGCCACAGCGGCAGCCCCGCTCTCCTGGGCTATATGTGCTATCTCAGGCGCATTTATATGCTCTGAATCAAATCCGCTTCTTATCTTGATGGTCAGCGGTATGCTTATAGCTTTTGCCATGGCCTCGACTATCCTTCCAACGAGAACCGGATCCTTCATCAGCGCAGATCCCTCTCCATTGTTGACCACCTTCGGCACAGGGCAGCCCATATTTACATCTATGAACGAATAACCGTTGCTCTCTATCCTCTTTGCCATCTCCGCCATGATCTCAGGATCAGAGCCAAAGAGCTGCAGCCCAAATGGCTTCTCCCGCTCATCCATAGCCAGAAGCGGCTTCGTGTTCTTATTTTTGTAATATATTGCCTTGGCACTCACCATCTCACTGTACAGGATATCACAGCCCTGTTCCTTGCATAAAAGACGAAATGGCTGGTCACATACACCAGCCATCGGCGCCAGGATCAATTTATCTCTGAAATCCATAAATTTCTCCATTGCTTCTATAATAATATATAATTTGCAAAATCCGACTTATTTCTGCTTGTCCATGATAAGTCTGAGTCCGTGAAGTGTGAGATCCGGATCATACACATCTATGCAGTCCGTGTTCTCATATATCATCTTTCCAAGTCCGCCGGTAGCCACGACCTTCAAATTGTCGTATCCTGACTCCTTGCGCATTCTCTTCACTATATACTCTGTCTGGCCAATATAGCCCATGCACACACCGGCCTGCATACTGGATATCGTGTCCTTGCACAGTATCGTCTCAGGCACCTTTATCTCTATCTCAGGAAGCTTGGCTGTTCCCGTCCACAGAGCATTTGCAATAAGCCTTATACCCGGCGATGTGACCTCAGCCTCAAACACGCCATCGGCATTGATGAGGTCGTACGTTGTGGCAGTTCCAAAGTCCACCGTGAGAACCGGTCCGCCATACATGTGATAAGCCGCAACTGCGTCAACTATTCTGTCAGCTCCAAGCTGCTTCGGGTTTGGCAGCGCTATATTGATCCCCGTCTTTATTCCCGGCTCAACTATGAGTGGTGTTATTCCAAAATACTTCTTTATGCCATTCACCAGGGAATGCATGATCTTCGGAACAACCGAAGCGATTATAACTTCATCTATAACATCAGTTGACAACTGTCTCATTCTGAGCCAGTCGCACAGAAATACTCCGTACTCATCCGATGTTCTCGATATCCCGGTGGTCATCCTGAAGGTCTTCTCCAGGCGTTCTCCGTCAAACAGTCCTATCGTAATATTTGTATTTCCAGCATCAATAGCAAATAACATGCCCCTTTTTCCTTCCTGATCTTCCAATTATTTTATATCATTCATTTACAAGACTGTTAATGTCAACACCCTGTATAAATATCTTATAGAACAGTTCCAGACTCTGGAACAGCTCCTTCTTTTCATTCTGCAGCTTCTTGACCTTGAGTCCGCATCCTATGTCGTCAAATAACAGGTCATCCTCAAGTGCCCTCGTCTGTATCTTCAGATTGCCGGCGTCGTCAAACACCAACATAAATATTCCTCCGACCTCCTGTGTAAACGCTCCACACATGGCGTGAAGCTCGTCCTTTATCTCATCAGGAAGCTTTGAAAATTCCTTGTTCAGATAAAACTTCTGATTATATATCGAGCTGGCGCACAGAACAAGCTCGCCATCCTCTGTCCTGGTTGAAATCTCCATAACCGCTCCTATCCTATAACGTCCGCCATATCGTACATTCCTGCAGGCTTGCCCTTGAGGAACTTTCCTGCCTCAACAGCACCCTTTGCAAATACTGACTTGGAGTATGCTGTGTGCTTGAACTCTATAACCTCATCAATACCTGCAAATATAACCTCATGCTCTCCAACTATAGTTCCGCCTCTGACAGCAGAGATTCCGAGCTCCTTCTTATCTCGCTTCTTTCTCACCTGGCTTCTGTCGTACACATACTCATACTGCTCATCGCATGCCTCATTGATTGAATCAGCAAGAGCAAGAGCTGTTCCGGATGGTGCATCCACCTTCTGGTTGTGATGCTTCTCAACTATCTCTATATCATATCCGGCTGGTGAAAATACCTTTGCAGCATCCTTCAGAAGCTTCATGAGTGTATTAATTCCCAGTGACATGTTCGCTGACTTGAGTATGGCAACCTTTGCACTGCACTCTTTTACCTTTGCAAGCTGCTCATCTGAGAGACCCGTTGTGCAGAGAACTATAGGAGTCTGTGTCCTCACACCGTAGTCGAGGAGCTTGTCAACAGCTACAGCCGCTGCAAAATCTATGATGACATCAGCCTCGACATCGCAGGCATCTATATCTGTAAATACCGGATATCCGTTATCTCTGTTGTCCACAACATCTATTCCCGCTACGATCTCGGCATCAGGATCGCCTGCAACGATACCTGTTATTACCTGTCCCATCTTTCCATTGCAACCATGCATTATGATCTTTACCATGTCTGTCTATCCTCCATATATATATAAGCTTTGTCATTTGTTGTCGTCTTCTGTGTGGTCTATGCACGCTGACATGCGCATATATTTCAACATGTACTCCATTTTACACATTTGCTGTCCATTGTGCAACTTTTATATCCACCTCGGCAAATAAAAATGTCTGCAGCCAGTTGAGACCGCAGACATCTGTATTGTTTCTATGATAATTACAGTCCTAGAGAACTCCGTACTCTTCCATTGCCTTCTTGAGCTTCTCCACGTTCTGTGGCTCCATCTCAGTGAGCGGCATTCTCATTGTTCCATCACACATACCAAGAAGCTCTACAGCCTTCTTGACAGGTATTGGATTGACCTCGCAGAACAGTGCGTTGCAGAGATCGATGGCCTTGAGCTGGAGATCAAGACTTCCCTGAACATCTCCGTCAAGATACTTCTGAACCATGTCGTGTACGTCCTCAGGGATTATGTTGGCTGTTACTGAGATAACTCCCTTACCGCCAAGTGAGAGAAGAGGTACAACCTGATCGTCATTTCCTGAGTAGATATCTATACATCCCTTTGCAAGGCTTGCAAGCTTTACAACCTGGCTTATATTGCCTGAAGCTTCCTTGATACCGACAATGTTATCAACGTTCTGTGCAAGATATACTGCTGTCTCCGGCTGGATATTGCAGCCTGTACGTGATGGCACATTGTAAAGGATTATAGGCACATTTACTGAATTTGCAACGGCTGTGAAGTGTGCGATGAGGCCCTTCTGTGTAGCCTTGTTGTAGTATGGTGTAACCACGAGCAGACCGTCCACTCCGTAGCTCTCTGCCTCTGTTGAGAGATATATTGCTGTTGCAGTACAGTTTGAACCTGTTCCTGCTATTACCTTTATTCTGTGATCAGCGAACTCTACACACTTCTTCACGCACTCAAGATGCTCCTCGTGTGACAGTGTTGAAGCCTCGCCTGTTGTTCCGCAGATAACTATGGCATCCGTCTTGTGTGCTATATGAAACTCCACGAGCTCCTTGAGCTTATCATAATCCACATCTCCATTTTCAAGAAATGGTGTTACAAGTGCAACTGCTGAACCGGTAAAAATTGACATATTGTCGTCCTCCTTAAAAATAAATAGTCGATACAATATAGCATAAAAATGGGTTGGCAAAAAGCCAACCCATAAAAACATCTCATTCTTACAAGTAGCTCTCCATCCTCAGATGACAGTCATACAGTTCTTAACTGCACAACCAGCAACAGATCCTGTGGAATATCCATCACTTCGGCGGTCTTCCCTTTCGTCAGGCATCTTCTGCATCCACATGCATCAGCCTGCTTAATCATTAATCCCGCGCCTCTACTATATTGTATTCAGTTTAACCTTAGATAGTGCTACTATATCACCTCATCCAGACCATGTCAACCATATATTTTACTGCGTGCTTCACAAGGATTCCTCCCACTGACGTGGTCCTCTCCTTATGAAATATCATTCAAGACATTCCATCTTGCTCACAGACACCTCGTATGCCACCTTGCTGATCACCTGGTCATTGTCAATACGCTTCTGATACTCCCTGCTCTGGATCCTTCCCCAGATGGCCACATGCTCTCCTACCTGGAGCTTTCCGGCAAATCTCGCATTTCTGCCCCAGCAGATACATGGTATGTAATCGCTCTTGCCGTATGCTCTGTTGACCGCCAGCAGCACATCCGCGATCTCCCTTCCAAGGGGCGTCATCCTGTACACAGGTGCCTTACATATGTAACCGTCAAGATAGATCTGATTTGGTCTGTTCTCCTCCTCAGCATCATCCTCGTCGATGGTCTCGATCTCTCTCACAAACACAGACAGTATAAGGCGGTTTCTGGTCTCCTCATGCTTGTTGTATGACCTGAACTGTCCCTTTGCCATGATGCGCTCCCCTATGTGGGATTCATTCACATCGAACAGTCTGTCAGACACCATGAGCGGAATAGTATCGTAAGCATCGCTGAGTCTGCTGACGATGAGATCCACCATATAGAAGCCCTCGCCAAATATTTCGTGGCTGAACACGAACTCTGATGCTATCTCTCCTGCCACCACTACCTGATTGTTGTTTAATGTTTTTTCAGTCATATTTTCTCCCTCCGTTATAACAAACTTTTGCATACTTTAAAAGTTATGCCACGCAGTACAAAAATATGCTGTCTTGTTTGATCTAGTTTTGTCGGTCTCTCCTTCGCTGTCTCATTACCTCATACGACAAAAGAGTCGCCGATATTGCAGCGTTCAGCGATTCGACTTTGCCCTCCATCGGAATCCTGAGAAGTCTGTCGGCTCTGCACGCCACCTCATCCGTCAGGCCATTTCCCTCATTTCCTATGAGGAACGCCACCCTGTCCGGGAATCCTATGTCGTAGAGATCGTCGCCGTCCAGATGTGCTCCGTACACCACAACGCCTGACCGTCTCAGTTCCTCCACGATCCCTGGCAGGTCATCGCACATGACAAATGGCACCCTGAATATGGCACCCATCGTCGATCTGACTACCTTCGGATTGTACGGATCGCATGAACCTTTTCCTATAAGCACAGCGGTCACTCCTGCGGCCTCGGCACTCCTGAATATAGTTCCCATATTTCCGGGATCCTGAAGCGTATCCAGCACAAGAAATGTCTCTCTGTCATTCCTGCCGAGCACGGAATCAAGCTGATAATGCATGCATTTCACCACAGCCATGCATCCCTGTGGAGTCTTGGTCTGTGACACCCCTGCGAACACTCCGTCGCTGAGTATCCATGTATTCCTGCCATCAAGCAGCCCCATGCTCTCGAATTCATCTCTGTATTCCTTAAGCGCACTCTCCGACAGATACACCTCCTGAACATTCTGAAGCGGAAGCTCCCTGAACATGCGTATCCCCTCGACCACGAACACGTCTCTGTCCTTTCTGAGCTTTGCATCCTTGTTCAGCTTATTAAGTTCTTTTATCCTCGGATTACTGTTTGCTGTAATTACTTCCACTTTTTTCTCCTTTTGCGGTATTTCTGTCACACTTTTCTGAGCAATACCCTGTCTTTGCCGTATTCCATCTGGAGCGCGTACACCACGCCGGAATTCTCATCCACACAGAATCCCCGGCCCATATTCTTCGCCTGTCTGGACTTCTTGAGCTGCACGTACACCGGACATGTGCCCTTGTACTCCTCAAGGATCGACATAAATGCAGACTCGTTCTTCATGTATTCGTCCACATCATCGAACAATACCCAGAGCTGGCTGTTACTCTGAACAGGCTTCTGTCTGTTGTTCCATGGCTTACCCGACTGAAAGCTCTTGCCACCTTCTGCCTCCTCAAAGCTTATCATATCCGACAATATGAGCTTGTTTTCCTTCTCACCGAGATTCGCCCTGCCCCTGACAAACACTCTGGAGTCCACCAGAAGTCTGTCCCTGAACTTCTCGAAATCCCTCGGGAATACTATAACCTCGACCTGTCCGACCAGATCCTCTATAGTCACATATGCCATATTCTGATTGTTCTTGGTGAGCTTCACCGTCACCCTTGATATGAGTCCGCCGATGACATACATTGCATTGTCCTGAAGCTTCTGTCCATCTCCGTCATCCTGATCCTGGCTCATCTCATCGTCATCCTCGGTGTCCACCACGAAATCCGTCGCCTGAGCCGTGCATGTTCTCTGCATAAGCTCGATATATTTGCCAAGCGGATGTCCCGATATATACACTCCGAGCACAGACTTCTCAAGCGCCAGCTTCTCCTGATCTGAATACTCCTCCACATCAGGGTAAGGCACGAGATTGCTCTGCACAAAATCGTCTCCCATCAGGTCAAACAGAGACATTTGCCCTGACTCCCTGCTCTTTCTCTCCCTTGCGGCTTCCTCCGCTATGGCCGGCAGAGCCATCATCATCTGCTTTCTATTTGCTCCCATATCGTCAAATGCACCACTGAGTATCAGAGCTTCCACAGTTTTCTTATTTGTGTCCTTTGAAGGCATCCTTGTGAGGAAATCCCTGAGATCCTTAAACGGTCCATTCTTGGTCCTCTCCGCCTCTATCCTGTCGACAACAGCACCGCCTACACTCTTTATACCGGAGAGTCCGTATCTTATCTTGCCGTTGCTTATGGAGAACTTTGCCACTCCCTCATTTATATCCGGAGGGAGCACCTCAACGCCCATCTGCTTGCACACGCTTATATACTTAGCGACTTTGCCATTATTGTCGATGACCGATGACATCAGCGCAGCCATGAACTCCACCGGATAGTAATACTTAAGGTACGCTGTCTGTGCCGCAAGTACCGCATATGCCACGGAGTGGGACTTGTTAAATGCGTACTCCGCGAACTTCATCATCTCGTCAAATATCTTATTTGCCACAGTCTCCGAGATTCCATTTGCCACGCATCCTGGAACATTGAGCTCCTTGTTGCCGTACACAAAGTTATGACGCTCCTTCTCCATCTCCTCAGGCTTCTTCTTCGCCATGGCTCGGCGCACAAGGTCACTTCTTCCCAGCGTATAGCCCGCCAGCTTCATAACGATCTGCATTACCTGCTCCTGGTAAATGATACATCCGTAAGTTGGCTCAAGTATCTCCTCGAGCTCAGGGGTATCATAGTGAACCAGCTCACGGTTCTCCTTGCCCCTGATGTAGTCGTCTATGAACTGCATAGGACCCGGTCTGAACAGAGCAACACCGGCAATTACATCGTCCAGACTCTGTGGCTTCAGCTTCATCATGAAGTTTCTCATACCCTCACTTTCGAGCTGGAACATACCCTCGGTCTTTCCCTGTCCCATGAGTCCAAGTATATTTGGATCATCGTAATCTATATTGTCTATGTCTATATCCTTGCCTGTTGTCTGCTTGACAAGCTTGACTGTATCCTGCACAACTGTCGCTGTACGGAGTCCCAGGAAGTCCATCTTGAGCATTCCCAGATGTTCCACCGTGTTCTTCTCAAACTGGGTTACCACCGCACCCTCGGCTCCAACTGACAACGGCGCATACTCCTCTATGGCTTCACGGCCTATAACCACTCCCGCAGCATGCATTCCGGCATTTCTAGGGAGTCCCTCAAGCTTTCTGGCTATGTCCACGAGCTTCTTGATCTCATCCGAGCCCTCGTACATATCCCTGAAATCCTTGCTCGTCTTAAGTGCTATATCTATGGTCATATCCTTCTCTGCAGGTATTGCCTTTGCAAGAGAATCACACACCGCATACGGAAGATCCATGGCTCTTCCAACGTCTCTTATAACGTTCCTTGCGCCCATGGTCTGATATGCTATTATCTGTGTCACGCACTCCTCGCCATATTTCCTTACGCAGTAGTCGATGACCTCCTGACGTCTGATATAGCAGAAATCTATATCAATATCCGGCATGGATACTCGCTCCGGGTTCAGGAATCTCTCAAAGAGAAGGTTGTACTGCAAAGGCTCAATGGTCGTGATGTCCAGACAGTAAGCAACCACACTTCCAACCGCCGAACCTCTTCCAGGTCCAACTGCGATTCCCTGCGATTTTGCAAAATGAATGAAATCCCACACTATCAGGAAATAATCCACAAATCCCATGCTCTTTATGACAGACAGCTCATAATCTATTCTCTGTCTGACCTCGTAGCCGTGGGTTCCCTCGGCCATCTCGCCGGACTCCTCATATGTAAGTCCGTACTTTTTCTCCATACCCTCATATACCAGATGATCCAGATATTCCTCCGCGGTATATCCCTCCGGCACATCGAATCTCGGAACCTTCTGCTCGCCAAATACGATATTCACATTACAGCGCTCTGCGATCTTATGTGTATTCTCCAAGGCCTCCAGAGCATATGGGAACAGCTCAGCCATCTCCTCCTTTGACTTGAGATAGAACTGACCTCCCTCGTAGCGCATTCTGTTCTCGTCCTGAACCTTGTGGTTCGTCTGTATACACAGGAGGACATCGTGCGCCTCCCAGTCCTCGGCATAGATGTAGTGTGAGTCATTTGTCACGACCATAGGAATTCCCAGTTCCTTTGACAGACGCATGATCCCCGCATTCACGGTTGCCTGCTCAGGTATTCCGTGATCCTGCATCTCCAGGAAATAGTTTTCCTCGCCAAATATATTCCTGTATCTTATCGCAGTCTCCTTCGCACCGTCATAGTCGCCCTTTCTGAGCTTTGTCGCAACCTCACCGGCAAGACAGGCGCTGAGAGCTATAATTCCCTCATGGTACTTCTCCAGCACCTCCATGTCGACCCTCGGCTTATAATAAAAGCCCTCAGTAAATCCTCTGGTCACGATCTTTGACAGATTGTGATATCCCAGATCATTCTCCGCCAGAAGTACAAGGTGATAATATCTGTCATCGCCCTTTCCTACTTCCCTGTCAAATCGTGATCCCGGACTGACATACACCTCACATCCGAGAATAGGTTTTATCCCCTCTCTGAGACAAGTCTCATAGAACTCTATAACACCGTACATGACGCCGTGATCCGTTATTGCGAGGGAATCATATCCCAGTTCCTTTGCCCTGCGCACAAGTCCGTCTATCTTCGCCGCACCGTCCAGCAGACTGTAGCCTGTATGCACATGCAGATGTGTAAACTCCATATGTCTCCTCCTTATTTGTTATGCAGTATCTCCCGCCTTATATAGTCAAATGTATAATCTTCGCCCTTCTCAGCCAGTGTCGTCAGCATGTCCTCCAGCAGATCCGCCGATTCAGGGTGCAGATGATGTCTGGATCTGCCCCTCAGATAATACTCAAGCGGAAATGAATCCGTATACTTATCACCATTATAATTCTTGCTGGCAGCCACCCTGTCGCAGAACATCTCCACAACGTACTTCTCCGGCATGCGCATTCCCACCAGCTCCACACAGTCCCTGTCAACACTGTAGTCTACCCAGTATTCCAGATGGTGCTTGTTTCTTCCCTTGTGGTGCAGCCATGCGCTTGAATATCCCTTGCTCTCGCGCTCCGCATCATTCGGGCTTCTTGTTCCCTGATAATACTTTGCCCCGACTGAGAACTCAGTCCACGAATACTTTGACAGATCGTGCACAAGCCCCTGCCAGTATAATCCACACTTAAAGCAGTTATGCATGACCATTCTCTTATGTCTGTTTATGGTCTTCAAATGTCTGTACCATTTTGGAGCATCCATATCATTCCGTCCTTTCCCACTGAGTACAAAAGGCTGCCGCAAAAACTTTTGCAGGCAGCCTTCCTCAATATTGAAGCCGAAAAAGGGACTCGAACCCTCGACCCACGCATTACGAATGCGTTGCTCTACCAACTGAGCTATTTCGGCATCTATAAATTACTACCATACGCTATCGGTTAGAAACACCAGATACCATATAGCGGTATATTTACCAATCCTTTATCGACAAACATGTCATCTGTAGATATCCTCACTGAAGTCTGATTGTCATATCTCTGCTTGAACACTCTGGAGCTCTGAGCCTTGGTGTGCGGGCTCGTCTGAACATCCACTGGGATGACCTCTCCATCGCCCTCATACACGAAGTCAACCTTCGCTGTGGCAGATGATATCCAGAAATACAGATCTCCGATACTCCTGTTCACATACAGCTCTGCAAGAGCATACTGTTCTGCTATAACTCCATCCATCATATCAAGAACGTTGTCTGTGTCAATGTCCTGAACAAGTATTCCAGCCATGATCCTGAGCAGACCATGATCAAGATGATACAGCTCAAATGACTTGTCATCCTTCTGGTTTGCCAGAGGAAGCACTCCATTCCTGACTCTGTACACCTGACGCACAACACCCATTCTGACGATCTGATCAACTGACGCCTCGTACTCCCTGGCACGAGCCTTCGGATCAACGTATCCATACATGAACTTCTTGTTCTCCTTGGTAAGCTGAACCGGAATACTGTTCCATATCGCCATGACCTTGGTAAGATATCTCTTCGGAGTGGAGTTTATCAGATATTCAGTAGTTCTGTCAAGTATAGACTTCAAAACCACATCAACTCTTCTGAGATCTCCTGTCTTATAATATTCATCCACCGCCTCCGGCATTCCTCCGGTCACGAAGAAAGTCTCAAGCATCGTCTGGACGCTGTCCCTGACCTCATCCGGCATCGGTGTGATCTTCTGGTTCTCTATAAACGCACAGAGCTTTCTGCCCTTTCCCGCCTTAAGGAATTCCTCAAAGTTCATAGGCATCATCTCATACACGCATATATCATCCTGGCACTCTTCCTCTCCCGGGATCGGTCCACAGGATGTCGCAATGACACAGATCCTGCAGTCAGTATTGTATCTGCTGTACTCAACAAGGTTGCCGAGCAGTCCAACACAGTTCTGTGCATTGTCAAATATAAGAAGCTTATCCTTAAAATCATACTTGTCAAGCGACGTTGTAAGCTTGGCATGAAGCTTCTCCGGTCTCCTCTCCTTTGCTGCATACGCTGCAAAATCCGGATACTTGTCCATGTCTATTATTATATGATCCTCAAAAAATCCCATGGCAAAATCAGCCACAGCCCATGTCTTGCCAACAAACTTGCCACCACGGACAACTGCAATCTTATCCGCTCCGGTCTCATACCATGTTGCAAGGTCATTCATAACATTTCTAAACAAGCATCTCACCTCGATTCGACCACTTTTTCCAAATCTATTATAGGATACCACTAAAAATTTGCAATGTAAATAGTTAAACCCATATCATTGCACTCTCTGATTTTTTATCACTTTATACTATTCATACAGGAATTTTTCCCTGAAATACGTCTTAAGCGCTGGTTCATCGATATCCATATACTTCATCACAACTTCATACAGGAACTCCTTATAATATTCCCAGTCTTTTCCCGACATATCCAGCTCCTGTACATCCTCATAGAATATCTCTCCAAGCTTATTGCGAAGTCTTATGGTCGCTGAATATAAATTGATATTACCATTTGCATTCTCTGACTTCACCACATCCACCGTCATGTCTCCATACTTCAGATGGGTCTCTCCACGCATGATCCTTACTTCCTTCTCAATGCGCAAAAGGCACTTCTCCTCCACCATATCCCGCAGGAAATACCCACGATTTTCAAACAGATATTTCTTTATGGACATGAGAATGATCTCATTCTGAGAATAACCGGTATAATCAGATAATCTCTCCAAATCCCTAGCCATTCTGGAATCCATTCTCAAAGGCTTGCTCGTGAGCTCTCTCTTGTTAAGTCCCGGCATAATATGCTCCTTTTCTCTATCCCTATGGGGTAAAAAACCCGGAGGAGATATGTCCTCCGGGATCATTCTGATCTAATTGATATCCTGTTGTATTACTCGCCCTTGCCGATCGACAGGAATCCACTCTCATTAGCCTTCAGCAGGAATGCAAGACCGATATTCTTCTTGCCCTCCTCTGTCGCCTTGTAGATCTCACCTGTCTCAACAAGAGACTTGGCTATTGCAACTACGACATCCTTGAACTGCATCATCTGACGTCTGTCCTTGGAACTCAGCTTGAATATGTACTGGTTCTTGGAGCTTATCAGAAGGATGCTGAATGTATGTACATTATCCTTTGAAGCCCTTATTGCAGATCCGATCATTCTTGAGTTGGCAATGATGACATCCGCATTCTCATCAGGCAGATACTCTGAAACTATCAGCTTGTAGATCTTCAGGTAATCCTGCTCTGCCGTGGCATTGACAGGCATCTCGGCAACTGCAAACTCAACAACTGAATCAGCCATCTTGATAGTACCGCCATCATCGTTGATGACTGCGTTACACTCCTTTGGAACACAGAGTCTGAAGAACTTGTTCTCCACAACCTTCTGTCCCTTGGCAGGTTCTCTGAGTATGAGATCTACATAGTTCATCTCCAGCTTGTTCATCGCAACTATCGCTGACTCATCGCCGGTCTCAGCAAGATCGATAAGAGCGTCGTACAGGCTCCATATCTGCTGAGTAGTTGTAGGAACGAGCTCCATGAGCTTCTCAATAGCAGGAACATATCCCATACTTGCATTCTCTATGTACAGCTTGACCGCCTCATCGCTGGCCAGGCCCTTCTCAACCTTGTAATTGATAACCTTGAATAAGTTCTCCTTATCCCAGTCATCGAAGTTCGCATTGAACGCCTTCTCGAAATACTTGATACTCTTGATCTCGCCCTTGTAGTTATCCTGCTTCTCCTGTACCTGATAGATTCTTCCGAGCTCATATCCGGCACGGGCGCTTCCAAGACCAAGTGCTTCAAGGTAAGCCTTCTCGATCTCATATGGTGTTGCAATGTAGAATATCTGTCTCTGCTTCATCATGGCTATCTTGATAGCCGCTGACTCGCTTCCGGCCTCCACTGCACGCTCCCACTTCTCAACGGCTGTCTGAAGGTCCTCTCCCTTGAGATCCTCAAGATCCTTGATATAACCCTCAGCCTCCTGAATACCGTTCTCTCTGGCCTTCTTGAAGTAAGACAGCGCCTTGACTCCGTCTCTCTTCGTTCTAAGCAGGCCGTAATAATATATTCTTCCAAGATAGAATGCAACTCTCTTGTGTCCAAGACGCTCTGCATTCTCATACCAGTTGACTGCCTTCACATAATCCTTGAGCTGCTGATCGTATACGATTCCAAGAAGGAATGCAAGCTCAGGATCCTTAGTTGCCTCAAACAACTGCTTTGCATAGCTTATAGTCTTCTCAACATCCCTGTATGGGCTGTCCTCATCGTAGTACAGCTCTATCAGAAGATAACTTGCCTTTATACTTCCAAGCTTAAGAGCCTGCTTTGCGGCTCTCATGGCGCCCTCATAATCCTCAAGGTAGTAGCAGTATATAGCCTCGTTATAATACTGCATATCCTTTCTGTTGGCACTGTGGTCACTGGCCAGCGTAGGATCTACAAACGCAAATGAGTTGGCTGTCTCAAATATGATCTCCTCGTACTGCTCTATGATCTCCATAGTAGCACACACGAATCTCATACATGCCAGTCTACGTCCATGATAGAAGGCAAATGACACTATTCCCTTCTCCATGTCCTTGTGATAGTAAGTTGTACATATTCCATCTGCATACTCTGTGACATACGCCTTGAGCTGCAGCTCTTCGTCAAACGCATCGTTACAGTATCTCAGGTAGTTCTCAAGAGTCATCTTGGAATCCTTTGGCACACTGTCATAATATACATACATTGCAAAATCCTTATATGTAAGACTTGGTGCGTAATACTCCTCACCTGTTGACTCGTTGATCGTCTTCACCCAGCCCTTTGGAAGCTTGTGGATGAATCCCTCAACCTGATCATGTACATATGTGTACTGATACTGAAGTCTTGAAGCCTCGATAACCTTGTAACGTGGCTCCTTTCCCTTTGCCTTTCTGGCCTCTGCTATATCCGTGTACAGCTTGTCCTTCTCCTCGAACTCAAGGCTGTCACCGTGGGTACTCATGTACTCAACTCTCTCGTATGAAGCCTTCGCCTTGGCATCGCCGGTATCAGCGAGCTTCTTGTACCACATCATGGCCTTGTCCAGATCGATAGGTACGACATAATCACTCTTGTTGCCATACTCATCCACTCTATTAAGTCCGCTCTCATATATCGAACCAAGGCTCATATACGCTGCCTTTATACCGTAATCTGTGGCTGCAAGCTCATAATACTTGATGGCCTTTGAGAAGTTCTGGACTTCCAGAAGCATCTTGGCAAGCTTGAATATAACATCGCCGTCATGGTTCTGATTCACATACTTCTCGTAATACTTGGTAGCCTTATTCAGATCCACATCCACAACTGCGTTGCGGTACTTTCCCTTCTCATAAAACTCTGCAAGTGCAAGAAGAGCATCATCCCCATATGACTTATACTGCGCATCCATTATTCCTATGTCTGCAACCTGTTCAAGTATGTTTACTGATTCCTCAGCATCTCCGTTGTCCATAAGGTTCATGGCCTTGTTGAACTGGAGCTCCACATTGTTGACCGGTTCCTTCTTTTTGGAAAATCTGGATACGAATGGTATCTTCTTTAATAATCCGTCAAAAAATCCCATATCCTGTTCCTCCGACAAATGTCCATTGATAAATTCATTTTACCACACACACATCCGAGGTGCAATAAATCATCCAAATTACTTATTGTTTTTTGTCAGATATTCTGAAAGTGCATTGACTGCTGCCTCTTCGTCGGCACCGTCTGCAACTATAGTGAGCTCACTGCCATTCTCGAAGCTCATGCTCATCATACCCATAATGCTCTTAGCATTGATTCTCTTATCTCCGGTAACAAGATGAACCTTGCTGTCATACTGACTTGCAACCTGTACAAGAACTGCAACAGGTCTTTCCTCTGTCTCTCCCATCATTGATACAACAACTGTCTTTTCGATCATTACATCCTCCTTGGGCTCATCAACAGCCCCGCATTTCTTCTGCGATTTCACTTATTTTTCTTAATCTATGATTAACCCCCGACTTTCCGATCGGCGGCGTCATCATCTCACCAAGCTCCTTAAGGGAAGCATCCTCATTCTCCAGTCTGGCAAGTGCCAGCTCTTGAAGGTTATCGGGCAAATATCCTATGCCCTTTGTCTCTATTATGTAATTAATGTCATTCATCTGCTTTACGGCAGCGCTCACGGTCTTGTTGAGGTTGGCAGCCTCACAGTTGACCCTGCGGTTGATATTGTTACGGATATCCTTCCTGATCCTTATGTTCTCCATATTCATCAGGGATATGTGTGCGCCCATTATTCCAAGCATATCAACTATCATCTCCCCATCCTTCAGATAGACGACGTAGTATTTCTTCCGCTGTATTATGCGGGCTTCCACTCCAAATCCGTTTATTATCTCCTGTATGAACTGTGCCCTTCCCTCATTCTCGCACACCACCTCCATGTGGTAGCCCTTGTTCGGATCACTGATTGATCCCGAGGTCATGAACACTCCTTTTATATATGCTCTCCTGCAGCAATCCTGCTGAACATCCATCCTGCTGACCTTCATGAGCTGACACTGTATCAGTCCCTCATCCTCATGTTCGTTTTCTATCTTCAAGGTCATCAGTATCGTATTGACAATCTCTGGAGAATTGATCTCCATTCTATATATTCTGCTGTCAGCTCCGGTCCTTCTTACACTTGAGTCCGGAATATATCTGAACAGCCTCTTTATCAGGGAAGCTATCTCCTTTGCAATAACACTTCTCTCTGTAACTATCACCAGCCCGGCCGGTCTGCCAGCCCAATATCTCACATATGCCACCATTGAGATCATCGCAGCCAGCTCAGCTATCTGACAATGCCTCGCTCCCGGGACATTCCCTGCCAGCTCCATCTTAACGTCTGAAGAAAATGACATATTCCACCTGCTATACTATCTGTTATTACCTGCTACATCTTTTTTACTATGGAGTCCTTCAAAATATCCCTGTGAACTATCCTCACTGTATATTTTGACTTCTGCAAACGGGCATAGACAGCGTTGGCTATCGTGACGGATCTGTGTTTTCCGCCTGTGCAGCCGATGGAAATGACCAACTGATTTTTGCCTTCTTTGATATAATTCGGTATCAAAAATGTTATCAGATCTATAAACTTTTCCAGATACTCAGGACCTTCCTTGCAGTTCATAACATAGTCCTGTATCTCCTTGTCGTTTCCCGTTTTCTCCCTGAGCTCAAGGTCGTAGTACGGATTAGGCAGAAATCTCACATCCTGAACTATATCAGAATCCCTCGGTATTCCATACTTAAAGCCAAATGACATGACCGTGATTATGAAATTCGAATACTCCTCATTCTGCACAAATATCTTGTCGAGCTCCGCCTTAAACTCTCTCACAAGGAGGTTGGTAGTGTCGATTATATAGTCCGCCTCTTCCTTGAGGAAGCCGATAAGCTCACGCTCCTTGTTTATTCCATCTATTATTCGCCCACCCTTAACCGAAAGAGGATGGTTTCTTCTAGTCTCTTTGTAACGCTTTACCAGAGTTGCATTGGAACACTCAATAAACAGGATCTCATAATTCATGCCTTCTCTTCTGATATCCGCCAGGCACGAATTGAGCTGTGACAAAGCCCTTCCACTTCTGATATCAACACTGATAGCAACATCATCCACCTGGATCTGCTCATCATAAGCGATCTCGGCAAATCTTTTTATGAGCTGGATAGGCAGATTATCAACACAGAAAAATCCGGCATCCTCAAGGGTCTTAAGCGCCGTTGCCTTTCCTGCTCCACTCATTCCTGTCACAATAACAAATCTCATGCTCTATTCTCCCTGTCTCACTGAATGCTAGAAATCGCCAAGCATCTTTACCTCAGGCTCCAGCATCACGCCAAACTGATCCATAACCTTCTTCTGTACATCACGGATCAGACCTGTCACATCAGCAGCGGTTGCACCGCCCCTGTTCACAACAAATCCGCAGTGCTTCTCGGACACCTGTGCACCTCCCACAGAATATCCCCTGAGTCCTGCATCCATTATAAGTTTACCCGCAAAATATCCCTCAGGTCTCTTGAATGTAGAGCCCGCCGACGGATACTCAAGCGGCTGCTTTGTCCTTCTGGAATCCGACAATTCCTTCATCCTGTCATCTATATCCTGCTGCACACCTGCTGCCAGCTTCATGGTAACCTCAAGAACTATGAGTCCCTCAGCCTCCACAGCGCTGTGTCTGTACGAAAAATCAAGCTCATCAGACGCCATATCATATATTCGTCCATCAGCATTCATCACCTTGACACTGGTGACAACGTCCTTCATCTCACCGCCATAAGCTCCCGCGTTCATATACACCGCGCCGCCTATAGTACCGGGGATCCCGGACGCAAACTCAAGACCGGTCAGCGAATTATCCCTTGCCAGTCTGCTGACTCTCACCAGCTTTGCCCCGGCCTGGGCTGTTATCACATCACCGTCAACTGTTATCCCATTCATATTGTCCATTATATTGATTATCATGCCCCTGTAGCCCGCATCCGACACAAGCAGATTACTGCCATTACCAAGGACAAAATACGGTATCTCACATTTCCGGCAAAGTTCTATAAGCCCCACAACCTGATCTGCATCAGAAGGACTCGCAAAATAGTCGGCAGGACCGCCCACCCTGAAGGTAGTGTGTGCGCTCATCGCCTCATCTGCGCTTGCATTCTTCTCTCCGGTTATCTCTCGAATACTGTTCAATATATCTAAATCTGACATGTCAACCTCATACAATCTGTCTTCTATATTTTATTCACATGTGCATGCATTTTAAAACAAAAGTAAAAGCACCCCCTGTCACAGAGAACTGCTTTTTCTTAACACACACAATAAAAGTCTTTAATATATTGGATTTTACGGCACTATTCAGCACCATTAAATTCATCATACATTAAAGACTTTTATAATTCAATATTAAAATTTAATATAAATTTACCATCTTTCGCAAAACCTTTGGATATTTTCACAAATTCTACTGGTAAATTTTACTGAAATTACATTCAGGGCAATTATCTTCCAAGTATGCTGCACGCACTTCCATAAATACCTGCATCATTGCCAAGCTGCGCAAGCGCAAACTTTGTCTGTCTGCATGCATGGAATGCATAATGCTCGAAATACTTCTGTACTGAATCTGTAAGTATGGAGCCAGCCTTTGACACGCCGCCACCGATTACAAATATCTCAGGATCAACTACACATGCTATCTGTGCAAGTGCGCGTCCAAGAATACGTGCCTGTGTGTCAACTATCTCAAGTGCAAGCTCGTCTCCTGCCTTTGCTGCGTCAAATACATCCTTTGCAGTAACAGCCTCAAGCTCACGGAGAGTTGAGTTCTTATCTGAAGCCGCCATAGCTCTGCCCGCAAGTCTTACAACGCCTGTTGCAGATGTGTACTGCTCCAGACATCCCTTGTTGCCACATCCACATGTCTCAGTTTCTGAATCGTCAACACATATATGTCCGATCTCACCGCCGGCACCGTTCACACCGAACAGCATCTTGCCGTTGAGTATGATTCCACCGCCAACGCCTGTTCCGAGTGTTACCATTACCAGATTGCTGTGACCCTTGCCACCGCCCTGCCACATCTCTCCGAGTGCAGCGACATTTGCATCATTTCCAGCCTTTACAGGGAATCCTACCAGCTTCTCCAGCTCGTCCTCAACATTCAGTATTCCCCATCCGAGGTTTACACACTTGAGAACGGTTCCATCTTCCTTGACTGGTCCCGGAACTCCGATTCCTACGCCCTCAACATCTTCCTTTGCAAGCTTCTTGCTGTCAATAACGCCCTTTATAGATTCTGCAATGTCAGGAAGAACGTTCTTTCCACCATCCTCTGTGCGGGTCTTGATCTCCCACTTGTCGAGCAGTTCGCCCTCAACGGTAAAAAGTCCCATCTTTACTGTAGTTCCTCCAACATCAACTCCAAATACATACTTAGCCATGTCTTTTCTCCTTCCACATCTCCGCTTTTATTGTAATATCACGACCGGCAGTCATCTACTGCTTGTCTCCGCCGCCGTTGCCCTTCATAATATTCTGTGTAACTCTGTTGTAAAGCTCCTGAGCTGCATTGTATCCCATCTTCTTCTGTCTGTGGTTTACAGCTGCCGACTCAACTATGATCGCAATATTTCTTCCCGGTCTGATAGGTATGTTGTGGCTTACCACCTTATTTCCCAGGAACTCCATATAATTGTCCTCAAGTCCAAGTCTGTCGTATTCTGTATCTTTGCTCCACTCCTCCAGGTTGATGACAAGATCGATATTCTGATCTATCTTAACGCACTCAACACCAAACAGTGATTTCACATCTATTATTCCAATTCCTCTGAGCTCAATAAAATGCCTTGTTATGTCAGGAGCTCTTCCTACAAGAGTTGCATCGCTGACCTTCTTGATCTCAACCACATCGTCCGCAACAAGTCTGTGTCCTCTCTTCAGAAGCTCCAGCGCCGCCTCCGACTTACCGATTCCACTCTCACCCATGATCAGTACACCCTCGCCGTATACATCGACAAGAACCGCATGCACCGATATTCTAGGAGCCAGCTCCACATGCAGCCATCTGTCCACCTCATGCACAAATGCAGATGTGACCGCATCGGATGTGAGTACCGGAACCCCGTGTTTCTTCGCCATCTCTATGATAAATGGATATGGCTCAAGGCCTCGGCAGAATATAAGGCATGGCGGCTTGTATGAGAAGAACTCATCCATGATGCGCTTGTTCTCCTCCTCAGTATGCATAGCTGCCACATAGGCATGCTCAACATTACCGCAAATCTGTATTCTTCCTGCATCAAAGTGCTCGAAGAATCCGCCAAACTGTACTGCCGGTCTGTTCATACCCGGATCCTGGATAAGTATCTTATCCGTATCGATCTCCGGAGTATGGTTCTTGAGATCCATCTTCTCTATAAGCTGTGTAACCGTAACACTGTAAACCATATAAACCCTCTGCAACACCGAAACCGATGTTTTTCCTTTCCTAATATAGTCAATATGACTTATTTTATCGCAATTAATTATACTTATGTACGCTCTCTGTTGTCAAGCAGACATGCACAATTACACAGCCAAATATGCAACTCATTTGTGGTCTATTTATTCAGGAATCTCGCCTCATCCTGAACCATGCTGACCTCACTTCCATCCCTCGCATCTATCAGTACAAGCTGTATCGGGTAAGTGTCGGAATGATCCGAATCCAACTGTGCAAATGAGTACACAGGTATAGCCTCATACTCGCCGTTCCCTGTCTTTATCCTGAAATATGTGAGTCTCACATCGTTGAACTCCACTGAATTATATCCGGTATAATCCGCAAAGTGGCTCTCCATGACTCCCTTGAGGCTTGTCACCGCAGAATCCCAGGTGATCAGTGTCCCTGCATCCTGAATATCCCCCGCGGACTTCATCGGCCAAGTACATGTAAATCCCGTAAGTTTCTCTCCTGTAAATGCGATACTGTATGTGGACTGCTCCGTATAGTAGTATTTCTCTGCAGAAAACGAACCACTGTCCTCCGCATTCTTCTGGTTTGAGATGGTGTCTATGCCAAATGCATCCGGCTGATAGAGCGGCTGTCCATTCACGGACGCCTGAAATGTCACAGAGTATCCATCCTTCTCATATCCTACAACCTCTCCATACTCGTCACTATATTGACGGTAAAGCTCCGACTGCGATGTTGGAACCACATCCTTAAAGCCCCATTTGTCCATGTAGTCCAGTGCTTTTACCATTCCGGCATCCTTGTCCATGCCACTCATATTGGTTTCATCATTCTGAACATCCGACGGATTACCTTCATTTGCAGTTATCAGTTCCGCGGGATCCCATGAAGTATACTCTGTGAATGTCGCACCCTTGTCCGCCATATCTTCAGGGACAGGGTCCGTCACCGCAAGCTGGACAGAAAATCCCTCATCTGATATCCACGACAGATCATAAAAATACAGTATGTACTCAACTCCATCTATCTTCCCAATAAAATAATCCTTGCTATAATCCACATCGGCACCCTTATGAGCGAACAGCTCATCTCTCTGCTCCTGTGTCACACTATCCTTCATATCATATGGATACTCGAAAACTCCATCCTCCTCATCAAATATGCTTTTGAGTATCGTCTCCCTGTCTTCAGCTCCTATACTGCCCATGGTGAACTTCTTCGTATACATCTTATCGGCATCCGGAGTCTTGATCTCCGACGCTTTGATGCTTGCAGACTCCAAAGTTCCGCAATTTTCAACAGGAATATCAACACTTACACTGGCCGGAATGCTGAGTGTTCTGGCAAGTCCGCCCACACTGTCATCATAATCTGCATCCTTCTCGGTGTCCCCGGACGTGTCTGTTCCGCTGCTGTATTCCTTGATATCATCGCCCTCTATGACCGCCGTGTTTGCTTCCTTTTTCTTATCCGCGCAGCCACCGCACGCCATCGCAAGGCAAACCAAAGCTGCACATATCATCCATCTTCTTTTCCTCATATTTACTCTCCTTCACCAAGATATATTGTCATATACTCATAATAACCTGCCATTGAACTGCTCGGACTTACCTGCATGTAACAATCCTCAAGCTCACTCTCGTCAACAAGGAAATACACCGTCAGCAAATGTTCTTCGCCATCCCTCTTCAGGCAGCAGTAGCCATCCACGCTCTTTTCAGCAATCTCTGTGCCGTCATCTACTACATACGCAGGTACTCCATATGTCATCCGTCTTCCATAACTTGCACGAGTCTCACCATCTCCGCAGTAATAATTCGTGTCAACCGGTGGCGTCAGCTTGTCCCCCGAAAGTTTTTCTCCCCTCTCAAGATCTATAACTATATCATCATACGGATATGCTCTGTAATCCGCTTTATATGTGATATCCACCGCAACCATCCGCAAGCTGCTGTTATTATAATCTCCCCAGCTTGTAAAGCTGTTATCTGTCGCTTCGTTCATCCTCCGGCATCTGACATCCACAAAGTTTCCGTCCGTATCCACCAGACCTTTCTCCTCGAGATCTCCCACAACATAGAGCATATCCGCAGGATCTATTCCCTGGGTGTCATCGTATACGTTCACACTGTTTACCATCATCTCTACGCCATCCACAACAAACGACTCGTCCAATCCTATAAATGTGTACTTGTCATCCACCTGGATCGTATCAACATTATCCGGATTGTCATCATAAAATGTTGAGTCAACTCCGACCCAGTTAGATGGATCATCGCCCTCGGCATCCTTGACATTAATTCCGGCCACGATCTTGTCCAGCTCCTCATCCGTTATATCGCAGCCGATATACACAGTCAGAATAACGGACTCTTCTTTTATCGGAACGTACAGCACTCTGTCAAATCCCCAATCAACTCCTCCCCTCTCAAACAACAGGTACTCATAACTTCCCGCCTGTCTGACTGTGGCATCCTCGATGCTTCGGTTTATCACAGTATTCGACTGTCCATTCCACTGGGTTGCCGCTATGGATATTCCCATATATCCTTCCCTGTCCGGGCTGTCATACTTACATTCCTCGACCTGAACCACGCCTTCCGGTAGATAATCAAGAGTGATCTCTACATATCTTTTGCCCGAATTTATCATGTATGAATTGCCATCGCTTCCCTTCATTATGCTCCGTGTTCCATTTTCCTCTTCCTCAGCCATTCTCTTTTTCATCTCGTCCAGAGTCTCCGCGCTCTCGGTGCCATCTGTAGATGTGGCAGCACCGTCATCATTGAGCTCTATCGTTCCACTTGCATAATCACCGTTCTTCTCGATCGTAAATCTATACACGCTGACCGCAGCGTGGATCGATACCGGTATAAGGATCACGCCACACAGCAGCAGTGCTGCAACCTTGATAAATCTCTCCATTCCTCCATGTCTTTTCCTGAGGCCTGTCGGTCTGCCGGACTTCTCCATGTCTCTCATTCCAGCGAGCAGGCTTTCCTTTTTAGCTTTGTATTCTGCCGAAAATTCATGTTCAGACAGTTTGTCCATATTGTCCATATTGTCCGTATTGTCCGTGTTATCAATATTCTCCATATTCCTATTCTCCATCCAGCATCATCTCCTTCATCAGCAGTTTTCGCGCTCTCTTTACCGCCCGCTCATATTTTTTCCGGACCGCAGCCTCTGTCAGCTGCATCAGATCAGCCGTCTCTCTTACACTGAGCTGCCGTACTATCCTTAGCTGGAGCACCAGGGCATCATCATCAGATAATCTTCCAAGTATGCCTGTTATCAACTGCCTGTTCTCCACCTCATCAGCCATATTGCTCTTCACCAATTGGTCAGCATGACTCCACAGAATATTGTCTGCAAGTTCCGCGGAATCGTCATTCCCCTGCAGACTGCACACAGCCTCTTTATCTCTTTTATTTTTCCTGTACATATCAACAGCGATATTTCTTGCAGTCTTGGTTATGTACGCCGACCTCTTCTCCTCCGGCATCCTTTTTATCATATCCCTGTATCTTATGACTTTCAGAAATGTCTCCTGTACAGCCTCCTCCGCCTGCCATATATCTCCCAATACGGCATACGACAGCCTGTATAACTTCTGTTCGTACTTGTCATAATATTCTGCTATCAATTCGCTGTCTTTCTTATCATTATGCATAATTTCCCTATCCTTTTTCATGTGTTCCCCGCCATGAACACCCCTTGATATTCTGTCTTTTTTGAACGTTCACTATATATAACGATTACATTATCATAAATGTGACACTTTTTCATAAAAAAAGAGGTTAAAGATTTCTCTTTAACCTCTTTTTGGGGAAATATCACTGTCACCAGGCTTTATGCCTGTTCCGAATCCAAGTCTTCTTTATTCTCTGTATCCTCTTTATCTATATCTTTTTCTTCAGCTTCACCCCCGGCTTCTAACAGCTTCGCCGCAGCTTCAGCCTCCTCTTTTGCCTTCTTCGCCTCCTCCTCGGCTTTTCGGGCTGTTTCCTCCAGTTTCTTCTCGTTGAGTCTGAATATCTTCCTCATCGTCGTACTGGTTCCGTATGCAATCGCACCAAATATAAATAAAACCCACAGATACCATATATTCACAAATATCATAGGGTATCTCACGCATATAAATATAGGTGCAAACCATGCGATGAATACTTTCAACCATGATCCCTTATATGTGATAGCCAAAGCCAGTGAATTCCTCACTGTGGTTCCCAGCTTATTATTATATCTGGCTATCAGCGGGAACAAAAACGGAACAATAAGTCCCATAAATATAAGTTCTGTCACAAGAATTCCTGTGTAGAATGTAGATATGAATCCCGTCACTCTCTTGACAAGCAGGAATTCAAAATACATTACAAATATCGCTAGCAGAATAAAGAAATACGCTATGGTCGACTGTTTGAAGCTTCTCTTAAACTCATGGATAAATCCGGCAACAACCGTCTCCTCCTCATCCTCCTGCAGTCTTATACACATAGCATACAGAGCTGACAGCGATGCTCCCACTGTAAATATAGGTATACAGCCAACTACAAAGCACACATTAAGTGCAAATATAGTTCCAAACGCATCCATTGCCCGTCTCAGAAGTGGTTCTTTCTCTTTTCCCCTGTCGTTCTCTCTGCTCTCTTCCCTGTTGTTTGATATCTCGTTCATTCAAAATGTCCTCTTCGCTTATTGTCTCGTTAGAAAAAAAAATAATATAATGCGGGTATCGATCAACCCGAGAGTCATCGATACCTACATTATATTTAATTGATTACAATATATATTACTCCTTTACACCACCAAGTGCAACACCTGCAATAATATACTTAGAAAGGAAGAAGTACATTACGAGGATTGGAAGAACTGTTGTGAAAAGTCCACAATAGATCTGACCCCAATCTCTTGACTTATCATTTGCCTTTAACGCCTGAACGTACATTGGCATTGTCTGCTTCTTTCTCTCTGTAGCAAGTATGATAGAAGGTGTATACAGGTTATTCCATGATGCAACGAATCCGAAGATTGCCTGAGTTGCCATAGCTGGCTTCAGAAGAGGAAGTACGATCGAGTTGAACGTATGAATTTCTCCTGATCCATCAATTCTGGCAGCCTCTACGATCTCTACCGAAAGACCTGTCTCCATGTACTGCTTCATAAAGTAAACAGTTGTTGGTGCTGCGATCGCTGGAATGATCATTGCAAGATATGAACCATAAATATGTGTGAGGTTACATACCTTGATGAAACCTACGATAGATACCTGCTGAGGAATCATCATGATAGCATATATGAAGCCCCATGCAAACTTCTTTGCCTTGAAATTGTAAGCTGTAACTGCGTAAGCTGTCAGAGAACCGAAGTAGATCTGAAGAGCTGTTGCAGGTACTGTGATAATTAACGAATTGAGCATAGCCTGAAGTACGTTTACTCCACTCGTCTTAGCACTACCCTCTAAAAGTCCCTTGAAGTTAGTGATGAACTGTGATCCAGGAACAAGCTTTATTCCTGTAAGGATATCACTGGACTTAAGTGTTGAGTTAATTACCAAAATATAAAACGGTATGATTGACAGGAAACAAAGTATGATACAAATGACATATCTAAAAACTCTCGTTCCTGTTGCTTTTGATTCTGTCTGATCCAACTTTGTTCACCTACTTTCCTTGTTTTGCTGTTTTCTCTGATGTCAGCTTATAGAACAGTAAGCTTATTATCAATGTGAATGCGAAAAGCATTACTGAGTAAGCTGCAGCTTTACCATAATCCTGTGTAGGACCTGCACTTACGTACTTCTTGATAAGCATAACTACTGTTGTTGTAGAATTGACATCCGATCCACCTACTCTTACAACCGGGTTACCATCGTTGAACAGCTGTGGAATATCGTACATCTGCAGACCACCGATAGCTGATGTTACGAGTGTGTACTGTAAGATCGGCTTGAGCAGTGGAAGTGTTATCTTGAAGAACTGCTGCTTTGATGTAGCACCATCAACACTGGCTGCCTCGTAAAGTGATGGATTAATACCGAGAATACCTGCACAAAGGACAATCATTGTATTACCATACCACATCCAGAACTGGATGAAAGCAATGATTATAAGTGATGCCCAGCCGTGATTCAGGATACCACCCTCATCACACCATCCCCAATCTCTGAACAGGCTCGTGATAGGTCCCTGAACCTCGAACATACTGTAGAAGAGAACGGCGATTGTAGCTGCTGTAATGATGTTAGGCATGTACATGATTACCTTGAATGCACCCTGACCCTTTAACTTAACCTTGATGTCTGTGAACCAGGCAGCAAGAACAAGTGCGAGAAGGATCTGAGGGATGAAGTTTACTATCCACAGAACAACTGTTATAGCAAGTGCCTGCCAGAACTCACTTCCGGTCTTTGCAAACACATAATTGGTAAAGTTACCGAGTCCTACGCTTGTTGTCACATATCTACCATTCTTAGCTGAGTAGACAAGTGAATTGTAGAACGTATAGATAAGTGGATACAGCTGAAAGATAAGGAAAACAAGGAAGAACGGAATGAGGAACATCAAACCATACTTGCCGTATTCAACTGTCTTGTTCTTTTTCATAGTGTGATACGCCCCCCTTAAAATATTGGTCTATAGTACACACGCATCAGCAACTTTCATTACTGATGCGTGCATTTTGTTACTTTATAGTTTTATCCTTTATTTTAGGGATAGATTACTTTGAGATACCAAGCTCTGAAGCACACTTGTCCTCGATGTACTTAACAGCATCATCAACTGATGTGTATGTACCTGAGTTGTAAGCTGTAGCTGCCTCATCGATGAATCCCTTGATTGAAGCGTCATTGTATGTTACGTTGCTGAGGTTGATTCCCTCTGCAGCCTTAGCCCAAACCTCGATTGGGTTCTGTCCGCCAAGGAACTTCTGAGCTGCGTTGTCGCTTGAAAGCTCACCATTGATAAGTCTCTCGTTAGCTGCCTTGTTGTTTACACAGTCACCTGTCTGGTTTGTAATCTCAACACCAACATCTGGATCACATGTTAACTCGTAAAGAAGGAATGCACAAAGCTCTGGGTTTGGTGTATCCTTACCAACCATTACGTATGTACCGCCCCAGTGGTATGATGTAGGGCCTGTAACAGCTCCCCAGTTACCATCTACAGCGCCGTTACCCTGCATTGAACCGATGAACCAAGGACATCCGAAGTAACAGAATACCTTTGAATCATTTGCCATATCAGCAGCCCATGATGAATCCCAAAGGCTTGTGTTGTTTGAATATCCACCATCATAGATCTTCTTACCTGTCTCAAGGTACTCTGTAACTGCACCATCAAGTGTAAGCTTCTCTGATGAACCGTCATCTGTTACCCAAGGCTGTGACTGAGTATCCCAGATAGCGTACTTAACATCTGAAGGACCAGATACGATCTTGTATCCAGCATCCTTTAACTTGCCTGCTGTCTCGAAGAACTTGTCCCAATCAGCAAGAGCTGCCTGAACTGTCTCAGGATCATCTGATCCAAGGACTTCCTTAGCAATGTCTCTTCTGTAGAATACAGAACCTGCTGTAGCCTGCCATGTAACACACTTAAGCTGTCCATCTTTTGTTCCATACTGCTTAGCGAAGTCGTATGAATTAGCCATAACATCATCTGTAAATCCAAGATCTGTAAGGCTTGCTGTTGCATCTGTCTCTGACCAGTACTTAGCTACATCGTTATCAGCTGGGATAAGTGAAGGATACTTGTCTCCACTTTTAAGAGCTGTATCAATAGCTGTCTTGTACTCATCTGATGTTCCACCAACACCAAGTGTTACGAACTCAACATAGTCCTTGTACTCTGGGAACTTGTCAAGAACGATGTTCATCTTCTTTGAGAAATCCTCATCCCATGAGTAAGCGTAGATCTTCTTGCTGTCATCCCAGCCATCTGTGCTAGGTGCTGCAATTGCTCCTGTTGCTGAGGCATCTGCCTCTGTTGCCTCTGTTGCATCATCTGATGCTGCCTCTGTTGCCTCTGTCTTAGCCTCTGTTGTTCCCTCTGTTGTAGCATCATCATTTCCGCCACATGCAACGAGTGATAATCCCATTGCCATAGCTAATGAAAGTGCTAACGCCTTTTTGATTTTTCTCACAAAAAAACCCTCCTTTTAAATATGTGTGCTATTCCAATGTTATGCTCTAAAATCGCCTTATCGAGCATATCCGGAATGCCGTGTCATGCTTTTCCATGACCTCTGTTGTGATTTTATTGACAACGTCCTTGTCAACATAGGCTTATTATAGGGCATATTATCTAATTTGGCAACCCCTTTTTTGAGTTTTTTTATCTTTTTTGCACATCTGCCCTTTTTTAAGCTAAAAAAATAACTAATTAAACTTTATCTATAAGGCGTGTATTTTATCATTTTTGTCAAATAGCCTATTTTTCGTACATTCCATGCGCCTTTCCGGCTAATATGGCAACTGTACTTTATATATAGAAAACAGCTTATTTACAGGGTTTTCTTTTAGTCATTATGTATAGTGCATGCAAAACCGGTCTGTTTTATTGTGCAATTTTAAATTTTAGACTTTTTTCACTATTGGAGGGGTTCTGTTCTCCTCTTCTATATGTTAGTATACTATTATTAAATATATTTGACGCGGAAAACCGGATGCCCTCCGGCTCTTTTCGTGCAGAGGAGTTTTGAATGAGCAAAAAAGATAATACACAGGAAGAGGTGCTGGAAAGCACACATAAGGATGCCCCGGATGACATTTTGATCCAGCCAAGGGGTGTCAAGCGTGAGGTGGCCGACGGTTTCTCAGATCCTAGATCTGCAGCGCCCAAAGCGGATCTTGCGACCGAAAACAGTCTTGAGCTTCACGCCATGACGAGATCAGAGCGCCGCATATACAGACAGGCGCAAAAAAAGGCTGAGACAGCGGACATGACACGCTCACAGCGTTTTCATTATTTTATGGACTGCAACAAATGGAAGATCGTGGGAATACTGATGATCATAGTGTCACTGACCTGGATCTCACTGGCGATATATTCCAACACCCGGCCAACGGTATTTGCATATGCGGTGGCCAACAGTCCTGATCCATGGAGCGTGGACACATCCGTTATAGACGACTATAAGAGCTACTATAACTATAAGGACTCGGACAAGATCAAATATATGCAGAACCTGCATTACGATCCGACTACATTTGACGCTGACTACGATGCAAATGGAACGGAATACTCTTCCTTCCCGCTGCTGTGTGAGGACAATGTATATGATGTGCTGATATCCGACAAGGCCGGAGTTGAGTGCTGCAGTTGGATAAATCTGATACATCCGCTTGATACATATGACGGCACTCTCAAAACTCTCTTCGAGGGAGAGCTCAAGGATCGTGTAGTAACGGCGCAGGATTCCGCAAATCACACTTCCGCATACGCAATAGACATCAGCGGAACGGATTTTGCCAACCGCATGAACCTGGGATACAACGATGTGTATCTCTCATTCCCGGGCAACAGCGAGGAGAATGTTGACCACATTATCAAGCTGTTGAATTACATTTTTGATCTGGGTATAGAATAAGAAAAAATGGCTGTGACATATTGTTGTGTCACAGCCATTTTTTCTGTCATGATCTGTATTCAGGTGATCATATATCAATATATCAATCCTCTGAATCCATGTTCATGACCTGTCTCTTTCTGGCAAGCTCGTCATTTGCAAGATACTCATCGTATGTTGTCTGCTTGTCTATGAGACCTGTATTTGTAATCTCTATGATTCTGTTTGCGGTTGTCTGTACAAACTGGTGATCCTGTGAGGAGAACAGTACCACACCAGGGAACTTGATAAGTCCGTTATTGAGTGCCGTGATGGACTCCATATCGAGATGGTTAGTTGGCTCATCGAGGATCAGGGTGTTTGAACCCATGATCATCAGCTTGGACAGAAGACATCTTACCTTCTCTCCTCCAGAGAGGACCTTGACCTTCTTAACTCCATCCTCACCTGCAAAGAGCATTCTTCCGAGGAAGCCTCTTACATATGTGGCATCCTTCTCGTCTGAATACTGTGTCAGCCAGTCAACTATCACGAGGTCATTGTCGAACTCCTTGGTGTTGTCCTTAGGGAAATATCCCTGTGAGGTAGTAACTCCCCACTTATAGCTTCCCTCGTCCGGCTCTTCCTCGCCTGCAAGTATCTTGAAGAGCATGGTCGTTGACTTTGTATTTGGACCAACAAATGCTATCTTGTCGTCATGACCAACTGTGAATGAGATATCATCCAGAAGCTTTTCTCCGTCAACCGTCTTGGAGATATGTGATACGGTAAGCACCTCGTTACCGATGTCTCTCTTTGGTCTGAAATCAATGTATGGATATTTTCTGCTTGATGGCTTGATGTCATCCAGCTCGATCTTCTCAAGGGCACGCTTACGGGATGTAGCCTGCTTGGACTTGGAAGCATTTGCCGAGAATCTCTGAATGAACTCCTGGAGCTCTTTGATCTTCTCTTCCTTCTTCTTGTTGGCTTCCTTCATCTGCTTGATCATAAGCTGACTTGACTCGTACCAGAAGTCGTAATTTCCTGCGTAAAGCTGGATCTTGCTGTAATCTATATCTGCTATATGGGTACATACCTTGTTCAGGAAATATCTGTCATGTGATACAACGATAACCGTGTTCTCAAAGTTGATGAGGAATTCCTCAAGCCATGCGATGGCATCCATATCAAGGTGGTTTGTAGGCTCATCCAGAAGAAGTACATCCGGATTGCCAAAAAGGGCCTGGGCAAGAAGCACCTTGACCTTGAGTCCACCATCCAAATCCTTCATCAGGCTGTAGTGATACTCTGTGCCTACTCCAAGTCCGTTCAGGAGTGTGGAAGCATCTGACTCTGCCTCCCAGCCGTTCATCTCAGCAAATTCTGCCTCAAGCTCTGCAGCCTTGACACCGTCCTCGTCTGAGAAGTCCTCCTTCATATATATAGCATCTTTTTCCTTCATTATCTCATACAGACGCTTGTTACCCATGATCACTGTGTCAAGCACCTGATACTCATCGTATTTGTAGTGATCCTGTTGAAGAACTGAAAGTCTCTCTCCATCGTTCATGGTGACATCACCCTTTGACGGTTCTATCTCTCCTGACAGGATCTTCAGGAAAGTTGACTTTCCGGCACCATTTGCACCGATAAGTCCGTAACAGTTGCCCTCTGTAAACTTAATATTTACATCTTCAAATAAAGCCTTCTTACCAAATCTCAATGTTACATTATTAGCACTAATCATTGACGTATATACCTTTCACTATTTGCTGTGTCTGCATACACAGACGTCTCCATTTTTCAGTGATTAAGTATATCAATACATGTCAGATGTGTCAACTTTACTTTATGTACAGAGCGGGTATATTTCGCACCCGCCCCGGTCTTCCAATCCAACGCTCTTTACCAGAGAGCACTGGCATCTGCTAGAGATTCTTAACTATCGGATCATACAGATCAAGCTCACAGTACTCTGTGTCTGCGAAATGCTCGCAGTTAAGACAGCTCTTGCCTGCCACATCGTTTGAAAGCCCCTTACATGAACACTTCTTCTCGTATGCACTGCATCTCTCTGCAACTTCCTTGTAGGTCTCTGTTGAACTTCTCATGATGTTCTCTCCTTTTTGCTATGCATTTTTTCTGCTGCCTTATTATTGTGTGTCTTTTTCTGCGTTTTATTCTGCGTTTTACTCTCAGTTCTTTCTTCGTTCTTTCTCCGTTCTTTCTTCGTTCTTTCTCCGTTCTTTCTTCGCCGCTTCTTTGCCGTGTCAGAGTTCGGATTCTTGACAATATACTATATATTAAGTACAATCAGAATTAAAAAATTTTTAAATGATTGGAGATGAAATCTTGGACGCAGGTTCCATAATTAACATTATCATTTTGGTGGTGCTGATCGCACTGTCCGCATTCTTTTCCTCGGCTGAAACAGCCCTCACAACGGTGAGCAAATTCTCGCTGAGATCTCTCGCAGACAACGGCAACAAACGGGCCGCCAGGGTACTGAAGGTCACAGAGAATTCAAGCAAGCTGATAAGCACTATTCTTATAGGAAATAACATTGTCAACATATCAGCATCTTCTCTCACGACCACATTTGTGACAAAGGCATTTGGAAGCTCGGCGGTGGGTATCGCAACCGGAGCACTGACGCTGATCGTTCTCCTCTTCGGAGAGATCACGCCAAAGACTCTGGCTCAGCGCTATAACCTGAAGATATCCCTACTGTATATTGATATAATCCGTTTTCTCATGATCGTGCTCACACCTGTGATCTTCATCGTGAACAAGATCGCAGACTTTATTTTCTGGGTAATCAGACTTGACAAAGACGGCGGTAACCAGAAGATGACAGAGGACGAACTCATAAGCATGGTAAATGTCAGCGAGGAGGAGGGAGTCATCGAGGACAAGGAGAAGGAAATGATAACCAACGTGGTGGACTTCGGAGATTCCATCGCAAGGGATGTCATGATCCCGAGAGCAGACATGACCATCGCCTCAGTGGATATGGGATACGATGAACTGCTGAACCTGTACATGGATGTTCCATACACAAGAATTCCTGTATATGAGGATTCAAGGGACAACGTGATCGGTATTCTCCATGTTAAGGATCTCTTCTTCTACAAGGCGACCCACGATATCAACAATTTCAGTGTCCGCAACATCATGAGAAAGCCACTGTATGTATACGAATACCAGAAGACCAACGATCTTCTGCACTCCATGAAATCGGATTCCAACACCATGGCCATCGTGCTTGACGAATACGGAATCTGCATTGGACTTATTACCATCGAGGATCTCATTGAGGAAATCATCGGAGACATCAAGGACGAGTACGACATAGAGGAGCACAACACGATCATCAAGATCGATGACACCCACTACAACGTGGACGGTTCCATCAAGCTGGACGACCTGAACGATGCCCTGAACCTCAAGATTGAATCCGAGGACTACGATTCTCTGGGAGGTTACATAACCGAGCTGCTAGATCACATCCCAGTCAAAGGTGAGTCCGCAACCGACATCGCATGCATCTACAAGGTTACAGAGATGGACAAAAAGAGAGTCGCGCGAGTGCTTATCACGTTGGCTCCGCAGGAGCCAGGCGACGCCGACGGCGAGTAAGCCTGAGGTGGGGCAGCTGGGTTATGCACAGCTTCCCGGCTTGCATCGTCTCAGCTTGATTGCTGCTGCCCCGGTTTGATTGCTGTGCCGGCCGGCTAGGTTATGCGCAAAACAGGCATTTTCGTTGAAAAAGATACAATTTTGTGATATTTCTCGAAGGAATTTACGAAAAGCACACAGGCTTGCAAAAGCTTGTGTGCTTTTTTTCTTTTTCTCGTCCAAAAGATACAATCTTGTGTGCAAATCAGCCTTATAATTTCAAAAGGATACAAAACCCGCGCTTTAAGAAACACTTACTCTAAGTAGCACCAGTTCTAAGATTTCCTGCGTCAGCCTATTCAAATTGCTGTCAACCGAGCAAGTTACTTTCCCCAGAGCTGATTGCTGCCAATTGTCAAGCTTGCAGCCAGCTAGCATCCTGAGCATTCTCTTTCCTCTTGATTTTTAACAAATTAATACGTTTTATAGTAAAACAACCTTGTAATGTAGTTTTGAATACTATATAATATGTCATGTTGATTCAAAATCAACAGTTTATGTGCGGTATTTATGAACAGCATTTTTGCACAGCAGTTCCTGTGCGTGCTTCAACTAATATAAGAGGTGTCTACATGGATAAAAAGACAAATATTAAAGACATAATATCAATGGCCGGCGGCCTTGATTATATAAACCCTAAGGATATTCCTTCCATTGACCTGTACATGGATCAGTTGACCACCTTCATGGAGGATCAGCTTGGAAAGAACAGGCGCAATGACGAGGACAAGGTGATGACCAAGACCATGATCAACAACTACACGAAGAACAATCTTCTGCCATCGCCTAACAAGAAGAGATATTCCAAGCAGCACCTTATACTACTCATTTATATATACTACCTGAAGAACATGCTCAGTATCAACGATATACAGACTCTGCTTGAGCCTCTTATAGATGGTTATTTTGATTCCAACAAGGACGGAAAGGATATTTCTGATATATACGCCCACTTGTATGAGCATCTATCCCAGCATTACGGTGACATCATCAAGGATATCGTGAGAACAGCCAACAAGGCTGATGCCATGTACGATCCTGAGAAGGACTCCTATCTCCACGATCTCAGCATGATCTCACTTCTCTCCGTTGATATATATGCCAAGAAGAAATATGTGGAGCATCTGGTAGACAAACTCAGACAGGAATCAGAGGAAGATGCCAAGGCGAAGGCAAAAGCCAAGGCTCAGAAAGCCAGAGAACAGGCAGCAGCCAAAGCCGCCAAGGCAAAACAGGCACAGGCTAATGCCGCAAAAGCCAAACAGCCACAGGCAAACTCTGCAGCCGAGGGCAAGAAAAAATAGTCAGTTTTCGCCCAATCAACAAGTATTGCGACCAGATTCCACAGGACTCCAACCCGCAACATAAATAAAACCCCTGAACGATAAAATGTAATCGTTCAGGGGTTTTGTTTTGTCTGACTACTTGTCAGTTTTCTCGTCGCTCTGCTTGTCATTCTGCTGGAAGCTCTTCATTCTTGAAAATACAAGCTCATATCCATCCTTGCCATAATTCAGGGATCTGTTGACCCTGCTTATCGTGGCGGTGGATGCTCCGGTCTTCTCCGCAACCTCCAGATATGTGTTGTCTTCCTTCAGCATCTTGGCCACTGCAAAACGCTGTGCTATAGATAACAGCTCATTCACCGTGCATACATCCTCAAAGAAATTAAAGCACTCCTCTTCTGTCTCCAATGTAAGTATTGCCTCAAACAGATCCTGTACTGCCTCTGTATGTACCGTTTTTCCCATGTTTAAGCTCCTTTTTGGCTTTCACGACTTTAGCGTGATAAAGTAATATATACTATATACCACTTTCTTATAATTTGCAATCTTTTTTGATCCAGACTGAAAGTCCACGTCTGTTGACGTAGAACTCGCCGCAGCCCTCGTCATCTATCTTGATGTCATACTTGGCATTGCCCATGACATCTGCAAAATGTGCTCCCGCAAACTGTCTGCCAACATACATTCTCTTGGTGCCGCCCATTCCATCGGACATGACAACCGCAAGTCCTGAATCCTTGTGCTCCTCATCGCCCTCTCTGGTCCATCCAACAACCTCGCTGTGATCAAAGTAGTCGTGCTGAGTTCCGTATGCATATTTCTTTCTGAGCTTGAGCAGCTTATTCAGTATCGTCTTCTTCGACTTTACCTTAACCTGTGGTATTCCCGCGTAGTCGCCGATATACAGGCACGGATAGCCCTGCTCTCTGAGCAGTATGACCGCATACGCCAGAGGCTTGAACCAATCCTCAACGTATGATTCCAGAACTCCTCCGACCTGGGATTCGTGGTTATCTACAAATGTAACAGCCTTCTCCGGATTGTTCATCATAAGTGAACCCTTAAGTAGATCTGCCATGTTATACTCTCCATCTGCCACAGATGCATCGTGGAAATTGAAGTGCAATGGCACATCGAACATGGATGTCTCATTGTCTGTGGCCTTGATATAGCCATTCAGATATTCTGTATTCCAGTGCCAGAAATCACCGACAGCAAATATGTCCTTATGTACATATTCCGGAGCCTCATCTGTGCCCTTCTTCTTAGCGGCTGCAGGGACATCAGATGTCGCTTCAATAAAATCCTTCACAAACCATGCAGGGATAGCCTCTGCCTCCTGGAATCTGAATCCGTCCACATCAGTGGTCTTCTCGTACCACTGAGCCCACGCCATGAGCTCGTCGTACACTTCCTGATTGTAGAAATCAATCTCGCTTCCAATTATATAATCATACTTGGAATATTCCTTGTTCGCCTCGTCATAATCCTTGCCCTCAAGAGCGCATACACGCTTCTTGAATTCTTCCTGCTTCCAGTCTATTCCTGCAAAGTGCTTCCAGTTCCACTTGAACTTGGAATACTTTGACTTTCTTCCAGGGAATGTAAACTTTGAAAGTGCTCCCACAGTCTTCTTATTGCCGATCATCTGTGGAATATCCTTGGTGTTGAAGTCGGCTGCTGTAACCTTCTCTATCTTGTCAGCGCCAAGCTTCTGTCTGACTGCAATGTCCGCATAGACATTTATCCCCTGATCCTTCATAGCCTTTATAGCAGCTATATACTCATCCTTAGTTCCATATCTGGTTCCAACTGAACCCTTCTGGTCAAACTCTCCCAGATCATACAGATCGTACGGAGCATACCCCATATCTTCTTTGCCCTGTGCTCCCTTTGTAGCAGGCGGAAACCATACAGCCGTAGCCCCCATCTTCTTCAGAACCGCAGCGTCCTCTGCTGCCTTTTTCCATAAATCCTGGCTGTCGGTCGTATTCGCTGTAAAATACTGTACCAAAAGTCCGTTATCCTTCATCTCAATACCTCCGTTATTGGCTTTTAATCACCCTTATAAGTCATTATATCAAATCTGAATATATGAGTAAAGACCGACAAATAACAAAAAACATGCCCGCAGACTCCCCTTACCGGAGTGCCTGCAGGCATGTCTAAGACACTATGTGCTGTAACGTATATATCTCGGATCACACACGCTGATCCTTGCATGTATACACCACAGCTTATAGCTGTATTACATATTCTTGATTCTCTCTATAGCCTCAACTGTATTCTCATAAGTTCCAAATGCAGTAAGTCTGAAATATCCCTCACCGCTTGGTCCGAAGCCTGAACCTGGGGTTCCGACTACATTTGCATTCTCAAGCAGATAATCGAAGAAATCCCATGATGACATGTTGTTCGGTGTCTTAAGCCAGATGTATGGCGCATTTACACCGCCTGATACAGTGTAGCCTGCATCCTTGAGTCCCTGTGATATAACCTTTGCATTGTTCATGTAATATGCGATCTGAGCCTTTGTCTGAGCCTTGCCCTCGTCTGAGTACACTGCGTCTCCTGCTGCCTGAACAATGTATGGAGCGCCATTGAACTTTGTTCCATGTCTTCTTGCCCACAGGCTGTGCATTGACACACCATCTGCGTCCTTCAGATCCTTTGGAACTACAGCATAGCCAAGACGTGTTCCTGTGAATCCTGCGTTCTTAGAAAAGCTCTTGAGCTCGATAGCACATGTCTTTGCGCCCTCGCACTCATATATTGTATGAGGAACATCCTCCTCGCTGATATATGCCTCGTATGCAGCATCGTAGATGATGACTGCTCCGACCTTATTCGCGTAATCTACCCACTCCTGAAGCTGATCCTTCTTGATCGTTGCTCCTGTAGGGTTGTTTGGGAAACACAGATATATGATGTCAGGTGTCTCCTTTGGAAGCTCTGGCGCAAAGTTATTGTCCGCAAGACATGGCATGTAAATTACATCGCTCCACAGCTCTGTGTTCTTGTCGTATGTTCCTGTTCTTCCTGCCATTACATTTGAATCAACATATACAGGGTATACAGGATCACATACTGCGATCTTGCTGTCTGCTGTAAATATCTCCTGGATATTTGCTGAGTCACTCTTTGCCCCGTCGCTTACAAATATCTCATCAGCAGATATGTCCACGCCTCTGTCAGCATAGTCGTTCTTTGCTATGGTGTTTCTGAGGAACTCATAGCCGAGATCAGGAGCATATCCCTTGAATGTCTCCGCAACTGCCATCTCGTCTACAGCCTTGTGAAGGCGCTCTATGATAGCCGGTGCAAGTGGCTGAGTCACATCACCGATACTGAGTCTTATAACCTTCTTGTCAGGATGTGCTGCGCTGTACTCTCTCTGCTTTCTTCCAACTGTTGAGAAGAGATAACTTCCCGGAAGCTTTAAATAATTTTCATTTGCCTTAAACATATCTTTCCTCCTAATATATATCAGTCCAGCCTTCAAATACTTCCCTTGCCGGTCCTGTCATGTAAATAGTTTCATTCTGCCTGTCATAATCAATATCCAGAGTTCCTCCGAGCAATGAGACCTTCACCGAATCACTAGTCCTGCCGGCAGCTATCCCCGCCGCCACAGCCGCACATGCGCCTGTACCACACGCAAAAGTCTCACCGGAGCCGCGCTCCCACACGCGCATCCGCATATGATCTTCGTCAATGATCTGGACAAATTCTACATTTGTCCTGTTCGGGAACGTGGGATGCACTTCCATCTCAGGTCCCAGAGTCTCCATCTGACAGACATATATATCATCCACCCACACAACCGCATGGGGATTGCCCATGGATACCCGGACAAAATCCACAGTTTCATCAGGCAGTATAGCCGTCTCGACAGCCGCACCTATATCCGGTCTGCCCATATCCACACACACCGCAGCCACTCTTCCATCCTGCAGAATGCATCTGAGCCGTTTTATACCCGCCTGTGTCTCAACAGTAAATTCCGTCTTCTCCGTCATTCCATGGTCGTATACATACTTGCCAAGGCATCTTATGCCATTTCCACACATCTCTGCCCTGCTGCCATCCGCATTGTATATATCCATATTAAAATCAGCACTGGCCGAAGGTCCTATAAGTATCAGTCCGTCGCCCCCAATGCCCCTGTGCCTGTCACTGACAAGCCTGGCAAAGATCTCCGGATCATACACCTTTTCTCTGAAGCAGTTCACGTACACGTAGTCATTTCCAAGTCCTTCCATCTTCGTGAATCGCAATAGAAAGCCTCCCTCTTGATCTGTTTTAGAAACAATCTGAATTATCCAGTATCATATATGCCATCTCGACTATATTTATACCGTTATCCATGCTCTTCTTTTGCAGATATCTGTGAGCACCCTGTTCATCATACTCAAAGTCATGCATAAGCTTGAGCTTTGCCGCCTTGATGACCTTCTTCTCTTCCTCGGTTCTCTCCTTTGGCCTGGACTTTCTCTTTTTTCTCTCCCACAGAAGATTCTCTATGGTGAGACTTACGGTATTCACAAAGTCCATAGACTTTATCGGCATAGACAGACATACCACGCCGCTGTCCCGAACTTCCTCATAATTCTTCTTGCTGCTGAGCACGATCATGTCAAAATATTTCGGAATATAATTCTCAAGATCTGAATACATCATATCCAGGAATTTATATCCACATATTATGACTCCATCGTCACACGCATCCGCAGCCTGCGCCGCCTGGGCTCCGGTTGTACACAACTTTGTAACACTTATACCATTGCGAATGAGCAGGTTTTTTATACTCTTTGCTTCCTCTATTTTCGGAAAAACTATTATAACATTTACCAAATCAAAGCCCTCTCAATCGTGTATGTATAGCTATTATCAAATATATAGGTAAGCAGACCTTTCGCTCCGCTTACCTATACTACTCATCATTTTATATTGTTCGTGTATAAGATCAGACTTTGTACAGATAGTTTGAGATCTCCCAGTCTGTAACCTGTCTTGTGTACTCATTCCACTCATCCATCTTGGCACTTGTATATCTCTCGAAGATGTGTGAACCAACTGCCTCCTTCATGAAGTCGCTCTCGCTCATGGCAAGAGTTGCCTCTCTGAGGTTTGCAGGAAGGCTGTGGATATGACGTGCCTTCTTCTCCTCTGCAGTGAGGTTGAATATATTTGTATCTACACTTGGTGGAACCGGAAGCTGACGCTTGATTCCGTCAAGTCCTGCTTTAAGGCATACTGCCATGGCAAGGTATGGGTTAGCTGTTGGATCCGGACATCTGAGCTCAACTCTTGTTCCTGCGCCACGTGCACTTGGAATTCTGATAAGTGGACTTCTGTTCTTTGCTGACCATGCGATATAAATAGGAGCCTCATAGCCTGGAACAAGTCTCTTGTATGAATTTACAAGTGGGTTGGTGATGGCTGTCATCTCCTTCATATGCTCCATGATTCCGGCGATGAACCAGTAAGCCTCCTGGCTAAGTCCGAGCTTATCGTTCTCATCTGCAAATATGTTCTTGCCATCCTTCTGGAGCGACATGTTCATATGCATACCTGAACCGCATACGCCATACTTTGGCTTTGGCATGAATGTTGCACAGAGACCATGTCTCTTGGCAATAGTCTTTACAACCAGTTTGAATGTCTCGATGTTGTCGGCGGTTCTCAAAGCCTCACCGTACTTGAAATCTATCTCATGCTGTGCAGGAGCTACCTCATGGTGTGATGCCTCGATCTCAAATCCCATCTGCTCAAGAGTAAGAACCATATCTCTTCTCGCATTCTCACCGAAATCCAGTGGTCCGAGATCAAAATAGCTTGCTCTCTCGTATGTGTTAGTTGTAGGCATTCCGTTCTCATCTGTCTGGAAGAGGAAGAACTCACACTCAGGACCTACATTCATAGTGTAACCCATCTCTTTAGCCTCAGCCAGAGCTCTCTTAAGTACATATCTTGGATCGCCCTCAAATGGTGTTCCATCAGGCTTATATACATCACATATAAGTCTTGCAACCTTTCCCTGCTGTGGTCTCCAAGGGAATGTCTCATATGTATCATAATCAGGATACAGATACATATCTGACTCCTCAATTCTTGCAAAGCCCTCTATAGAAGAACCGTCGAACATGATCTTGTTGTCAAGTGCCTTCTCTATCTGGCTTGAGGTTATCGCTACGTTCTTAAGGTCACCAAAAATATCTGTGAACTGAAGTCTTATAAACTCAACATCATCTTCTTTGACCTTTTTCAGTATGTCTTCCTTTGTGTATTTTCCCATCGTTATACTCCTTTTCTACACATTGTTTGATCCTCTGCATGTAAATCTCTATGAGATTTTCTCATAGCTAGAGTTATAATAAACTTTGACAGAACTTTTGTCAACACAGATGAACGGTTGAGCAAATGTATATTCTGTCATAATTCTCTATCGAAGATCTCTCTTTCTGAATGTCAGCCATGTTGCCACGATCATCACCGTGCCGTATACAGCAGCCACCGCCAGGGATATTCCAGCATGGCTCCAGTCTATATCGACCTGACTCATCTCCCTCACAGAACTGAACGGCATATAGCCCAGTATTTTCTCCAGAACATCCGACTGGAATAGCACAGGCATGATCTGCACGCCGAGATCCACAAGGAAAAACAGCAGCAGATTCACTGATACTGACGCAGCCTTGGACGTCAGTGCAAACGCAAGGAACACGCATGTCATATATAACATCGTAAGCACAAATCCCTCACACGCCACCGATCTCAGCATATATCCCGCCACGTCCATGGTAAATGCCTTTCCAAAGCCTCCACAAATGCATCCTCCCACGGTATACACAAGTATATCTTCAAGAGAAAGTATCCAGATCGCCACTATATATACTATGATCTTCGCAAACATTATATGTGCTCTGCTGTGTCCCTGGGCTATCGCACACTGGATATCCCTGGACTTGTAATCGCTGGTTATGAGCGATGCCGCAATAAATCCAAACAGCATGCCCGACACCGAGCTTCCGGAAAACGAGCCCAGCAGATACTGGAACTGAAAATCTCCCGTTAGTTCTATTCCAAGAATATCTCCAACCAGTCCCACCGAGATCAGATATATTATATCCTGAGCAAAGAAAACTATCAGGCACACCCTGAAGCCCAGACTCTTATACAACTTATAGAATTCAGCCGACAACAGTTCACGCATAATGAGCACCCCCTATCCTGTGAATAAAGTAGTTCTCAAGGCTCTCCTCCTCGAGATGGTACTCACTGACAAACACCCTCTCATTGTAGAGAACCCATGCCAGCTCATCTGAGTTTACCGGCTGGTCCACGATTATCTCATCGCCATTCACATACACATTCACTATATTGTATCTCATAGCAAGTATATCAAGCACCTTCTTCACATCATTGGTGCGCAGTCTCAGTCTTCTGTGACACTTCGCGTCAAGCTGCGCTGCGGAGAGGCAGTCTATGATCTGTCCTCTGTCTATCATTATGTAGTCCGTTGCCAGCTCGTGAAGCTCTGTAAGTATATGGCTTGATATAAGTATCGTCACGCCAAACCTCTGATTTATCTGCTTGAGAAGATTTCTTATCTCAACTATTCCAACCGGATCAAGCCCGTTTATAGGCTCATCCAGGAGCAGAAGATCCGGACCTGACAGCATGGCACAGCCAATTGCCAGTCTCTGCTTCATTCCCATCGAATAGTTTCTGAATTTCTTCTTACCAACACCCTGCAGTCCAACGTTTGCTATGGTCTGGTCGATGAGCTTGTCGTTCTTTATCCCCCTCAGCTTCATATTAAGCTTTATGTTGTCTCTAGCATTATAATTGTCGTGCAGTCCGGCATGTTCACACACCGTTCCTATCCTCTTTCTGGCATTCACCAGCCCCTTACTGTCACTGGCGCCAAATAACTCTATCTCTCCCTCATCAGGAAACAACAGACCATTGATATGATTGATCATGGTCGTCTTTCCTGCCCCGTTCTGTCCTATAAAGCCATATATCTTTCCCCTTTCAAGAGATATATTGACATTGGACAAAACAGTATTCTTTCCAAATGTCTTCGTGAGTCCGCTTACTCTCACAACATTCTCTGCCATTTATTCCCCACCTTTCTGTCCTCATAAAATACACCTACAGGAAATAATATTCTATGAATTTACACAAAAACCCGTCATCCAGCACATAGCTGAACAACGGGTCCTTTATATACTTATCAATGATAAGAATTAATCCTGAACGTATGGTAATATTGCGATCTGTCTAGCTCTCTTAACAGCAATTGTGATTGCTCTCTGATGCTTAGCACATGTTCCTGTGATTCTTCTTGGAAGGATCTTACCTCTCTCTGAGATATACTTTCTGAGTGCGTTTGAATCCTTGTAATCGATCACAGCCTCTTTATTAGCACAATACTCGCAGACTTTCTTTCTTCTACGGATATTTCTTCTCTTCATTGGAGCGTCAGCTCTATCAGTCTTATTGTAAGCCATTGTATTTACCTCCTATTTTACTTGAATGGTAAATCGTCCTCAATACCTTCCGGTATACTCATGAAGCCCTCAGCTCCTGCATTGCCAGGTGCCGGTCTTCCTGCTGGCTGATATCCACCGCCTGATGCCTGTCCGCTTGCAGCCTTGCTCTCAGCAAACTCCTGCTCCTCAACGACAACATCAGTTGTGTACACCTTGTTACCATCCTTATTCGTATAGCTTCCAGTCTGGATTCTACCTGTTATAGCAATCTTCGTTCCCTGCTTCAGGTACTTCTCTGCAAACTCAGCGCTCTTGCCAAATGCAACGCAGCCGATGAAGTCTGCACTCTGGTCGCCATTTCTATTGAATCTTCTGTCTACAGCCAATGTGTATCTTGCAATAGCCATCTGGCCATCACCTGTATTTGACTGTGAATATCTAACTTCCGGGTCTCTTGTGAGACGACCCATCAATATTACCTTGTTCATTATAGAATACCTCCTATTACTCGGCGTCTAATCTAACGCAAAGATATCTAAGAACTGATTCCATAATACGAATGTTAGCCTCAAGCTGAGCTGGAACTCCAGCCTCTGCATCAAACTGAATGAAGTAGTAGTATGCTTCGCCCATCTTCTGAATCTCGTAAGCAAGCTTCTTGAGTCCACACTCGTTAACTTCTGTAATTGTTGCGTTAGCCTTCTCAATATAAGACTTAACCTTATCAACTACAGCTGTTCTGGCTTCCTCATCAATCTTTGCACTAACAACTAAAGTTAATTCATATTTGTTCATTACATTGCACCTCCTTATGGTCTCTGGCCCACAGTCATCTGTGAGCAAGGAAAATATGATTAATACATCACAAGTTCAGATACTATCATATTTTTCCAGCCAATTCAAGCATTTTTTCTCTGATCATCCCAAAAATTCTGTGGCATGCTTTCTCGACCACAAAGGGAACATACTTCTCTGGCATCTGTAGTTCTCTCTCTGCTCCACGCTCACCGCACTGAAGAACGTTCTCCACATATCCGTGTAATCATCCTCCATATATTCTGCGCTGCCCAGCGTCTCCATCTCCTGATCCGTAAGCCGCCTCACATACATATCCGAATCCACCGGATGCACCACGGCGTAACGTCTGCCATCATCCACTATCAGCCAGTACTCTGACGGCATCCTGTCCGCAAAATGACTGGCGACGAGAAGCGCAACATCGTCCTTCGGTTCTATATGACATACATACACCCGTCCCTGGACAACAGTGAATCTGGCTATCTCCCTGAACAGATGTGCCTCGTTGCTCACACTCCGTCCAAGTTCCATGATCCGCATCACCTCCGGACTTATGAGCATATGTTCCACCTTCCGCCCCTCGGCAAATGCCAGTATCAGATATCTGTACACAGTGTCCAGTGCATCCTCCTGATGCGACAATAGTGCATTGAATACGTTGCGGTACACCAGCCAGGATACCTTCTTCACAGACCGGGTAAACTTCTGTACCTTGTCCGCATCCGGCTCAACATGTATATAGTCAGCGAACATGTCCAGTTGTTCCACAGGTTCCTTCATAAGCATCACATGGTCGTGTCCGACCTGCAGTGCCATACTCCACGCCTCATATATGCATGTAGCCATATCGTCATATCTGTCTCTGCATGTGAAAACTTTCATATTGTCCATAATTTCCACCTTCACGCCTTCATTCCTATATCAAATAAAGTCATCTGTCTATACTGTTCATTGCCGTGTGATGCCTGCCAGTTCTCTCCCCGGCTCAGATCCGTCATCTCCCTGACAATGTAATCCCTCTCTATAGGGATCCTGTACATCATACGTCCGCCACACGTTATAAAATAATGTGCTCTCTTAAGCACCACCCCCATCTTCTTCAGATTATCGAAATCCAGCCTTCCGTATCTGCGGGCTCTCACTATCCTGCCCGCCGACTTCGGCCCTATGCCGGGAATCCTGAGAAGCAGATCATACGGTGCCGTCTGCACCTCCACCGGGAACTGGTCAAGATTCCTCACTGCCCAGTTGCACTTCGGATCCATTCTCTGATCGAGGTTCGGCTCGTTCTCAGACAATATCTCCTCAGCGTGGAATCCATAATATCTGAGCAGCCAGTCCGCCTGATACAATCTGTGCTCACGGAGCAACGGAACCGCTGTATCCAACGCAGGGAGTGCCGAGTCCTCGTTGATCGGTATATACGCGGAGTAGAACACACGCTTCAGATCGTATCGCTGATACAGTCTCTGGGCTGTGTGTATGAGCGTGTAATCCGACTCTCCGCTGGCTCCAACTATCATCTGGGTGCTCTGTCCCGCCGGAGCAAATGCCTGTCTCCTGTCTGTATCTCCAAACATGACAGGGAGGGGTGAAGAGGCAGCACCGATGTCTCTTTTATCAGATGTCATTCCATCTGTGAGTGTCTCTGCTGCTGACATCCGCAGAGCACCATGTCTTTCCTGCCCTGCCAGCTCTGCTTTGTATGCGGTCAGATCCTTCTGCAGATTCTTCTCGTTGAATATGCTTCCAGTAAGGTATCTGTTGATACCGCTCCTCTCCATACGCGCAGTCTTGCCCACCGCCAGTCTGTGGGATTCTATAGTGCTGGTCAGCTTGCCCATGGGATCAAGTATGGTGCCAAAGCTCTTGTTCGGGGCAAGCTTCTTAAGGCTCTCCTCAGTCGGCAGCTCCATATTAACACTTATCCTGTCCGCTAAATATCCCACCATGCTTATAAGCTCATCCGATGCCCCCGGAATGGTCTTCACATGGATATATCCATTGAACCTGTACTTCGTCCTGAGAAGATACAGAGTCTCACACATCCTCTGCATGGTGTATGTCGGATCCCTGAGCACACCAGAGCTCAGGAACAACCCTTCTATATAATTCCTCTTGTAGAACTCTATGACCAGATCGCACAGCTCCTCCGGTTCAAATGTCGCTCTTGGCACATCATTGCTTCTGCGGTTCAGACAGTACTTGCAGTCATATACACAATGGTTCGTCATAAGGACCTTAAGCAGCGATATACATCTTCCATCCGCTGCAAAGCTGTGACATATACCACATGATACACTGTTGCCCAGGGTTCCCTTCTGTCCCTTCCTGTCCACTCCACTGGATGTACACGCCACATCATACTTCGCCGCATCCGCCAGTATATTCAGTTTTTCCTTCGTTGTAAGTCCTGTAATTATCTCGTTCATGCATAATATTATACGAACATTTGTTCGATATTGCAAGAGGTAATTTCTGGTTGCCGGTTAAAGCATAATATTACTTATGGATGACGCAGACAAAAAAGACCAGACACACTCTGAACGAATGTATCCGGTCTTCTCTATGCGAAAGGCTCTGGACTATGACAGCTCCTTTCTTCTATATGATCCTAAGCTATATCTTAGAGCTGTGGGCCTGCTGCAACTAATGCCTTACCTGCTGCATTACCCTCGTACTTAGCAAAGTTCTTCTGGAATCTTGCTGCAAGATCCTTAGCCTTTGTCTCCCACTCTGAAGCATCAGCGTATGTGTCACGTGGGTCAAGGATTGCTGGATCTACGCCAGGAAGCTCTGTTGGAACCTCGAAGTCGAACATAGGGATCTTCTTTGTAGGAGCCTCATTGATAGCACCGCTGAGGATTGCATCGATGATTCCTCTTGTATCTTTGATTGAGATTCTCTTGCCTGTTCCATTCCATCCTGTGTTGACAAGGTATGCCTTAGCGCCGCTCTTCTCCATCTTCTTAACAAGCTCCTCTGCATACTTTGTAGGATGCAGCTCGAGGAATGCCTGACCGAAGCAAGCTGAGAATGTAGGTGTTGGCTCTGTGATACCTCTCTCTGTACCAGCAAGCTTTGCTGTGAATCCTGACAGGAAGTAGTACTGTGTCTGCTCTGGTGTAAGGATTGACACTGGAGGAAGTACTCCAAATGCATCTGCTGAAAGGAAGATTACGTTCTTTGCAGCTGGTGCTGATGATATAGGTCTTACAATGTTCTTGATGTGATCTATTGGGTAAGATACACGAGTGTTCTCTGTTACGCTCTTATCAGTGAAGTCAATCTTGCCGTTTGCATCAAGTGTAACGTTCTCAAGAAGTGCATTTCTCCTGATAGCGTTGTAGATGTCTGGCTCTGAATCCTTGTCAAGGTCGATAACCTTAGCGTAGCATCCACCCTCGAAGTTGAATACGCCGTTGTCATCCCAGCCGTGCTCATCATCACCGATGAGGAGACGCTTTGGATCTGTTGAAAGTGTTGTCTTACCTGTTCCTGAAAGGCCGAAGAAGATAGCTGTGTTCTCACCGTTCATATCTGTGTTAGCTGAGCAGTGCATTGAAGCCATTCCCTTAAGTGGAAGGTAGTAGTTCATCATTGAGAACATACCCTTCTTCATCTCTCCGCCGTACCATGTGTTAACTATAACCTGCTCATGGCTTGTGATGTTGAATGCTACACATGTCTCTGAGTTAAGTCCTAACTCCTTGTAGTTCTCAACCTTAGCCTTTGAAGCATTGTACACTACGAAATCTGGCTCGAAGTTCTTAAGCTCTTCCTCAGTTGGCTTGATGAACATGTTTGTTACAAAATGAGCCTGCCAAGCAACCTCAACGATGAAACGGATAGCCATACGAGTATCAGCATTTGCTCCGCAGAATGCATCAACTACGAAAAGTCTCTTGTTTGAGAGCTCCTTCTTTGCAAGGTCCTTAACTGATGCCCATGTCTCCTCTGTCATTGGATGGTTATCGTTCTTGTACTCATCTGATGTCCACCATACAGTGTCCTTTGAATTCTCATCTACTACGATATACTTATCTTTAGGTGAACGGCCTGTATAAATACCAGTCATAACGTTAACTGCGCCAAGTTCACTAACCTGTCCCTTCTCGTATCCCTGAAGGTCAGCCTTTGTCTCTTCCTCGAATAACAATTCATATGAAGGATTGTGTACGATCTCTGTTGTGCCTGTAATGCCATACTTAGTTAAATCAACTGTTGCCATTTTTCTTAACTCCTTTTCTTTAAATGTATTTCATTGATAGGTGCATGTCGCCTGTACCCTGCCGGCACCGCAACTATACAGCACTCAATAATCTGAAAATAAATATGAACACTTTCTCTCATATTCAGTTGAAAGTATACCCAATTAGTCAAAATAAATCAATATGATTATTGAGTTTTTTTTGTAGTTTACAGAAACTTCTCATTTATAATCTCAATTTTATATTTATTACTTGCATAACCTAAGACAATGAGCTTCCACGTCTCTTCTCAAGGAATTTTGACTTCACTATCAGAATATCACCTGTCTGTATCTCCAGATCACCTGTCGGCAGTATAGACATATTATCCCTGAGTACCATATATATATTCACACCATACTCCTCCGTAGCCTGGAGTATGGTCCTGCCGCAAAACTTGCTCACATCATCTACGAGCAGTTCTCCAATCTCGTCCACATCAACAACTTCGGACTCCTCGTTGGCATTGTTCTGATACTGCTCTACAAATCCAGCGCTTATGATACCTGTAGGTATCGCTACCAGCAGAACTCCCATAAATGCTATGACTATCGCCATGCATTTGCCCAGCAGCGTGATCGGGTAAATGTCTCCATACCCCACGGTAAGGACTGTCGATACCGCCCACCATATGCCGCTGAAGGCGTTGCTGAACACTCCCGGCTGTGCGGCATGCTCAGTGCTGTACATACACAGACTGCTCGCCATCATCAGTATAAATATGATGAACATGGACGATATGATCTGTCTGCTCTTTCTCAGCAGGACTATCTTGATGACATTGAAGCTGTCGTACTTTGAATTGATCCTGAAAAGATGGAATATACGGATCACCCTGAGCATCCTGAACGCCACAAAGCCAGACAGAAAGAACACTGGTATGATCGTGAGCAGATCCACAACTCCGTCATATGATATGAGGAACTTTCCTATAGCCTTTCCTCTGGTGCATGTGGGATACAGGAAATCCGCCGTCCATATGCGGAGAATGTACTCAACACAGAATATGCCTGTAGTCACCCACTCGATAACACTCAGCAGCCCATAATATGGTTCAAGCTGATCGTAGGTCTGCAGGAACATCACCGATATGTTCGACAATATGACACCCACTATGAATATGTCAAATGCCCTGCTCGCCAGATTGCTTTTGTCCCCTATCTGTATTATGTCAAATATTTGCTTTTTGAGTTTTGTCTTGTTTACCGCCATTGCTCTCCTCTTATATATCTATTTGTCCTTGAGAATGTCCATCATCTCATCTATCATCTCTTCGTCCTGAAGCCTGAACTTGATCTCCACGCGTCTCGACGCTGCCATGTCCACTGCTTATGATGCCGTTGCTCTCCGTCAGACAGTACTTTGCCACTGAGAACGCTCGCTGCTGTGAAAGTTCAAGATTGTATATGTAGGAACCATTCGTATCCGTGTGTCCCTCTATGATTATCTCCGAAACGTATTCCCTGTAATCATCGCGCAGAAGCACACTGCAGTACTTCGGCAGGAACTGGTTGATGGTAAGCATACACGAATATACCACCCGTTATGGCAAACATACACACACTTATAATCGCCCTATCTCCTATCATACTTAAAAAGAGTCTGTTTTACCAGTTGAAATACTTACTCCTTTACCTGTTATTTACATATTTACGCGGGATTTACATATTTTTACAAGGCTCTGTGCATACCGCACAAATGGTCATTTCCTTTTTGTGCACTTTGAAAAACGAGTCATAAAATCTTTAAATTTTGAAGATTTTATTTTGCAAAACGTTTTTTTTCTGTACATATTCTGTTCATATTTTGTGTTTATACTGAACTCAGTTGTTCAAGAGAAAGTAATTTACTCTTAGTTGTTTAAGTTGTTGTTTAAAAAAAGAACCGCCTAGTAATTCAGGTGGTTCTTTTTTTGCGCACAAAATTATCTCTTATTTAGCAAAAAAGGCTGAAAAGATACAATTTCTTCAGATTTTGTATCTTTTCAGCCTTTTATTTTGATTTAGAGATAATTTTGTGTGCAGACGAACTCATCCGCCACCAAAAGATCCCAGCTTTATAACTCTATGCTACAAATTACTCCGTAGGAAGCTTAGCCTTCTCGAATATCTCAACAACCTTGTCGTCAGGCTTCTTTGTGAGAAGTGATACGACGATAGCTGTGATGAATGCTGCTGCAAATCCAGGAACGATCTCATAAAGTCCTGTTGGTGTTGCAAGGAACTTGTACCAGAGCATATCAACAGCAAATCCGACTATGATAGAAGCAAGTGCTCCATTGTAATTCAATCGCTTCCAGTACAGTGACAGAACGATGACCGGTCCAAATGCCGATCCGAATGCGCCCCATGCATTTGACACGAGTGCCATGATGCCCTCGCAGTCTGGATTCATTGCTATGGCAAGTGCCACAACTGAGATGATGATGACCACAATTCTTCCTGCCCAGAGCATCTCCTTGTCGGATGCACTCTTTCTGAATATAGGTTTGTACACATCAGACGAAAATGCTGATGATGAAGCAAGGAGCTGTGAATCAGCTGTACTCATGGACGCTGCAAGGATAGCTGAGAGAAGTATACCAGCTACAAGTGCAGGGAACACGCCTCTTACAAGTCTGATGAATACCTGTGAGTTGTCTGTAAGTCCACCGCCAAGATACTTAAGGCCGACCATACCAACTACGGATGCCATAACGAGGATGATTCCCGTCCAGCAAGTACCGACTATTCTGGACTTCTTCATCTCCTTCTCTGACTTGATCGAAATGTATCTTATAAGAATATGTGGCATACCCATATATCCAAGTCCCCATGCAAGTCCTGATAAGATATTGATCACACTGGTCTTGTCAAATGAACCACTTATAAGGGCATTGTAATAATTGTCTGGAATGACAACATCAGGTGCTATAAATCCAGCGCCCTGCATGGTGATGACCGCAATGATAGGTGCGATCATGAGAGCTGCAAGCATCAGAAGTCCCTGGAAGAAATCCGTCCAGCACACTGCATTAAAACCACCAAGGAATGTGTACACGATGATGATGACTGCAGCGCCGATCATGGCTGTATTCCTGTCGATACCCATAACAGTGTTGAACAGAGTACCGCAGGCCGATATACTTGACGCTGCGTATATACAATATGCAACCACAAATATAACTGCACATATTATGAGAAGCAGCTTATTGTCTGACTGAAAACGATTTGTCAGATACTGAGGTATAGTGATTGAATCGTTGTACGCTATCGAGAATCTTCTGAGTCTCGGTGCTATGAATATCCAGGCACATGCTGTTCCGATGAACAGACCAACTGATATCCACATGTTGCTGAGTCCTGTCGCATAGAATGCTCCGGGCAGTCCCATGAGAACCCACGCACTCATATCAGATGCTCCGGCGCTGAGTGCAGCCACCAGACCATTCATATCTCTTCCTCCAAGAAAATAATCCTTCTCTCCGGCATTCCCCTTGGATTTGAAGAAGAAATAAATTCCTACACCGATTACCAGGACAAAATACGCTATAAACGCAATCATCTCGTAAACATTCATTAGTTAATCCACCTTCCATAATAATTATAATTTATCTGCTCCGCACCAACTTTACCACTGCAGTGCAGTATCTCACTGTCAGCGCACATAACAAAGCAAATTCTACACGGAAACATACCAAAATGCAAGGTTTTTCAGCATTTGGCGATTTTATCTGTTTTGCCAGTTTTCCGGCGGCAGGCCTCACAGCTGATGTCTGCCGGCGCAAGCCTCCCAAGATCACTGCCTGACCCCTGCCTGATTCCCGCCTGACTCCTGCCTGATCCCTGCCCGATTCCCGCCTGATCACTGCCTGATAAAACAGCCGGCTCACGGCGGCATGTCCGGTTTCGATCCCGGAAAGCTCGCCATTAAGCCGGCTGTTTATATTTGACTACCCAATCTTACCGATTAGAATCCGATATGTCTGTTATCTGTGATCCTCTTCGCCTTGCCCTCTGAACGTGGAATGGTCTTAGGTGGAACCAGCTCAACCTTTGCACTGATGAGCAGGGTCTGCTTGATATCAGTCTTGATGCGGGATACAATAGCCGCAAGCTTTGCAGCATCGTCCATATCCACATCTTCCTTGAGCTCTACCTGAACTGTCAGCTTATCCTGTGAATTCACACGGTCAACCACGAGCATATAATGAGCTGAAGCCTCCTCCACACCGAGAAGAACTGACTCTATCTGGCTAGGGAATACATTTACACCACGGATTACAAGCATGTCGTCTGTACGGCCTGTGATACGGCTCATCTTGACTGTTGTTCTTCCACATGCACATGTGCCGTGTGTAAGTGTACATATATCATGTGTCCTGTATCTGATCATAGGTGTACCTGTCTTGGTAAGGGTTGTAAACACAAGCTCCCCAGGAACTCCGTCTGGAAGCGGCTCCTCTGTGACCGGATCAATGATCTCTGCAAGAACATGATCCTCGTTGATGTGCATTCCGTTCTTCTCAAAGCACTCAAATGCAACACCAGGTCCACCGATCTCTGTTAGTCCATATATATCAAATGCATCGAAGTCAAGAAGCTCCTCAAGGTGCTGTCTCATCTCCTCTGTCCAAGGTTCTGCTCCGAAGAAGCCTGACTTGATCTTCAGCTCTGATGGAGCGATGCCCATCTCCCTGATGGTCTCTGCGAGGTATGTAGCATATGAAGGTGTACAGCAAAGCATGGTTGCGCCGAGCTCTTTCATCATCATGATCTGTCTCTGTGTGTTGCCTGATGACATCGGAACTACCATGGCACCAACCTTAGTCGCGCCCTGATGTGCTCCAAGTCCACCTGTGAACAATCCATAACCGTAAGCTATCTGGATGACATCATCCTCTCCGCCACCAGCGCACTTGATAGCTCTGGCTACCATCTCCGTCCACACATCTATATCGTTCTGGGTGTAGCCAGATACAACAGGCTTACCTGTGGTTCCTGATGATCCCTGGATTCTGATGATGTCCTTCCTATCTGCTGCAAACAGTCCAAATGGGAAGTTATCCCTGAGATCTGTCTTCTGCATAAATGGCAGCTTGACGATATCATCTATGCTGTTTATATCCTCCGGCTTTACTCCCGCCTTGTCCATTCTGGCTCTGTATGCCGGTACATTTGCATATTCAAGTTCTACTGTCTTTCTAAGTCTCTCCCCCTGAAGCTTTCTTCTCTCCTCAGGATCCATACACTCCATCTCTTTATTATAGATGTAATGAATCTTCTTCTGTCTCATAACTTCACTGTCCTCCATAAGATAAATCAAATCAGCATTTGTGCAACCTGCTGATTTTGTATGACACTTTAGCGCGCCAAACAACTAAATTGTACATACATATGTGGGCTGTGTCAAGGAAAAGCCATCAATCGCAGTACATTTTCCGTATATTTTTGAGAGAGCTTAGAATATTTGCGGTCAAATGGCATATTTGCCTGATAGATTACTCTTGCATTCCGGGTTTTCAGGTCGTATATTATTATTTGACAACAAAAAAGAGGACGCGGGAGCTTGTAGTACAGGCTGAGAGGAAGGTGCGACCTTCGACCGGAAACCTGATTTGGATAATGCCAACGTAGGGAAGCCTGATTATGGACGTTTGTTAAAGTGCAGACTTTATTGGAGTTACCAGATCGGTAACTCCTTTTTTGTGCAGATAAAAGACTTTGGAGGAAAGGGCTATGGTAACAGTGAACGGAAAGGATCTCGACGTCGCCGGGCAGAATCTGGCGGCATTTCTCGAAGAATCGGGCTACAAGCCGGTACGCATAGTTGTTGAGATCAACGAGGAGATCATACCGAGAGAGACATACGCAGACATTACATTTAACGACGGCGACTGTGTGGAGGTCGTGAGTTTCATGGGAGGAGGAGCATTATAATGAAAGAAGACAAGCTGATAATCGGAGGACATGAATTCAATTCAAGATTTATTCTGGGTTCAGGAAAGTATTCCATGAAGCTGATCGAATCAGCCATAAAGGACGCAGGAGCAGAGATCATCACTCTGGCCGTCCGCCGTGCAAACACAAAGGAAGAGGAAAATATTCTTGATTTCATCCCGGAGGGAATTACTCTCCTGCCAAATACAAGCGGCGCAAGGAACGCCGAGGAGGCCGTGCGCATAGCAAGGCTTGCAAGGGCTTTGGGCTGTGGAGACTTCGTCAAGGTGGAGATCATGCGCGACAGCAAATATCTCCTTCCCGACAATCAGGAGACTATAAAGGCGACAGAGACACTGGCAAATGAAGGATTTGTGGTACTGCCTTACATGTACCCGGACCTGAATGCCGCCCGTGATCTGGTAAATGCGGGAGCCGCAGCGGTCATGCCACTGGCATCACCTATAGGTTCCAACAAAGGACTGGCTACCAAAGACTTCATCCAGATCCTCATCGACGAGATCGAGCTTCCGATCATAGTTGACGCCGGTATCGGAAGACCATCCCAGGCATGTGAAGCCATGGAGATGGGCGCTGCCGCCATCATGGCCAACACTGCCCTCGCCACAGCCGGAGATCTGCCACTCATGGCATCGGCATTCAAGGACGCGATAAATTCAGGCCGAAAGGCTTATCTGGCAGGTCTTGGAAGAGTTCTCACCAGAGGGGCATCCGCTTCAGATCCACTGACCGGATTCCTACATGACTAAGGGGGTGAATTCAGATGGAAAACCACTTTCTGATAGACTCGGAATATCTTTCGCCGGAAGCGCTGGAGATCAAGCACCGTCTGGAGACAGATCCATCGTCAAGGAAAAGCCATATGGAATACCTTCCGGGCATGGAGGTTATTGAGTCTGACATCCGCATCAAGGTCATGGAGCACATGAACAGCTACGACTACAGCAGTTACACAGGCAGAGACGTCATGGCGGCCCTTGAACACGAGACGTGCAGCATAGAGGACTTCAAGGCACTGCTCTCCCCCGCCGCCGAGCCATTTCTTGAGATGATGGCGCAGCGCGCAAGCCGCGAGACAAGCAGACACTTCGGCAACACTGTCTACATGTTCACACCGCTCTACATAGCCAACTACTGTGAGAACTACTGCGTATACTGCGGCTTCAACTGCTACAATCACATCAACCGAATGAAGCTCTCCTCAGAGCAGATCGAGAAGGAAATGAAAGTCATCGCCGACAGCGGCATGGAGGAGATCCTTATACTGACCGGCGAGAGCCGCAGCCAGAGCGACGTAAAGTATATCGGCAAGGCATGCAAGCTTGCAAGGAAATACTTCCGCATGGTAGGCCTTGAAATATATCCGGTGAACACCGATGAGTACCGCTACCTCCATGAGTGCGGTGCGGACTATGTGACAGTGTTCCAGGAGACCTACAACGCAGACAAATACGAGACTCTTCATCTGATGGGACACAAGAGGGTATGGCCTTACCGTTTCGATGCGCAGGAGCGAGCCCTCATGGGAGGAATGCGGGGCGTTGCATTCTCGGCACTGTTAGGGCTCTCCGACTTCCGCAAGGATGCATTGGCAACAGCCCTTCACGCGTATTTCCTTCAGAGGAAATACCCACACGCGGAAATGTCACTCTCCTGTCCAAGACTGAGACCGATCATCAACAACGATCAGATCAATCCTCTGGACGTACACGAGAAACAGCTCTGCCAAATACTGTGCGCATACAGGATATTCCTGCCATTTGCCGGAATAACAGTATCTTCAAGAGAGAGTGCAGACTTCAGGAACGGCATAGTGAAGATCGCAGCGACCAAGGTATCGGCGGGTGTGTCAACCGGAATCGGTGATCACGAGAGCAAATACAGCGGCAAGACTTCCTGCAGTGAGCAGGGCGATGAGCAGTTCGAGATCAACGACAACAGAAGTCTTGAGCATATGTATTCAGACATAGAGGGCGAGGGACTGCAGCCCGTACTCAACGACTATCTGTATGTGTAACAACAACTATCAGATCAAAACGATCTGAACTATACAGCATACCGCCGTCTGCCGGCGGAGAAAGAAGTTTGAAATGTATACATTTGATCCTACTTTATATTTTATAACGGACAGCACAGGTCTGTCCGAGGAGGAATTCTTATATAGAGTGGAGTGTGCACTCGATGGCGGTGCGACACTCATGCAGCTTAGAGAAAAGGAAAGAACTACCCGTGAGTACATACATCTTGCGGACAAGGTGCACTCCATCGCGCGCCGCTACAACATACCGCTCATCATAGATGACCGGGTAGATGTGGCGCTGGCAACCGATGCCGAGGGTGTACATGTGGGGCTGACAGACATGCCAGTCTCCATTGCCAGAAAACTCATGGGACCCGACCGCATCGTGGGTGCAACCACCAAGACTGTTCCTCAGGCCGTGGAGGCATACGAACAGGGGGCTGATTATCTGGGAGTTGGGGCCATCTACCCAACCACCACCAAGGTCAAGACAGTGCTCACATCCACGGATACACTGAGAGACATTTGCAAGGCAGTTCCCATCCCGGTAAATGCCATCGGAGGACTCAATCCGACCAACCTGGATGTCCTCTCGGGCATACCTATCGCCGGCATCTGTGTGGTATCCGCCATAATGAAAGCTGACGATCCAAAGGATGCCGCCAGCCGTCTATTGGCATTATCCAGACAGTTACAGTCAAAAATCTCTCTCAAATAAGCAAAAAATTGCAAAAATAAGCAACTTATTTTCATTTTAATGAAAAGAAAGGTTGCAATTAAATGATTTTGCAATTACAATCAATACAAAGTGTAACTATTTTTTTGTATGAGGTGGTTTTAATGGAAAACGTATTAAACAGCATATATTCCAACAGTATTATGGTTCAGGATCAAAGTAATGATACCGCAAAGGAAGCAGCAGTTGAGGCTGTACATGCAAGAGTCGTTGCAAAGCCGAACTTCATCAGAGGTTCCGTGGAGCTGCTTGTACTCTATCTGCTCAGCCAGAAAGATTATTACGGCTACGAACTGTCACAGCTTATGGACTCACTATCCGACGGCGTGATAAAGATTCCTATCGGATCACTCTATCCTGCACTGTACAAACTGATTGAATATGGTTTCATCTCCGATCACAAAGAGCAGGTTGGGAAGAGAATGACCAGAGTATATTATCATCTGGAGCAGCCTGGATTCCAGCGTATGCATATTCTTATAACCGAATATACAAAGGTCCACAAGGCTATTTCATCCATACTTGACTATACTCCAGAGCCTGAGAAGAAATAATTTCTTTCAGATTAAAAATACCGTTGTCCATATTTTTTATGAACAACGGTATTTTTTTATTTTACTATTCTGTACTTCTTTGAAACTGTACCCTTATACCTTCCGGAAAACTTTATCTTCACCGTATATGTTCCAGCTTTCTTTCTCGCCTTAGGGTATGTCACCTTGTAGTATTTTGATGATATTATCTTACCATCGCTGTCCTTCACGGTCACCTTAGGTGTCTTTGTCTTGCCATCGTACTTATATCTCGTCTGTGATAATGTAACACTCTTTATCTTCTTGACAACGATATACTTCTTCTGGCCACATTTTCTGCATGTATGTAACACCTTGCCATCACTTCTGGTTGTTGCTGTTTTTACTACCTTGCCAGAATATACATGCGCACATTTTCCTGTTACGGTTACCGTATATGATGCTGAACGTGATCCAACAGTGGCTGTGATCTTCACAGTTCCCTTTCTGAGACCTGTTACCACTCCTGTAGATGACACCTTTGCAATAGCGGAATTCGATGTTTTCCACTTAGCTCCCGCAAGTACCTTGTACGATGTACTTCCATACTGTCCAAGGACTGCCTTGAGTGTGAGGGTTATCTTCTGTCCCTCCTGCACGCTCTTATTTCCAGTCATCTTAACCGAAGTGATATTGTCCTTCTGCACCTCCACCGTAACATCGCTGTCACCAGTGGACTTAGCCATAGTCTCAGCCTGACTGCCGCTTCCCATGAACTGGGCTGCAGTCGTGTTCGGATAAGATGCATTCTTATTTATAAATGTGCCAACACCCACATACCTGTTGGCTGGTTTTATCATGGATGTGTAATGTCCGGTCACCGCTCCGGGAGTTCCCTTCACATAGTCATCCTTCTCGCTGTACCACTGCTCAATACCCATGAGCATGCTCTCTGACCAGTTCCACGCAAGCACCTCTGAAGTCGGCCAGCCATTTCCCGGATATTTGAAATCAAATACAGACTTTCCGTTAAGTCTTGAGTGATACATTGTAACACTCGCCTCCGCAGCTCTGATCCTTGCTATCTTCTCAAGTCCTGCCGACCACTTGATCGGCACATAGTCGTCAAGCGTCAATTTCCGTCCATCAATCTTAACGCCCTGCTTACATGCTTCATAACGGATCTGATTGATCCTCTTCACTGCAGCCGAAGCCTCCGACACATACTTGCCCTTCATTGCTATAAACACGCAGTTGGCAGATGGTTTTGTCACATCCGCAGGTATTGTCGCCGCTTCAGCACTCGTTCCCCCCGGCACGATCACTGACAATCCAACCGCAACTGCGATCGCCAGAGCCATTATCCGGTGTAACAACTTCTTCTTTTGTACTCCCATAGTTTGAATTTGTCCTCCTCTTATAATATTTATCAGCCTATTGATATTATTATAACTCATTATGGGATTTATTTCATGCCTATTTGTCTTCTGGGACACATTTTATATAATATTTATGTGTCAGTCAGTTAGATACTTGTTCGTAAAGATATACTCTTCCTCATCTATATAACCGACGCAATATACTTTTTCTACCTGTTCATGATTGAATAGAAAATTCTGATCGACTCTGATATTTCCCTCTGGATACAAACAGCCTATATAATCCCATATTTCATCTGTATCCGCTTCTTTCTGCTTTCTACCATAAATCATCAGCCTTTTCTTTGCACCTTTTAACAATACGATTGAACCTAACGGTAGATATTTTTCATATTTAGCCATGTCACCCTCTATACTTTCTCAATTATGTTCAACAATTACCTGTCTATCAGCTCAATGCATTAGCTGGCAATCCGCCAATAGCCGATATATTGCTTTTTTCTGCTGCCGAATATCTTTTGGCAGTTTCAAGAAGGTCTGTCACATGATTATTTATAAGTTCTCCCATTTTGTCCATATCCTTCTGAAGGCCCTTAAATTGGCTTATGTACTCTTCTGATGCTGAACCTGTCCAAACAGACGATAACCCCATTATCGTTTTCATCATATCTGCAGTAAGTGTATTTGTCTGGTTCATAACATTTCGAAACTCATTTGCCCTAGCTTCCAACTCAGCAGGTGTAACCTTTATATTTATATCTGACATATTTATATCTCCTCTCTATCCTCTTTTTGCCATCTGATTAGCGTTTTCTGCCTCTGCATTCTGATAATTTGTCATAATATTTTTTAATGCCGAACAATACTGCTCAATAAGTTTCATAAAATTATTCATCTTTGCCACATCATTGTCCACTGTCGCACTAAAGGTATTCTTCGCAACACCATCCCATGTTGCGTTGAGCGCCTCTTTACTCTCCTGCATCTTTTTTATCTGAATTCCAAGTTCTTCATTTCTCCTTGATAAACTATCGATTCCATTCATCAGTCCCGTTGACTCTACTGAAAATGATTTCATTAAATATAACCTCCTGTTTCTAATCTACATATTGGTTGTTAATCTCTATCGACATATTTTCCACAGCTTCATACACAGATTTTACCGTGTTCAATATGCGATCTCTTAAAGCTTTCATTCTTAAAATATACTCATCCGATGCCTCACCCTGCCACACTTTGGCCAATTTCTCTACCATCTCATCCAGTTCAGCAACCGTATCATTCTTCATTTCGTCTGCAGCAAATTCAATCTGATTTACTACTGACATTATTTCATTATATTCATCCATGCTCATTTTTTCTTTCGTATCCATATATCACCCCCAATTATCTAAGCACATTATAAGGAAGTTCTGTTATCATAGATTTATTTCCATTCTCCGTCGCTGTATATGCCTGAATTACTGTATCAAGTTTACTTGCACTATCCCAAAGGTTCTCTACGATATCTTCCATTTTCTGCGCATTTTTAGCTAACAATTTGTACGCATCATCCCAATCCTGACACTCCCAATATTCATTTATTTTGTTATATTCATCAACTATACTATCAAACTCTTGCCGAATTGTATCATACCCCCTTTTAACATACGCATGAAGTAAAACTATATCCTCTATTGGAACAACTATTTTCTCAAATTCATTATCCACAACACCCCATTCCTTTCACTTTTGAAACTACCGACTGTTCACAATTAGTAAAAGCCTCACATCTGGCATATAATTCCTCAATATTTACTGAAAGTGAATTTTGAACGGTGCTTATATTATCCATATATGTATCGAAACATTCGATAAATGAATCAGCAGCAGGACCTTGCCAATGCTCTTTTACACTCTCATATAATTCGTTTATTCGTTCGTACCGCGCCTGTATATTTTCCAGGCTTTCCATAATACTATTCAAATCATTTACAAGTTTTCTTGTATCCACATTTATTGTTCGTGCCATTTTTACTTCCTATATATTCTCACATATTACTGTCAATCAACTAATATAAAATCATGCCAAATTCTTTCATTTGCTCTCGTTTTCTCACATCTCCTTTAAATTTTTCTTTTTGCATCTCATCATACATATTTTTCACGTTTTGGTTCTTTGTTAATGATTCTAACAACCCTGATTCAGGATCTCTATTTGTCTCCGTTTGGAAAATTGAGTTATCTATATCGACATTCTCGTTTAATATAGACAAATCATTTATTGTACTATTAACCGCTTTATTTTCAGATTTATTTTTATCTGCCTGTTCACATTTTCCTGATCTTTGATTTCTTCCACGTGCAGTCTTACTTACATAACCCGGAGCGCTATAAATCTCTTCTGTCTTCAATTCAAGTGCCTTTTTCATCTTTCTAGTATTTGAAGCAAGCACATTCAATTCCCCTGCATATTTTCCTATTAATATTGATTCACCTATTACTCCATTAGTATATTCCTCCTCACGCTGCTGATCGTCGACATCGTGATACCCCATTTTACTCGTCTTGAAACTGTACCATGCTTCATTTACTGCCCCTGCATTTGCCATCACCACCAATCCTATATAGAGTTTTGCCAATACGCTTCCCGTGGCTTTAAACAATATACCGCTTCCAAACGCAACAGGAAACGTTATAATGCCTGTTACTGTATCATCAAAAAGCGTATCCGCAAATCCATCTACGAAGCTACCTCCTTCAGATGCGGAAATAGCACCCGAAATTAAAGAATCCATTAACACGCATGTAACTGTACCAGCCATAGCTTTCGCTCCAACAACTTCACCCAATAGCTCTACTGAAACCTCAACTCCGAGGGTTTCTGACAATCCAGCCGCTATAGTCCCAGCCTCTATCCCCAAAAGCTCTGGTACACAAATGATAGTAACCAACACTGCAGCAACAACCACCACTCCTACAACAATTTTAAATGTTGTTGTTTTATAAAACGGGGTATGAGCATATAAATTTCCCATATTATATGTTGACAACGTCGCTTTATTGCTTTCTTCATATTCATTGCACGCCAATTGAAGTGTATTTTTTAATGTATTCAGACAAGATAACGCTTCCTGCAGTTCATAGTCACAATTTTTCAGTATGCTCAGATTAGAATTTGAAACATATTTACTTGTACCTGCACTATCTATACAGTTTTCAAAATCATTAACATATTCTTGAAAATGTGATCTTATGTACCCTAGCGAGTCCTCCTCATCTCTTACTTTGTCTATTTTTACATATAATATTATTCCTTCCGTTTTCTTAACCACCACACTTCTCCTTCGCAAACGCAATTACAATAACATTAATACATGTCCATCCTTCACTCCATGACCTTCTAAACTTTTCAACGGATGCATGATCTCATTCATTGTTTTGTCAATCAATATCCATTTATCTGACTTTTGTGCACTAATATTCCAATACTGTCCCAAGATATCCAACGCATCCTCAATAACATTGTTGATCACAGCCTTTTCATTACATTCTATGTCAATCTCTTTCCCCATGACTGGCACTTGCAGAATTATCTTTATCATCCCGATATCTCCTATACAATGGTATAATCACATATGACGTATCTCTCTCATCGTTATCTTGTGAAATCATTCCCACGCCTGCTTTATACGGTTTATTTTGTTCCGAAAAAGAAATATTTGAGAAATTTAAAAATGTGTTTTCTGAAGCTCGTCCTCCCATTTGAATTCCTACATGATATCCAGCCATGCTGTCATACGCCTTATACGCTCTGCATACAGAGGTACTTTCAGTACCATTTAATGCAATTATAAATATATTATGGTGTGCCCCTTTTTCCATCACATTTTCAACAAACGGTGCAATCCTTGTCACATCGCTGCTAGGATGATATATTGTTTCCATAAATACTTCTATATCCGAAATAAATATAAATGTTTCTTTGAAACAGAGCATTTTCTCGTATAATTCATTTGACTCATAGCCCTGATCTTTCAACATATTTTTGTATTTGTTTCTCTCAACAAAATCTGGCAACAATTCACAGAAATAATCAGCCTGTGTTTTTTCGTCCTCTATATATCTTGCACCCGTATCTATAGCTATATTTCTGAATTCTGAAGTTCCATGCTCTATCACAACTATATCTGAGCCTCTCTCTGCGGCAGCCTGCACAAGTATCTTCATCAAATTCTTCTTCCCGGTTCTAGCCTGCCCTGCAATTAAATAGCAGAAAGTATTTTTGAGTTCTATTCCATATGCCTCTGCGCTCACTCTATCATATCCTAACGGCAATAAACTTCCTGACATCAACATTTTCTTAACATCAGTTCTTTCCTTGAATAGCTCCCAAGTTGGCTTGTCTGGTATTTCTGGTATCTGTTCTGCTATTTCACATACATTATTTGCAGATAACGTATTACACATTGCCCTTATTGCTTCTATTCTATCGAATTCATTTTCAGCCTTTACTGCAAGTGCCGTCTGAAATTCCAGAACCTTATCTTCTATCTTAACCAAGCCCCGCCCCTTTAAATTCTCCGGTTCAAGCTCAATTCTTCCTATTCTAAGAACAGATGAATACTGATATCTCTCGTTCATACGCAAAGCAATTGCTTCTGATATATTGTTTTCAATCCTGCTTGGAATAGCCGAACTTCCAAATCCGCTTGCCGTCATAACAATATAAATTCCATATGCAGCACCATCATGTGTAAGCATATTAAAGAAAGCATCATATATCTCATTAGTTTTCTCTCGAAATCCAGCATAATTATCTATAATCAAAATTATCGCCGGAATTTTTTGAGAAGAACCTTGATTATATGCGGCAAAACTTATACCTCCTAACATCTTTTTTCGATCTGACATAATACGTTCAATCAGATAAATCATCTTTTTTATGCGATCTTCATCCTCGTCACATACCACACCACCAACATGTGGCGCATTTTCATAACACATAAGTGACTTATTGCTAAAATCCGCTATATAGAGATTTAATTCGCTTGAAGAATATTTTGTTATCAGCGAATATATTAATGTTTGCAAAAACGTACTCTTTCCACTTACATTAGTTCCACATACAGCCAAATTACCGATTGACGATATATTGATATTAAAAGGAAACTGCTTCTGTGCAGCAGGATCGTCACACATACCTACTGTGGCAATTATCCCCAGCTCTCTATCCATGCTCTGAGAACATTCACGCTCTATATCCTCTATATAGATCGGATTCCTTAGCGGTTCCATCCATAAGCTATAATCCCTGTCATATCCATGTTCAGCCGCAGTCTGAGCTAGGAACTTGATCACAGCCTCAAGCTGCGTAGTCTTATGTACTGATATCGTCTGTTTTTCTCGTTTTTTTCTATACGCTGCCATTCCAGAGTCGGACAAAATTGCTATTTGGGAATCTTGTCCAATATCCGCATCTCCCAGATACTCAGCTCCACTCCAGCCAGACTGGAATAGCTCATACACTTCGTCATTTCCGACCTGCAGATATCCTCTTCCTGCCTGGGTTATAAAAGCAGCATCCTCCTTGTGCAGCATCTCTTTACTGTCCTGCTTATCCTGCACTCTAAGGCACAGCTTAAACTTGGAATTCGACCAGATATTTTCGTCGACTGTTCCTGCTGGTTTCTGCGTAGAAAGGATCAAATGAACACCAAGGCTTCGTCCAACCTGTGCAACACTTATAAGCTCCTTCATAAATTCCGGCTGTTCTCGCTTCAGCTCGGCAAACTCGTCCACTATTATAAACAGATGTGGTACCGGGAGTTCTACCTCACCAGCTTTTACAAGCTTGGTATAATTATTAATATTATTCACTCCGGCCTCATTGAAGACTCTCTGTCTTCGCATATTCTCGCTCTTTATGGACACCATAGCTCTCTTTATCGCACTTCCTGACAGGTTCGATATTGCTCCTATCATGTGTGGAAGACCATCAAACAGGTTTGCCATTCCTCCGCCCTTATAATCAATAATGAAAAAGCCTATATCATCAGGGCTGTAGTTTACCGCCATTGAGAGAATATATGTCTGCAACGTCTCCGACTTTCCCGATCCTGTAGTTCCCGCAACAAGCCCATGGGGGCCATGATATTTCTCATGTACATCAAGAATACAGTCCTTGCCACCAGCCGACTGACCTATGACAGCCCGCATACTGTTGTAATTTTTGTTTGTCTTCCATCTGTCGAGAACCCGCAATTCTTCCAGCCTTTGTATTCCCAGCATATCAAAAAATGTAAGGCTGTCGGGTATACCGCCAGCCTCCACATCTTCGTTCACCTTTATAACTGCTATTCTGTCGGCAAAAGCTGCCAGTTGACTTTCTGTCACCTTATCAAAATCCACATGACTATACTCATCCGTCTTCATCCTATGAATTCCCGAAAACTGTTTGTCGATTATAAGCTCATAAGTAGTGTCATTCAACAACTGCGATTCCTTATCAGCCAAGGTTACCACTGTGAAAGAATATTTCTGTGCATCTGTTGTTATGTACTTATTTATCGCATGCCCTTCCAGCAGAGAAGTATCAGCAACAAACAACACAATGTGAGTAAACTGTCGCTTCTCTATAGTATAATCTTTCTGTTCCCGGTCTCTCAGAATATCAATAATTCTGAAAAACAGGTCGTCCACTGAGCTTCTATCTGACGCCATCAGTCTCTCACTATAATCATCGAGCCACACATGCGGCATAAACCTATAGTTCATCCATTCACTGCTATCAGTTTCAGAATCGAATGCAAATGCAAGTTTTACATCACGATAAGAATTATTCGCTGCTATCTGTGCAATCATGGTTCTTGCCACATCAAATGCTTTGCTCTTATCTCCCACTCCAACTATACCTATTATACCTGTAGCTCCGAGATCCACGCCCTGCGGAACATCCTTTATTCGTGAATATACAGCCTTTACTTTGCCCGGAATCTGTATCAATTCATCATCAGACTGTTCCATTCGTATCTTAGGAACAGTTATATACTCTGACACATCCAATGTTCCCAGGCCAACTCGCTCCACCAGATAATCCTTATGATTCCTGTTTCTATTCCACAATTCAGTTGACTGATCTGTATATTGCGTTATAACATCAGGAGATTTGTACATATCTCCGAGCATATTTTTTATAGTATTCTGATTAGAAGCTATCTGTTTTATCTGCCGCCTCAGATATCTGGCATACCCAGATCTCCTGTCAAGCTCCCCCTGTGCATTTCTCTTCTTATCATAATGCATATTGATGAAGGCCCATAACACTCCTATAACCGCAGATGCAGCAGCAGTGATAAGACCTGTATACATAAGCATTCCAGAATTGCTCCCTGATGATCTGTAGCTGTACATAGCAAGAACTCCTCCAAGCATCATAGGGATCATCATCGTAAATGTTGGTCCTATAACCATCAAGAGCGGTTTCTTTTCTATCTGCTGTTTTGCCGGTGGATTCTCAATTGTCACAGACTCTATAACCGGCTCCTTCGTATTTCTGGGGGATCTGTGAAAAAATCTGTCTTTTCCCTGAACATCCTCATACTTAAGCGCCTCTGAATCCAAGTATGGCAGATTGACAATAATACTGTCTTTTAAGTCGTTCTGTATAATCACACCGATAATCTGCACACAATATATTATCCTTAAAGCACCGAGTTCTATAATATCTCCACATTTGAGCTTGTATCCTGACTGTACCAGATTGCCATCCACGGTCAAGCTACGACTGCCAGTATCACATATAATCCATCCATTTCCATTTTCCACAAATTCGGTCTGAACACCAATCATTTCCGGGCTTCTCACCACAATCTCATTCTCGTCAAGACTTCCTATTCTTATACGATGGACACCCGATATCATATATTTATCCACAGGAGTCATAAATTCCATAAGATTTCCTCTTTCGACTATTTAATAACACACTTTACAGCACTTGTGCTGGCACCATTCTGCACGTTTCCGCCTGACTTATAGCAAGGAACAACCTTAATATAATATTTTCCAGCTTTCAGTCCGGTTATGGTTGTACTGGTACCCGTTATCTTACTCTTTGAATTATATAGTGACATCTGTCCACAATCTTCACTGTCCTTCTTGTAGCCATAATAATATATCCTATATTCGCTGGCATTATACTCCTTCTTACTATTAGACCACTGTATATATAACTGTCCTGATTTTTTAGATTCTGTATTCGCTATCTTAACTATGTTTGGCACCACTTTTATAGTTCTGGTGATAGACTTTGTACTATAGTGCGCAGCATCCGCTCCCTTTGGTGTAAAGGTAGCTGTAATCACTACACTGCCAAATGCTTTGTTATTCATAACCTGAACTCTTCCACCTGCCGCATTGATCGCAAGCAATTTAGGATTACTTGATTTGAAGCTAAATGTACCCTGACAATCACTAGGTGCAACACACTCAAAGCCATGTGTTCCATTTGCATTGTGCCATGTTGTTGATATAGGACTCTTGAACGAGATCACCGGTACCTTTTTTTCAATTCTAAAATTCTTTACAACTCTCTTTCCTGATACACAGTTGGAACCATTTGCCGTAACAGTAACTGTCGCTGTACCAGGCTCTTTATTATTTGCGTATTGTACTGTATAATCTGATGCCTTCAGCTTTGCACTTCCATACGCAACTGTAACTGCAGGCTTGAAATAACTTCCGCTATATGTATAAGAATTAGCAGCTAATGTCACTGTCGCTTTTGTTATATCCGCCTGAGAAATTGTAAATGTCTTACTTACTTTTCCAGTTAAATTCTTACAACCCTCTATGGCTGCCTCCGCTTTATTTCCGGCCGATACATTATTCTTTAAAGTAATCTTATAGTTATCAGTACCCATTACCGCACCATTCAGCTTCACTGTAACCTTTGGTAACTTTGCTGTTCCGTCATATACACAAGATGCCACATCTATCGATGCAGACTGCACATTTGCAGGCTTAATTGTAAATTCCTTCTGGATCTCTCCGCCATAATCTCCACATCCAGTCACCACAATCTTTGCTTGTGTTCCTGCATTAATATTGTCTTTATAGGTGACCTTATAGTCTGTACCCTGTTCAATAACTCTTCCCTCATACTTGACCTGTACTGTCGGAGCTATCACCTTGCCTGTATATACATATGGTTTATCATCTGAAATGATCACCTCAGCACTGTCCTCTGATAAATTCAAGGCTGAAGGCTTGTACACATTATTATCCTGTCCGCTTGGAGCAATATCAAAACGGTGAGCCCCCACGACTTCATTGCACTTTAGATATGAACCAGACTTAACCTCAAGAGTCATGATACTGCCTCCACATGAGATTATCTTGTCTATTTTGCATGGCTCACTGCCTATGGCCAGTTTTTCGCAGTAGAGTCTCATGGACTGTGCGGTAAGTCCACGTATCTTCAGCTCGTCTTTATCCTCACTGTAATCTATTTTTCCATACACATACGCATCCGCTGCTTCAGACTCGGTCATGGTTATCCATGCAAGCGCTCTTCCGTTTGGTGATGTACTTAATCTTACTCCAACTGGATAATTTGCTATGCAATAATAGGTTTTTACCGCATCAGTCGAATCCGACTCATCAGCGTGTGCCTGCACCATACCAAATGAACATATAGCCAAGACAATCATCACTGCCGCTATAAGTTTTTTTACTCTCGTCATCTGAAATGCCCCCTTTACTTCCTTATATCTCCTCTGCTATTTGTAACCTTCTGTGATTCAACGCCATTTTTCTTCACATAAATTACAGGATAGTATCTGCTATACTTTGATACATTCACAGTAATAACTACTTTCTTGCCTTTCTTTACAGTTTTTATATGTGGCTTACCATATAGTTTTTTCATCTTTGACGATTCATACACTTTTACGATAACCTTTGAATTCGGAGTAGGATTATTTACTGTTACTTTTAGTGTTTTGCTGTTATGGGCAATTGACACAGATGACATCACCGGTCTTACATAATATGTAATCTTTCTTACCTTCTGCTCATATACACCATTATCACCTGCTTTTATCGTAACTATAGCTTTACCAACACCCTTTATTGTTATCTTTCCATTATTCGCTACAGAAATAACCTTAGGATTGGATGAACTATATGTAAGTCTGACTCCACCCTTTGCTGAGGCTCCTATGCTTCTCTTCACGCCCTTCTTATAATTATACTGTGTCTTTTTACTCTTAACCTGTATGCTCTGAGGTTTTCTTACCTTCACAGTGATTGTTTTTGAGCATGGCTTATAATTTGACTTTGTCTTATTATTAGCGCATATTGTTATTTTGGCTGTACCCGTTTTTGTGACTGTTATGACTCCTCTGTCATTGACCTTGAGTACATTCTCGTTTGAACTTGTGTACCTTATCTTCTCATTTCCTGAAGTCGTAGCTGCCAGGGTCATAGATGCTGTTCCACGACTGTTCAGAAGAAGCGTATATGTACCTGCGGCCTGCTTACCATCCTTCTTAACAGAAAGCTTGCATGCTGCCTGAACTATTGAGAATTTCATTGTGAGTGTGCCGATATTCTCATTTTTTCCTGTAATCTTTATAACAGCGGTTCCGACATTTTTATTATTCGAGTATGTAACATCATATGCATCTGCATTTACTACAGAGCCATCATTATCCGTAACTTTAATTACCGGTTTTATAGGCTTTCCCGTATAAGAATAACTCTTAGCCGGAATACTTACATTCATACTGTTTTCATCAAACCTATAAGCCCTCCTGATAATCACATTCTCATCAGAATCCGGAGTATATATGTTGTTACCAGCCTCATATGTATACAGATATGTTCCGGTTGGATTTCCCTCCTTGAACAAGCCGGTTCCAAAATCCGCATCCGCCGGTCTTCTTAACAATCTAACATATTGAAGATTTTTACACCCTATAAAACAGAAATCGCCCAGTTTTGTCAGTCTTTCCGAAAAATCCAGATGCTCTAACAATTCGCATCCCGCAAAGGCACAATTTCCAACACTTGATAAATTATCAGGAATATCTATGTTCTTTATTCTGTTACAGCCCTGAAAACAATAGTCTCCCAGATTCTTGGTATACTCTGATAATTTCAAATCGGTTATGCTATAGCACTCTCCAAATGCAAACTGACCAAGTTCGTATATCTGAGATCCAGACATGTCTACATTCTTCAAACTTGAACATCTGGCAAATGCATACGCCCCCACCGACAAAGTTCCTTTCGAAAATTCCACAGACTTTAAAGAAGTACATCCATAAAAAGCCCTTCGTCCTATAGTGAGAGGTTCGTCTCCCTCTATAACCACAGACTCCAGATTTGTACATCCTGAAAATGCATTGTTACCTATATGTGTAACTCCAGGCTTTACTACAACCTTTATAACATTGAAATTAGTCCACGGCTTCTTGTCCTCCAGTCCAAAGTCAATCATCGCCTTATTTGTGGAAACATCCAATGTCAGCACCCCACTGTCACCATTATATTCAGCCCTGATTCCAGCATCCTCCGACACTGCATTCGTCGAAGCATATGCCTGTACCATTTCTGGAACAAGGCTGACCATACACATAATCACGGCTCCTACAATTACTGTAATTATCCTTCTCTTTAACTCCTTTTTCATGATCAATCACCCCACTCTTCTTCTTCTGTTATAAACTCATCTTCATTTACGCTTGATGTTCCGCTGTCCGCCTGTTCATTTGTTCCCGAACCACCAGATGATCCCGATCCACCACCTGCTGAACCGGAGCTTGCAGCCACAGACGAGCTTGTCTTCTTGCCCTTACTCACTATCAGATACAACTGAGTATCTTCAGTCATCTCAGTTCCCGCCTTTACGCTTTGTCTGATGATCACATTCTCATCAACGGTATCAGAATTCTCCTGGAGGGTACTAAAGGTGATTCCAAGGGTTGAACACTGTATAGTTGCATCATTCAAGGTCATACCTACAAAGTCAGGAAGTTTTACCGTCTGCTCTCCCAGGCTTACTGTGATCTTTACAGAACTCCCCTTTTCTATGCTGGTTCCCTGTGTATCCTGCTGTTCAATTATCAAGCCAGCCGCAACATCCTTACTATATTCTTCAGTTTCTTCAAGCTCTATACCAGCCTCTGCAGCCATAGCTCTGGCATCCTCCAGGGTTTCACCAACAAATTCCGGCACAACTGTCATCTCCTTGCCTTTACTGACCGTTATTCCAACTGAAGCCTTACGTTTCACCTTCATTCCCTTGGCTATATCCTGTGAGATAACGCATCCTTCTTCTACCTCAGAACTGTATTCTTTTTTCTCCTCAAGCGTTACACCAGCCTCTCTGGCAATTTGTTTTGCCTCCGCCGTTGTGTGCCCAACAAAATCAGGCACAACAGATTTCCTATTAACCATTATGATGATTAACACAACTGAAACCAATACGATCCCAGCTATTACACCTATGATGATCTTCATATTGGGTCCATGCTTGTCAGAATCACCAACTTCAAGCGCTTTTAAAATGTCTTCAAGCTCATCTCTGCTATCTTTCGCAGCTTCTCCAACGCCCGCAGCTCCAACATCATCTTCCCGCGACACAACACCATCTCCTTCGCTATATTATCAAGCAATAGTATTGCATTGTAATTTATTTTTGTCAATAACTGTTTAGTTTTTCTTTTAGTATTTTTAAAATATCATATAGCAATCTCAACAATCTCTCTACAACAATAAAGCAGCAATCTACTGCATTTCAGGCGATTATACTTAAATATATTTTTGCTTTTCTAAATCTTTTTATCTGGAAAATTATATCTGTTAGCTACAATTTGTCAATTTTTGTTAATTCATGTCTAAAAAAATATTGATTTTATGACATTTTAGTATAAAATAATATTAGTTTATGTAGAAAATATAATAAAAGGAGAACATAATTTGAACGAAGAGCTGATATTTAAAGAAAATGTAAAAACAATTGATAAATATATTAAATCAATTAAAAAAGAGCTTCCAATATGTAGAAAGGGGGAAAGAAAATATTTAAAGTTGTTGCGCAGCAATATGTATGACTACGCAATAAGCTTGGGCGACAAGGCAGTCACAACATCCAATCTGGATACAGAGTTTGGCAGTCCTAAGGAATGTGCCACTGAATATGTCCAATCTTTAGGAACAGACACCATATGTACCAATATGAATGGAAGGAAATATGGAAAATATCTTTTTATTGCAGGACTCTCTGTTATAGCTGTTTTTGCAATATGTATATCAATTATGTTGTATAAGGAATGGCAGATATCCAGGCGTAGTGATATTGCATCAACTACTATTATCCTTCAAGAGGGTGTAGTGCCAAATGATTTATCTGATAAATCATGGATAGATTCTGTTAAAGACGCACCATTAAATAATAGCTCGGAAACTCAGAATAATGATAATAACAATAATACAGATACGGAGGAATAAATATGAATAAAAAATTACGCAGATTATTAGCTATATGTTGTATGATCTTCATCTGTTTGTCTACAATAAACATTCCAACTGTTAAGGCCGCAGAAGAAGATACAAGTGATGATTCTCTTACATTCGTAGAAATTATCGAAGAAATTCCTACTCAACCATCCATGAGTAGAGCCACAAAAACAAAAAGTGCTGTAAAAACCGTATTATGCAACGATTCTAATGGAAAAACTCTCTGGAGTCTTCAGATTGCTGCAACATTCAGTTATACAGGGTCTTCCAGCACATGCACATCCGCTAAAGCTGCAGTGACTTCTAATAGTTCATCTTGGAAGGTGTCTGTGTCCAGTTGCACGAGATCCGGCAACAAAGCAACTGCTAGTGCAGTTGGAAAAAAGTACTCCTCAAAAGGCGTACTGCTCCAAACAGTTACTAAATCAGTTACTATATCATGTTCAGCTAACGGAACCATTTCCTAATTAGTTATACGAGGTAAATAAAAATGCCACATACCACACTAAATATCCTCAAGATATTTTCATGTGGTATGTGGCATTTGTTTTGTCTGTATCTGCCAGAGGTCCTTGCCAATGCAGATCCGCTCTTACACTTTTCTCTACTTATCTATATACTTTCTTGACTCTACCCCATTTTTCTTGAGATATACCTCTGTGTAGCACTTGTATATTCCTCTATATGACGGTGTCTTTATCACTACCTTGCGGCTATTTTTCACAGCCTTGGTACGCGTTGTATAAAGCTTCTTCTTTGAAGCTGAAGAATACACTTTCACTATCAGTGTAGAGCCCGGAGTAGGATTCGTAACAGTCACTGTGGTTCCGGTTGTCAGGGCCTCAATTTTCGCTTTCTTTACTACAGGCCTAACATAATATGTGACTTTTATACTCTTTGACTCATATTTACTATTTTCTGCAGCATTTATTGTCACCACAGCCTTGCCTGCACCCTTCATAGTCAGTTTACCATCAGATGATACTCTAACTACACCATTATTAGATGAACTGTATGTGAGTTTCGCTCCACCGCCAGCCTTGGCTCCTATACTCTTCTTAGCTCCAGACTTTAAATCCATATATACCGCGCTCTTTGGTACAGTGATATTCTGCACATATCTTGCTTTTACAGATATTGTACGAGTGACCTTCTCGTAGTTTGAACCAGCCTCATCATTTGCGGTGATCGTAATCTTAGCGTTGCCTGCTTTGCGAACCACCATGGACCATGTGTCTGAATTCTTGTCATATTTTACATCAACAATATTCTTGTCTGAACTTACAACCTTCACCGGTCCGCCATTGGAACTGCTTATCTTAAGCTTCGTAGTTACTGATGAACTGGATGTCTTTAATGAATATGTATAAGAAGATTTTGCCGACTCATTGCCGTTATAAAAAATATTGAGGCTTGAAGGAGCTTTATTTATATCATATGTGAAATCTTTTGTTCCCCAGATATTTCCTGTTCCTGTTACCTTGGCAGTGGCCTTTCCTGCATTGACATTATTCTCATATACTATGCTCATATCACCAGAATGATAACCCGTTGATCCATCTTCATTCTCTGCAAGCCAGTAAATATGTGGCTCTATCGGCTCCCCGGTATACACACAATTTTCAAAATCAGTTGTTTCAAATCTCAGATCATTTATTGATACTGCTTTAACTATTTTAACAGGTCCTGATTCTGTATATATCTTCTCCAACGCCTTAGGATCATCCCATGTGCACAAACTTACATCTCCATAGAAGGCATACGATCCAATCTTTAGACCCGAACGCACCATACTGAACAGCACATAATGAAGATTTTTACAATTTACAAAACAACATTCGCCAATATACCTTACTCTCCTTGGAATCACTATCCTGTCGAGCAGCGTACAATGTTCAAACGCATTGTCTCCTATATATGTCAGAGTATCAGGAAACTTCACCGACTCTAATGCACTACATCCGTTGAAGCAATTAGCCCCAATACGATACATGTTTGAATAAAATTTTATCTCCTTCAACGAACTGCAACCAGCGAATGTATAATCACGCAGCTCACTTACCTGTGCATCTGACAGATCCACACTAGTCAGACTGCTGCAATTATAAAATGCATATTCACCTATACTATCTGTTCCCTCAGAGAATGATATGCTTTTCAGACTTGTACATCCGGAAAAAGCATTTTTACCAATTGTCATAAATGAGTCACCTTCTACGACAACTGATGTAAGCTTATCACACCCGTCAAAAGCATAGTCACCTATATGGGAAACTCCCTGTTTTACCACAACACTTCTTACAATATAATATTCCCAAGGACGCTTTTCATTTGCACTATAATCCGCCATAACCGATGACGTATCTGCATACAGAGTAAGCTCGCCCGTCTTGTAATCAAAAGTGTAATTAACTCCACCACTATCCGACGCATACACCCGCCTTATTCCGGGAATAACACACATGGCACACACCAGTGCGATTCCCATAATTCCAAGTAACAATCTCTTTAGTAATCCCTTTTTCATAATAAACCTCCTTTTTGTATAATGTCTTACTAATGCATTGTTAATTTATATGAGCATAAAGGTAGTATTGCACCTCGTGATATTATTGTCAATACATTGTTAAGTTTTTCTATTTTGTAACATAAAATTATATTTTGATTACAGCAAAAAGCTCCATACGCTGTGAAATATCTCAAGATATATCACACAGTATGGGGCTCTATATTAGTAGCGACCGTGCTTCACGTAAATTCCCATCTCGCTATTTATAAACAAAATAATACCTATTATAAAAAAAGCTATCACAATAGTCACGCTTATTATAACTCTTTTCCCCATAGAGTATTTTTCATTTATTGATAGCACAGAAATACGCGGTATCAAAGCAGCAGCAGCCGTTCTGTATACAAATCCTACTATACCTGACCATGGAAAAATAATTTCAAGACTTAAGATTACAACAAGCACATTTACCCACCACGGTTTTTTTATTTTCTTAACTACCGGCTCTGGTTCACCAGTCTCAAGATCTATACCATCTACCAGAAGATGGGCTCTAGCGTCTTGCGTTGTTTCCCATGAATACCGCTTATATTCCACCATCACCCCATCTACAGGGAACATTGGTTTCCTACGCTCCCGATAGAACAGCTTGCCATTATGACATATCTGCAATTCTCCCATTTTCCACAAATCAAAAAGGTTAGCTACTTTTTGTCCATCAACGATGATATCATGCCACACGTCTATCTTTATCTCATGCATCTTACCATTTATCTCTACATTCCATGTATTCTTTTCCTGATCATATGTTTTTACCTCAAGCATCTTCTTAGCAAACTCCCTTTTAATAATATACTTATATACAATATTACCCTTTGCAATATTTGCAGTCAATATCATTTTAGTTATTCTATCTTATTTACATATAAAAAGCCCCACACCCTACGCAATATCCTGAAGATATCTCATAGGGTGTGGGGCTTTTGTGTGACTGATGCTCAGGTCAACCGGCTTTTATACGTAGCTTGTTGTGTTGATCTTTACACCAGGGCCCATTGTTGAAGCAATTACAACGCTCTTAAGGTACTGTCCCTTAGCAGCGGCTGGCTTTGCCTTAACAATAGCATTTATTAAAGTCTGGAAATTCTCGTTTAACTGTTCCTCTGTGAAAGAAACTTTTCCCACTGGCACATGGATAATGTTGGCTTTGTCAAGTCTGTACTCTATCTTACCAGCTTTGATATCTGAGATAGCCTTAGCTACATCCATAGTAACTGTTCCAGCCTTAGGGTTTGGCATGAGACCCTTTGGTCCAAGTACACGACCAAGACGTCCTACAACGCCCATCATGTCAGGTGTTGCAACAACAACGTCGAAGTCTAACCATCCCTCGTTCTGGATCTTTGGTACGAGCTCGTCTCCACCAGCGTAATCAGCGCCTGCTGCAAGAGCCTCGTCAACCTTTGCACCCTTTGCAAATACGAGAACCT
>OIXQ01000033.1_pt1 | contig 102558 bp, 86 predicted proteins | sample 1587791 | NCBI WGS metagenome assembly OIXQ01 (sample SAMN03283273) | human gut metagenome | biome: human-associated habitat; material: feces | host: Homo sapiens | place: Peru | collected 2012
ATGATTCTGACAAGGAAGAAAAACTTTTTGAAAACCAGCTTTTGCTGAAACTTCCGGTTTGCCGCAACGGAAAAAACGCCGCCACCTGCGGTCTTGAAGTGAAAATCTGGGAAGGGTGGAAATGACGCCCGGAAACTTAGGATCGGAAAAAGTTTTTGACAAGAATCTTCCGCGCTGCAACTGGTGCAACCTGAAAAATCCAGAATATGTAGCCTACCACGACAATGAATGGGGAAAATTTTCTGAAAAAAGCACGGACGACAAATATCTTTTTGAAATGCTGACGCTCGAAAGTTTTCAGGCCGGGCTTTCCTGGGAATGTATCTTGAACAAGAGGAACTATTTCCGTTCTGCATACGATGGGTTCGACCTTGAAAAAGTGTGCGGCTACGGCGAAGAAAAAATCGCGGATCTTTTGGCGAATCCCAAAATCGTTAGAAACCGCTTGAAAATAAAGGCAAGCATTTCAAACGCAAGAATTTTCAGGGCGGTTTGCCTTGAGTACGGAAGTTTCTTTAATTTTATAAAAAAGTTTCTGGACGAATATTTGTGCAAAACCGCCTGTGCAAAAAGCCGCGGCACGGAAAGTGCAGAGAACATTGCGGAAAAAGCCGCTCTTTCCGGCATAAAAATAATTCACGAAACAGGCAAATCAACGAACGGCCTTTCAGACGCAATCTCCGCGGAACTAAAAAAACGCGGAATGAAATTCATGGGCAGCACGATTGTCTACTCATTCTTGCAGGCAATCGGCGTGCTTTTTTCGCATGAGGAAGGCTGCTTTTTGTTTGGAATGGAAAGGTGAGAGTTTTCTAGGAAAAGTTTTTTGCAGATAACATTAAACCATTTTTCATTTTTGTGGCCGGTGCGGACATCTTCGGTTACCCAGTTTTTAATAAGTTTTAGCGAGCGGATTTTTTTTAGCAATTCTGAAAATTTGGTTTGGGTCATATCATTAAAAAATCTTCCGTTGCGTTCACCTTCAAAAGTTCCATATTTAAATGATGTGTAGAAGATTCCGTCCGGTTTTAGCGCTGCAGAAATATTTTTTAGTACGCGTAAAAGTTCTTTTGAATTCAAATGCAAAATTGAAGAGCATGCCCAAATCCCATTGTAACGTTCTTTTTTATAAAAATCTAAAAAATCAAGTTGAGTTATATTTATTCCTGTAAACTGGCTTGCAAATTCGCACATTTTCTTAGAGCCGTCAATTGCAGTCACTTCAAATCCTTTTTCTAAAAAATATTTTGTGTCACGTCCGGAGCCGCAGCCGAAGTCTAAAATCTTGTCGCCGGGTTTTAAGAATGAAAGAAATTTATCCTGTGTTTCAGAAAAATCCACATTCAAGGTTCCGTCTATAAAAACTTTATTATTCTGGTTGTAATATTCAAGAGTTTTTTCTTTGTAGTCTTTTTTATGCTTCATTTTAGTTTTCTCCAGAATTGAGATTCGTGCTGTCCGCGACAAGAAGTTCTGGTTCTTTTTGAACAACCTTTGTTGCATAAATATAACCCTTTGCAAAGTTTACAAGTTGATTTTCTTCTATTATATTTCCTAGATTTTTGTAGTAATTTCTTAAATCTTCAAGAAGCTGTGTTTTTATTTTTAGAATATCATTTTTTGAAAACGAATCCCACAATGAAGAGTTTATCGCGATAATTCCCAAGTCTTTTGAAATGAACATAAACCGTTTCCGCTCAAATTTTTCAAAAGGATTTGTAATCATATTTTCTTTACAGAGTTTTTCGTTTTTCAAAAATTCGCTTGTGTACGGACAAGATTTTTTATCAACTGGAAGATTTAGATTTAACCTGTCCTTATAAAACTGAATGTAATCTTTCAGTACATAATCAATTTTTGCTTCGCCGATTGAATTTGCGTTTTTTAGAAGTGAAAGCAGAAACGGCATTTTGTAGGAAAGTGTATAGTCTCGCTGTTCAAGGAAATCAAAAAAATCCTTGTGGAGAGTTTTTTCATTGTGTTCAGGAATATTTAGTTTTTTTCTGATGTTTTCTATATTTTGCGGACTGAACATAAATATTTTTTTCGTTCCGAACGGAAAAACTGCGTCTGGAATGATTTTCTTTGCTTTTATCCAGGAAGTTATTGTTCCTGTGCTTACAAAAAATTCTCTTGCAAGCTGCTCAATGCTTAAAAAATCTTTGTATTTTTCGGAAAAATCGTCAATGTCAACTTTTACAATACGCTCAATCCTTTCTGAAAGTCCGTCAACTGTTAGCATTTCGCCTTGCTTGTAATCGTTTTTTGTTATAAGTCCGAACGGAACATAATATGGATTTGCGAAAATTGAATGCATTGTGCAAGGTTGAACCATCGCGCCGTATTCGTCTACTACATCGATGATAAAAACGTTTTCTTTTGTGGAAGTTTTTCTAAGTCCGCGACCGATTTGCTGCAAGTACATGACTTTTGAAAGTGTCGGACGGGCCATCACAATAATTTTTAAGGACGGATAATCCCAGCCTTCGCTAATCATATTGCAGGTGCATAAAAAACGGATTTTTTTATCTGAAAAATCTTTCATCGTCTTTTCGGCGTCTAAGTCTTTGCTTGTGTAGGAAGCAGCGGAAATTCCATAGGAATTTAAGATTTTTGCCATTTCTTTTGAATGATTTGTGTTTACACAAAAAATAAGCCCTTGCTCATTTTGAAATTTGCCCGAGGAAAAATATTTTTTTAAGATTTCCGCAATCAATTCGTTTCGGGAAGTTACACGGATTGATTTTTCCAAGTCCGCATTAACATAATCTTTTCCATTGAACCTGATTTTGCTTAAATCAACATTTGTTTCTATTCTGTAGACATTCGCCTGGGCGACAATTCCTTTTCTCATCGCCTCGGAAAGAGAAAGCTGAGTTTTATAGGCTCCAAAAATTGATTCTAGCTTTTTTTTGTCTGGCCGCTGGTCGGTCGCAGTAAGTCCGATTAGAAAGTCCGGCAAAAAATATTGAATCACGCGTTTGTAAGTCGGTGCAACTGCATGGTGTGCCTCATCTGCAACGATGTATGAATATTCGTCCGTGGGAAATTTTCTGTAGTTTCTTGCAAGAAAGGAATATGTTTTTATGTCGATTTTTTGTGTGAGAGCAGGGAGATTTTTTGATATGCGTTTTTTCCAGTCTTCAATTATGTCTTTGTTAGGCGCAAGAATCAGAGCCTTGAAATCTTTTGTTTGTTTTGAAAAATGCTTTAAATCTTCTTCGATTATTTTTGATTTTCCTGCGGCTGTCGGAAGAACGACTAAAAATGTGCTGACTCCGTTTTTCCGTGATTTTTGAATGTCTTCAAGCGTCAGTTTTTGATGCTCGTAAAGTTTTATCGCCCGGCTTGCAATAATTCCAGATTGATTGAATTTTTTTGTATCTGAGCCAAAAAAGCGTTTTATGTCGTCCTGAATTTTTTCTTCGAATTTGCAGTCTTCTGTTGAAAACCTGTAAAGTTTTATTCCCCATTTTGTGCATTCGTTTTGTTTTGCAAGTTGCTTTCTGTATTTTTCTATTCCGATAATCTGCGGATGATGATAATTTATGCCGTTTTCCTCAACTGCGATGTCGCCGTCGTCTGTGTGTACTAAATAATCAAGAAAAAATGTGTCTCCGTTTTTATCTGTGATGGAATATTCTTTGTTAAGAAAACTTAAACTGGATTCGCCGTAGACTTTTGAAAATTCTTCTTCAAAATAAAATTCCAGAGGAGAACTTTCTGCAAAATCTTCGCGGTTTGCTGCCGTTTTTTGTCTTTCGTTTTTTATTTCCGGATTTTCACTGTGTTTGTTTCTGTCGGAAAATAAAAAGTCTCTTGCGGATTCCTCATCTTCTTTTAAAAATCTATAGACTTCTGAAAATTCTTTCATGTATGAATTTTGTTTGTCCGTCAAAAGCGAATAATTTATGTCTATAAGATTTTTTGAATTTGTCCGGCAGATTCCGCTGTCAATTATGACAGCTTTGTTATTTACGACATAAAAATCACTTTTGCCGCCGTTTGAATACCACACAGTTTCTTTTGGCATTAAGTGATTAAAAAATAAAGATTCTACCATAATTTTTGCTACTAATAACGGTCGTTTTTTGGGACAGGCTCAGTCATTTTGCAAGTTCTCTGTATGCTTCAAGATTTTGTTTTATAAGGGCATCTGAAATTTTATGCACTTCATCGTCTAGTGCAAAAACAAGATTTTCTTTGACATATTCAACTGCTGTAAACATAAACACCTCAATTTTGAGCTGAAATAATCTTTAGAATTATATCACATTTTCTAAATTCTGTTAATTTTCAGTTGAAAATAGCCTTTCTTAAAACTGCGTTTATTTTTGTCTGATAGCCTTTTCCCAGTCTTTTGAATGCCTCGATGACATCTGCGTCAAGTTTCAGTGTAATCTGCTGTTTTTTAGGCTTATAGTATGCAGGATTTGCCGGAACGAACTCTGAAAGTTCCTTTTTTGACAATTTTGGAGCATCTTCATAGTTTATTTCGTGATTTTTTGCGGCTTCAATTTCTTTAATTGCATCAAATGTTGGCTGGTCGCCAATCTTGATTTCTTTTTTTACTATTTCCATAATAAAGCCTCCTTTCTTCTGCATCTGCTAACCGTGCCGAAATAATTCGATATGATTCAAATCTTTCTGTATAAACAACGAATAAAACATCTTCGACTTTTCCGATTGTCTGGAAAGTGTCTTCCTCACGGACATTGTTTTCCGAAGTGATCGTAGCGTTCAAGTCTGAATGGGTCTGCAAAAACATAGCTTGCTGTCTCAAAACTTATGTGATGTTTCTGCTTGTTCTGCTGATTTTTATTTTCATCCCATTCGACGTTCATAGAGAAAGTATATACTGAAAAGAAGTTACTGTAAACAAAAAATTCTGTCACAAAAAACGACCGTTTTTCTGCGCAGGTCAATTGGTGCGCATCTTGCAGAATTCCTGTGTTTTATGAAACGGATTCTGTCGGATCGGGCTGCAAGTGTCCTCTTTGTCATGGAAAAACTGAATATCTTTCCAGCGATTTGCGGCCTGTTTTTCCGGAGGAGCGGCTTTTGCTTGAGCTTCTGCTTGGAAAAGAGCCGTTCAGTTTGGCTTTTTCTTCGGTGTGGAACTCTGCGAACCGTTACTATATTGACGGAAAATCTGTTGCAATTTCATCTTCGACTTTTAGAAATGCCGACTGCGACGCTCTCCGAAGAAAACTTGACGAGTTTTCAAAAGGAAATCTTGAAATTTCAAAAAAATATTTCGATTCAACAGTACAGAAATTTATTCAGGCGAATAAAAGCAGGTTTGATTCCATAAAGGACGATGCTTTTGACTTTGTTCAAGACGAGGCGGAGAAGTTTGTCCAGAAAAACGGAGCAGGCTCAGAAAACCGCATGATTGTTTCGTTCAGTGGCGGAAAGGATTCCACTGCGACTGCGGATGTTGTTATAAAAGCGCTTGCAAATCCGAAAATAACACATCTTTTTGGAAATACCACGCTAGAATTTCCTATGACGATAGATTATGCAGAACGCTACAGAAAAAATCATCCGTTGGCGGAATTCAGAATTGCGAAGAACACTGACCAGAATTTTTATGAAGTCTGCAAGGAAATCGGACCGCCTGCAAGAATGATGAGATGGTGCTGCTCGATGTTCAAGACAGGACCGATTACGCGTGTCTTGAACCGAAAATTTGGCGACAAGCAGATTCTTACGTTCTACGGAATCCGAAAAAACGAGTCCGTGAGCCGCTCAAAATATAGCCGCGTTACAGAAAACACCGAAACTGTAAAAATCCAGAAACAGACCGTCGCTTCTCCGATTTTTGAATGGAAAGATTTGGACGTGTGGCTTTATCTTCTTTCTGAAAAAGTTGACTTCAACGACGCTTACCGGCTTGGCTACGACCGCGTCGGCTGCTGGTGCTGCCCGAACAACAATCTGCGCGCCCAGTTTCTTTCACGCATTTACATGAGCGAACGGAGCGAAAAGTGGCGGAGTTTTCTTGTTGGTTTTGCCCGGCAGATTGGAAAACCCGATGCGGAAGAATATGTGGATTCAGGCAAATGGAAGGCGCGTCAGGGCGGAAATGGAGTTGCTGCTGCTGGAGACGTAAAACTCAAATTTACGAACTGCACGAGCGAAGAGCACTCAAAAATCTACCAGCTTACACGCGCTTTTGACGACAGTTTTTTGAATATGCTTGTTCCGTTTGGAATCCTTGCTCCCGAGCTTGGCCGAAAGTTGATTCACGAAACGCTGATTCTGGACGTAAAGACAAAAGTTCCAATAATTTCCGTTCAGCCGTTCAACCAGAGCGGTTTTGAGCACGCCGTAAAAGTGCGAACAATGAATGTGGAAAAGCACGACGACCTTCAGCGCATGATTGGCTATCAGGTTAGGAAATTCAACGCCTGCAGAAAATGTCTGAAATGCGAGTCCGTCTGCCGCTCTGGAGCGATTTCTCTTGCTGGAAATGAGTATTACATAAATCCGGAAAAATGCGTTCATTGCAAAAAATGCGTCACAGAAAAATATCTTACCGGCGGCTGCATGATGGAAAAATATTTAAGGACAAAGGATTTATAAGTGCGTTAGGGATTGGAGGGGCGCGAAGCGTTGTTTTGTGGCGGTTGAGCTTGTCGAAACCAGAACAAAGCAATGAAGCGAAAGCGGAACCCCGAAAAGCCCGCCCCGAACGAAGTGAGGGGAACGCCCGAATAAAAAGGATTTATAAAATGAAATACAGAGGACACGAGACATTTTCAATACGAAAAAACTGGCTTGCGAAAGGGATTGAGGCGGTTCAAAAAAATCCGGGAATTTTTACGGACAAAACACTGGAGCCTATGGAAGAACTGGGGATTGGACGGAATATGGTTGTTTCGCTGCGATACTGGATGAAGGCGGTTGGTCTTACGGAAGAAAAAAAAGGAGAGAAGACAAGAAAAACTGAAACTGTATTTTCGACTCTTGGAAAAATTATATACAAGTACGACCCTTATGTTGAGGAAACTGGATCGCTCTGGCTTTTGCAGGCGGAACTTGCCTCAAACAAGGATTTTGCGACTTCCTGGTATTTTTTCTTTAATGAATTCAATATGACGGAATTTAGCAAGGATGATTTTGTGTCCGAGCTTTTTAAATTTGACAAAGGCAGCGGTGGTTCAACTGCGCGCAGTTCATTTGAAAGCGACTTTGAATGTATTGTGGGCACTTATGTTTCCCGCTTTAAAAATGCGTCGGAAATTGATCCGGAAGACAATATTGAGTCTCCGTTTGCAGAGCTTGGACTTGTTGATTTTATGGGCGGCGAACGGAAAATGTACCGGAAGGTTATTCCTCCTAAGCAGAATATTCCGTCGCTTGTTTTTCTTGCAGTGCTTTATCGTATGTGCGAAAAAAGCACAAATGACGGATATGCGTACAAAAATCTTGAAATTCCGCTTTCAGACATTCAGAACAGAAAAAATGGGGCAGGCAAACTTTTTAATCTTGATGTAATTACGCTTATGGATATTCTGAGCGAGCTTGAAAGTCGTGATTTTGTGAAAGTTGTTCGTACGGCAGGACTTGATGTTGTCCGGCTTTTTGCCTGGAAAGATTTGGACGAAAGCGAATCTTACAAGAAATGCGTTGAAGAATATTACAAGGAACTGAAAATATGAGTTTGCAAAAAAACAGAATGATAGCCGCTTCAAAGAATTTTCAAACTTCAGTGAATATTGCGTTTGATTTTGACAATGCGCAGAAACTTGCGGATTTTATTCCGACTTCTGAAGCTATAAAGTTTATAGACGAGGCTGTTCTAAGCGCAAGAAACATAAATCAGACGGAAGAAAAAACTTCTGAAAAAAACGATTCCTTAAACCGTGCCGGAATTTTAATCGGTCCTTACGGAAAAGGAAAGTCGTACATTGTGCTGGAAACACTTTCTCTTCTATATAATAATCCAGATTTGAAGAATGTCTTTGAGTCGCTTGCGAAAAAAATCGCGGAAAAAAATCCTGATACGGCGGAAAATGTGCGCCAGTATGTAAAAAGCGGTACACGGCTTCTTCCTGTTGTGATAAACGGAAATTCTCAGAGCCTTGCCCAGTCGTTTTTGTATGCACTTCATCTGACTTTAAAAAATAAGGAATTTGAAAATCTTATGCCGGAAACCCATTTTGAGTCTGCTGTAAAAATGATTGAAAAATGGGAAAACGAATATCCTGAAACTCTTGAAAAATTCAACAATCTGGCTTCCGTAAAATCCGGGGAATTCAAGCGGCAACTTTTAACATATAATTCAGATTTTTTTGCGGAATTTGAAAAACTTTATCCGTCGCTTACTTCGGGAAGCGAATTTAATCCGTTCAGCGGTTTTGATGTTGTTGAAGTCTACGAAAAAGTTTGCAAAAAACTTTGCGAGACCGGAAATTACGATGGCATTTTTGTAGTTTATGATGAATTCGGGAAATATCTTGAATCAAGCATTGCGCAGGCGACAGTAAAGGATACAAAACTTCTTCAGGACTTTGCCGAGCGTTGCGACCGCAGCGGAAAAAATCAGCTTCACTTGCTTTTGATTTGCCACAAGGAAATTGAAAACTACATAGATATTCTTCCTAAGCAGAAAGTTGACGGCTGGAAAGGCGTTTCTGAGCGGTTCAGGCATATTCACCTTTACAATAATTATTCGGAAGTCTACAGCCTGATTCGTGCGGCGATTATAAAAAATCCTGATGAATGGGAAAAATTCTGTTCAAAGAACAAAGCTCAGTTTGAAAATTTGAAGAATATTTGGTTTGGAAGCAGCTTCCGGCTTTTTTCAAATCTTGATTGCGATGCGGGACAGACGATTCTTTTTGGCTGTTATCCGCTGCATCCAGTCACAAGCTATATTTTGCCGCGGCTTTCTGAAAAAGTTGCGCAGAACGAGAGGACTCTTTTTACTTTCCTTTCCGGAAATGACAAGAACGGATTTGCTTCTCTGATTAAAAAAACGGAGGATGAATTTCTTTCGGATGGAAAAATAATTCTTTTTACGCCGGACGTTCTTTTTGACTATTTTGAAAACCAAATGCAGAACGAGCCTTACACAAGCGAAATTAAAAAGCATTATTTTATGGCGCTTTCAATTCTGCGGCAGCTTGATAAAAAATCGCTTGAATCAAAAATCGTAAAAACTCTTTTGCTGATTTACTGCCTTAACCAGTTTGAGCGTCTTTCTCCGGATTTGAATTTTCTTTTTGAGCTTTATGATGACGCAGGTTATTCCCGTGAAGAAATTCGTGGCGCAGTGAAGATTCTTTCTGAAAAAGGTTTTGTTTATCTGAACATTCACAACAATTATATTCAACTTAAATCTAATTCCGGCGCAAATATTCCAGTTTTGATTTCTGACTGCGTTGAAAAACGGCGGAGGTCGGTTCGCATTGTCGATATTCTGAACAATTTTAACACGGAAAAATTTATTTATCCGACTTCGTACAACGTTAAAAATAAGATGACGCGTTACTTTCGTTTTGCGTTTATTTCTGAAAACGATTTTATGGAACGCGGGGACTGGAAAAATGCCGCTGAAAATTTCAATTCCGACGGCTGTGTTTTTGCAGTTTTTAACGATTCTGAAAGCGCGGAAAAAAATCAGGACGATAAAAAAAATCTTGTAGAAAAGGCGTGCAAAATCTCTTCCGAAACAAAAAATCTTGTCTTTATATTTTCAAAGTCGGTTGAAAAATTCTCTGAAAAGCTCCGCCGGTTTGATTCTGTCGCCTTTTTGAGAAATGAGCTTCTTTCTTCTTTTGCTGATACTTCTGATTCTGTTCTCTTTGACGAGTACGACATAATTTATCAGGATTTGTACGAGGTTGTAAAACAGATTGTCCATTCGTATATTCAGCCGGAGCATAAACTGGCGCTTTACGTTTCGCTTGGAGCGGAAAAGAAACTTTACAGAAAATCCGATCTTACAAATCTGGTTTCCCAAATCTGTGGAGAGATTTTTTACAGAACGCCGGTCATAAACAACGAGATGCTGAACAAAAATTGCCTTACCGGAGCGGCCACAAAAAGCCGTGCAAAACTTATGGATGCGATGTTGAATTTTCCGCTCAACAACCTGGGATTTTCCGGAAGCGGACAGGAAGTTTCGTTTATGCAAAGCGCGCTTGTCCACACGGGAATTCTTGAAAAAAATTCCGAAAAGAAATTCTTCAATCTGTCGCCAAAGACCGGAGACACAAAAAATGACGAAAACTTTAAGAATCTTTTTCGCGTGATGAACGGTTTTCTTTCCAATGCGGAAAAAACAGAAGCAAGTTTTGAGAAACTTTTTGACCTTCTTGTAAAACCTGAGAATGGAATTGGACTTAGGCGTGGTGTGATTCCTGTTTACATTGTGGCCGCGGTTTGTGAGCGCGTAAAGAATATCGTCCTAAAAAAACGCGGAATTGAAGTTCCTGTGAATGCTCAGAACTTGGCGGAAATTGCGGAATCTCCTTCTGACTTTACAATTCGGATTCAAAAATGGAACGACGAAAAAGAAAATTATATTCTTGCATTGGAAAAACTTTTTTCTGACTTTGTAATTGATGAGGAAAAAAAAGAGAACGGATATTCGTATCTGATAAATGCGATGCTCCGCTGGTACCGCTCGCTTCCAAAATACACAAAGCAGATGAAAAAGGTTTATTGCGGTGGCTCAGGGCTTGCTGAAATAAAATTTGCCGCCATTCAGAAAGAATATTCCGCGTTCCTGAACATTTTGCGCTCAGGAGGATTTGGAGCAAATGAAATTCTTTTTGAAAAGCTGCCTTTTGTGTTCGGCAACGGGCAGAGTGCGGAAGATTTTGATTTTTTTGAAAATGTGGCAAATGCAAAAATTTTTTTTGATTCCGTGCTGGATAATTTTGAATCAAAAATAGTTGAAGAAATAAAAAATGTTTTTGATACGAACGCAGAAAGGTCGCTTAAAAATCTTATTGCGGATTTTTGCCAGAAATTGAATCTTCAGACGGAAAACCACGTTTTTGAAAACGGAGCACATTCGCTTTTGAGGATTTACAAGTCCGCCGGAAACGATGAGAAAAAAATCGTGATGGAAATGTCAAAAGTTCTTACAGGTCTTTCTATTGACGACTGGAACGATGAGAGCGTGACTATGTTTTTTGAACGGCTTTCAGAACTGAACAGAACGCTTCTTGATTTTGATAACCGTTCAGTGGATAAAAGAAATATGTCGGCGCTTCGGCAGGCTCAGTACCTGGCTGATAATACTGAAAACCTAGCGGCTGCAAACGTTGACGGAGCGGCTGGTGAATACAATTCCGCTGCCAATTACGAGATCCGATTTGCCCAGAGCGGAACAGAAAACGCAAAATCAAAGTCCTTCAAGAAGATTGAATGTTCCCGCCGGGCGGTGTTACTCGAAGAGGAAATCTGGCGGACAATCGAGGAAATGGGGCAGTCCGTAACGGACGCAGAAAAGCGGCAGGTTCTGGTGAGCCTGCTGGAGAAACTGTGCTAGGGGAGAATAAATGAGTTTTTATTTTGACAATGCGGCAACAACCTTTCCGAAGCCTGAATGTGTTTACTCTTTTATGGATTCTTTTTACAGAAAGCACGGAGGAAATGCGGGGCGCGGCCAGTACAAATTGGCGGCAGAATCATCGAAGATAATTTTTGAAACTCGTGGTTTTATCCAGAAGATTCTTTGCTCTCCGAACAAGGACGTGATTTTTGCTCCGAGCGCGACTGTTTCGCTGAACATGGTGATTCAGGGGCTGCTTGCGGATGAAAAGAAGAAAACTGTTTACATTTCGTCATTCGAGCACAATTCGGTAACGCGCGTTCTGCATCATTTTGAAAAGCGCGGAAAGATTTGTGTAAGGCAACTTTTTGTCTCGCCTGATTTTGAATACGACATTGAAAAAATCAACGCGCAGTTTGCTGAAAATCCGCCTGACATTGTGATTGTAAGCCACGCAAGCAACGTGATAGGGCTTATCTCTCCTGTTCTTGAAATTTTTGCCGCTGCGAAAAAGTATGGCGCGCATACCGTGACCGACATGGCGCAGACTGCAGGGCTAGTTCCGCTGGATGTGGCGAGCGATCTGGTTGACTTTGCGGTTTTTGCCGGGCACAAGACCTTGTACGGACCGTTCGGAATCGGCGGATTTGCAAAAAGCCGTAATGTCGCGCTGGAGCCGGTTCTTTTTGGCGGAACAGGCGTTGATTCGGCGAACCAGGAAATGCCCGAAAATATTCCGGGCCGCTACGAGATGGGAAGCCATAACATCTGCGCGGTGGCAGGACTTCATGCGGCGGCACAATGGTTCTTGCAGAATCAGGACGAAATCCGCGCTGCCGAAGAAAAAAATCACCGCAGGCTTTTGGAGATTCTGCGGCAGTATGACTTTGTGAAGATAGCAGGTCCGGCGGACAGATTTTCAGAAAAAACAAAATGCATCGGCGTTGTCTCCACCGTTTTTGACGGCTATGCGGCGGAAGACATCGGAAACGTTTTTGATGAAATGGAAATCGCCGTGCGCACAGGACTTCAATGCTCTCCGCTCGCACACAAATTCCTCCGAACATTTCCGGCAGGCACAGTGCGTTTCAGCGTGGGATATTTTACAGGCGAAGAAGACTTTTGCGCTCTGGAAAAGGCGATGGGATATATAGAGGAAAATAGGTGAGGAACAATAATTAGGAGATATAAGTTATGAGTGAAATTAAGAAATTCCAAGATTTGGTAAATCAAATTACATCGAATGAATTGGTTCTGCCTGATTTTCAGAGAAGTTTTGTCTGGAAAGAAGCAAAGATGATAAATCTTTATGCCAGTGTTTTGTGCCGAATGCCTGTAGGTAGTATTTTGACTTTGGAATCCGATGACGCTGGTTTTGCGTGCAAGAGAATTGGTGCGAAAACAAGAACTGGCAATGCGGCAATTGAACCAGACAGAAAAAATATTACATATTTAATTGACGGTCAACAACGAGTAACCTCCTTATTTGCAGGATTTACAACATATTTCTTTGACATTTATAAAGATTCTCTAAAAAATCTTTCTTCATCATCGTTAAGAAATATGTTTTTTGTAAAAATTCCGGCTAACACGTCTCAAAGTTCGGAAATCGATGATTTATTTGGGGTAAAAAAACTTGAATTTCCAAAAGATATTCTAACAGAAAAAAAATACTACTCAACGGCTGAAATGTGGGAAATGATTTCTTCTGAAAAATCTGATGTAATTTTGGGAAGAAAAAATTCTGTTGTGGATATTCATAATGATAATGATTTAAGTTTGATTGAAAAGTATTGCACAGAAGAAAAAGACGGAGCTTATCATATTCCTCTTCAATACATTGACAATGATGATAGCAAAATCCAGTTGTCCTATGATAGAATTCTTGCAAAGATTTCGGATTCATATTCTGTTTCTCAGAAAAAAGACGAAAATGAAGATCGCAGAAAGATATGGCAAAAGAATATTCAAAAATATTTGTCAGAATGTCTTTTGACCTTGAAAATAAATCAGATTGCCGTTGAAAATTCCAATAAATCAAGGGCGATTGACATTTATAGTAACTTAAATCAAGGAGGAGCACCTTTAAGTGTTTTTGATTTGGTTACGGCAAAAGTCGGTGGTGTAAAAGACGTAAAATACAATTATAATGATAAAGTGACAGAATGTTTTACTTCTCCTTTCTTTGTTAAAACAGATGTTCTGTCTCTCGCTCCACAACAGTGGATAAAAAATTTTCAGCATAAATATGATGTAATACAGAAGTCAGGAATAATTGAAAATGGAGTTATCAGTCCTCAATTTATTGAAGTATTCTTGAAAGTAATTACTTTTCTAATTACAAAAGAAAATAAGCCAAAAGAATTTGAGCCAAAGAATTTAACAAAACGAGATAAAATTCTGGATCTTCCTGCTGATATGATTGCGTCAAAAACAGAAAATGTTTGCACAGCAATGAAAAGGGCAATGTGTTTTTTTCAGACACGTTGTGGAATCCGAAAATTTTCTGAAATAAATTATAAGGCAGAATTCGGACTTGTTTCTTTTATTTTTACTGATGATGAGTTGTACAACAGAATAGAAATTCATGACTTCCTTGAGTATTGGTATTGGATTTCCTTGTTTGGTTATATTTATCCAACAAAACAAGACATTTCTATTTATTCAGAAATAAACAAATTCTTGAATTTCTTTAATAATACGGATTCTTCTCGTTATGCAGAATTAAAACAGTTAAGAAAAAACAGTGTTTTAAAAGCTCATAATCTGACAGATGAGAAAACTTTAACTATGGAAAATGTTTCTTCTGGTATCGTTCCGCCTGATAAAATAAGTACATTCATTTGCCAATTCTACCTTTCGCAAGGATACAAAGATTTTCACACAGATGAAGAATTGAATTTCTTGAGCGAAAGTGTATTTGGAATGCATCATATAATTCCTTTGGGCAGTGATAAAAAAATCGGTGAATCAACAAAGGATATTCGCAAGAATCCTTATGACATACATAATTCTCCACTGAATTTTATTTATATAACGCAGACTTCAAATTCTGATATTTCGGATATGAAATTTTCTGATTATTCCCAAGATGAAAAAGTAAAAACCGCACTTGCCAGTATTCATTATAACTCTGTTATAGACGGTGTTGATATAAATACTTTTATAAAAAGCAGGTTCAAGGCTGTTGAGAATGAGTTGAATAATCATCTTGATTCATTGGAAAAATCAATTGATAAAAATTGGAATTCTGAAAAATGATTTTCCCAAATCTTTCCATCAAACAAGAATACCGTTCTCCCCAAGACAACATCATTAAGGACTTTTACATTCCTGTCCTTGAAAATGCTGTTTCGTACAGACGTTCTGTCGGATTTTTTTCTTCTTCGGCGTTGATTGAAATTTCAAAAGGAATCTGCGAGCTTGCCAAGAAAGGCGGAAAAATCGAGCTTGTGGCGTCTCCTTATCTTTCGTCGGAAGATGAAATCGCAATCCGCAAGGGCTACGAGAACCGGGCAAAGATCATAGAAAATGCGCTTCTTCACGGGTTGAAAACGGAGCCAGAAAATTTCTTTGAAAAGGAGCGTTTGAATCTTCTGGCAAATCTAGTTGAATCCGGCGTGCTGAACATAAAAATCGCCTTTACGGAAAACGGCTCTTCTGTCGGAATGTATCACGAAAAACTCGGTCTTGTTGAAGATTCCGGTGGGAACAAAATCGCATTTTCAGGCTCGATGAACGAATCTGAAAACGCCTTCACAAAAAACTATGAAACCGTCGATGTTTTCTGCTCGTGGAAATCTACAGATGAAAAAGTGCGTGTGATTCAAAAAGAAACTGCTTTCGCCGCAATCTGGGGAAACTTTGATGAAAAGTTGAAAGTCCTGCATTTTCCGTCAATCGACAAGGCGATTCTTGAAAAATATAAACGCGGAACAGCTGATTTTAAACTGGATAAAAAAGAGTTTTCGAAAGACAGGAATATTATGTACAAAATAAGCCACGGAGACAAGACTGTTATTCCTGATGTGGTTGCTGTGGCGGAAGCTGATAGCGTCGATGCTGTTTTTGAAGATAAACTTTTCTTTGATTTTAAAGGAAAAAAATCGCCGAGACCGCATCAAAAAAAGGCTATAGAGAATTTTGAATCAAACAATTTTCAGACGCTTTTGGCAATGGCGACAGGAACTGGAAAAACTCTGACTTCTTTGTTCTGCGCAAATGAACTTTCAAAAAAAACTGAATTGATTTCAGTTTTGATAATTGTTCCCCTGAAAGATTTGGTTGACCAGTGGCAAAAAGATATTGAGGAATGTTTTTCTGGAGAAATTATTCCAATCCGCTCAGGGCTTGATTGGAAAGGCAAATTGTCCGACTTGCGGCTTCTGAAAATCCTGAAAAAAGACGAGAAAAACAAGAAGCTTGTGATTATCACAACTTATGATTCTTTCTGCGGAAATGATGATAAAATCCTTGAGTCGCTTGACTTGGATTCAACTTTGATAATTGCCGATGAGGTCCATAAATTCGGGGCAGCAAGCTATTCAAAAAAGCTCCCTGAAAAAATCAAATACAGAATCGGGCTCTCTGCGACTCCGAAACGTCCTTACGATGAAAAAGGCACAAAATCGATTTTTGATTATTTTTGTCCGTCCGAAACTCCCTATGTGTTCTCTATAAAAGATGCGATTGAAGCGGATATGCTCTGTCATTACGAATATCATCCTACGGTTGTTCCGCTTACAGATTTTGAAATGGAAGACTATGAAAATATTTCTGAAAAAGTCTCTCGTCTTTCTGTCATTGTCAATAATTCCGCCAAGACGGACAAAGAAGATGAAGAGCGGCTGGAACAGCTTTTAAAGGAACGGCACAGAATAATCGAGCGTGCCCAGAACAAGAGATCTGAATTCCTTGAAATTATGCAGAGTGAAATTTCAAAATACAAAGACAGAACGATTGTTTTCTGTCCAGACGGAAAAAACGAGAACGGCAAGGATTTTCTGGAAGTCTATAAGTCAGAGCTTTGGAATGAATTCGTTTCAAAAGGAAAAATTGTCCGGATGAGCGAATATGTCCAGGGAACAAAACGCGAAATCATAGAAAGTTTTACAGCCGGAGCAATCGATATTCTTTTTGCAAAGCAACGGTTGAACGAAGGAATTGATATTCCTGCTGCAAAACGTGCTTTTTTTATTGCAAGCAGCACCTCCGAGCGTGAGTTTATCCAGCGGCGCGGCCGTGTCTTAAGAAAATCGCCTGAGACAAACAAGACGCTTGCCGAGATTTTTGACTTTATCGTAGTTCCGCCGGACAGAAATTCAGTTTATGCGCAGTCAATTGTCGAGAACGAAATAAAACGCGCAATGGATTTTGCCGCAACCGCAGACAACTACGCGGAAATTGAAAAAATTCTAAGGAAATATTTATAGAGAGGAAGAGAATATGGGAAAACTTGAAAATGATTTGCCAAAAATTGTGCAACAAGCATTAAAAAATGAAGATGATGTCACACATGTTTTAGTGAACACATTGCTTAAACAAATTTATAAAAAGCATAATCAAGGAAATATAAAAACTGTAGTTGCAAAAACTCTTGATGATGAATTGGACAAACTCATTCAGTCAGGTGCAATTGATATTGATAATCTTGGAGTGGCGAAATAATGGAATTTAAATGTATTACAATCTCAAATTTTTTATCTTATTATGATAAAAATGAAATTGAATTTTCACCTGAAACAACAATTTTTATTGGACAGAACAAATCTGGAAAATCAAAATTATTCGATGCCATTAACTTTGTTTTGTATAATCGTATTTTTTTGACAGATGAGGGAGAAAACGGTGAATGGATTGCAAATGATAAACAGATAGCACCATTGATTCTTAATAATCATAAAAAAACTGAGGCGTCAAAACATAATGATCCAGCTATTCAAGTCTATGTAGAATTGATAATTAACAATGTAACTTCTGATTTGACAATCTCAAGAAGATTTGATTATAGATTGAGTGAAAGTGGATATGAATATGTAACACAAACTTTTTCTATTACGGAAACAGATTATGCAGGCAATTTGATTTCTTCTGATATAGGCGATGCCGCTAAGGGAAAACTTAGAATTTATTTTGCAGAATCGATAAAAAACTTTTTCCTTTTTCAGGGAGAGGCAGCATCTAAAATTATGAAACTGCAAAAAGGAGGAAACTTTTCTCTTGCTGTAAAGGAAATTGCGAGATTAGGAATTTTTGACGAAGCAAAGGAATTAGCCGATTATTATGCTAGCAATGTAAATAATAGGATTACAAGAAAAACGAATAAATCTGCTCGACAAAAAATTGAACAAGAAAACCTTCTTAGAAATATAGAAAGTAAAGAAGATGATATTAGATATTATGAAGGAAAATGTAATGAAGCAGAAAAAAATATTTCTGATTATTCTGCAAAACTTGATGATTTAAATAAAGATCTCGAAGGTTACACGGAGTTTGAAAAATATTTTGCACAGAAAAAACAATTGGAACAAAATCTGCGTCAAATTGAAAATGATTTAAAATTTGCTAATACAGAGAAATCTTGCATTGCTGAAGAGTCCGTTTTTTATAAAGTTCGTAGAAAGATAGACTCATTCAAAGACTTTTATTCAAAACTTGAAGCGAAAGGAGAAGTTCCTCCTAGTATTTCTGCGGCAGAGATAAAAAAAGCATTGAAATTCTGTCAATGTACAATTTGTGGAACAAGTTTGTCTGAAGGTACAGAGGCGAGAAAATATGCAGAGTCTCGTTTGCCAAAGTGTGATACTGATAGATTGGGCGACTACTTAAGGGATTTGAATACTACAATGTCAAATATTTCAGAAGAAGTAGAAAAAATTCCAGAGAACTTAGCTGAATTAATAAAACGAAAACTTCAATTAGATGAAAAACAGAAAAGCTTAAAAAAACAAAAAGAAGAAATCATGGATATTTTATCACAAATTCAATTGGATGATTTGTCTTCCAAAGAAAAAAAAGAGCATGTGGAAAAAATAAAATCCTCAATTCGCGAGTATTCTGATTTGTTGGATAGGGCTAAGAGCGATAAAGCAGGTAAAGAGGCTTTATATAAACAGTCTAACAAAGAAGCTTCTGATTTAAAACACAAACTTAATACAATGATTATCGATGATGAAGATATTGACGAAACAGACAGAATTAGACATTTCTATGCTGATAAACTTTCAATGGCAATGACAAAGTTGAGTGAACTTGCAAACAAGACCGCTTATGATGAGGTTCAAAAAAAGGCGGATGAGTATTATGAAGAAATGACAAAAGAAAATTCAGCTCTTAGCGGTTCGATAAAGATAGATACAGATACTTCTGAGATTTATACAGTTGATGAGCAGGGGGCTAGAATACGAAATATTAATCAGGGCGATAGAATTTCAATTCAATTGGCAGTTATTGCAGGAATTCTGACAGTTGCAGAAAACCAATTTAATCAGCAATATCCATTTGTAACTGATGCTCCAGTTTCTGCGCTTGGTGGAGATAATAAGTTAAGTACAATTCAAACTATGATAACTGCTTTTGGACAATCGATTATCATTATAAAAGATGATACTTCTTCAAAAAATAAAACAAATGATGAACTTAGAAATCTTATTGCTAACTCCAAAGATGTTGGAATCGCTTATGAACTTTCTATGTCAGAAGCATCAAATACGAATGATCAATTTACTGTTGTAACAAAAATAAAAGGGTAGGTAATTTTTATGATGAAAGATGTTATCGATTTAGGGGAATCAACAAAATTCGATATTGAAGATGAATATTATAAAAAATTCTGCAATCAGTTAGAAAATGAAGGGACAGATGCTCGTTCGCGGCGTACTGTTTTTAAAACTGACTGGCAACGTTTTTTGTGGGCATTTATCTTAGGAATTTATGTCGGGGATAAAACTCCTCTTCAGGATAAAACAAAAAATCCTCCTTTCGGAATGGAAATATTTAAAAACCGCAGCAAAATCCTAAAAACAATGATAGCATTGACCTTGCAGGAACTTTACAAAGACAATCCAGATGAGCTTAAAAAAGATTTTGAGGTTGCCTCAGAAACTGGAGAAAATTTAGGACGCAAAATAAAGACCGCAATTGAAGAATACGCAAACACAGGATTTTCAATTTTAGACCGACGAGGAAAAGAAAAGCCTGGCTACATTGAAAATATTGAGTATGTCGTGGAAGACATTCTTTCAGACAAAACCTGGAGTTTGTAGGATACTGTCATTTATAAAAAATTCTTGTTGTTGAGCAAACTGGACACACCGGCGTTTTCTCCGGCATCTCCAGCCGCAAGCTCAGTTCTTGAAAACCAAGTATCCCGCAGCCAGAGCAAATATCTTTCTAAAAGCCTTACCTCAACCTCCTTGGAAGTTTTATTACGTAAATCACATCGTTATCAATTCTGCCTGTTTCTGGGAGTTTTTTCTGCACAAGCTGGTTATTTTCAACATTTATTGCAAAGTCGTTGTCGTTTGCCACGGCGATTGTATTGCTGTCCAAAATCAAAAGGCCTTCAAGCTTGTCGTGCGGATATTTGTTCGGAAGATATTCCACAAGGTCAACAAGGAATTCTTTTTTTACAGGCTTAATTCCAGCGGCCTCAATCTCTTCTGTTGTGCACTGCTCAAGAGTTTTTCCGTTTATTAAAAGTCCTTCTTTCGATTCAGGATTTTCTCCTGTTATGTCTGTCGCGTCTTTAAGGTCAATTTTGAAAAGATACTTATGTGCTTCTTTTTCGCCGGAAAATTTTCCGTCGCGTTCAATTACGACAAATTCTGTGTTTGAAAGCGCTGTAATTCCGCAGGTGGAATCTGTCTCCTTGTTCTGAATATAAGCGTACTGCTTTGTGCTGCCAGTTTTAATGTCAAAAGTTACAATGCGAACAAGCTGCTTGTTTGAAATTTCTTTCTTTGAAGGATTGAAAAGCGTGGACTGCATGATTCCTACAAGAGTTTTTTCGTCCGGAGTTATTGCAAGACCTTCCATTCCGCGGTTTGCACGGCGGCGCGCAAGAACTGTCGGAAGATGCCTTTTTCCTGTGTCCATTCCGAACGGGCTTATTCTTTCAATCTGCTTTCCGTCTGCGTCGTAGTGGACAATGTGCGGACCGTATTCATCAGAAATCCAGAAAGTTCCGTCTTTCATCGCAACGATTCCCTCGCTGTCAAGCCCGTATTCGTCTGTTCCAAGAATGTTTCCGTCAAGGTCGTAGGCAATTTCTCCAGTCGCGCCTTTTCCGTTTGGGTTTGGAAGACCGGTTATTTCTTTTTCGTCAGGAGATTTCAGTGTGATTTCTTTTACAAGCGAAACTGAGCCGTCTTTGTTCATCTTGAAAAGTCCGATTCTTGGAGCGTAAGAAGAAACCGGGAACATTTTTCCTTTTCCGCTGTTCCCTTTAAAATCGATGTTCGGACCGCGGTCTGTTACTAAATAAAATAGACTTGAATCCGTTGGATGGGCGCACGCGTCTGAACCGTATCCGCCGTTTTGAATTTCCACGCCGTCATTTGTTTTTGCAAGAACAGTGTAGGGAACTTTGCTTCCGTTCAAGCCGACTTTTTCAAACGGAGATGTTGAATCTGCTCCTGCCTTTGATGTTGAAGCACAGGAAACCGGCAAAAAGGCCGCCATTGCAGCCAATGCATAAAATAATTGTCTTTTCATAAAAACCTCGTTGATTATGTTTTACAAAAAGATAAATGCCGACTGTAAAATTCCAATTAAGAAACTGTTAGGTTAAGGATAATTTATTTTTTATATGATTAATTTTGTACTTGCTGCTTGGAATCTATTGTTTTTATGATTCTTAATTGACCTAACGGAAATATTTCATTATTATAATGAAACTAAAAATGAATTTTGCCGGAAATGTCCGGTGTTTGGAGTAAAAAATGGCTGTTTTAAAAACAATCCTTCTCATTGCGTTTGTAATTATCTGTGTGCTTTTAGTTCTTCTTGTTCTTGTTCAGAATGAAGAAAATAATGGCATGGGAAGCGCTTTTGGCGGCGGACAGTCTACAGCTTTTGGTGCCCGCTCAGCGAGTGTTCTTACAAAGACAACTGGTGTTCTTGCCGCATTGTTCTTTGTAACTGCTTTTGGAATTTCACTTTTAAACAAAGCTCCTGCGAAAGAAGACTTGTCATCTACGGTAAAGGAAATTCAGGGAGAACAGACTTCTTCTGAGGATAACGGAAGTTGGCTTCAAGAGGAGCTTAGCCCTGCTGAAAAATAAAGCTACTTGTTTTTGGTGGCTCTATTGTTAAGGATGGTAATATGGTTTTTGCAAAAATATTCTCTCCTAAAAGCATAATTGTAAACCTTGAAAGCGAAGATAAAGATGAGCTTTTTGAGGAAATGGTGCAAGTTATCCATTCTGAACACCCGGAAGTAGGTAGGGATGATGCGCTGTCTGTTCTTCATGCACGTGAAGCTCAGATGAGTACTGGCATAATGCATGGTGTTGCTGTTCCGCATGGAATTTGCAGTTCTGTAAAAGGTTGTGTCGGAGCAATAGGAATAAGCCGCAAAGGTATTGATTATGATGCCTTGGATGGTTCTCCTGTAAATCTTGTATTTATGCTCTTGTGCAGTCCGAACGACAATAATATTCTTCTTGAGATTTTAAAAGAGCTTGCCGTTGTTCTGCAAGATCCTCTGTTTATAACGAAACTTTTTGAAAAAACTTCGCCGCAGGAAGTATTCGATGCTTTATGCGAGGCTGAATCTCAATAGAATAAGTGTAAACCTTTTATTTGGAGTACATAATGGCTGCTGAAGAAATTGATATTATTACACATCTTCTTGATGTAGAAAAAGAAGCTTCTACAACAGTGCTTGATGCACAGAAAAGAGCAGATGAAAAAATCGCGGCTGCACGTGCTCAAGCTGAATCTGAATTCAAGACAAAATATTCTGCTGTTGTTTCTGAAATTGAGCAGAAAGAAAAAGATACAAAATCCACTATAGAAAAAAAACATTCCGCAGACCTGGAATCGTATAAACAGAATTTGAATTCAAGCGAAAAGGATTATACGTCTTTTAACGCTCTTATGGATAAAATTCTTTTTTCATAGGAGAGCGATATGGCAATGGATAAGTCCGCCGCTGATTCTTATGTTTATGCAAAGGCCAGCGGTATGCTTGCCCGGTCTTATGTCGGGGAACGCGCAAGGCAGTTGTTTTCTTTTCATACATTGCAGGAATTGTGGGCTTTTTTGTTCAAGAAAGAAGTTCCTGTCGTTCCAGAAACTCTTTTGGCTCATGCCTTGGAGCAGGAAGCCTTTGAACGTTTTATTTATGACTATAAGAAGCTTGTTGGGAATTATTCAGAGCCGGACAGCATTGTTTTAACTTTGCTTAGAAGTTTTGACTATGAAAATCTTAAGGACATTTCTGCTTCACTTTCGCTTGGAGAAAAGAAAATTCCTGATATACAAAAGATATCTCCTTTTAATATAATAAATTACGATAAATGGCCGGACATTGCTTCGGTTACATCCGGCGGACCGCTTTCCTGGTATAATAGTATTCCTCCTGTTTCAGAGCAGCATTTGGCGAATTACAAGCTTGACTGCCATTACATTATGTCGCTTTGGAATGCAGCCAAGCAGCTTCATTCATCTTGCAGGGAGGAAATTCTTAAGCTGATTGGTGAAAAAATCAGAATAGACAATATTGTCTGGGCTATCCGGCTTCGGTTTTACTATAAAATGCAAAGGGAAGAAATAATTCCGCTTTTGGCTTATTCAACAGAAAAAAAGGAAAGTTCAGATCCTCTTGCCTATGAAGCTATAAAGACACTGGACTTGGAACTGGACAATTACGATGCTTGGAAAAACTGGAAATACAGCAGGCTTTTGAATCCGCATGAAGAAGGCGTTGTATGGACAATAGATCCTAGATGGATTTCTAATTCGTATAAAAGTCTTTATGTAAAAAAAGCGTACAAACTTTTCCATAAATATCCGTTTACGGCTTGCCCGATTGTCTGCTGGTTTATTATAAAAAGAAACGAACTTGACAATATCCGCACGGCTTCTGAAAGTCTGCGGCTTAGTATAGATTCATCGCAGGCTATGCAGATGACTGGAGCCTTGGAGGTAATAAATGGCTAGAACAACCACAATGCGTCTTATTGAGCTTATGGTTTTGCGGGAAGATATACATTCTGTTCTTAAATACCTTGGCGAACTGGGCGAATTTCAGTTCCAGCAGGAATTTGCCTCTGATTCTTCCGACTCTGCAAAAAGACTTAACCCGGATGCTTCTATTTTTGAGCGGCTTCAGCAGGTTAGGGCGGCTTTGGATTTGCCTGATTTGGACGGATATAAAGTTTCTGTTCCGCTTCCTTCTGACGCAGATTTTGAAAGTGCGACAAAAATTATTGATTCAGTTGAAGATATTCACAAAAAAGAACTTACTGCCGCTGATGAAGAAAAAAGGGCAGTTTCCGCATATAAAGAGGCTTTGGCTTTTGCAAATCTGAAAGTTTCTTATTCAGATCTTGAGTCGCTTTCTTTTCTTACTTTGAGAATCGGAAAAATAGATCCTGAAAAAATTGATGATTTAAAGGCTCGCCTTGGCTCACGTGGAATTATTGTAAAACTTGGCGATGATGATTCAAGAATTCTTGCTGCTTCGTCAAAAAAAGCCCGCTTTGCCTTGGACGGAGAACTTAAGGAGGCCGGATTTACAGAACTTCAGGTTCCAAAGGATTTTAAAGGAATTCCTGATGAGGTTCTTCTTACTTTGGAGCGTAATAAAACAGAAGCTGCCGCTGCCCTTGAGGAAATTCAGACTGAACGCCGTAATTTTGCGGAAACTCACAAGGACGAGCTTTACAGGCTTTTGCAGATTTATTCAATTGGAAGCCAAATTTATTCTGTGGAAAATTCTCTTGAGTCCACGGAATTTGTATATAGAATAACAGGTTGGATTCCGGCTTTTCTTATTAGAAAAGTAATGAAAGATTTAGACGAGCTTACACAAAGCCGAGCTGGAATCCGTGAATTTTTGCCAACTGAAGTTCCGTCTGTTATTTCCGGACAGGAAAAGGTTCCGGTTCAGGTTAAGCATGGAAAAATTGTTTCAAACTTTGAGCGCATGATTTTCAGCTATGGCTCGCCTTTGTATGGAACTATTGATCCGACTCCGTTTGTGGCTTTGTTCTTTACGGTTCTTTTTGGAATTATGTTTGGGGATGCTGGTCAGGGATTGTGCTTCCTTATAATAGGAATTCTTTGCTGCCTCAAAAAAATCAAGATTTCAGGCTGGGAAAAGTTCGGCGGAATTTTTTGCTGCATAGGAATAAGCAGTACGATTATGGGACTTCTTACCGGCGAGTTTTTTGCAAATGAAACTTTGTTGCGTCCGTTCGCCTTGTGGGTTACAGGACTTTTTGGAACTCCGCACGCTCCGATTCTGCACATGATGCCTTCAAGCGATCCTGCTTCTATAACTAGAATGTTTGCGTTCTTTGGCTTTACGATTTCAATAGGATTTATAATCAACAGCTGCGGACTTATAATAAATATAATAAATCAGTTTTCTTTGCGTCGTATTGGAAAAGCTTTGTTTGGAAAAACTGGAATTTCAGGAGCGGTTTTCTTCTGGTATGTGATTATCTTTGCGGTTAGAGTTGCGCTGTTCAAGCATGCTCCTGCCGCTTATGACTGGGTTATTATATCTGTTTCGCTGTTTTTGACTGCCTGCTCCGAAATATTCCAGAGACTTGTTGACGGCGAGCGTCCTATTTTGGAAAACGGCCTTTTTAGCGCAGTTATAGGCGCTGTAGTTGAAATTATAGAAGTCATTTCTTCTTATCTTTCAAATACAGTGAGCTTTGTCCGTGTAGGCGCATTTGCTCTTGCCCACGCAGTTTTGGGATATATTATCAATACTTTTGTTGAGCTTGCCCCTGGCGCAGGCGGAATTGCTGTAGCCATTTTGGGAAATGCTATTGTTGTAGTTCTTGAAGGAATGATTGTTGCAATTCAGGTTGTGCGTCTTCAGTATTACGAGTTCTTCTCGAAATTCTTTAGCGAGACAGGACGGGAATTCAAGCCGTTCTCTTTTGTTTATAAAGAGACAGTTTAATTTGTGGACAGCTGCTTTTTGCAGTTTATTTATAGAATTTTTAGAACAAGAGGTTTTTATTATGAACAAGAAATTTTTGGTTGCTCTCTCAATGATGCTTTTGGTTGCTGTTGCTGGCGTTTTTGCGCAGGCTTCTTCTGTTCCTGAAGAGCAGGCTGTAGAACAGGCGGCTTCTAATGCTGGAGCTATAAAATATGTAGCTGCTGCTCTTGCTGTTGGAATCGCTTGTATTGGCGGTGGTTCTGCTGTTGGAAAAATCGGTTCGGCTGCTATGGGCGCAATGAGCGAAAACGCAGAGCTTTCAGGAAAGGCGCTTCCTTTTGTAGGTCTTGCTGAAGGTATTTGTCTTTGGGGATTCCTTGTTGCTTTGTTCATTATGATAATGTAATAGAATTTTTTGCTGAAGACTGAATTTTGGGTACTTCTATCTTCTTAAAATTCAGTCTGGCATAAAAGCATAATCATGGAATATTTTGTAATTGGAGAACGGGAACTGATTCTTGGCTTTATGCTTGCGGGCGTAAAAGGCAAGGCTGTTTCTAACAGACAGGAAGCTTTGGATGCTTTTAACAAGGCAACCGGACAAAATTCTTCCGTAGGCTCCGTTGGTGACATACCAAAGGTTCTTATTCTTACGGAAGATATAGCCGATATGCTGTCCAAGGAAATTCAGTCTTGGCAGATGCACGGAAAAGCTCCTCTTATTGTGGAAATTCCTGGGCTTCAGGGACACATTCAGGGAAGAAAAACTCTTACTGATTCAATCCGGGAAGCAGTTGGAATTCAAGTTTAATTTTTATTCATCGATTTTGGATTTTAAGCAAAACTAAAAAAATCCAGTTGCAAGGCTTTATGTATGCAGAAAGAACTGCCCTTGCTCTGAATTTTAGGGGGCTTATAAAACTAATCATTTTGTGCGGAAGGTTCATACCGAAACCATACAAGGAAGACTTTTTATGGAAGAATTACGTTCAACGGAAGTTCTGGACAAAGAAATTCGTTCTGACAGTGTAAAAAAAGCAGAAAAAATTCTTGCAAAAGCGGACGAAAGCGCAAAGCAGCTCATTGACGGAGTTCAAGCCCGCATTGTAAAGGCGAAGTCAGACGCAGAAAAAATCTCCGCGGAAGGAATTGCCGTTTATGAAAAAAATATAAATGCGTCGCTTCCTCTTGAAAAGCAGCGTTATCTGGTTTCTTTCATTTATGGCTCTATTATAGAAGCTATGAATAAGTATTTTGAATCTATCGGAGACAAAAAACGTCTTCTTGTTATACAAAGTCTTTGTGAGCGTGCAAAAAAAGCAATTCAGGAAAAGAAAATTTCAGCAGTTGTTGTTGGATTCAATCTTTCTGATGCTGAATCTATGCTGAAAGAAGTTTTTCCGCAGAATCTTTCTTCGTGCGAGGCTGGAGACGTTCAACTTGTTTCCCGCGAAAGTCTTGAAGGATTCAATCTAAAGGAAGGAATTATATTGAAGTCTTTGGACGGTTCTGTTACTTGCCGTTTGACGCTTGATGAAAAAATAAAGGAAATTTTAGACGAAAAAAGAGGAGTTCTTGCACAGACTCTTTTTGGCGGGAGGTTGCCTGAATGATTACTGGAAAAATAACCCGAATTTCAGGTCCTATAGTCTATGCTGAAGGTCTTGAAAAATGTGGACTTTACGATGTTGTTGATGTTGGTGAAAAGAAGCTTATTGGTGAAATAATCCGCCAGAGTGAAGGAAAAGCTACAATTCAGGTTTACGAAGATGTTACTGGAATGCACGTTGGCGAGCAGGTTGTTTCTAGCGAGCGACCTCTTTCACTTAAACTTGGTCCTGGGCTTGTAGGCACAATTTACGATGGAATTCAGCGTCCGCTAAAAGAAATGTATGAAGACGGCGGAGTTTTCCTGCTTCCTGGACAGCGCACAGAGCCTATCGATAATAAAAAGAAATGGGAATTTATTCCTGCCGCTCATCCTTCTGATGGAAAAGAAATGTGCGAAGGTTTTTCCATTGCTCCGGGAATGGTTCTTGGAACTGTTCAGGAAACTGGTTCTATCGTTCATAAGATAATGGTTCCTCCGACAGTCCGCGGACGTGTTCTAAAGACTTTTGCCGGAAAGGGCTCTTATACAATTGATGAGACAATCGCTACTACAGAGCTTGGTGAAAATATTTCGATGAGCCAGTACTGGCCTTTGCGCAAGCCTCGTCCTTTTTCGCAGAAACTCGAAGTAAGCCAGCCGCTTGTTACAGGTCTTCGTGTAATTGATGTTTTCTTTCCGCTTTCAAAGGGCGGAACTGCCGCAATTCCAGGCGGATTCGGTACTGGAAAAACAATGACCCAGCACGCGATTGCAAAATGGTGCGATGCGGATTTGATTGTCTACATTGGATGCGGTGAGCGTGGAAACGAGATGACCGATGTTTTGACTGAATTTCCGACTTTGATAGACCCTCGTACAGGACGTTCTCTTATGGAACGCACAATTTTGATTGCAAACACTTCAAATATGCCGGTTGCGGCGCGCGAAGTTTCGCTTTATTCTGGAATTACGCTTGCCGAATATTACCGCGACATGGGAATGCACGTTGCAATTATGGCGGACTCGACTAGCCGTTGGGCAGAAGCCTTGCGTGAGCTTTCCGGCCGTATGGAGGAAATGCCTGCTGAGGAAGGTTATCCTGCGTATCTTCCGACTCGCCTTGCTGAATTCTATGAGCGTGCCGGTCGTGTTAATTCTCTCTGCGGAAAAGAAGGCTCAGTTTCTGTTATTGGAGCTGTTTCTCCTGCGGGCGGCGACTTTTCTGAGCCTGTAACCCAGCATACAAAGCGTTTTATCCGCTGCTTCTGGGCGTTGGACCGTGAGCTTGCAAATGCACGCCATTATCCTGCTATTGGCTGGATTGATTCTTATTCAGAATATGCCGCGGAAATTAAAGGCTGGTGGGATAAATTTGATCCTCGGTGGTCTGCAATCCGTGTTCAGGCTTTGGATTTGCTCAAGCGTGAACAGCGTCTTCAGCAGATTGTCCGCTTGATTGGAGCTGATGCTTTGCCGGACAGCGACCGTCTTATTCTTACTGTCTGCGAAATGATTAAAAACGGATTTTTGCAGCAGAATGCTTTTGATTCAATCGATGCCTATGCAGTTCCTGAAAAACAGGTGAATATACTTTTGCTTATGATGACTTTCTATGAAAAAGCGCTAAAGGTTATAAAATCCGGCTGTCCGCTTTTGAAAGTTACCGAGCTTCCTGTACGAAATGAAATAATCAGGGCAAAAAGCGAAATTCCAAACGACAAGCTTGACGAGCTTACAACTATTCAAAATCACCTTGACGATCAGATGGCGGAACTTGAAAGAATGTACCGCAAGGATGTTGCACTATGAAAGGAATTGAATATACAGGACTGACTTCTGTTGACGGACCGATTGTAGCTGTAAAGCGCAGTGAAAATTCCTCTTATGACGAAGTTGTTTATGTCCGCGATAAAAACGGTGAAAAAAAGACTGGACGCATTATAGATTTGAATGAAAAAACTGCGATTGTTCAGATTTTTGGAAGCACAACTGGTCTTGACTTGGAAAATACAACTGTGGAATTCCTTGAAGAGCCAATGGAACTGCGTGTTGGAAAAGGGCTTCTTGGACGCATTTTCAACGGACTTGGCGAGCCTATAGATGGCTATCCGCAGATTATTTCCGACAAAAAAGTAAATGTAAACGGAAATCCGATAAATCCTTATGCACGTGTTTATCCGCGCGATTTTATTCAGACAGGAATTTCTTCAATTGACGGAATGAACACGCTCATCCGCGGACAAAAGCTTCCGATTTTCTCTGGAAACGGACTTCCGCACAACAAGCTTGCCGCCCAGATTATCCGTCAGGCTAAAATTCTCAATAGCAACGAAGAATTTGTTATGGTTTTTGCCGGCATGGGAATAAAATACGATGTCGCGCAGTTTTTTAAGCATACTTTTGAAGAGTCTGGAGTTTTGTCAAAAGTTGTAATGTTCCAGTCGCTGGCTGATGCGCCTTCCATTGAACGTATTATTACTCCGAGATGCGCTCTTACCGCCGCTGAATATCTTGCCTATGAATGCAATATGCACGTTCTTGTTGTTATGACAGATATGACAAACTATTGCGAAGCCTTGCGTGAAATTTCAACAACGCGCGGTGAAGTTCCTGGAAGAAAAGGTTATCCGGGCTATCTTTACTCAAATTTGGCTGAGCTTTATGAGCGTGCAGGAAAAATTCAGGGAAGCACAGGTTCAATTACACAAATTCCTATTCTTTCTATGCCGAACGATGATATTTCGCATCCGATTCCTGACCTTACAGGATATATCACGGAAGGTCAGATTGTTCTTGACCGCGAAATGAGCCAGAAGGGGATGTATCCGCCGGTATCAGGACTTCCTAGCTTGAGCCGCCTTATGAAAGACGGAATTGGTGAAGGCATGACACGTGAAGATCATGCGCCTGTTTCAAGCCAGCTTTTTGCCGCTTACAGTAAAGTAAAATCAATCCGAAACCTTGCTTCTATTATTGGCGAAGAGGAGCTTTCAGAGCTTGACCAGTGCTACTTGAAATTCGGAAATGAGCTTGAAGCGAAATTCTTTACCCAAGGCGAATATGAAGACCGCTCAATAGATCAGACTCTTGACTTGGGCTGGAAAATGCTTAGTATTCTTCCGCGCGAAGAGCTTTACAGAATCAAGAATGAAATGATTGATAAATATCTTCCAAAAGCTTTAGAGAACTGACTATGGCAAAACTGAATATTGCTCCGACAAAATCGAATCTTCTCGCGATAAAAGAGCAGCTGGCAATCAGCACTGAAGGCTACGACTTGCTTGAGCAAAAGCGCGAGATTCTTGTAATGGAGCTTATGCGGATTGTTGAACAGGTTAAGCTTCTGGAAAATCAGATTGACAAGTGCGTTCAGAAAGCCTATCCTGCGCTGAAAAAAATGCTTGTTTCTGTCGGCGGCGACCGTGTTGAGCGGATTGCGCACGGAATTGACTACAACTTTGAAATTACAAAAAAGCCGGCCGTAATTGCAGGAATGTCTTTTACAACAATCGATGTGAATCTTCCGCAGAGAAGGCTTTTTTCTTCTTTTATGGGAACTTTTGCAGACAGCGATGAAGTCATGGCGGATTTTTTTGAGCTTTTGACGCTTCTGACAAAAATGGCGAGCATAAGAACTGTCGCTTGGAGGCTTGCTCTTGAAGTCAAGAAAACCCAGCGTCGCGTAAATGCTTTGGATAAAACGGTTATTCCGCAGGACAAGGAAACTGTGAAGTATATTGAAGGTGTTCTTGAGGAACGGGAACGTGATAATGTTTTCGTTATGAAGTCTTTAAAAAAAAGGCAGGGTGAAAAATGATAAAACCTCTTTTTCAGCGGGTTGTAGTTGGCTACAATGGTTCCCGCTCTTCTCTTCATACAGTTTTGTACGCAATTCTTATGGCAAAAGTCTACAAGTGCGCAGTAAAAGTTGTGAGTGTTGTAGACATTGCTTCCATAAAGTATCTTACTTTGCAGAAATTTATGGTTTCGCAGGAAGGCGAGTCTATTGCAAAAAGTCTGGAATCTGACAGTGAAAAAAATCTGGATTATGTGACAGATCTTGCAAAGTCAAAAGGCGTAAAGATTGAAACTGAAATTCGCAAAGGCGCTGTTTGGTCTGAAATTATTACTGCCGCAGATGAATTTAAGGCTGATCTTATACTTTTAGGCGGTGCAAAAAACCTTGACCATCTTTCTTCACTTTCACGCGATGTGATTTCTTCCCAAGACAGCGAAATAATTGGAAGCGCGCACTGTTCTGTAATGGTTGTACGCGAGCCTTATGTTGAGCAAAAATTCAAGCTTGTTTAATTTTTTATAGAACATTTTTGGCTGTCTGAAATAAATTGTTTTGGACAGCTTTTTTGTTTTTAAAACTAAAATCACAATTTTTATATTCGCCCTTTTGTTTCCTGAAAATTTGTCTTATAATAAACTTTATGCGAATTTTACTTGCCGATGACAATGTAAGAAATTCCCAGGCTTTGGCGGAGTTCTTGCAAAAAAATCATTTTGGAACTGACACAGTTTACACTGGAACAGAAATTATTGAATATGCCTCTTATGAAATTTATGATGCGCTTGTTATTGGATCTGCTCTTCCAAAGATGAGCGGGCTTGAGGTGGTAAAAATTCTCCGCGCGAAAAAAAATTTTGTTCCGGTTCTTCTTATGTCTGAGAATCCTTCTGTTGACGAAATTGTTGAAGGTCTTGATTCCGGTGCGGACGATTATATTAGGAGACCTGTTTCTTTTGAAGAATTTCTTGCAAGAATAAAAGCTCTTACACGTAGAAAAGGTGAATTCAAGTCAAGCACAGTTTCAATAGGAAATTTTCTACTGGATAAAAATTCATGCGAAATTCAAAATTCCAGCGGCGAATCTATGAAAATATCTTTGAAGGAACTTTTGATTCTTACACTTTTGTTTGAGTTTCCGCATCAGGTTGTAAAAAAAGAGCTTATTATAGAAAAAATTTGGGGTGGAAACAGTGCCGCGGAATATAATAATGTTGAAGTTTATATTTCCTTTATCAGAAAAAAAATGGAGCAGCTCAATGTCAACGCACGGATAAGAACTGCGCGCGGCATAGGCTACTCCTTGGAAGAAATCGCTTAGCTTTTAGAATTTTGTTTTAAATCCGATTGTAGCTGAATAGCTTTTTTCCGGATCGCTTTTAAGATCCAGCAAATTTACAGAAACAGATGCGTTCAGTGTTCCTCCAAGAATTTCAATTCCTGCATAAGGCGAAATACAAAGGCTGTTTTCTTGCTTGTCATCTCCGTCTGGATCAATACGCGAAACTGCAAAAGTCGTGTGCGCTCCAACAGAAAGCCGTGTTGCTCCTACGTAAAGCCTGTCAGTGTGGATATTTAAATTCATTCCAAGAACATTTTCTGTTCCCGGGTATCTTCTTATGATGTTTCTAAGAAAAATCATGTCTTCTGCCGCTTCCGCTGGAAAAATAAATCCAGACGTGTCAATGGAAATGTATTTTCCCTGTGCTCTTGGCTCAACAAACGCCCAGATATCTTTCATTTCTATCTTATCTGAATCTGAATCGCTGTTGCCTTTTCTCAAAATGTATTTGTTTACACCGCCCTGAATCAAAAGAGAAGTTGTGTTTCTGTTTCCTATAAGAAAATTCAATCCGCCGTGAAGCTGGAGCTCTTTTATGTACACGAGCGCGTCATTGTCTTCGCTGTTTACTTCGGAAGGAAGCGCAAGTCCCGCTGAAAAATCTATTGTTGAAATTCCAGCAAGAGAAGCAAGCCTCAAGTCAAGATTCAGAACGTCATCCTGATTTTCATCTTCCGCCGCCTTGTTCTTGTAAAGATTTATTCCCGCCGCAAAATTTCCTTCCGGGTGAAATGTGTAGCCGATTCCCTGTGCGTAAAGAGGGTAGTAACTGGCTCCTGCAAGTCCGCGGAAACTTTCTGTAAATGAAGAGCGGATTGGCTTTATTCCGAACTGACGCTGAAGAAACAAATCCGAGCCGACCGGTTCAAAATTTCCGTAGTAAAGGCTTATATAATGAGAAGCGTGCGCGGAATTGACTGTGTATGTTGCGGACAGTTCTTCAACTCTAAGATATGAGTTTGGAATGTCTCCGTTCAAAGAGTCATATTTGAAAATGTCGTTTGCCTTGGCATAGAATTCGCCTCTTAGGAAAAGTTTTCCGCCAAAGTCAATCTGACCTGCAAAAAAAGTTTCTCCTGTAAAAGCCGGATCAAAACTTTCAGAGTCGTATTCGTTTTGGATTCCGGAAAGAAATCCTGTGTATCCGTTAAAATACGGGCTTTCAAATGCAAATAAATTTAAAGCTGCTGAAATTGAAATGGCGGCTGCGCAAAGAAATCGTTTCAATTAGTCCTCCGTGCGGAAAAATTCAGTGAAAAAAAATAAAGAAAAAACTTTCCGTCCTTTGATTTTCGGAAGAATAAAAAAAAACTTAACAATTGGATTTTTTTGAGATGTTCTAATAAAAAAGATTAAACTTTACTTGATTTTTTATTAGATTCGATTAAAATATACGTTATGAGTGATTATCTTGATGCCAATAATGAAGAGCTTCTCAAGGATTTTTTTTCGGAAGCTGAACAGCAGGTAGAGACTCTTGAAAGCAACATTCTTGTAATAGAGAATGACCCTTCAAATCATGATGCCATAGATGAAATTTTCCGGGCGGCGCATACATTGAAAGGCGGCTCGGCTACTGTGGAAATGAATGAACTTGCAACATTCTGCCATGATGTAGAGGATTTGCTTGATGCGCTTAGAAGTGGTCTTGTTGTAGTTTCTGAACCTATTGTTGATGTTTTATTGTCTTCTATAGATACTATAAAAGCTATGCTTGACGCAAGAAGCAATGGTTCTGTTTATCAGGAAGATATAACTCCTATTGTCCAGAAAATCAATTCATTTATACCGGCAAAAGTTCCAAAAAAAAACGTGCACGTAAAACTTCCGTCTGGAATGCTTGGTGCTGCTCCTGCTGAAAAACCAGTTGCCAGTGAGCCAAAGCCAGCGGTTCAGGCTTCCAGTGGAATGCCACCTATTCCGCCGTTGTCTGATGATGAATATACGGAACTTAAAAATGCAGTTCCAGAAGACCAGAAACTTTGGTCTGTAAATGTCACTTTTGATGAATCAAATCCAATGAACAGCGTTGGTGGAATTCAAGTTTTTGCGGCTCTAAAAAATTGCGGAACTGTTTTAAAGACTGTTCCTGATTTTGAAGAGCTTTACGAGGACGAATTTCATCCGCAGGTTGTTTACTATGTTTCTTCTGCAAATGAAGGTTCTGCCCTTGAAGATGCGGCTTTCTTAGATGATGTAACTCTTGCTGTTGATGCCCAGCCGGTTTCTGGTGCTTCTTCTGCTGTTGCCGCTCCTATTGCTGAACAGCCTCCTGCGCAGGAAAAAGTTCAGATTGCTCCTGTTGTTGAAGAACAGCCTGAACCTGCGGAGACTACAGTTGCTTCGCCGGCAGAAGAAAATAAAACTGAGCCTGCACAGAACAATGCGCAGCCTGCAAAAAAGCCTGCTGCTGGTCATGCTGTAAATCAGTCTTCAATTTTAAGAGTTGATTCAAAGCGTGTTGACAATCTTATGAATCTTGTTTCTGAAACTGTTATTACAAAAGCCGCGTTTAACCAGAATGGACTTCACATGGCTGACTTGCAGGTAAAACTTCAGAATTTGAATCTTTCTTTCAAAGAAAAGCATCGCCGTCTTATGGAATGTATGCCGAAGTATATTGAAGAGCTTCAAAACGGCGGTCAAATGAAAGAAATCATGCAGAAGATGACAGAAGAATTCGGCTCTATGTCTTCTTGGTTCGATGCTTTTGAAACTGACTTTAAGTCTTCTTCTACAAAATACCGTTCTACAACGCAGAATCTTGGACGCATTACAGGCGAACTTCAGGAAGGCGTTATGAAAATCCGAATGGTTCCTATTGGAACTATTTTCAACAGATTTCCGCGCGTTGTCCGTGATTTAAGCCGTGATTTAGGCAGAAAAGTCAACCTTGTTATTGAAGGTGAAGATACAGAACTTGATAAAACTGTTGTTGATGATTTGCTAGATCCGATTATGCATTGTGTAAGAAATTCTGTTGACCACGGAATTGAGCCGCCGGAACAAAGAAAGGCAAGCGGAAAAAACGAGACTGGAACTTTGACTTTGCGCGCTGCAAATGAAGGCAACATGATTGTCATTGACATAATAGATGACGGCACGGGAATTGAAGTTGATAAAGTCAGAGAAAAGGCGATTAAAAAAGGTCTTATAAGCCCTAATAAAATTCTTTCAAATCAAGACGCCTATAATCTTATTTTCCTTCCGGGATTTTCTACAAGCGATAAAATCAGCAGTGTTTCTGGACGCGGTGTAGGTCTTGATGTTGTAAAGACAATGGTTGAAAAACTAAAAGGAACAATCAATGTTACAAGCGAAAGAGGAAAAGGCTCAAAGTTTTCAATAAGACTTCCGCTTACGCTTGCAATTATTCAGGGACTTTTGGTTCGTGTTGGAAAAGAAGTTTACTCTATTCCGGTTGCCAATGTTATTGAAAGCCAGCGTGTAAAACTTGACACAATAAATACAATTGACAACTATGAAGTTTTGAATGTGCGCAATGAAGTTATTTCGATTCTGCGTCTTGGACGGCTCTTTAATATCCGCAAGACAGACAATGATGAATATTGCTTTATTGTCATTGTTGGTTCTCAGGAAAAGAAAATCGGCGTTATGGTTGATGCTCTTATTGGCGAAGAGGACGTTGTAATAAAACCACTTCAGGATCAGTTTACTTCTTCTCCAGGAATTGCTGGCGCGACAGTGCTTGGAGACGGTTCAGTTTCTCTTATTATTGATGTGAACCAGCTTCTTGAGCTTGGTGTAAAGCAGGAGCTTGATGCTCAGCAAGTACGTGAAGCAGAAGCTATAAAATCAGCTGCGGCAAGAGGTTAGTGTATGGCGACAATTCAAGAAAAACTTAGTGTGCTTGCAAATACAATGGACAGGGCTGAAGGCTTGTCTTCGGAACAACTTGCAGAAGAAAAAAACAAGATTACAGTTGTAGATTTCAAAATGGTTACGTTTTCTTTGTCTGGAAAAGATTATGCCATAGATATTATGAAGGTAAAGGAAATTGCAAAAGCCGGACGTTTTACTTATGTTCCGAATGCTCTTCCTTTTGTCCGTGGTGTCTACAATTTGCGTGGCGATATTATTCCGATTATTGATTTGCGCCTTTTCTTCAACAGCGAAGTTCATGAGCATGATGATGATTATCTTGAGAATTTGCTGATTGTTTCAGTTGGCGAGCAGACATTTGGAATTGTAGTTGACGAAATTGACAAGGTTGTTGGAATTCAGAAAAGTTCCATTCAGCCACCGCATCCTTTGTTTGGCGACATAAACATAAAGTATATTTACGGCGTTGTTGAATCCGAAAACAATCTTTATGTTCTTTTGGACATTGACAGAATTTTTGGTCACAGAACTCCAGAAGAAGAAAAAGAACTTGCGGAAACTGCCCAAAATCAGGCAAAATTGCGGCAGGAAGCTGAACTCGCAGAATCTGCGGCTTCTTCTGAAAAGTCTGTTCCTGAGATTGAAAAGCCTGCTGAAAAAGAAAAAAATTCTGTTCAGGATTTGAATTTCATAGCTGATTCACTTAAAAATTTCAAGAAATTCTATGTAAGCGAGATTACAAAGGATTGGACTGAAAAAAGATATTCAGAATGGTGCAATGAGCGTGGCGAAGGAAAAACTCAGCTTCAAAATGAAACTGATGCGGATTTGTTCTTAAATTCTTTCTATTCAAAATGCAATGGAAACTGGTGGACAGAAGAATACGCAGATGAGCTGGAAAAAATCCTTCCTGACAACAGCGCAAAAAATATTGTTGTTTGGAATCCGGGATGCGGAAAAGGCTACGAGTCTTATTCTTTGGCGTGCATATTAAGAAAAAAATATCCGTCTGCAAAAATTAGAATTTACGGTCATGATATTGATTTGCTTAGCGTTTCAAATGCTCCTCTTATGACGCTTTCGGATGAAGCTAGCAACAGTTGGTATCAGCCTTATACTGTTCGGACTGTAAGCGGTGAATATGCGTTCAACAAGGACATAAAAGATTCTATAATGTTTGAATACCATGACTGCGTAAACACAAATAATCTTCCTCCTATAGATATTGTGTTTGCAAGGGATTTGCTTGCGTTCTTGCCCGATGCTTCAAGAAATACGCTTTTGTCTGAATTTAGTGAAAAAACTAAAGGCAATGGTGTTATAATTGTTGGAGATAATGAAAATATTCAGATTCCAGGCTGGAATAAAGTAAATGCGTCAGAAAATATTTCAGTATATAAAAAATAGACTAGAAAATATGTTTTTTTCAGGGGGTTATTAATGAGAGTAGAGTATATTAATCCATTTGTCGAAACTTCTTACCGTGTTTTAAAAGAAGTTTTGGGCGGGGCAGAAGTAAAAAGAGGCGACTTGTATTTGAAGTCAACTGCTATGCCTGTAATGGGTGTTGCGGCTCTTGTTGGACTTGCAGGAGATGTTGAAGGCCGTGTTCTTTTTGACATGACTTTTGAAACTGCATTGAATATTGCTTCCAAGATGAATGAGGAAAAATTGCCGGCTTTTGACGACTTGGCAAAGGCTACTATCAGCGAGCTTGCAAATTTGATTACAGCGCAGTCTGTTACAAAATTGCATGACCTTGGTTTTAAATTTGACCTTACGCCTCCTGCCTTGTTCGCAGGTGAAAAAATGGAAATAGCGGCATTGGGCGGAACAACAGACAATGTAGAAGCTCTTATTGTTCCTCTTATTACTGACTATGGCAAAATTGAAGTTAACGTCGCAATTCGCGAGCGCACATAATATAAGGAGTTTAGAATGAAAACAAAACAGGATTTTCCATCTATTAATGAGCGTCCGCCTGAAGGTGAAAAACTTGACGGAACAAAGTACCGTGTGCTAGTTGTAGACGATTCTATGTTTGTTGCAAAACAGCTCACTCAGATTCTTTCTAGTGATGGCTATGAAATTGTTGCTACAGCTCAGGACGGAAAAGAAGGCGTTGATAAATATAAAGAGCTTTGTCCGAATGTTGACTTAGTAACTATGGATATAACAATGCCTCGCATGGACGGAATTACAGCCCTTGAGCAGATTATTGCCTTTGACAAAAATGCCAAGGTTGTAATGGTCAGTGCGCTTGGAAAAGAAGAGCTTGTAAAAAAATCTCTTCTTAGCGGTGCAAAAAATTATATTGTCAAACCTTTGGACCGCAAGAAGGTTTTGGAACGCATAAGCGCGGCTTTAAAATAGAGCTTTTAAATTTTTAGATAGAAAAGAAATGGAGCTGTCCTTAAAGCTGAAGATTTTTTCAACAAAGGGCAGCTTTTTTTTCTTTAGGCATTCATTAATCGAACCAGCTGCTTGAAATCATATCCAATCATCAGCAATCCCCATTCAGTCCCGGTTTTTGCTTTCCTGCGGAGATGGAAGTTTCTGAATCCCGAATTGCCTTTTGTCTGGTTGAAGACGGTCTCGCACTCCGTTGAGCGTTTTTTCATGAGTGTCTTATATTCTTCACTTGCGAGAAGTTCCTTTACTTTTTCTTTCTGCTCAAGCCAGGCGCCCATTTTTTTTTGGACAGCCCTTTTTGTGTTGTGTTTTATAAAAAGTGCTTTTGTTATGCTTGAGTTTCTTCTGTTTCTAGGTTCAGACTCATTTTTTCCAGAAGATTTAAAAGCGTTTCTTTTTCTTCTGCGGAAAAACTTTTATAGCAAATTGAAAGCAGTTTGTTTGAAATTTCGCTTGTAAAGTTGTTGTATTTTTTTCCTTCAGCAGTTAGAGAAATTATTTTTTTCCGGCTGTCTTTTCTGCTTTGTTCACATTTTACAAGTTTTTCGTCTATTAATTTTCTGATTAAAAATGTTGTGGTGCTTTTATCTCTGTTTATTTTTTTTGCAATTTCTCCCATGGACATTTCTGCGTTTTCAGACAAAAGAAAAAGTATAAATCCGTGGGAAGACACAAAATTATGGCTTGAAAGCATTTTGTTTGTAAATTCTGCGGTCTGCGTGTGGATTCTTGAGATAAGCGAAATTACAGAATTGACGTTGTATTCCATATTTTTCTAATTTTATCATTAGCGTTGAAAATTGTCAGCAATTATATTACTATTTTTCCATGTTTGGATTTTTCTTTAAAAAGAATTTATGTGATGTCTGGGACAATCTTTTTTACGTTGTTGTCTGCAATTTTTTTTCACTGATTGCGCTTTTTGTTTCCTATCTTATTTTTATGTTTGCCTATAGTTCGCCTTTTTCTGGTGAAATTAGAGCGACATTGATTTTTGCTTCAGTTATTATTGACAGCATTTTGATTTGTTCCGTGGGATTTGCTGCTGGAAAAAATGCCGCTAAAATTGCAAATTTTGATGCTCCAAGATACAGTGAATTTTTCAAGGAATTTTTGATTTCATTTAAAACCGGCGCGTTGTTCGGACTTTTTACCGGCGCATTGATTTGCGTTGCGGCTGTGACCTTGCCGTTTTATTTTAAAATGTGGAAATCAAGCGGAAGCTATGTTTGGTTCATTTTTATGATTTTGATATTTTGGTTTTTAGTCACAACTTTCTTTGCGCTCCAGTGGTTTTTGCCTGTAAGAAGCCTGATGAACAACGGATTTAAAAAATGCCTCAAAAAATCGTACATAATTTTCTTTGACAACATCGGATTTACCTTTGCTCTTTCTTTTGTAAACTTTCTGAATTTTCTGCTTACGATTTTTACTTTTGGACTTTATCCGGGAATGACTGGAATCGTAATCACAAATACAAATGCGCTCAGGCTTCTTCTTTATAAATACGATTGGATTGAAGTAAATCCTGGGCTTTCTGCAAAGGAACGCAAGAATGTGCCTTGGAACGATTTGCTTGCTAAAGACAGGAAACTTTTGGGACCAAGAACATTAAAAGGTTTCTTTTTTCCATGGAAAGATAATAAAGCCTAAATTTTTACATTGTTGTTTTGCTTCTGCGAATATTGACAAAAAAGCGTAAAGATTGCAAAATGACGCAACATATACAATTGTTGAAATTTAATAAAAATAAGAGGCCGTAATCTATGGAAGATGATATTCTTACAATTGAAGAAGTTGCAAAATATCTTCGTGTAAGCGAGCGTACTGTATATGACTGGGCTCAGAAAGGCGAAATTCCAAGTGGAAAAATTGGAACTGTCTGGAGATTTAAAAAATCTGAAATTGAAAAATGGGTAAATGAGCGGCTTTCTTCCGGCGGAAAGTCAAATGATTCTGAGATTATTGTTCAGGTAAAAAATATACTTTCTCCAGAGCGGATTGTTTTTATGAATCATCAGACAAAGCATGATTCTCTTGTCCGTCTTGCGCAGAATCTTGCCACAGCGCCACAGGTAAAAGATGCAAAAGAACTGGAAGCTGAAATTCTCAAGCGGGAAGATCTTATGTCAACTTCTATTGGAAGAGGTCTTGCGATTCCCCATGTGCGCCTTTCAAGTGTTACTGACCTTGTTATGTCCGTAGGAATTTCAAAATGCGACATAATTGGTTTTCAGCCTGTTGATGAAATTCCTGTAAGAATTCTTTTTATGATTGCGGCGGCTTATAATCAGCACAGCTATTATTTAAAGACACTTTCATTCTTTAGCGCAAAACTAAAGGACGCATCTTTGAGAGAAGCTCTTCTTAATTCAGAATCTCCTATGGATGCTTACAATCTTCTCATAAAATAAAACCGCATTGCTTTCTTGCGCTTAAAATGTTCAGGGAAGCATTACGGGAATCCATTTTGAAAAATCGCTTTGGTTTTTGTCAATAATTCCCCAAGTTAATTCTGGCACTGTTGTTTCACCTGTAAGATAAGTTTTGCCATCAACTGTAAAAACGAATCCAGGATGGGACGAAACAAGTCCTGCAATTGCGTGATGAAATTCGCTGCTTACAAAAATTATCGAGTCTATGTTCATGCTTTGAAGAATTACGGCAATCAGCATGGCTCTTGAATCGCAGTCGCTTCCTCCACCGGAAATTATAGACGGAAGGGATGCAAAGTCGCTTGCAGTTTTTTCCCTTTCGTATTTGAATCCTTGAGTCCATGATAAAATTTTCTGCGCAAAATCAGTTTCGTCCTTGCAGTCGGGCGCAAGAGTTCTGTAAATGTCAAATGAAACTTTTTGAAGCCTCTTGCACGAATCTTTAAAAATCATTCTGTAGTAACGTTGCCAAGCTTCTTTCCAAAGCGGACTGTTCATGTACATTTGAAGCACTTTGTATTCGCGCTCAATGAGATATTCTGAATTTTTGCAGTCAAGCGAATCGAGTTGCGTTGAAATTTCTTTTTTGTCTATAAGAAGATTCAACGTTTGCTCATTGCCGGAAGCCGGATGATACAACGATGTAAAAAGTCCAGGCGAAAAACAGCTTTCTGAATCAATGCAAAGCGAGTCGATAAAACTTTCAATAAGAAAATTTGCATTGTTAAAATTTTCCGCGCCGCACCAGGAAATTAGAACGGCAATGCTTTTGTTTTCTGGAATTACAGAAGCCGCCGCGTAGCCTTGAGATTCTGCGCCAGAAATTTTTCCTTTGACCGCTGCAATGCAAGCTTCGTTGTTTCTCCATTGCGCAGTTTTTGTTTCAAGAGTTTTAAGATTGAGTTTTTGGATTGTGATTCCCAATGCTTCTTGCGCTGAAATGAATTTTTCTTTTTTGTAAATTTTAATTATGGAGCTGACTGGCGCAACTTTGCTTTGCAGAAGAAATGAGTCTTCACCTTGAGATTGGACGAGCGCAAATTCTTCAGGCAAGTCGATAAAAACTGAATTTGAAAATCCTTCAAATGAAACTCTGTGCGCAAAAATTTCTATTGAAATAAAAAAAAGGAATGCAAGGGCGGATGCTTTTTTTGAGATGCTTGTCATTTTTATAAACCTCAATTAATATGGAACTCAAAATATTGAGCCAGTTTCAAAAATGTTTTAGTTTTGAAGCTCTTTGTATTTTATTTTCGGCAAATGAAAACTTTTTCTATAATTTTTGAAAATGAAGAAATTCTTCTTGTGAATAAGGAGGGTGGTGTTTCTGTTCAAGGCGGAGCTGGCATTGCACATCCGCTTGATGCGGAGCTTTCCATTCAGCTTGGCTACAAAATTTTTCTTGTTCACCGTTTGGATAAAGAAACTTCCGGCATTCTTGTTGTTGCAAAAAACGCGCAGGCAGCTGCAAAGTGGACGAACTTGATTTCAGGCGGAAAAGTGAAAAAAGAGTACGTCGCGGTTTGCTTTGGAATTCCTGTTGTAGACGGAAAAAAATGCTATTCAGGTGTTCTGGAAGGAACTGTTGAGGCTCACGGAAGAACTCAGGCGGCAAAAACTTTTTTTAAAGTTGAATCAGTTTGGAATGTAAAAATTCCAGAATCAGAAAAAGAACTGGAACTTAGTTTTTTGAAGCTCACTTTGGGAACTGGCCGTATGCATCAGATAAGAATTCAGCTTGCGAAGGCTTCTTGTCCGATTGCAGGAGACGACAAGCACGGAGATTTTAAAAAGAATAAGCTTGCGAGAAAAATCGGAATAAAAAAACTTCAGCTTGCATCTGTAAAACTTGCATTGCCGATTGATGGAAAAACGCAGACTTTTGAGATTCCGCTTCCAGAGCATATAAAAACTACGTTAAACAGCCAGTAACAGGCATGGCTTCAGCATGAAAAAAAATGCCGTATTTTTGTATTATGGTTGAAGCCATAAAAAACACAAAATCAATTAATTTACAGATTTTAATAAGCATAATCGATTAAAATAATGCTGGTTTTTATAATTTTTACTTTTTTCTTGTATATTTGACGTAAAATATTTTCATTTTTATTTTTCATGCGTAAGCCCTGGAAGCCATGGGGTCGTTATTGACGTATTTATTTGTTTTATGGTAGTATATTATACTTATTCGTTATTATTTATAGGAGTTCCGTATGTCAGGACACAGTAAATGGTCAACCATTAAACACGCAAAAGGTATTGCTGATGCAAAACGTGGAGCGCTTTTCACAAAATTCATAAAGGAAATTTCTATCGCGGCAAAAATGGGTGGAGGAGATCCTGATTCTAACCCTCGCCTTAGAACTGCTATGCTCAAGGCAAAGGCTGCTTCTATGCCAAAGGATAATATTGAGCGCGCTATAAAGAAAGGAACTGGTGAACTTGGTGCAGTTTCTTATGAAGAACTTGTTTACGAAGGATATGCTCCGGGCGGAGTTGCTGTTCTCGTGGATGTTCTTACAGACAACAAGAACCGCGCTGCTGCTGATGTTCGCAATATTTTCAATAAAAACGGCGGAAACCTCGGAACAACAGGTTCTACAAGCCGTATGTTTGAGCGCAAAGGCGTTATAGAATATGATGCAGAAAAAGTAAGCGAAGACGATGTTATGAGCGTTGCAGTTGAAGCTGGCGCGGAAGATGTTGTAAATGAAGATGGAGTTATCACTGTAACAACAGATCCTGCTTCATTTGATGCGGTTCTTGAAGCTCTTCAGTCTAAAGAATGGGAAACTCTTTCTGCCGCTGTTTCTATGGTTCCGTTTAACTATACAGCAGTTGATGCAGAAACTGCAAAGAAAGTTCAGAAACTTTTGGACAAACTTGAAGAAAACGATGATGTTCAGAACGTTTATTCAACTGTTGAATATCCAGAAGACTTCGATCCAGAAGCCTAAGTTTTGACTTTTTAGTTTTTGTGCAGGCATTTGGTGCGGAATTTTATTTCGTCCAAGTGCCTTGTTTTTTTTTCAGCATACATGAAAGAACGCCGGATTATAGGCATAGATCCTGGGCTTGCGCATACCGGGTTTGGGATAATCGACTGTGAAAATTCCAGAATTTCTCTTGTGAGTTACGGAGTTATAGAAACTTCAAGCAACGATTCGCATGAAGTTCGCTTGCTTTATATTTACAATAAACTTCTGACGATTTTGAATGAATTTCGTCCTACAGAAGCCGAAATGGAAACTTTATTTTTTGCTCGCAATACGACTAGCGCGCTTGCAGTGGCGGAAGCAAAAGGTGTTGTGAACTTGTGCCTTGTTCAGCAGGCGATTCCCATTTTTATGTATTCTCCGAATCAGATAAAATGCGCAGTTACTGGAACAAAAAGTGCGGATAAAGATACTGTTGCCCGGTATGTTCAGCTTTTGTTGAATTTGAAGCAGCCGCCTCGTCCGGATCATGCCGCGGACGCTCTTGCCGGTGCTATAACACATTTTCATAGCACTTTGTCTGCGTAGAATAAATTTTTGCGTTTCCTTTTTTTCCGACTGTGTTTATAATTTCTATCTTTGAAAGAACCCAGAGCATAAGATTTGCATCGTTTCTTTTTACAAGAGGAGCATTTTTCTTTAAAAGCTCAAAAAAGTCTTTTGAAGTAAATGTGTCTGGAAGATTTTTTGGAATCAGTTTTTTGTAAGAAGATTTTCCGTGAAGTGTAAAAATTTTTCCTGTCTGCTCAAGACGCTTTCCTGTTTTTTGCCAGTTTTTTTTGAATCTTCGTCTTTTGTTTTTTGACTGGACTGGCTCTTCCGTTTTTACGCGCTCTTCTGTTATTTCTGCTTCGATTATTTCAAGTGTGAAATTTTTTTTGAGCAGAATGGGGATAAGTGCTGTTATTTCCTTGAAAACTGAATATATGTTCTTCTTTAAAGGACTTTTTCGCCTTGTAATTTTTCCCGTGGCGGCATCTTTTGTTTCTATGTACTTTGCGGTTGCAAGCGGATAGACAATTTTTATTTTTCGTTTTTCAGATAAAAAAAATTCTGTTTTTTTGAGCAGTTTTCCAAGCGTTCCTGTCTGAATTTCTATGATTCCGCCGTCAGGACAAAGAATGTCCGCAATGTATGCGCCGATCTTTACTTCTGATTTTCCGTTGCACTGGATTCTGTAAATGGCTTTTAGCGATTTGTGAAGGCTTGTTTCATTCAGTGTGTTTATCATTTTATTACAGCCTGCGGATTTTTATCAGATATAAAAAAGATTCTCAACTATACAGTTTTAAAGTCCAACTGAATTTTCAGCTATAAAAATCAGCTTATCGGAGAGTTTTTGCATTGACATTACGTTTTTTTTTGATAAAATATTTAATAAGTGGGAAATAGTGGGGTAAAGTGGTGGATAGTGGCATGGAAATGCTTTTTGGCGAGTACAACAACACGCTGGACGATAAAGGAAGAATTCAGTTTCCGGCTAAGTTGCGCTCTGTTTTGCAGCAGGAAAGTCTTGTTGTAACTCAGGGACTCGACCGCTGTCTTATGATTTTCTCCATTGATGAATGGACTTCTCTTAATAAAAAAATTGTGGACTCGGCGTCTTTGTTCAATGACCAGAAACGCCTTGTTATGCGACGCTTTATTGCGCCTGCACAAAAATTGGACTTTGATAAATCCGGTCGTCTTTCTATTCCCCAGACGCTTAGAGATTACGCGGGACTTAAAGGTGAATGTACAATTCTTGGAATCAACAAGTATATGGAGCTTTGGGATTCTGAAAAGTACAGGGCTTATCTTGAGAAAACTGAAGATTCCTTCCTTAAGGCTGCGGAAACTATGGGCGATATTTTGATGTGAGTTTTGCCGCTCAAAAAAATCAGGCTGGAAAAAAGTGGAAATTGTTCATACTCCTGTATTGCTAAATGAATGTCTCAAATTTCTTTCTCCGATTGGCGAGCCGTTTGAAAAGGACGCTTTTATGATTGATTCAACTTTGGGAGAAGGCGGACATTCGTTTAATTTTTTAAAGAAATTTCCAACTTTAAAAATTCTTGGACTTGATGCCGACAGCGTTATTCAGGCAAGGGCGAAAGAGCGTCTTTCGGAATTTGGAGAGCGGATGAAGTTTTTTAACGGCTGGTTCAATGATTTTTATTGCAATTATTCTGAAGAAAGAAAGCCTGACTTGATTTTGTTTGATTTGGGAATAAGTGTTTTTCATTATGAAAAAAGCGGCAGAGGATTTTCATTTCGGCATGACGAAGAGCTTGATATGAGGTTGAATGCTAACACAAAAGAAAGCGCCACCGACATCGTCAATGAAATGCCGGAAGACGAGCTTGCAAATATGATTTATCTTTATTCGGATGAAAAATATTCAAGGCGGATTGCAAGTGCGATTGTTTCTGCAAGAAAGTCTCAGAAAATTGTTTCAACAAAAGCTTTGGCAGATATAATTTTCAATGCCGTTCCTTCAAAATATAAATACGGAAATATTCATCCTGCGACAAGGACTTTTCAGGCTTTGAGAATTCTTGTCAACAGTGAGCTTAAAAGGCTGCCGGAAGCAATCCATGCCGCGTTCAATGTTCTTGCTCCGGGTGGAAAAATAGGCGTTATAACATTTCATTCGCTTGAAGACAGAATTGTAAAAAATTATTTTCGTAATCTTGGAAAGCAATGTGTTTGTCCTCGGGAATTTCCTGAATGTGTTTGCGGCGGAACTCCCTGCGCGGAAATTTTGACAAGAAAACCTGTTGAGCCTTCCGAAGAAGAAATCAAAGCAAATTCGCCTTCCAGAAGCGCAAAGCTCCGTGTTGTGCGAAAACTTCGGGATGCGGAAAAACTTCGGCTTTATGGAGTGGAGGCTTTGTAATGAAAATAAAAAGTTTGCTGAAAAATTTTTGTCTTGTTATATTCTCCTTGGGAATTCCTGGACTTTTGATTTTAAATGGAATTCAGTCAAGCAAATACCGCGAGCTAAAAAAAGAGGTTTTGGAGCTTGAGAAAAAACAGGAAAAATTAATAGCGGAAAATAAAAAACTTATAACGGATATAAGCGTGCTTTCAAGTTCGGATAGAATTGAAACTATTGCAGAAAATGATTTGGGCATGAGAAAAGCTGAAACTGAAGAAATCGTGCGCGTGGAGATGAGAAAAAATGAACGGAAATGATTCGCTTTTGTCGCTGGAAGAAATACTTGAAGCCGTTAATGGCGTGCATGTTCTTGGAAACAGTCCGCTTTGCATAAACTCCGTTCAGACAGACAGCCGCTTGGTTGAAAAAAATACTCTTTTTGTTCCGCTCATTGGCGAAAATCAGGACGGACATTCTTATATTCCACAGGCGATTGAAAAAGGTGCAAGCGTAGTTTTTATAAGCATGAAAAATTTTGAAGACAACGGAAATTATTTTGTTGAACTTCATGAAAAAAATCCTTCTGTAATTTTTATCGCTGTGGAAAACACTCTTGAAGCTTTGCAAAAATCGGCTGCCCGTTACGTGGAAAAATTTCCGCATCTTATAAAAATTGGCGTTACAGGTTCAAGCGGAAAAACCACAACAAAAGAAATTTTGGTTTCAATACTTTCGCAAAAATACAAAGTTATTTCAAACAAAGGAAATTTAAACAGCGAAACTGGACTTCCGCTTTCTGTGTTCAACATAAGAGCCGAGCATGAGTGCGGTGTTTTTGAAATGGGCATGAACCGTGAAAATGAAATTGGAGAAATCGCTTCTGTGCTGAAGCCACGCTTTGCTGTTGTAACAAATATTGGTACAGCACATATTGGGATTCTTGGAAGCCGTGAAAATATTGCAAAAGAGAAAGCAAAAATTTTCAGTTATTTCGGCGGATTTGGAACTGGCGTAATTCCGGTTGACGATGAGTTTTCAGATTTTTTAAAAAACGAAATTAATGGAAAAGTTGTATTCTATGGAAACGACACTGATTCTGTAAAATATATTTGCGACATGGGATTGAAAGGAACAAAATTCAGCATAGACGGAATTGAAACGATTTTGCCGCTTCCTGGAAAATATAACTACAAAGATGCTTTGGGCGCGATTGCTCTTGCTCAGGTTCTTGGACTTTCTTCACGGCAAATTTCAGATGGAATTTCAAGTTTAAAGCCATTGTCCGGCCGCTCTGAAATTCTTGACGGAAAAAATTTTCTTATTATGCAGGACTGCTACAACGCGAATCCTGATTCAATGGAAAAAGCAATTGAATTTATCGGCTCTGTAAAAAAAGAAGCGGACGCAAAAAAAATTTTTGTTCTTGGCGATATGCTTGAGCTTGGTTCTGATTCAAAATCCGCGCATGAAAAAACTGGACTTCTTGCTGTAAATTCTGATGTTGACCTTGTGATTTTTATTGGAACAGAAATGAAAGCCGCTTTTAAAAAGGCGAAAAATTCTTCTGAAAAAAATATTATTTTTATTGCTGGAAATTCTCAAGATTCAATGGAGCGGGCTGCTTCGGAAATAAAAAAAGTTTTGCACGGAAGTTTAAATTCAATTATATTTATAAAAGGTTCCAGAGGAATGGGGCTTGAGCGGATTTCAAAAATTTTGCTTGCTGGAGACGAGTGATTATGGGAGAATATAGATTTTTTCCTGACCGTCCTGTGTCAAATTATAGAAAAAGCGATTCTGTTTTTATTGTCTGCTCTTTGCTTTTGTGGGGACTTGGAATTTTTACGCTTTATGTTTGTTCTCCTGGAGTTGGCGAGCGCTTCTTCGGAAATAAAAATTATTTTTTAAATAGGCAAATTGTTTCTTCTGTTGTAGGTTTTTCCGGATTGATTTTTTTTGCAGTTGTTCCAGTAAAGAAAATCCGAAAATTCGTTTTTATGTTTGCCGTGATTTCTTTTGTTCTTTGCATTCTTGCGTTTCTTCCTGGAATTGGAAGCGAAAGAAAAGGCGCTTCAAGATGGATTGTGATTCCGCATTTATTTTCTTTTCAGCCATCGGAACTTGTGAAGTTCGCAATTGTAATGTACTTGGCGCATATGTTTGACGCTCACTCTTCTGAATACGAGGAAAGCTCCAAGGAATTTATTTATCCAGTTGTGGCGCTTTTGCTTTTTGTTGTTGTGATTTTTTGCCAGAGAAATTTATCCACGGGAATTTTTGTTTTTGCACTTGGTGTGGCGATGTTTATTTTGTCTGGCGCATCTTTAAAATGGCTTATTCCGTTTTCTATTCTTGCTATTCCAGCCGCAGTGATTTTGGTTTCCATGGAAGAATACCGCTTGATGAGAATTCTTGCATATATTTTTCCTGAAAAATTCAGGCTGACAGCAGGCTATCAAACTTCAGCATCTGAAAGGGCGATTGGCTCAGGTGGAATTTGGGGAACTGGAATCGGCGACGGACTTGAAAGAATTTCTGCAATTCCAGAGATTCAGACTGACTATATTTTTGCAGGCTGGGCTACAATGATGGGGCTTTTTGGCGTAACATCTTATTTTATTTTGCTTGTAGTTTTTGCCTGCCGCGGATTTAAAATTGCCCTTAACTGTCCGGATCGTTTTGCGGCTTACGGTTCATTTGGATGCACGCTTTGCATTTTTTGCCAGTCGGTTTTTAACTGCGCCGTTGTCTGCGGAGCTTCTCCTACAACTGGAATTCCATTGCCGTTTTTTTCTTCAGGCGGCTCATCCCTTATAATAACGCTTTGCATGTGCGGATTTATTATAAACGCTTCACACTGCGATGCCGATAAAGAATCAGGGCAAACTTTGAAAAATAAATTTGATAACATAGAAACAATCGGGGGAGTTGTAGTTGAATATGAGTGATGCGGCGATTTCTGATTTTGAAGAATTTTGGGGTTCTTTTGAAGGTGTAAAAACTTCTGAAAAGGCAGACAAGAAAGCAAGTGAAAAAAAATATATTGCTCTCAAAATTGTTGTTTTTGTGCTTGGATTTTTTCTTTTTGTTGAAGGAATTATCTATGCTTTTGTTCTTCCGTGCTTTGGACATCCGGCTATAATTTATTCAGGCTTGGATTCTTTTGCGCGGAAAGATATAGCTGAGCGGCTTGCGCCTCTTTCAAATTCGTCTTGGACAGGATTCGACACAGACCGTGCGGCTTCAATTTTGAGCAACGTTTCTTATATTGAAAGAGTTTCCGTTGACAAGCGTTTTCCAGACAAGATTTTTATTTCCGTAAAAGAAAGAGCTCCGGTTGCAAAAACTATTCTTTCTGTAAATGGTGTGTCAAAGTCTGTTCAAATTGACGAAAATTGTGTACTATTCAGCATACAGTCAGATTCCATTTTGCAGGACAGTTCTGTTCCTCTTATTTCAGGACTTCCTATTGAAAATCTTCAGGAAGGAATGAGACTTCCGGCAAAATATCGTGTGCTTATGGAGCAAATTTCAGCGATAAGAAATTTGTCTCAGAAATATTTTGCCGCGATTTCAGAAATTCAGGTTGTGCCTAAAGAGTATGGAAACTACGAGCTTGTTCTTTATCCTACACAGGCAAAGGTCAGAGTTCTTACCGACCGCTCTTTGACTGAAGACGCGCTGAAGTATATGATGGTTGTTCTTGACGTTGTAAATTCTATAGAACCGGATGTTGTGGAAGTCGATTTGCGATACGATTCGCTTTCATACAGATGCCGTTGAGTGAGGAATATTTTGGCTCGGACAATTGTTGGTCTTGATATTGGCACTTGCTGGATCAGGGCAGTTATTGCAGAAGTAAATGCAAATGACGAAATTGAAATAATAGGAATTTCAAAAAGACCGTCTCAGGGAGTTAGAAACGGAATAATCGTCAATATTGATGCAACAAAAAATGTAATAAAAGAAACAATTGAAGCTGCCGAAATCAGCGCGGGTACAACAGTTGTTGAAGTTTATACTTCAATCGGCGGTTCACAGGTTACAAGTCTTCCTTCTACGGGTGTTGTTGGCGCAGATCCTAAAGGCGGAAACCGTGAAGTTGAAATCAAAATGGAAGCAAAGAACCGTGCGTTGGATTGCGCCCAGGCTGTTTCAATTCCGCTGAATGAAATTCTTCTTCACATTCTTCCGCAGGAATATCTTGTTGACGGACGCGAATATGCAAATCCAATCGGAATAAAAGGCGTGAGGCTAGAAGTAAAGACTTTGCTTTTAAAAGTTTCAACTTCAGCCTATGCAAATATAAATGAATGTATTATGCGCGCAGAATATCAACTTAGAAGGATCACGCTTAAAACTTTGGCGGCTGCCTATGCGACTTTAAGAGAAGACGAGCGCGATCTTGGTTCTATTTTGATTGATTTGGGCGGCGGTTCTACGGATGTGATTGTTCTGAACAAAGACGCTCCTGTTTTTACAACTTCAATTCCAGCTGGCGGAAACCGTGTTACAAATGATATTTCCGAAGTAATGGGTGTTCCTTTTTCTGTAGCTGAAGAATTGAAAATAAAGTACGGTACTTGTTGGCTTAACGAAGGAGAGGAAAATGAGGAAGTTATAATTCCTGGCGTTGGAGGACTTCCGCCTGAGCTTACAAACAAAGCGGCTTTAAGTGAAATTATAACGGCGCGTGTTGAAGAAATTCTTGTTTCTGCAAAAAAAGAAGTTGTCAGGCGTTCTGGTCTTACGGAACTTAGGGGAACGATTGTTCTTACTGGCGGAGGAGCTCTTATGCCTGGCATTGAAACTCTTGCGCAGGAAGTTTGGAAGACTACGGCTGTTAGAATCGGCTGTTGTGCGGATTTTGGTGGAACTGATGATTCTTATAGAAATGCGGATTTTGCGACTGCTGTTGGACTGGTTCTTGCGAATAAAAATGATGATTCTTCTGCGGTGGTTTCCCGCAAAGTTTCAAAAAAACAAAAACAGGATTCAATGTCCAGCTGGTTTAAGAACTTGTTAAAAAAGATAAATTGATAAACTAAATATTTTTGTATGCGCTCTGTTTTTAATGGGGATTAAGAAGCAGAATGCGCGGGTCGGGAGGAAAAATATGGAATTTACAAATGTTGAAGATACGTCTTCTCAAAAAATGAATGTGCCGCTGAGTGGTTCAGTTTTGCAGTCAGCTTCAAGCGTTGAAAATGCCGAGCCGTTGAATTTTGATGACGAGCTTGGTGACATAAATCCTACTGTTATAAAAATTATTGGCTGTGGAGGCGGAGGCTCTAGTGCGGTTCAGCGCATGATTGAAGACGGAGTTTCTGGTGTTCAGTTTATTGTTTTAAATACAGATAAGCAGGCTTTGCATAAATCAACTGCGCAGTTAAGAGTTCCGATTGGACAGAAAATTACAGGCGGACTTGGCGCGGGCGGAAATCCTGCTGTTGGTGAAAATGCCGCAAAAGAAGATGCTGAGCGTATTTCACGAATTATTTCCGGTGCAAACATGGTTATTATAACTGCCGGAATGGGGGGCGGAACTGGAACAGGTTCCGCGCCTGTTGTTGCGGAACTTTCTCACAATGCTGGAATTCTTACAATTGCCGTTGTTACAACTCCTTTCGAATTTGAAGGAAAAGTCCGCATGGATAACGCTATGGAAGGACTTGAAAAACTTAGGCAAAATGTAGACAGCTTGATTGTTCTTCCGAATGATTTGATTTTTAAGGCCGTTGAAAATGTTGACCACCGCATGACTTTTAGAGAACAGTTCAAGTTTGCGGACGGACTTTTGTGTGCTGGCGTAAAGGGAATTACTGAACTTATTACTCAGCCTGGCGATATAAATCTTGATTTTGCCGATGTAAGAAAAATCATGTACGGTTCAGGCGATTCAATTCTTGGCGTTGGAAAAGGCAAGGGTGAAAACAGAGTCAACGAAGCTGTTGAAGGTGCGATTGCAAATCCTCTGCTTGAAAATCGCCAGATTGACGGCGCAAGAAAAATTCTCATTAACATAACAAGTAATGGAAATTTGGATTTGGAAGAAACGCAGGATATTGTGAATTTAATCAAGCATTCTGCAAGCAAAGAGGCGGAAATAATCTTTGGACTTTCAGAAAATTCCGCAATGGAAGACGACGAAGTTTCTGTTACCGTAATTGCGACTGATTTTAGTGGCAATGACGACTTTGCAACTTCAGTTCCTTTGGAAGAAGATGAAAAAGATGATTCTGTTGCCGACTATGGAGAATTTATCCGTGCATTGGGCGGAAAAACTGAATCCGATTCAAAACCTGCAAAACATTCCGAACATTTTAGTTCCATAGATTTTAAAAATTCTTCAGTTGAAAATTCCGCACCAAAAGAAAATGACGAAACTTCATTTGCTCCAGCGGAATCTCTTGGTGAACGAGAGACTGTTTCGCTTGTTGAAAATCAGCCTGAAGAAAAAAATTCTGCAGAAGAAAAAAGACCGTTTTCTGGGCACAAGCTTCCATCGGGAATAAAAATTGATCCGAACGACATAAATCAGCCGGCGATTTATAGAAAACGCCTGAACGGACTTTCGCGCTCCATAGATTTGACGCAGCTTTAATATATGGAAAAAAAATCTCTGCTTCAGGAATTTTACAGTGAGCTTCTTTTTGTGGAAAATCACGGAAAACTGACGGCGGAAACTTATTTGATTTGTGTTCAGGAATTTCTTGATTATCTGGAAAAAAGTGAAACGCCGCTAGAAAAAGTTACGGTTCAGTCTTTGCTTTATTATACGGCTTTTAGAAAAACTTCCGGAAGAAAAGAAATTACGCTTGCAAAAGATTTGTCTGCGCTTAGAATTTTTGGTTCGTTTTTAGTCCGAAAAAAAATATGGATTGAAAATTTTGCGCATGAAATCGGAAAGCCTAAGGTTTCAAGGGCTTTGCCAAAAGTTTTGGAAGTTGAGCAGGTTGACAGCCTTTTGGCTTCAATTGACGTGAAAAAGCCGCTTGGAATAAGAGACCGCGCGTTGTACGAAGTGATTTACAGCTGCGGACTTCGGATAAGCGAAGCTTGTTCACTTTTGATTGCAAATGTACATTTTGACGAAAACCTGATTCTTGTCCGCGGAAAAGGCAGCAAGGAGCGTCTTGTTCCGTTTGGAGAGGATGCGGCGTTTTGGCTTAAGAAATGGATTTTTGAAATTCGCCCAGGATTTGTAGGAAGTAGAATTATTCCTGAAGTTTTTGTAAATTCTAAAGGAAATCCTATTTCAAGAAAAGGAATTTGGAAGAATTTCAAGGCCATGGGAAAGAAAACTGGAATTGAAGCGAAAGTTCACACTTTGCGTCATTCCTTTGCAACACATTTGCTTTCAGGCGGCGCGGATTTAAGATCTGTGCAGGAACTTTTGGGACATTCGGATTTGTCTACAACGCAGATTTATACGCACATAGACGATTCAAGGCTTGAAGAAAGCCACAGGGATTTTTTCCCGGGTCATAAAACTGAATAAAACAACGGAGGATTTTTATGAAAAAAATTATCAAAATTTCGTTTGCTCTTTTGATTTCTTTTGCGGCGATTTCTTGTTCTCCTTCTTATAATTCTATAAAACGGATGCAGCGAATTGAAGAGGGTGTTTCAAATCCTACGACAAAAGAAGAACTTGAAGAAGCTATAAAAAAATACGATGCCCGCGCAATGGATTTGGCTCTTACAGAAGGTCAGATTGGAATTTGGTATAAAATTCTTGGAACTCGTTATATTGACCAGCAGATGTACGGAAAAGCTTTGGAATGTTTTCAAAAGGCTTTGTCTTATTATCCGGACAATGCGAATCTTTATTATTATGTAGGAAGCTGTGCGGGCCACATGGCGAACGCTAGCCTTGATTTTGATGCTAAAGGAACTTCGTCAGATGAAGCGATAAAAAAAATGAATTATCTTCGGCTTGCGGAAAGTTCGTATCTTCAGGCATTGAAAATTAACCCGAATTATTACCGCGTTTTGTACGGACTTGGAATTCTTTACGTTTTTGAATTCGGGCAGGGCGACAAGGCGATTCCTTATCTTGAAAAATTTCTTTCTGTTCAAACCAGAGATACAAATGCAATGTTTGCTCTTGCGGGCGCGTATTATTTAACGTATCAGTTTGACAAGGCTATTGAGCTTTACGACAAAATTATTGAGCTAAAACCTAATGATGAAAAAGTTAAGGCTGCGCAGGAAAACAAAAAGAAATGCCTTGAGCTTCAGTATAAATAAAATTTGCATTTTATAACATTTTTTTATATCTTTTTCTTGTGGATATTTTAGACATTGCAATTTCATCAATAACATTCCTTTCTGCCAAAGAAAAAATTCTTTTAAAGAAAAATATTGACAGCATGGATAATCTTGCGTTACTGTCTATAGAAGAGCTTTCTACTATTATAGGCAGAAGTTTGGGAAGGGCGGCTTGGAATGGAAAAGCGTGCAGGGCTTTAGCTGAAAAAAGTTTTAGCCTTGCAGAATCAAAAGGAATAAATTCCGTTTTTTATTATGAAGCGGAATTTCCTGCCATGCTTAGGACTATTCCAGATTCTCCTTACGCATTTTTTTACCGCGGAACATTAGAAGCCTTGAAAAAGCCGTGTGTTTCTGTTGTGGGAACACGATGCATTTGTGAAAAAACTGCGCATGCGGCTTTTGGCTTTGCAAAGGAAGCTGCTTTTTGCGGGCAGACTGTTATTTCCGGGCTTGCAAATGGAATTGACAGTTTTGCTCATAAAGGCGCTCTTTCCAGCGGAATTTTGCAGTCAACTGCGGCGATTCTTCCGTGCGGAATCGATACTGTTGTTCCTTATGGAAACAGAAGCCTTGCCCAGCAGATTGTAAAAAACGGCGGATTTATTGCAAGCGAGTATGTTCCCGGCATTCCTGCTGAGCCTTGGAGATTTGTTCAGCGGAACAGGCTTGTGGCGGCTTTGTCTTCGTGCACTGTCGTTGTTCATGCTCCTGCTGGAAGCGGTGCTCTTATTACTGCTGATTTCGCCCTTGATTACAACCGCGATGTTGTTTTTCATTCGGCTGGATTTTGCAGTGAAGCTGAAAAAAATGGGCACGGCGGAAAGAAAAGTGTCCGTACTTCTGAAAAATTTATTGAGGAAGGAGCTCCGGTTATAGAAAACTATGCGGATTTTGTCGCGGTAAGAAAAAATGCTCCGGGATTTAAAGTCTGTAAAAATAAAGGACAGCTTGAATTTTTTGATTCATGCTGACAGGTGAATTATGGCTGAAAAAATTGCTAAAAAAACATCGAAAAAAGAGGCAAAAAAGAACACTCTGATTATTGTTGAGTCTCCTGCGAAAGCAAAGACAATTGAGCATTATCTTGGAACTGGCTACACGGTAAAGGCTTCTATGGGACATCTTATTGATTTGCCCAAAAGCCGCATCGCAATCGATGTAAACAATAATTTTCAGCCGGAATATATAACTGTCCGCGGGCGTGCAAAGCTTTTAAAGGAACTGCAAAAAGATGCAAAGAATTCTTCTGGCGTTTTGCTTGCATCGGATAATGACCGTGAAGGTGAGGCAATTGCATGGCATTTGAATAACGCGCTCAAGGAAAAAACCGCAGCTCCCATACATCGCATTGTTTTTAATGAAATTACTCCAGTTGCGATAAAGGAATCTGTAAAAAATCCACGTGAAATAGACGAAGCAAAGGTAAATGCGCAGAAAGCTCGCCGTGTTCTTGACAGACTTGTTGGCTACAATTTGAGTCCGCTTCTTTGGAAAAAAGTAAAAAACGGACTTAGTGCCGGACGTGTTCAGTCTGTTGCGTTGCGTCTTATTTGCGAGCGTGAAAAGGAAGTTGAAGATTTTATTCCTGAAGAATATTGGTCTCTTGATGCGGATTTTGCGAAGGGAAAAAATAAATTTACGGCTCAGCTTGTTCAGTACAAAGGAACAAAACCTGAACTGAAAAATGAAAATGCTGTTAATGATATTATAAAAGAAATTCAAAACAGCGAATGCAAAGTTTTAGACATAAAGGAAACTGAAAAAACTGTCCGCCCTAAGCCTCCTTTTACAACTTCAAAACTTCAGCAGGCAGCGGCAAACAGGCTCAGTTTTACATCAAGAAAAACAATGCAGATTGCCCAGCGTCTTTATGAAGGCGTGCAGATTGGAAACACTCGCGTTGGACTTATTACCTATATGCGTACCGATTCTGTCCGCATAAGCCAGACCGCTATAAACGATGTAAGAGAGTGGATTGGAAAAAATTTCCCGGAGGATCTTCCTGCTGAAAAAATTGAATATGCAGTTGGAAAGAGCGCACAGGATGCTCACGAAGCGATTCGTCCGACTTATGTAAAGTATACTCCAGACAGCGTGAAGGAATATTTGACTCGTGAAGAACTTCGTTTGTACTCGATTATTTGGGAACGTTTTGTTTCAAGTCAGATGAACAATGCTAAGTCAAAGACGACTAGTGTTGATATTCAGGCTGGAGACGCTTTGTTCCGTGTGAGCGCAAGCAAGTTAAGCCACAAAGGTTTTTATAATGTCATAAAGACACTTTCTTCAAAGGAAGATGTAACAGGAAGCCTTCCCTCTCTTAAGATTGGTGAAATTCTTTCAAGCGGAAAATTTTATCCTGAGCAGCATTTTACTCAAGGTCCGGCTCGTTACACTGATGCTTCAATGGTAAAAACTTTGGAGGAAAAGGGAATCGGCCGCCCGTCAACTTACGCGCCTATAATTTCAGTTTTGCTTGACCGTTATTATGTTACGCGGAATAACAAGCAGCTTGTTCCAACGATGCTCGGAAAGATCATCTGCAAGATTCTTGTGGAATCATTTCCTGATGTTATAAATGAGCAGTTTACTTCGGAAGTTGAAAATAATCTTGACAAGGTTGAGCAGAATGAGCTTGTCTGGAACAATATGATTGCGGATTTCTTTGGACCGTTTAAAAATCGTGTCGAGGAAGTCATGGAAAATCAGGAAAGCTTGAAAGGAACTCTTGATGAGCCTACTGATGAGATTTGCGAGAAGTGCGGAAAGCCAATGGTGAAAAAACTTGGACGCTTTGGGTACTTTCTTGCCTGCTCTGGATTTCCTGAGTGCCACAATACAAAAAGTGTTCCGCTTGCAAAATGTCCGCGCAAAGGCTGTGATGGGCATATTGTCGCAAGAAAAACAAAAGGCCGTGGAAAAGAATTCTATGGATGCACAAATTATCCTGAATGCACATTTATTTCGCATTTTAAGCCTATTGATGTTTATTGCCCTAAGTGCGGCTGGTTTCTTGTTGAAAAATACGACAAGAAAAACGGTTCATATAAAAGCTGCATAAATCCTGACTGCGACTATCTCCATTCAGCGGATGAAGCTGTTGCTGCTGAAGCTGCAGGAGAATTTGCAAAGGCGAACAAGGCTGATAAAGTGTCAAAAGAATCCCAAAATGCCTGAAACTCTCTTTGAATGTTCCGAAGAATTTTTGATTTATCTCGGAAGTGTGCGCGGACTGTCTGAAAATACACTTTTGTCTTACAGGCAGGATTTGGCTCATTTTTGCGAATTCTTTGGAAATGATAAATCGGCAGAAGGACTGACACTGGAAGATTTGAGGCTTTTTGTTGGATATTTGAGCCGCAGAAAATATTCAGTGGCTTCTATAAATAGAATTATTTCCGCAGTCAGAGGATTGTTTGCATATTTAAAGAAATTTGGTTATATTTCTAAAAACGTTTCCTACGAGTTAAAGTGTCTTCGTCAGCCAAAAACACTTCCGCGCTTTATGTCTCAGGTTGAAATTGACAATGTTTGCCGTCAGCCTGAAAAAAAAGAGCTTTTGTGGGCATCAAGGGACAAGGCGATTTTTGAAATGATGTATTCTTCTGGATGCCGTGTGAGCGAGCTTGCTTCCTTGAAGTTTCAGGATTTTACAAGTGATTTTAGAAGCGCAATTGTTACAGGAAAAGGAAAAAAAGACCGCCGCGTTTATTTTGAACAGGACGCAAGAAATTCCCTTATGCTTTATTTGAAGGAACGAAAGGCAAGATTTCCGCAGGCTGAAAAAGGATGCGCTGGCGAAGTAAGCAGAATTTTTTTAAGCCAAAAAGGAACTGCGCTTTCAGCCCACGGAATTTGGTACATCGTGAGCCGATACACAGGAATTGAAGGAACAGGAAGCCATGTTTCGCCTCATGCTTTTAGGCACACTTTTGCTACGGGTATGCTCAATTCCGGCGCGGACATAAGAATTGTTCAGGAGCTTCTTGGGCATTCCAACATAAGCACGACCCAGCGTTATACTCATGTAACTTTGGAACGTTTAAAAAAAGTATACAGCCAGGCGTTTCCGCATTCAGGAAAAAAAGACTGAAATAAAAACTGCCTGCTAAGGAGAATATAAATTATGGAAAATGAAAATAAAATCCGCAGCACCACTGTAATCGCTGTAAGGAGAAACGGAAAAGTTGCCATGGCTGGAGACGGTCAGGTTACTATGGGAAACACTGTTATGAAGGGCAACGCAAAAAAAGTGCGCCGCATTTATGATGGCAAAGTTCTTACAGGATTTGCCGGAGCAACCGCAGACGCTTTTACTCTTTTTGATAAATTTGAAGAAAAACTCAAGACATTTAACGGCGACCTTACTCGTGCCGCTGTTGAGCTTGCAAAACTTTGGCGAACAGAACGTTCAATGAGCAAGCTTGAGGCGCTTTTGCTTGTGGCTGATTCAAAAAAAATCCTTTTGATTTCAGGAAGCGGAGATGTCATTGAGCCAGAAAACGATATTCTTGCAATCGGTTCTGGAGGAAATTATGCTTATGCGGCGGCGATGGCTTATATGGAATCTTCACAGTTTTCAGCAAAAGAAATTGCCCAGAAGTCGCTTGCAATCGCAGGGCAAATTTGCATTTATACTAACAGCAATGTTGTAGTTGAGGAGCTTTAATATGACTGAAGAAATCAAGGCGCAGCTGAATTCAAAAGGAATTCCAGACGGACTTACTCCAGCGCAGATTGTTGAAAAACTTGACAATTATATAATCGGACAGCAGAAGGCAAAACGTTTTGTCGCAGTTGCTTTGCGAAACCGTCAGCGCAGGATAAAGCTTCCAGAGGAAATCCGGGACGAAGTTGCGCCGAAGAACATTTTGATGATGGGACCAACTGGAGTCGGAAAAACTGAAATTGCCCGCCGTCTTGCAAAACTTTGCGGAGCGCCATTCTTGAAAGTGGAAGCCACAAAATACACCGAGGTTGGCTATGTTGGCCGTGATGTTGAAAGCATGGTTCGCGATCTTATGGCAGTTGGCTATAACATGGTAAAGGCTGAAATGCAGGAAAAACTGCGTGAAAAATGCATTCCGATGGTGGAAGACCAGTTGCTTGACTTGCTTTTGCCTGGAAGTTCTGGCAAGAAAAAGCGCAAGGATTCCTCTCCAAAAAGAGATGTCCATGTGCTTGGAAATATATTCGGCGAGTCAAGTCCGATTCAGGGAAGCTTGATTCAAGTTGATATTCCAAAAGAAAATCCTGCTCAGGATGAGCCGCAGGAAGAAATTGAAGAAGAAACTTCAACCAGCGAAGATATGGCTTCTACACGTGAAAAATTCAGGACAATGCTCCGTGAAGGCAAGCTTGAAGACCGCGTTGTGGAGATAACTGTTCACCGCCAGCCTTCGTTCAGTATGAACATGATGGGAGCAAGCAATCCAGAAGACCTTGAGGAAAGTATAAATGGACTTCAGGAGCTTCTTTCAGGCGGAAGATCAAAAAGGCGCAATGTAACTGTTCGGGAAGCACGGCAGATTCTCATGGCGGACACTCTTGAACGGAATACGGACAGTGACAAGGCTGCTGACGAGGCAAAGAAAAGAGTTGAGCAAAGCGGAATTATTTTTATAGACGAAATTGACAAGATTGCAACTCACGGCGGTGAAGGCGACCGTCAGGCAGTCAGCAGGGAAGGAGTTCAGCGGGACATTCTTCCTATTGTTGAAGGAAGCGATGTGAATACAAAATGGGGCGTGGTAAACACAACTCATATTTTGTTTATTGGAGCCGGAGCGTTCAGCGTGTCTGCCCCAAGTGATCTTATCCCGGAACTTCAAGGCAGATTTCCTCTTCGCGTTGAATTGGAGCCGCTCAAAAAAGAAGATTTCAAGCGCATACTTACCGAGCCAAAAAACGCTCTTGTAAAGCAGTATGAAGCGCTTCTTGCAACTGAAGGCGTAACTTTAAAGTTTGCAGACGAAGCTATTGACCGCATGAGTTTTATTGCAGAAGACGTAAATTCTCACAGTGAAAATATAGGCGCGCGCAGGCTTCACACTATAATGGAAACTGTTCTTGAGGAATTGAGCTTTGATGCTGACCGCCATGCAGGTGAAACAATAACAATTGACAGTAAATATGTTGATGAAAAACTGAATGGCGTAATTCAAAACCAGAATTTGGAGCGTTATATACTCTAGCTATTTTTCATTCCGAAACAAACAAAAAAGGACTTGGAACTGTTTTGCAGAACCAAGTCCTTCATTTTTTTAGCTGGAATTTTTTGCTTAGGAATTTCTTCCGCAGCAGTTCTTGTATTTTTTTCCGCTTCCACATGGGCATGGATCGTTCCTGCCTACTTTTGGAACGGATCTAGTTACTGTTACGCTTTGACCTTGCCTTCCGTTTTTCATTGCTGAATTCTGTGCTGCCTGCTGCGCGCTTCTTGCCATTGACTGTGCTTCCTGATGCTGGGCATTCATTTGGCGAGGCTGCTGCTGGCGTGGAGGCTGAGATCCGACCTGAACTTTTACTTTGAAAACTCTGCTTGTTACAGAATCTCTTATGCTGTCAAGCATTTCATCAAACTGATTGAATCCGTCAATTTTATATTCTGTGAGCGGATTTTTGCTTCCGTAAGAACGCAAGTGAACGGCTTCTCTTAATCCGTCAAGGAATTCAAGCTGGTCAAGCCATTTTTTGTCAATCATCTGAATATACTGGTAGCGGATAAACATATTCAGGCTTTGCTTTCCGGCAAGCATTTCCTTTTGCGTCAAGTCATTTTGAAGCGCCGCGTCAACTCCTTCTTCTGTAAGCTGATCATAAGAAAGCTGCTGACCGAATGTGTTGTAAATTTTATCTGCAAGCGCGCTTTGTGATGGGGTTCTTTCATGCTTGAATTCTTCGAAAATTTCAGAGACAGTTTCTTTTGCGTTGTTCATAACTCTGCCGCTCAAGTCCTCGTCTACAAGAATTTCATCACGCTGCTCGTAAATAAATTTTCTTTGCTGATTTAAAACATCGTCGTAGTCAAGAAGATTTTTTCTTATTTCAAAGTTTCTTTCTTCTACTTTTTTCTGGGCTTTTTCAATTGAGCGGTTAAGCATCGGGTGATTTATCGGCTCTCCCGGTTGCATTCCTATTCTGCTCATAATGGCTTTCATCTTTTCGCCGCCAAACAGCCTCATAAGATCATCGTCCATTGAAATGTAGAATTTGCTTCTTCCCGGATCTCCCTGTCGTCCAGAACGTCCACGAAGCTGATTGTCAATACGGCGGCTTTCATGGCGTTCAGAACCGATTACGTAAAGTCCTCCAAGATTTTTCACTTCCTCGTAGTCTTTTTTCCATTGCTCCTTTTCAATTTTGAGAGCTTCGTCAAACTGCTCCTGAGAAGCTTCTGTTCCGACTTTTTTTCTTGCTCTGGTTTCAGGGCTTCCGCCGAGCTTGATGTCTGTACCGCGGCCTGCCATGTTTGTTGCTACAGTTACAGCGCCTTTTGCTCCGGCTTCAGCTATAATCAAAGCTTCACGCGCATGGTTTTTTGCGTTAAGAACTTCGTGGCGGATTCCTTTTCTTGTGAGAATTGCCGAGAGATGCTCTGATTTTTCCACGGAAACAGTTCCGATTAAAACTGGTTGACCTTTCTTGTGCGCCTCTTCAACTTCTTTTGAAATTGCAATCCATTTGTCGCTTTCGTTCAGGTAAACTTCATCGTCTTCATCAATGCGGGCAACCGGCTTGTTTGTTGGAATTACAACAACATCAAGATTGTAAATTTTATCGAATTCCACTGCTTCTGTAGCCGCGGTTCCTGTCATTCCAGAAAGCTTGTCGTACATTCTGAAAAAATTCTGAAACGTGATTGTCGCAAGAGTTCTGTTGCGCTGGGCAATTTTCAAATGTTCTTTTGCTTCTATTGCCTGATGAAGTCCGTCGCCGTACCGCCTTCCTTCAAGAATGCGTCCTGTGAATTCGTCAACAATCTGAACTTGTCCATCTTTTACAACATAATCAACGTCAGGATGATAAAGCGTGTGAGCCCTCAATGCCTGTGTAAAATAATGAACGAATTCAAAATTCTGCTCGTCAAAAACAGTTGTTCCCGGCTCAATGAGATTGTGGGAAAGAAGAATGTCGTTTATTTTGTTCATTCCCTTGTCTGTAAATGAAACACGCTTACTTTTTTCATCAAGCTTGTAGTCGCCTTCGAGAGCCGCTCTCTGTTCAGGAGTCATTTCAACTTCGTCCGGATAGTCGTTTGTCTTTGGATCTTTTTTGACTTCTGTGAACATTCCAATGTATTTGTCAACTTCGTGGAATTTGAAAGTGTCGTCTTCGCCTTGTCCTGAAATAATAAGCGGAGTTCTTGCTTCATCGATAAGAATTGAGTCGATTTCGTCTACAATACAGAAGTTGAATCCGCGCTGAACTTTGCGGGAAGCGTCAATCTGCATATTGTCGCGCAAGTAGTCAAATCCGAACTCGTTGTTTGTTCCGTAAGTCAAGTCGCAGTTGTAAGCGGCTTTTCTTGCGTCGTTGTCCAGGTTGCTTAAAATGCAACCTACTGTCTGTCCGAGAAATCTGTAAATGCGTCCCATCCACTGGCTGTCGCGCTCTGCAAGGTAATCGTTTACTGTAACAATGTGAACGCCTTTTCCGCTAAGCGAATTCAAGTAGGCGGCGCAAACGCACATGAGAGTTTTACCTTCACCGGTCTTCATTTCTGTTATTCTGCCTGAATGAAGCACAAGAGAACCCATAAGCTGGCATGGATAAGCACGCTCTCCAAGAACCCTTTTTGCCGCTTCTCTTGCTAATGCGAATGCGTCCACAAGAATATCATCTAGAGTCTCGCCCTTTGCAAGACGCTCTTTTAGAATTTTTGTCTGTTCAGGAAACTGCTCGTCAGAAAATGCCTGTGCCCAGCTTTCTCTAGCTTCAATCTGCGCGACAACAGGCTTCAGTGTTTTTACAGCTCTGTCATTTGCCGAACCGAAAATAAGTGTTAATAATTTATCAAACATAATGCAGTAAATATATAAAATTTTCTATACATTTGCAACTTTCTGTAACTTTTCCTGTCTAAGACTATAGTGGTTTGAAGTTCATTTTCTGCGGAAGTATTTCGCTTGAAATGAATGACATTTTGTATTAAAATGTCAAAAAAGTTTTAACTACACTGTTTTTTAGAGGAATATATGGCACTTTATCATGATTTTTTAGTTGAAGACAGAGAGTTTACTTCCTACGAGGACTTGAAGGCGCATTGCCGCTTGAAGGCTCCGGAAAATTTCAATTTTGCCTATGACATTGTAGACCGCTACACTGTTACAGAGCCTGGAAAAAGAGCCCTTGTGTGGTGCGATGACGACGGTGAAGAACATACTTGGACATTTGAGCAGATTTCAGCTGATTCAAAGCGGACTGCATATTTTCTTGCTTCACAGGGAATAAAAAAAGGCGATGCCGTTATGATGATTTTGCGCCGCCGCTACGAATGGTGGTGGGTAATGATGGCTCTTCATAGAATCGGAGCAATCGCAGTTCCGGCTACAGATCAGTTGCTTCAAAAAGACATTGAGTACCGCACAAATGCCGCTGAAATCAAGATGATTATTTCTTACGACAATCCGGCTGTTCAGTCTGAAATTGAAAAGGCTCTTCCGAATTCCCCGACTGTAAAAAAACTTGTTACTGTCGGACCTTCACGCGAAGGCTGGATTGACTTCCATGCTGAAGTTGACAAGTGCGTTCCGGAATTTCCGCGCCCGGTAGGAGATGCCGCCGTCCACAGTGAAGATCCGATGCTTCTTTACTTTACGTCAGGAACTTCAGGCTATCCAAAGATGGTTCTGCACAATTACCTTTATCCGATCGGACATCTTATAACTGCAAAATACTGGCACGGTGTTCAGGACAACGGGCTTCATCTTGCTGTCTCTGAAACTGGCTGGGGAAAAGCTGTCTGGGGAAAGCTCTACGGTCAGTGGATCTGCGGAAGCGCGGTTTTTGTTTACGATATGCACAGTTTCAAGCCGGACAAGATGCTCCAGAAAATCGCAAAGTACGGAATTACAACTTTCTGTGCGCCTCCAACTGTTTACCGCTATCTTATCAGGCAGGACCTTTCAAAGTACGACATCAGCAGCGTAGTGCGTTTTGCGACTGCGGGAGAAGCTCTCAACGGCGAAGTCTACAACAAGTTTATAGAGCAGACAGGAAAGAAAATCTACGAAGGCTACGGTCAGACTGAATCCACGATTATCTGCGGAAACTTCCTTGACGCTGTTGTTCGTCCTGGCTCAATGGGTCGTCCGTCTCCTGTTTATGACGTTTCTGTTGTAAATGCCAGCGGAAAGCCAGTTCCTGCAGGTGAAGTAGGCGAGCTTGTAATCCACTTGGACAAAGGACATCCGTTCGGACTTCTTTCTGGATACTACCGCGATGTTGCCCTTACCGCGAATGCTTTTGACGGAGGCGTTTACCATACGGGAGACACTGTCTATATGGATGAGGATGGATACGTTTGGTTCGTTGGAAGAAAAGACGACATCATTAAGTCTTCTGGATTCAGAATCAGTCCGTTTGAAGTTGAGTCTGTTCTTCAGCAGCATCCGGCTGTAATGGAATGCGCTGTTACAGGCGTTCCTGATGAAAAAAGAGGACAGGCTGTAAAGGCTACAATCGTTCTTTCTCCGGGATACGAGGCTTCCGAAGAGCTTGAGCATGAGCTTTTTGACTTTGTAAAGCACGAGACTGCGCTTTTCAAGTGTCCTAGAATAATTGAGTTTGTGCACGAGCTTCCAAAGACAATCAGCGGAAAAATCCGCCGTGTGGAAATCCGCGAAAAGGATGCCGGTGTAGACGTGGCCAAGGTTAAGCAGGAATTCTAAATCGTACAAAGAACTTCTAAAACTGCCGTCATTTTAGCGAAAAACGTTAATCTGGCGGCTTTTGATTGTTCCGGGAGACTTCGGCAGGCTTCCAAATGTTTTCTTTATAGGAGACTTACAGGATCTGTGTCTGTTTCTATATAGACATCCTTTGGAGGCTTGAATCCCCACACGAGTTTTTTTGCCATTTCCTGAAGCGGGCGGATTTGCTTTGCGCGCATAAGAATCTGATGGCGATGGCTTCCGTTTACCATTTCAAGCGGACACTCTGCAGGACCAAGAATATCAACTCCCTGCGGACGGCACTTGCACAGGATGTTGTATGCGCTTTGGGCTGCATTCTGGGCTGCGTCTGGTTTCTGTGAGCGGAACACAAGTCGCAAAAGCCGTGAATAGGGCGGAAAGTTCAGAATTTGGCGCGCTTCAAGTTCATTCTTGTAGAATTCTTCTGTAAGCCCTTTTACTGCGTAGTTTATTGCGTCGCGGTCCGGGCTGTAGCTTTGCACGATAACTTTTCCGCCGGGAAAAAATCTTCCGGCTCTGCCTGCAACCTGCGTTATAAGAGCGAATGTCTTTTCCTGCGCCCTAAAGTCCGGCAAATGAAGGGCAGTGTCTGCAAGAACAATCCCTGCAAGTTTTAAGTTCGGAAAATTCAGACCTTTTGCGACCATTTGTGTTCCAAGGAGAATATCGTATTCGCCTTTTCTGAATGAATCAAGCTTTTCCTGCAATTCTCCTTTGTGGTGCAGAGAGTCTGTGTCTATGCGCACGACTTTTGCGTTGGGAAACTTTGCCTTTACTTCTGCCTCGATGTATTCAGTTCCGAATCCTGAATATCCTATGTCAAGCGAGCCGCATTTTGGGCATTGCTGTGGCGGCGGAAGTGAATATCCGCAATAGTGGCATCTTAGGCGGTTTTCGCTTTTGTGGTATGTCATTGAAACCGAGCAGTTTTTGCACTTTAATTCATATCCGCAGCTTGAGCATCTAAAAAAATGCGTGAATCCCCGGCGGTTTAGGAACAGAATCGTCTGTTTTTTTTCTGAAAGTGCTGTCTGGATTTCATTTTGAAGCGGCTTTGAAATGCAGCTTTCCTTGTCGGCTTCAAGGCTTAGGTTTACACAACTGATTTGCGGCTTTTCGCCTCCTGCAAGTCTTTTTGTGAGTGTGTGGCGGATGATTGTTCCGTTTTGCATTGAGTGCCATGATTCAACGGAAGGAGTTGCGCTTCCCATTACAAGCGGAATGGAGTTTTTTTTGCACCTAAGCATTGCAATCTGCCTTGCATGGTAGCGCGGGGATGAGCCTGACTTGTATGAAGAGTCGTGCTCCTCGTCAATTATTATAAGTCCGAGCTGGGGGACCGGGGCAAAAACTGCGCTTCTTGCTCCTACGACAATGCGTGCTTCCCTGCTTAGAATTCGCTTCCATTCTCCGAGACGCTGGCTTGGTGTTAGCGCGGAATGAAGGACTGCGACTGTACTTCCGAATCTTTTTTGTACGGCTTTTACAACTTGCGGCGTAAGTCCGATTTCCGGCACAAGATAAATTACGCCTTTGCCTGATTCCATGATTTTTTCCGCCGCGCTTAAAAAGACTTCTGTTTTGCCGCTTCCTGTTGTTCCGTAAAGGTAGTGGAATTTTTCAGTTGAAGAAAGAATTCCGTTCACTGCGTTTTTTTGTTCTTCGCTCAGGTCTTTTCTTTTAAATCCAGATTCATCTTCCGAAAAAGAAAGTCCTGGAATTTCAGTTTCGCGCTTGCCTGAAGGAATCATCGCAAACACGCATTCTCCGATTGACGCAATATAGTAGCCGCTCATAAATTCCGCAAGCTCCAAAAGCTCTTTTGTCAAAAGCGGAATTTGGTCTATGTAGCGAATTGCTGTGCGGATTTTTTCTTCTGAAACAGCGCAGTTTTGCGGCAAAGTTTTATGGACGGCGGCAACAAAGCCTGAAGTTTTTCTGTTTCCGAATTTTACTTCAACCCGCAGCCCGAACGGATTTTCAATGTTCTGTGTGCCTTCCGGTATTTTGTAGGTGAAAGTCTGGTTCAGCGGAACGTTCAGAATTACGTCGATGTACGCTGAATTCATGGCGGGAGAATCATTCTGCATAGAATTTTTCCGCGTAGTTCGGGATTTCTTTTAAGATGCGGGATTTGAAAACTTTTAAATCTTCCCAGGCAGGACGCTTGAGGCTTTCGTTTCGTAAAAGCGCGCTTGGATGATAAGTTGCAAGCAATGGTATTTTTGTTTCGCCAAGGCTGTATTCAAGCCATTTTCCGCGGAGAGAATTTATGCCTTCCTGTGTGTCCAGAAGATTCTGAACCGCCGTGCGTCCCATTGCAAGAATGTACTTTGGCTTTAAAATATGAATCTGAGCCTGAAGATAGCCTGAGCAGGCGTGGGCTTCGTCAGGCATTGGTGTTCTGTTCATTGGCGGGCGGCATTTTACGATGTTTGCAATGTAGCAGTTTGTTGTGCGCCCAAGAGAAATCGCCGCAAGCATTTTATCAAGAAGCTGTCCTGCTTTTCCAACAAACGGACGCCCTGTTTTGTCTTCGTCTTCGCCCGGACCTTCGCCTATTACCATTACATAAGGATTTTCAACACCTTCGCCCGGAACTGTGTTTGTCCTTGCCTTGCATAGAATGCAGTTTTTGCACGAAGCGATTTTTGTCGCGATTGATTCGAGTGTTGCGCCTTGAGATGGAGCTTTTTCAGCTGAGTTTTGTTCTGCAGGAATTTGAAAAGTATTCGGCTGAACTTGAGCATGCTCTTGCGTTTTTATTTCTTCATGTTCTTCTGGGATTTCTATGTCGTCTTCAAATTCTGGAGTTTCCTTAAAATCCGGCGACGGATAACCGTAGCTCCAGGAAGAGGCTGTTTTTATAAAATTGTAGACTTTGCTTTTTTCTTCCGCCGTCACTTGCTTTCCCTTTCTTTGCAGATGCCGATTGCTTTTTGGTAGCATTCAATCAGTTTCGGCGTAAGATAAGAAATTTTCCATTTGCTTCCCCATTCCAAGGCCTGCTCTGATTTTTCCTTGTGAAGGGATTCGTTTTGCAAAAGTTCCAGCGTCTTCTGTGAAAATTCTTCCACATCATCTTTTACCATAAAGCCGCCGTTGTTTCCCTGCATCACATCGATGGTGCCCATTTCTCCGATTGCGACAACCGGCAGCGCGGAAAGCATCGCTTCAACTGTAACAAGCCCCTGTGTTTCCGTTTTGCTCGGAAATGTAAAGACCGAAGCCATCTTGTAAAAGTAAATCAAATCGTTTCCGTTGATATATCCTGTAAAGAAAACTGATTTTTCAAGTCCATGTGATTTTGCCAATTCTTTCAGTTCATTCAAGAAGGGACCTCCGCCCACGAACAAAAGCGCAGTGTCCGGCTGGGATTCCTGAACTTTTTCCAAGACATCAAAAAGAAACGGAAGATTTTTTTCCTTTACAATGCGTCCTACAAAAAGAAGGATTTTTCTTTCCTTTAATTCTGGAAACTTTTTGAAAAGCGTTGCGTAAACTTCATTTGATTTTTTTTCATCGTACTCAAGCTTGCTGTCTGGAATTCCTGTTGGAAGAATGTTCACTTGGCGTTTTATTCCGTATCTGTCCACGACTTCTGCAATCCGCTTTGTCGGAGCGATAATCACGTCGGCTCTCTTTAAATAAAAGCGAACGACTTCCATTCCGATTTTTTTTAGTCCGCGGGCAGGAACAAAGTTTATGTAGTTTGCAAGATAATCTTCCCAAAGCGTGTGGAATGTGAATACAAAAGGAACATGGCGATGGCGGCAGTAAATTGCTCCAAAATATCCGATTGTCCATTCTGAATTAATATGGATTACGTCAGGCTGAAATTCGTCCATGGATTTTTTTACTAGATGCCATTTGTCCAGCCGCATCATTCTGTCTTCTTTTGAAAATGCAATCCAAGCGGACGGAACTCTTAAAATTTTAAACGGCGACTTATCGTCATTTGTTTTTTCGTCAAAGAAAGAACTTTTTTGCTGTTCTTCTGTATATTCAAGGCAGACAACACAGACTTCGTGCCCAAGCTTGCAAAGTCCTTCCGCAAAAGACTGGACAGAAACTGTAACTCCGTTTATGCGCGGAAAGTATGCGTCTGTAAACATCGCGATTTTCATATTCTATCAATTTTACTCTATACTTGTACTTTCTGCAAGAATCAAGTAAAATTGGCTTCTATGAAAATTTTAAGTTCATTTAAAAAATTTCTTTGGATTGTTTTGCTTTACGTGCCGTTCTTTTCTTTTGCACGCGGAAAAAATGAACTTGTAAAAAACGGACACTGGATTTATGACGCACTTGCTGCTGTTTCAATGGAAGAGGGCAGGCTTGATTTTACAGACCGATCGCCTTTGAGTGTTGGAGAAATTCTTTTTTTCCTTGATGAAGCCGAATACAGCTCTTTGAGTTCCGCCGGAAAACTTCAGTATGACAGAATAAAAAATTATTGTTCGCAGGAATCTTTTGAGTTCGGACCGGATTTTATAAAGCTTGGCTTTGAAGTTGAACTCAATGCGGAAGGCTATTACAAGCAGAACGATGATTTGGAGTGGAACTACGGACGCTATGATAAAGGCGACTTCCTTTATATTCCTGTAAAAATTGAAGGCGCGGATTATTTTACAATGATGTTTGAAGGAAAACTCGCGCTGAATAAAAACACAAAAGAAGATAATGATAATTTTTTGAGCGTTCCACTTGCGGCTGATGAAATCGACATAAATTTCCCGGACACAGGATATTTCAGCACAAGCCATAATTTTACAGAAAACGCGGCTTTGACTTTTCAGATTGGAAGAGGAGCTTCTGATTTTACCCGCTCGCTGACTGGAAGCATTGTGCAAAGCAGATATTTTACAGGCTCTAGCTATTTGGAACTTGGCTTTTACACGCCGAATTTCAGGTATTCCATGAATGTAAATCAGTTCAATGTGGACAAATATCTTTACTCGCACGAAATCAATTTCCGCTTTTTTAAGAAACTTCAGTTTACCGCAAGGGAATCTTTGCTTGTTTTTGCGCCGATGGAGCTTCGCTATTTGAATCCTTGGACAATTTACCACGGATTTGCAGCTTGGCGTGACTATGGAAGCAACGAAAGCAATACCTGCGATTATCTTGCCCTAAAGCTTGCCTACACGCCTGTAAAATTTTTGAGGCTGTACGGCGAATTTGCAATGACGCAGTTTCAGACTGTATATGAAACTTCAAACTTTAAAGACGACACAACGCCGAACGGACTTGCTTTTCAAGGCGGAATCGAATCCTTTGTTCCTTGCAATGACGGATATTTTCACTTTTGGCTTGAAGGAACTTACACAGACGCATATATGTACATAAAGGAAAGCCCTGACTGGAGCATGGTGCGCAACTACCGCGAAAATCTTGGCGACACAAAATATGTTTTCTATGAATGGATTGGAACTCCCTTTGGTCCGGATACTGTTTCCGGCAAGCTTAGCATTGAATATGAAAAGCCTGCAAAATGGTCTTTGGGAGCGTCTTATCTTTTAAAGGCTTGCGGAAAAAATTCCGGCACAAAAATTTTCAAGAATCTTGGTTGGCACGAAGGAAATGAATACGTAATTGACGACAGCGATGATGGCAAGAAAAACCGCGAGAACTGGATTTTCCCGGATTCTGATTCTCAAGGAAGCGATGAGGCAAAAAAAAGACAGAAAGCTTCTACGCCGTCTGGAACTAACGAATATGTGAATGTTGTTTCTTTGCGCGGAACTTTCAGCCCTAAGGAAAATATAACTTTTGTGTTTCAGCCGTCATATACGTTTATTATAAATTACAATAATGAAAGCGGCAGAAATGAAAATGGATTTGAAGTTGCTTTTGCCGCGAATATAAAAATTTTGTAATTAATTGAAGGAAATATTAATGAAGTTAAGAAAACTTTTTTTTGCCGCTGTTTTTGCTTTTGCTGGAGCTTTTTGTTTTTCTCAAGTTTCTGTTGACCCGTCAGACGAATTTTATAAGTACGCATTAATTTGGGAAAACCGCGGGCTTGTTTCAAATGTGCCTCCAATCCGTCCTTATCCGCTTGCAAATGTAAAGTCGATTCTTCAGGAAGTAATTGAAACCGGCTGCGAAAAAGACAAGGAAATTGCAACTGAAATTTATGAGCGCGTAACCGGCAAGCCTTACCACATAACTTTTGAAACTGATTTTTTCATTAAGCATGAAATGGAAGAAAAGAACGAAAAGAACGAAAAGAACGAAAAGAACGAAAAGCAGTCCTTTAGCACTTCAAAAATGCTTGCGCTTTATCCTGCAATAAAAGGCGACTTGGGTTTTAAGGATGATTTTGTTTCGCTTGGATACGGAGCGGGCTTTGCGGTTTCGAATGCGACTGATATAGACTTTATGCCGCAGTATTCAAATTCATTCCATGATTCTATTTTTGATGCCACTGAAGTCGGCCCGATTGAAATGTACCTTGACGTGAATAGTATCATTGCGCTTGGCTACAAAAATCTTTTTGTTCAGGGCGGAATTTACAGAAGCGGATATTCAGCATTTATAAATGAAGGACTTTCGCTTAACGACACAAGCTATCATTCAGGAAACCTTTCGCTCACATATTTGCACGACAAACTTTCTTATGTTCAGGAACTTTCAATGATTGGCGCAACTTCATCTTATGACGGCGACCTTTCAACTTTGGCTCCAGATAAAATAATGGCGTTCCATGCAATTGGATATGAGCCTTTTGATTTTTTGAAAGTTTCATTTTATGAAAGTGCAGTCTACGGAAACCGCCTTGATCTTTCTTACATTTTGCCGGTTCCTTATATGGTTGCTCAGGGAGTCGGAGGTGCGAGCGACAATCTTGCGATGGGACTTTTAATCGACATAAGGCCTGCTCCTGGGGTTTTGTGGGAAACTGACGTTATGTGCGATGATTTTCCGGCGGAAGATTTCTTTAAATTGAATTTCGATTCAAAGTACAGGCTTGCTGCAAAAACCGGGCTTATCTACACTCCGGCAAATTCATTCCTTGACCGGCTGGATTTTAACTACACTTTTGTGCTTCCGTATACTTACAGCCACTGGCAGTATGACAGCGACAGTTTGGCTTCAATTTCATCTTCAACAATAAACTATCAGAACTGTACAAATGCCGGTGTTTTGATTGGCTCGCAGTATGAACCGAACTCAGACGCTGTAAAATTTTCCGTTGACATAAAGCCTTTTAAGCAGCTCACTTTGTCAATGGGAACAACTTATTCACGCCACGGAAATGTCTGCGAAACTTTGGACACAGAAGAAGCCATGATTTATCTTTGCGCAGACAAAAATGTTTATTCAACAGACGGCTCGGTTTACACTCATTCGATGTTTGCCGCAAATAATTCAAATTCCGGCAACCACGTTTCTTCCGCTTGGGATTCCATGAACTGGCTGAACCAAAAGCACGTTCAGTTTACGCTTCAGTCTTCGTTGAATGTAAAGTACGATTTTAAGCCTACAAAAAAAGGAACGCGCGTTTCCTTGAATGCCGGCTGCACATTTGAATACATTCACAATTATGGAGTTTCAAACCAGATGTTCCCAGGTGGAAATGAAGACATAATTCCAGTTTACGAAAAAGATGATGACGGAAACGGCGGCGGAACTGGCGACATCATTGGATTCCGAAAATCAAAGAACGGAGAAAAATACGATTTGGATTCAGCTGAGGCAAAAGAAATTGTGGACGGATTTAAAGATGCCTGGATTTCTCAACTTACAAACAAACTTAATCTTTTCTTTAACTTTGGCATAACAATAAGATTTTAACGGCTTTAAAAATGAAAACTGAAATTGACACAAATTTTTATACAGAAACTTATCTTGGAAAGCTTGGCGAGCTTACACTTAAAGGCGGAAATATCCGTGTTTTTGAAAAACAGCTTTTGTGCAATATCCGGCTTGCTTTGGAAACTGTCGAGGCAAAAGTAAAACTTCTTTCCGGGCGGCTTTACATTTACTGCACAAAAAATTCTTGCGGCGCAGTTGAGTATGCGCTTGACCATTTGATTGGAATTACCGGCTGGGCAAAAGTTCAGGCTGTTGAAAAAAATCTTGAAGCTATAAAAATTGCAGTCAGAAAAGAAGGAGAAGTTGCAAAATCAAACGGAGCAAAGACTTTTAAAATTGAAGCGCGCCGTGAAGACAAAGATTTTCCTCTTAATTCCTACGAGATTGCCACGGAAGTTGCCGGAGTTCTTTTTGATGACGGAACTCTTGATGTTGATGTTCACAAGCCGGACGTTTCCATTAATATTGAAGTGCGCGAAAAATGCTATGTTTACTGTTCCCAGAAAAAAACTTGCCGTGGTCTTCCAGTTGGCGTGAGCGGAAAAGGTCTTTTGCTTCTTTCAGGCGGAATTGACAGTCCTGTTGCGGGCTACAGAATGATGCGCCGCGGAATGAAAGTTGAATGTGTTTATTTTCATTCTTATCCATACACTTCGGAAGAAGCCCAGCAGAAAGTCCAGGATCTTGCAAAAATCATCGCGCAGTACGGAAACGACACACATCTTAACGTGATTTCTTTTACAGAAGTTCAGATGAAAATAAAACAAAAAACACCGGAAGCCTACTCAACATTGATGCTCCGCCTTTGTATGATGAAAGCCGCCAATATGCTTGCCGAGCGGATTAACTGCGACTGCATAATTACAGGCGAAAGTTTGGGGCAGGTTGCAAGCCAGACAATTGAAAATCTTGCAGTTACAGAAAGCTTTGCAGAAAAACCTTTGGTTCGTCCTCTGATTGGCTTGGACAAAGAAGAAATCATGGACACTGCGAATTTCATAGGAACTTACGAAACTTCAATTCTTCCGTATGAAGACTGCTGCGTTTTGTTCAGCCCAAAGCATCCTGTTTTGCGCGCAACTATAGAAGAAGCAAAGAAAATTTATGATTCCATGGAAATTGATTCTCTCATTCAAAAATCTTTTGATGAGCGTCAAATTTTCCGATACTCAATGAGAGACGTTATCGGGGAAAAATGGTCTTTAAAAGAAAATTTCTAACATTTGCTTTTTTAATTTTCTCATTCAAAGTTTTTTCGCAGGAAGAAGTCCCGGCACTTTTAAAAGGCGTTTGGAAAAATTCCAGCCGGTATTTTGTCTTTGATTCAGGCTATGTTTCTGATGACGGAGGCGCAATTCCACAGGCTGTGCTTAGATCTTTCTACACTTGGTACGATGACCGCGCGGCAGAAAGCAGCCTTTATTCAGAAAAAAATCCACGGAACGTAAACAACACAACTTCAAAAAATCCGGCGCAGGAAATCAGCATAAAATATGTTCCGCTTACGGATGAGCTTTTTTTGCAGTCAGACGGAAAGGGCGTTTTGCAAGATGACGGCTCACTTCTTTATGCAAATGGAATTACGTCCGGCGCCTGGAATCTTGAAATAAAATATCCGAATAGAAAAGAAATTTACAATGTGCCGGTTGCCGTGATTGGAGACAAGCTTTTTCTGAAATTCGTCATAAGGCAAAGCGGGGAAGCAGGACTTTCTGGATTTTGGAAAGATTCAGGAAACTCTTCTGGAATTTTAATAAGTCCGCCTGTTTCAAGCAAGGAACTTTTGTCGTATTTTTCCACGGATTCCGCAGTTTACCAAATCCGCTACTGGAAAACCGATATGGAATACGACAGTTCAGCCCAGGCTTTTTTTTCCGACGCAGGAAGTGAATATTCTGTTCCAAAGCATCTTGTTGTAGCCGGGCAAATTTTTACTTGCGTTACAGGGCGCAGAACAAAAATCCGCAGTGTGAAAAAAATTTCTTCTTTTCCTGCTGACTGTACTTTTAATTCAGTTTTAAAAATAAAATCTTCAAATGATTTAAATGGAATTCAAGTTCCTCAGGAGTCTGTTTACTCAACAATCTGCGCATTCGGCGAGCCGTATTTAACACTTGAAAAGGGAAAATCTCTTGAAGAAATTCTTGCTGAAAACCTGAAAAAAAATCATCCGCCACCACAGCCTCTTTTTCCTCCGCATGGAATTCTTGACTTTGACTGGAGCATAATCGAAGATCCTCCAAAGGACTGGAACCGCCGCATCCTTGATTTAGGAAAATAATTTTTTATTAGACAGGGGGCTTGCAGGGCAAACACATTATAAATAATTTAAGTAAAGTTTGCGCGAAGGAACGGTTTCTGGGGCAAAAACACGCTGATTGTTGCTACCGCATGAGAGGGGAATTCTATAGTTACTTTGCAACAATCAGAGTGTAGCGCATTATTGCGCGATTTTGAACCAGGAAACCGTGTCTGAAAGCCAGTTTTATGCTGAATACATTTATAATGCGTTTGCCGGGGGGGGTAAAATAAAATAATGTTGACAGACAAAAATTTTGTTGTATAATCTAAATCAAGTGTATTGTTGCAAGCCACTAAAAGCTTGAGGCTTTTAGTGGCTTGTATATTTAAGGAGGAATTTGTTATTTATGGGAGAAAACACTTCGTCAAACACCGAAAAACGCAAGAGCCTTGTGTTCCGGCTTGTTCTTTTTGTAGGCATTTCAATTGTATTTTTTAATTTTCTGCAGATTATTATAACAGGAGAAATCACAAAAAAGGCTGTGCTTGAGGATTCAGCAAATGACTATGGGGTTGTTGTAAATGCTTATTCGCAGGTAATTTCAGAAAAAATTGACGCCTATTACCATGCTATGAATTTCTATGTGAATTCAGATGTGGCTCAGGATGGAAGCCTTGCCGAAATGCGTGAATGGCTTGTTTCGCATGCAGATCACCGCATAGCCGAGTTTGATTACATAATGCTCTGCGGTCCGGACGGAATCGCCTATACGGATACAGGAAAGCGCACCGACATTTCCGATCGCCCTTATTTCAAGGCGATAATGCAAGATGGAAAGGAAAGGTTCATTGATGATCCTGTAGTCTCAAGAACGACCGGACAATCTGTGCTCCATGTAACGCGCGCAATTGTTCGCAACGGAAAGAACATCGGTCTTTTTTGTGGCGTAATGCAGTCAAAACATATTGGTGAAATCATCAGCAATATAAAAGTTGGAAACACAGGATATCCGTTTGTTCTTGCCGATGATGGAACCGTTATTTCCCACCCGAACAGAGACTGGATAAACAAGCGCAACTTCCTTACAGGATATTCTGTAGGACACGAGGACATGGGCGAGCTTGCCCAGCGGATGGTGGACGGCGAAACAGGACATGCATGGCTAAAGGGAATTTATGACGACTTGGAATTTATTACCTTTACGCCGGTAGAAGGAACTCCATGGTCAATGGCAGTTTCAATTCAGCAGAAGGAAATCTATTCTTCAATTACTTCAATGATGGGGCAGATGACTTTGCTTTCTATTATAAGCGCGATTCTTCTTGTAAGCATAGCAGGCTTCCTTATGTACCGCGCAATAAAGCCATTGAATAAACTTGACTACGCAATAACAAAAATTGCTTCAGGCAACGCCGACCTTACACAAAGAATTGAAATAAATTCCAACAACGAAATCGGCTTTGTTGTAAAAGGATTCAATAAATTTGTTGGCAAATTGCAGGAAATTATTTCCGATGTAAAAAATTCTAAGAATGAACTTAGCAGTGCAGGAGAAGTTCTTGAAGAAAGCACTCAAAATACTTCCAGTGCAATCACGCAGATTCTTGCAAACATTGACAGTGTAAGAAACCAGATTGTAAGCCAAAGCTCAAGTGTTGAAGAAACCGCCGGGGCTGTAAATGAAATCGCTTCAAATATTTCTTCGCTTGAAAGAATGATTGAAAACCAGACCGCAGGTGTAAGCCAGGCTTCCGCTGCTGTTGAGCAGATGATTGGAAACATTTCTTCTGTAAATCAGTCCGTTGACAAAATGGCTTCTTCATTCAGCGAGCTTCAGTCTGACGCGCAGAACGGATTTTCTAAGCAGCAAGTCGTAAACGAGCAGATAGAAAAAATTGAAAAGCAGTCCGCAATGCTTCAGGAGGCAAACGCCGCCATTTCTTCAATTGCAAGCCAGACAAACCTTCTTGCCATGAATGCCGCAATCGAAGCCGCCCATGCAGGTGAAGCCGGAAAAGGATTCAGTGTTGTAGCAGACGAAATCCGCAAGCTTTCAGAAACTTCCACTTCGCAGTCAAAGACAATCGGCGACCAGCTTAACAATATCCGTGAATCTATCGATGAAGTTGTTGCTTCTTCCGCGGAATCAAGTTCGGCTTTTGAAAATGTTTCCAAGAAAATCAAGGATACAGACCAGCTTGTTATTCAGATTAAGTCGGCAATGGAAGAACAGACCGAAGGCTCTAAGCAGATAAACGAGGCTCTTCATTCCATGAACGACAGTTCTTCCGAAGTTCGCAACGCCTCTTCTGAAATGTCAGCCGGAAATCAGGCGATTCTTGAGGAAGTAAAACGGCTTCAGGATGCCACAATGGTTATGAAGGAAAGCATGGATGAAATGGCGGTTGGCGCAAAGAAAATAAACGAAACTGGTGCCGCCTTAAGCGAGATTTCTTCAAAGGTAAAAGGCTCTATTTCGGATATTGCCAACGAGATTGACCTCTTTAAAGTTTAATTGGGATTATCGTAAAACATTGTTGCTATAAAAACGATAAATTTATTGGCAAATTAAAAAGGCTCCTGTAGAATTTATATAGGAGCCTTTTTTATGTCCAGTAAAAATTTTAATATGATATATTTTTGTCATTCCATGACTTGATCGGGGAATCTTATTCCGTGTCGTTGCCATGCTTGATACTACGATGTTTCTGTAAAAAACTCTGTTAACAATCTCTAAAAATATGCGTTGAACGAAACCGTGAACTCATGCCATCTCTCGTCCCAGTCCATATTGAAAGAGTAGCCGCCTTTAAGCGAAATGTTTTGGGCAATATTAAAGCCTTCGTTTACGCTAGCCTGAATTCTTAAATGTTTTTTGTCGAACGGCGACTGAAGCGCGCTTGCCGCAATCTTGTTTTTCCAGATTCCTGCCGTTGTTATAAAGCCGACTTCTGCGCCAATAAGCGGATCTGCATAAAAATGCTTCCTTTCATACTTTGGAGAAGCATAAGCATCAAATCCTGCAAGAAAGTAAGGCTGAATCCAATAAGCTGGCTTTATGCTTGTTCCGAACATTGCTTTTACTCTGAACGCAAGATCTTCTTCCTTGTCTTCATTTGGGTTAGAGTCAAGTCCGACAACAATATTCATTGCACTGTTAAAAAAGTACAAGTCTGAAACCGGCAGCGAGATTACCGAGGCAATCAAGGCTTTCTTTAAGTAGAAGTCTGTTTCCTGCGGATGCACTCTAAGGTCAATTTCACCGAACACAAGTTCTGAATTTGAAGCGTATCCTGCAGGATTTTCAAGCTGTTCGTGCGCTGTAAGACGAAATTCCAAGCCTGTGTATGCGCCTTCTATGTCTTTTCCTCCGTGAATGGAAATCTTTTTGGAGCCATGTGCTTTTTCCGGGTGCGGAGGCTCTGTTATTTTTGTGCTGGATTCTATCTTGCCTAGCTTTCTACGCTCCGAAAGAACTGAAACAAACCGCGGTCTGTATTCATCTGATGAAATTTTCCGGCTGTTCAAGAGGGAAGTAAGATAGTCGGATGCCTGTTCCCAAATTTCAGCCTGTTTTTCTTTTGGCAAGTCGCCGAATGGGAAGTCCTTTGCTGTCTTTTTCCCGTAACAAACGTCTTTTACATATTTGTTTTGCTTCCGTGTAAGCTGTGTCTTTTGAAATTCCAGTTTTGAGTACACGGAAGGTCTGTAGTCAGTTTTATCTGCAAGTCCTGTTTCGCAGATGGTCTTTACAGTTTCTATTGGCTCTACAACGCCGCTTAAAATATTCGTTATGTCTGTTTCTGGCTTTGCGGCTTCTATAAGGAATAAAAGGTTGTATGAGCAGTTTTCGCTTATAAAAAAGTAACGCGAGTAAATACCTGAAAGGTCAAAAACATGGCGCAGCATTCTGTCTTTTTCTTCTTCTGAAAAATTCAGGCGGTATTCCCATATATCGCGCATATCCATATTGGCGTACTGCTTGATTTTTTCATAGTAAGGCACGAATCCAAAATATCCCCGGAATCCTCCAACAAGACCTAGAATTGCGTACATCGCGCCGCCTGTTATATTTGTAACAGCTCCGTAATTTATAGAGCTTGCAAGAAGACGCGACTGTCCTTTGGATTCCATGAGCAAAAATGTGTGTCCGAAAACTGAAGCCGGATTTTTTAGAAAGCCTGCCGGGAATATAAGGTAAACGTCCCCGGGATTTACTTTCCGCACAATCGACTGATAATATGCGTCTCCATCATAAGGAAAATCCTCTTTTGAAAGATTCAGCTGGTCGCAAATCCATTTAAATCTGCCAGGAAAACGCTCAATTGTGTGCCGTTCATCTTTGCCGGGCGCAGGAGAAAAGAATGCTTTTATAGTACCTTCTAGCTCTGCCTTTGGATTTGTCTTGCCTTTTTTTGCACAGAAAAACATCGGGTCGTCCACAAGGCTTTTGTTTTTGTGGAAAGGAGAAGGCTTGTAATGCAAAAGGGTTTTCCAGTAAGGCGCATTGTAAAGCTCCATGGAAAATGCTTTGTCCACAGCTTCCTGTGCTTTTTTTTCGTAGCCGGGAGCTGGCTCTGTAGGGGCTAGCTTTGAAATTGCTTCTAGTTTTCCTGAAAAGTCAACGGCGTCCGCAGTTCCTTTTGCGGGGCTGTTTTCATCTGCAAATACTGGCAGGAAAAACGAAGCTGCAAGTAAAAACAAACAGGGTACGACTTTGCGGCCGTACCCTGTTCTTTTAGACGAAAAGTCCAACTTAGCCAACAAGTGAGTAAATCTTTCCGCTTACTTCAGTTGCAGATACGTCTGAAGAAGAGAAGATGTTGTCAAAGTTTGCCTGAAGAGCAGCTTTGAAAGCTACACTGTCAGAAACGTTGAGCATTGTTGAAAGTGTGTCAACATATTCGCCTTCGCCCATAGCGATGTCTGTTGCAAGTGCATCCATGTTGTCTGCGATGAACTTGTCTGTTTCTTCCATTCCGATAAGTCCTCCGCTATATCCAGAAGTTCCGAATGTAATAGCGAATCCCTGTGAACAGAATGTGCCGTTTGTTGTTGCGGCAAGCAAGTCATAAACAGGTCCGTTCTGATCTCCGAAAACAACATAACCAAGACCAGGTCCAACCTTTGTAGCAAATGTGCTAGAAGCAAGTGCCAATGATACAACAGCTACTGCAGCAGCCAATTTACCCTTAAACATAAGAGCCTCCAAAGTTTTTTCAGAAAAACAGAGCCATGAAGCTTTTGTTTCTCCTTATAGTTTTATAAATGATAAAGCAACAATTTCAAAAAGTCAAGAAAATAAACAGTGATTAGCTTAAATTAACAAAAAACTTAAATTTCACTATTTTGGAAACTCGTTTTTGATTTTTGGAAGCTCTTTTTCCCAGATTTCCGCCATGAATCTGTAGCCGGCTTCGTTTGGGTGGATTCCGTCCTGGCACATAAGCTCTTTGTCTTTTTTGGACTCAAGAAATGCAAGCCTCATGTCCACAATCTGCACGTTGTTTTGAAAACTGTATTTAACAAGATGCGCATTGTATGTTTCGTGGTTTTGGTACAGCGTCATAATGTCCGAGTTCACAAACGCCTTTACTTTTTGTTCGTCATATCCTCGGCAAATGTGCAAAAGCCATCGGTCTGGAACAAGAGGCGGCATTGTCATAATGAGCGGCGTTGTTCCGTTTTGTCGGCAGGTTTTTGCCATTTTGTCTATCGTGCTTATAAATTCGTCTATGCCTACACGTGGATTTGTGTTTTCCCCGGAGCATACTTGCGCCCAGTCATAGTCGCAGTCGTTTCCGCCGGATTCTATTATTGCAAGGTCGCCAAGCGCATTCCGCTCAGCATCACGCAAAAACCTCTTGTAGCTTTTGGTGATTATGTTTCCGAATACGCTTTGGTTGTTCAGCTTAAATCCTAGTTTTGCAGCTGCAAGTGAAAGGCTGTCATTCTTTGTTATGTCAAAAAGATGTCCGCTTCCTGTTCCTGTAACTGCGCCCTTTAAAATTGAATCTCCATATACAGAGACTGTGTTAATTCCGTTTTCCATGCCTTGTTAGACACATTGCACGCCGTTAAGTTTCATTTTTTTTAGTTTTTCATAGTGGATTCTCGTAAATTGCCTTTTAAATACTATACTAAATGCCTCCTTATTAGTGCGCTAATCAACACCCATTTAGTGCAGTAATAGCCTCATTATTACTGTACTAATAAACACCTTATTACTGTAGTAATTATGTTGGTGGCATTAGTAACATAGCCTTGATGTTGAATTTTATAAGTGTTCATTTTTTTTTGTTGGGTTCTTAGGGCATTAGCCCTAAGCGATGCTGGGAAAGATAGGTGGTTTGGAGGAAAGAAAACCCCGCTTTCGAAGTAGAGGGTTGTCTTTCCTCCAAAAAAGCGCATTGAAAATTAAAAATCCTTGTGGTAAGATAGGAAAATAAAAAAGAGGTTACGGTTTATGCTGATTTCAACAAGAGGGCGTTATGCGCTTCGTGTTATAATAGAGCTTTGTTCGCACGGAAAAGACGAGTTTGTTCCATTGAATGTCATTGCTGAGAATCAGGATGTGTCGCTAAAATATCTTGAAAGCATTGTGGCTCTTTTGGTTAAGGCTGGTCTTGTAGAAGGCTTGCGCGGAAAAAAAGGCGGCTACAGGCTTACAAAAGATGCTGACGAATATTCCGTTGGAGAAATCCTAAAACTTACGGAAGGAACTTTAGCCCCTGTTACTTGCCTTGAAGAAAACGCTGAAACCTGTCCACGTTCCGCAGAATGCAAGACGCTCCCCATGTGGGAAAAACTGGACACTATAATTTCCAACTATCTATACAGCGTAAAAATTTCCGACCTTTTAAAGCCTGAAAGTGTAAGCGACTGGGTAATATAACTGCATTTATTAACCTCTGCGTACAAAAAGATTTTGCTGACCGTACATTAGCAAAATGCTGAGCGTACAAAAAGATTTTACTTGACCGTCCAAGAGCAAAATATGTCTGGCTAAGGCGCACTTATGCGCAAGAATTTGGCTCATCCATTTTTAAATTTGGGGCAAACCTATCTAAAACGCGCAGTTTGAATGATAAAATATAAAAACCCTATTGACTTAATAGGAAATAGAGGCTAGTATACTTGTATAAAACCTATATTTTAAGTAGGAATATAAAATTGCAGGAGGCCGGATATGGCAGACATTAAGGAAAGCGTAGTAGAACTGATTGGAAACACACCGATTCTAAAGCTCAACAATTACTCAAAGGCTAGCGGTATTGAAAACGCAACTCTGCTTGCAAAGCTGGAATATCTGAATCCGGCCGGAAGCGTAAAAGACAGAATAGCCCTTGCAATGATTGAAGACGCAGAAAAAAAAGGCATTCTAAAGCCTGGAGCTTCTATAATTGAACCTACTTCTGGAAACACAGGAATCGGGCTTGCCGCTGTTGCCGCTGCAAAAGGATACAAGGCTATTTTGACTTTGCCTGAGACAATGAGCGTTGAGCGCCGCAATCTTTTAAAGGCTTATGGAGCGGAGCTTGTTCTTACCGAAGGCGCAAAAGGAATGAAAGGCGCTATTGCAAAGGCAGAAGAGCTTAAAGAGTCAATTCCAGGCTCTGTTATTCTCGGGCAGTTTGTAAATCCGGCAAATCCTAAAGCGCACCGTGAAACTACAGGTCCTGAAATTTGGAGCCAGACAGATGGAAAAGTTGATATTTTCGTTGCGGGCGTAGGCACTGGTGGAACTGTTTCCGGCGTAGGTGAATTCCTAAAGTCGAAGAATCCTGCTGTAAAAGTTGTTGCTGTTGAGCCTGCTTCAAGCCCTGTTCTTTCAAAAGGAACTGCCGGCTCTCATAAAATTCAGGGAATCGGCGCAGGATTTGTTCCTGAAACGCTTGACACAAAGATTTATGATGAAATTATTGCCATAGAAAATGATGACGCTTTTGCGGAAGGAAAAGCTTTTGCGCGGTCAGAAGGAATTCTTGTTGGAATTTCAAGCGGAGCTGCTCTAAAGGCTGCAAAGATTCTTGCCCAGCGCCCTGAAAACAAAGGAAAAGTTATTGTGGCTCTTCTTCCAGATTCTGGAGACCGCTACCTTTCAACTCCGTTGTTTTCTGACTAGTCTGAAAATTTTACCACAAGTGCCGGGCATCTGCCCGGTTTTTTTTATCGTTGCTATTTTTTTTTATGGCATTATTCAATTTGATTGGATGGCATTTTCCTTAATCTTGCGCATTTGTTGCTCAATCTGTTTGCTATAGGTTGCATTATATTAGAACAAATGTTATATGTATTTTCTAATATAAATTGGGGAAAATTATGAACAAACAATTTTACAAAGATTCGCTTAAAATGCTTTTTCCTATTATTCTGCAGAATATATTCGCCGCCATGATGGGCTCTGTGGATGTTATAATGCTTAACAGTGTAGGTCAGGACGCTATTGCGGCAGGCTCTCTTGCAACTCAGTACTCTGGTCTTGTCTTTATGTTTTATTCGGGAATAAGCTCAGGCTCTATTCTTCTTGCGGCTCAGTATTTTGGTAAAAAAGATTTTAAGGCTCTTGAGGCAATTGAAGGGATTGCGCTTAAATGCTCGCTTGCTGTTGCGGTTGCCTTTTCTGTTGGTGCGTCGTTGTTCCCGGAAAAACTTATGCGCGTTTATACTGCTGATCCGGTTTTGATTTCAGAAGGCGCGGAATATCTTCGCATAATCTGGGTGTTCTATCTTTTGTGGGCGGTTTCAAATACTTACTTTTCTATGCTTAGAAGCGCGAATCATGTTTCGGTGGCAACATTCTTTAACGGTGTGGGATTTTTCCTGAACATCATTCTTAACGCGGTTTTTATCTTTGGATTTTTTGGAATTGAAAAAATGGGAATCCGCGGAGTTGCTCTTGCTACTTGCATTTCTCAGGCTGTTTGTGTTGCAGGGTGCTTTATTGTTTCGGCCCGGAGTAAGGACATAAAACTTAAGTTTTCCTATATGTTTATAAAAAGCAGCTCTCTTGCCAAGGATTTTTTTAAGATGTCTTTGCCTGCCTTGCTGAATGATGTTTCCTGGGGTGCGGCTTTTTCTGCTTACGTTGCAATCATGGGGCGGCTTGGCTCTGATGTTGTGGCTGCGAATTCGATTGTATGTGTTGTGCGCAACTTTGCCACTGTGTTCTGCTATGCTGTTGCTGCGGTCGGCGGCATTATTGTAGGAAACTTGATTGGCGCGGATAAGATTGACGAGGCTGAAAAAGGTGCAAAGGAATTTCTTAAAGTTACAGTTATTACAGGGGCGTTTGGCGGACTTTTGATATTTATTTCAATTCCGTTTGTTCTAAAATACGCTTCGCTTTCAACTTTGGCAATGCATTATTTAAAGCAGATGCTTTTTATAAATGTCTACTATGTTATGGGAACTGCTGTTAACACAACTCTTATTGCCGGTATCTTCCGCGCGGGCGGATGCACAAAATTCGGTCTAATATGCGACACAATCGATATGTGGGGCTATGGAATTACAGCTGGAATTCTTACAGCTTTTGTATTCAAGCTTCCTGTTGTATGGGTTTACTTTTTTATGTGCCTAGACGAATTTGTAAAGTGGCCCTGGGTGTTCTCGTTCTATAAGAGCAAAAAGTGGCTTAGAAACATAACTAGAACTGAATATTAGCTTTGACTTGAACTTATGCAGGCATTTTCATTTGTCTGCTTTTCTTCTATAATAAGGGGCTATGAACGCATTCAACGATGAGAAAATTGTAATTCAAGGTGCGCGCGAGCATAACTTAAAGAATATCAGTGTTGAAATTCCGCGCAATAAACTTGTTGCCATAAGCGGACTTTCTGGCAGCGGAAAATCATCACTTGCATTTGATACTCTTTTTGCTGAAGGCCAGCGCAGATATATGGAAAGTCTTTCTTCCTATGCAAGGCAGTTCCTTGGAAGAATGGACAAGCCTGATGTGGATTTGATTACGGGGCTTTCTCCTGCGATTTCAATTGAGCAAAAGACAACCCATAAAAATCCGCGTTCAACGGTTGGAACTGTAACAGAAATCTATGACTATTACCGCCTTCTGTATGCAAGAATTGGAAAACCCCACTGTCCGAATTGCGGTCGGGAAATCAAGGAACAGTCGGTTGACCAGATTATAGAAACAATTCTTTCTTGGTCGCAGGGAACTAAACTTACAATTCTTTCTCCTGTTATCCGCGGAAAAAAAGGTGAGCATCAAAAAGTTATTGACGACGCAAAAAAATCTGGCTTTGCGCGCGCTAGAATTGATGGGCTTATGGTTGAGCTTGAAGATTCCATAAAACTGGACAAGCAGAAAAAGCACACAATTGAAATCGTTGTTGACCGCATAGTTTTAAAGCCTGAAATTAGAAAACGTCTTGCCGATTCAGTTGAAACTGCGCTTCAAAGTTCAAACGGTGTTATAATTGTTTTGCGCCGCGTAAATAAGACTGATGAGGCTTATGAAAATGTTGTGCATGAGATTTCTGCAAAAGGAAAGTCTGTTGATTCTGCCGCGGATTTTATAGAAGAGGAAGTTTTCTTTTCACAGAAGAATGCCTGTCCTGACTGCGGAATTTCTATTCCAGAGCTTCAGCCTAGGATGTTCTCTTTTAACAATCCGTTTGGAGCCTGCCCCGACTGTACTGGTCTTGGCGAAAAAATGGAATACGACAAAAATTTGATTGCGCCGGATTCTTCACTTTCATTTAATGAGTACGGAATTCAGGCTTACAATCCTGAAAGTTCCTGGAACCATGCGATGTTCGAGGCTGTTGCAAATGAAGCAGGCTTTACTCTTGAAACTCCGCTGAAGGATCTTACAAAGAAGCAGACTGATTTTTTGTGGAACGGAGACGCGCAGAAAAACATAAAGTGGGTTTACAAAAAGCAAAGCGGTGAGGGAACAAGTTCTTACAATCGTCCTTGGCTTGGAATTTTCGGTGATTTGCGCCGCCGCTACAATGAAGCTTGGGGAGAAAATGCAAGGGAATCTCTTGAAAAATTTATGTCGCATAAAGAGTGTGCGTCTTGCCATGGAAAACGTCTTCGCCCGGAATCTCTTGGCGTTACTGTCGGCGGAAAAAATATCTGGGACTTGACCGAGTTTTCTGTTACAGAAACCATAGACTTCTTTGAAAAATTAGAGCTTTCTGAAACAGAAAAAAAGATTTCCGCGCAAATTTTAAAGGAAATAAAATCACGCCTTTCGTTCTTGAAAAATGTTGGGCTTGAATATCTTACGCTTCAGCGTTCGGCTGCAACTTTAAGCGGAGGCGAGGCGCAGCGCATAAGGCTCTCAACTCAGATTGGCTCAGGTCTTACCGGGGTTATGTATATTCTGGACGAGCCTTCGATTGGTCTGCATCAGCGGGATAATCAGCGGCTTATTGATTCTCTTTTGTATCTTAGAAATCTTGGCAACACGGTGATTGTTGTTGAGCATGACGAGCAGACTTTGCTTACCGCGGATTATCTTGTTGACATTGGTCCTGGAGCTGGTGTCCACGGCGGAAAAATCATGGCGGCAGGAACTCCGCAGGAAGTTATGAAAATTCCAGAAAGCCTTACTGGCCAGTATCTTGCAGGAAAAATCAGAATGGAAATTCCAAAGCAAAGAAGAACTGGAAACGGAAACTTTATAAAAATTCAAAATGTTACAGAGCACAACTTGAAAAATGTAAGCGTTGAAATTCCGCTTGGAACTTTTACTTGCATAACGGGAGTTTCTGGCAGCGGAAAATCAACTTTGCTGAATGATGTTTTGTTTCCTGCAATCAGCAATAAAATTATGAAGAGCGAGCTTCCGGTTGGCGCATACAAAAAAATTTCAGGCTTGGAAAATATTGACAAAGTGATCAGCATAGACCAAAGCCCTATTGGAAGAACTCCGAGAAGCAATCCTGTAACTTACATCGGTGTGTTTGATAAAATCCGCGAGCTTTATGCAAGTATTCCAGAAGCAAAGGCAAAGGGCTACAAGAGCGGACGTTTTTCTTTCAATGTAAAAGGCGGAAGATGCGAGGCTTGCCAGGGAGCTGGAACTTTGACAATTGAAATGAATTTTCTTCCTGACGTTTTTATTCCATGCGATGTCTGCCACGGAAAAAGATTCAATCAGGAAACTTTGGATATCCTTTACAAGGGAAAGTCCATAAGCGATGTTCTTGACATGACGATTGAAGAAGCCGCCGATTTCTTTGCTGGAATTCCGCATATTGCAAGAAAACTTGAAACCTTAAAAAGTGTTGGTCTTGGCTATATTCAGCTTGGACAGAATGCGCTTACTTTGAGCGGAGGAGAAGCTCAGCGTGTAAAACTTGCATCTGAACTTTCACGTCCTTCAACTGGAAAAACTTTATATATTTTAGATGAGCCTACGACCGGACTTCACTTTGTTGACATAAAGCAGCTTATGAGCGTTATTCAAAAACTTGTTGACAAAGGAAATTCTGTTGTGATGATTGAACATAATCTTGATGTTATCTGCCAGGCGGACTATTTGATTGATCTTGGTCCTGAAGGAGGAAGCGGCGGCGGGTCTGTTATTGCGACAGGAACTCCAGAAGAAGTTGCAAGGTCAAAAGAAAGCTACACAGGAAAATATGTTTCCCAGCTTCTTGAACGCGAAAAAGAAAGAGACAGGCTTTTGTAAAAATGTTTTTTTGTCTTTCATCTTTCGGAAAAAGAACTGCTTTTTTTTTGCTTGCTTTGTTTTTTTTATTTAAGCCTGCGTTTTCTCAAAGCGAAGTTACAGTTGTAACAATTATAAGCGCAAATTATTCAGAATACAAAAAAAATGAAAATACAAGCGAAGATGAAATTCACCTTTCTGGAAATGTAAAGCTTTCTGTTGAAAAAGAAAAATCAAAAACAGAAATAAAAGCTGACGATGTAACTTTTAATCGTTCAACACAAATGCTTTATGCAAAAGGAAATGTGCGCATTTTAAAGTCTGGTACCAGTGGAGATGAGCAGGAAATTTCTGCTTCAACAGTTTTGCTTAACACAGGTACTTTGGAAGGTGTTTTTGACAATGGAAGAATTTTCAATGCGGGAAACGGAGCTTTGAATCTTCCGTCCGGCTCAACAATGATTGTTGCTTCTGAAATTTTTGGCAGAGATTCTTCCGGCTCTGTTGCATTTAAAAATGCCGCGCTTACTTTTTGTGATGATGAAGATCCGCATTGGAAAGTAAAGGCTTCAAGAATTTGGCTTCTTCCCGGAGGCGAGTTTGCGTTTTTGAATGCGGTTGTCTATGTTGGAAAAATTCCGGTTTTGTATCTTCCGGCTTTTTATTATCCAAAGGATGAGCTTTTGTTTAACCCGGCGTTTGGATATGACGAGCGGTTTGGATATTATTTTCAGACTACAACTTATTTGCTTGGAAGAAAACCTTTGCAAGAGGCTGACAGTTCTTCCGATGACAATCTTGCGGCAGGAATTTTCAACTTCATGCGTCCTTCAACTTTAAAGGAGCAAAAGAGGGAAGGACTTGTTCTGCACAATTTGGATGAAGATTTTAAAGGAGACCCTTCAAGCTATTTAAAGTTCACAGCGGATTACTATGCGAACATGGGATTTGCAACTGGACTTTCTGGCATTTACAAGCCGTCTTCTTCGGACTACATTTCTTCGATTGAAGCCGGAACACAGCTTGCGTTTACAAATACAGTTTTTTATTCGGGTGGAAAATATACTCCTTATTCTTCAGCTGGAAAAATAGAAAAGGACAAATCTAATTTTCTTGGAATTGAATCTCCATTCCGCTATAAAGGACTTTTAAAAGCTTCTATAAAAAAGCCGTTTTCATTAAGTCTTTCCATGCCGGTTTACAGCGATCCGTTTTTTACGGAAGATTTTGAAAAGAGGTCTGAATATCTTGATTGGATAAATTTTCTTTTGGGTCAGACAAAAACTGATGATAATGACACAGAAGATACTTCTGCCCAGACTTCTTCATTTGAATGGACTGCAAATGCTTCTTATTCTGTTCCTCTGCCGGATTTTGTAAAGCCGTTTATTTCAACTTTGTCTATTACAAATTTGTCGGCGGATATTTCATTTGATTCCAAGTCCAGAACTGATTCTGATTTCTCTTCTGCTGCATTTGACTGGCGCACTTACAGCCCGGAGCGTTCGTTCTTTTATCCATCTCAAGTTGTTCCATTTAAAATCGCAGCAAAAATTGAAGGAACTATTTTTAAATATCCGTTTGAAAAAAATTACGAAAAATTCGATTCGCCTTCGTTTCCGATAGAACTTGAAATTCCAGAAGAATTAAAAAGTCCAAAGCAAAAAGAATCTATTCCAGAAAATTCAGAAGAAAAAGATGAGCAGCAAAGAAAATCAGATGAAGAAAAAGATGATGTGCTTGCTTTTTCTATACAGGAACTTGCGCCAAAACCAAAAGAAAATATTGTTGACATAAAGGGAATTGAATACAAGCTTGGCTATTCAATAGTTCCGCAGTTTACATCCCAAATTAACTATAATTCTTCTGACTTGCTTGAGCCTTCTGATTTTGAATGGGGAAATTTTTATTCGACTTATTATCAGATAAAAGTTCCTGCTACAATTTCAAGCGAGCTGGGATTTAGAAATCCGTTTGTGTATTCAAAAAATGATTTTACATTCAATCCTGTTTATCAAAGCCACCCGAATCTTGACGGCTACACATCCGAGACTTCAAAAAATTCGGTAAAGCTTTCGGACTACAAAGCTAAAAAAATGGATTTGGTAAATGACAATAATTTTTCTATAAATCCATTTGCTTATTCTGATATGTTCAAGGATTCGAGCATTGCATGGAAATCTTCTATAAAAATTATCAAGACTGAATTTATTGGAGACGCTGAAAAGCCTGAATGGGAATACGCGGTTATGAAACTCACTGATGAAGAAACAGTAACTTCCCATACAGTGAGCGCAAAACTTGCCGCAAAAGAAACAGATGATTTTTCGCAGTCCCTGACGTTGACTTCAAATCTTCCGCCGCAGCTTGATGAGTACACTTTCAACGCCGCTTTTTCTTTTCCTTATGCGAGTCTTTCTGCGGAAGTCGGAATAAAACAGGAAAACGAAGACACTGACAATTTTGTTTGGAATCCTTTTAAGCAGTCCGCCACGCTGAAATTTTTTAACGGAAAACTTTTGTTTTCAGAATCCTTTAATTATGAAATGGAAGAAAAGCGTTCGGACTCAATGAAGCTTTCTTTTTCTTGGAACGATTTTCAGCTGTCGTACATAATGCAGTACACGACTTGCTATTATTTTGATTCAAGCGAAGGCTGGGTTGCAAAAGAAGACAAGGATTTTGTTCCTTACACTTTAAGCCTTGCGTATTCAACTTCCGGGAAAAATTTCAAGTACTGGAAAAAGCGGATTACCTGGGCACCTTCTCTTACAGCTGGAATTGTCTATGACTGCGTCCGTCCTACAAACAGTTATTTTAGGTTTGTTCCGTCTTTGACTTTTAAAATCCATGATGCATTTGAACTGTCATTCAGCGCGGAAACTCAAAACAATGTTATTTTCAGATATTTCCAAAGATTCACAAAATACGACAATGTTATTTCCGGCGAAGAAAATATGTTTGTTGACTTGTGGAATTCTTTTGCTTTCTGGGGAGATGGTCAGTTTTATGATTCAGACCAGCTTAACAGACGTTCCTCCGGGTTCAAGCTAAAGACTTTAAAAGTCAGCATTACAAGAAATCTGCATGACTGGGATATGACAGGCTCAATTTCGTTTAAGCCTCGCCTTGTTACAAATGGAAGCGGCTCAAAAACTTATGATTATCATCCGTATATAACTTTTGCGATTTCATGGCATCCAATGCCTAGTTTTAAGACTGAACTTATTGACGAATATGGAGAATGGCAATTACAATAAAGTATATTGAAATAAATCGGAGGCGAAAAATGTCAGAAGAAATCAATGAGGAGAAAAAAACAGAAGAAACTTCTTCTAGTAAAAAGTTGTTTGCAAAAACTCTAAAGCAGTATCTTGACAAAAGTGTTGAAGTTTCTAAGAAAGGTTTGAAATCAGCTGGTTCTGCAATAAGCGAATTTGGCGACAAGTCCGTTAACAAAATTGATATTGTCCAGCTGAAAAGCCGCCTTGAAAAAAAATATCAGGAACTTGGGCAGGCAGTTGCGGAGCAGCTTGCGGAAGACGGAATTTCAATTTCAAAAGATTCCCTCGTTGTTTCTGAAAAACTTTCTTCAATAAAAGAGCTTAAAGAAAAAATCCATGAAAAAGAAGAAGCTTTGAAAAAGTATGAAAAATAAAAGCTGTTTCTAAATGGCTTGAATAAATTTTTCATGCAGTGAAATTGTGGCAACTGATTTTGTTTTGTGATAGAATATCCGCATGAAAAATTTTTCGTTGATTATAAAACTTAATTTAATTTGCTCGGCAATTTTTTCTGTTCTGTGTCTTTATATGCATTTGGATATTTCAGCCGTAGCATTTCCTCTTTCCGCAGGATTTACTGTTCTTCTTTATTTTGCTTCATACGGTGAGCTTGTAAAAAATAAATCAGTGCGCCGCTTGAATTCTGTGCGCCGTGTTTTTCAGTACGAGCCTTTTGTTTTTATAACGGCTTTTGTTATTCAGCGTTCTGGAAAATTTGGATTTCCTGCTGGCTTTGATTTTTTGTGCGCTTTTGCTTGGATTATGATTCTAGTTCTTTCTCTTTTGGCGCAGTATTTTCTTGCTGAAAAACGGATTGCGTCTCTTGATTCCGGCTGGGCTGAATTTTTAAAGGCAAATCCTTGCAAAAAGCCAAAGGGAATAAAGCGTGTTGCCGTTGAAATTCTTGAATGGATTGACGCGCTTTTTCAGGCTGTCTTTACAATAATGCTTTTGAACATTTTTATTTTTCAGCTTTACGAAATTCCGTCAGAAAGCATGGTTCCGACTTTTCTTATAAAAGACAGAGTTGTTGTTTTAAAATCTCTTGCCGGTCCGAAGTTTCCGCTTAGCAACGCAGGATTTCCGTATCTTCAAAAATACAAGAGAGGCGACATTGTTGTTTTTAGAAATCCGCATTACGGAAGTGACCGTGAAAATGAAGTGAAAACTTTTTTCAGCCAGTTTATTTATATGTGCAGCCTTACGCTTTTAAAGACAAATACAGATGAGCACGGCGAAATAAAAGCCGACCCTCTTGTAAAGCGTGTAACCGCAGTTCCGGGCGAACAGATTTATATGCTTGACGGAACTCTTTATTCGCGCACAAAAGATAATCAGGAATTTAAGCCTGTAGAGCAGGACTCTTCTTGGGCTGCCTGGAATTTGAATCCGCTTTCTTCAAAGATAAAGTCAAAAATACAGACAATTCCTCTTTCTGAATCACAGGCTGAATCGACTTTGAAAATTGAAGAGCAGCGCAGAACTCTTGACTTGAACAGCGCAAAATCTGAATGCGAAAAACTTTCCAAGGAATTTGCCCGTTATGCGCGTCCAAAAGAAAATTCAGGCAAATCTATAGAAGAAATTTTTTCAGCGCGGGATTTATTTGTCTATAATTTGTTTTCAAATATAAACAACGAAACGATTTCGCTTTTAACTGTAAAAGGAGGCTCCGATTGGGTTGACTCGTTTCTGAACAGCTGGCACCGTGAAAATAATATTTCAAATCAGCTTGGAAGCGACGCATATATGGAATCAAGTTTTAGGCTCAATGTAATGGCAAAGCTTTTATTCGGCAGGATTCTTGTAAGAAATGCAAGCCTTTTAGCTTCGGAAATTCCTGTTTCAAAATGGCAGACTGATTCTGTGCGCATGGAATATCTTAAGGCGGCTCAGGAACTTTGCCTTTACATTCTTGAAATGGATTTAAGAAATCTTCCTGTTTTTCCTGCAAATGACAAGAATGGAAACGCTCAGTACATTCCAGAAAACTGCTATTTTATGATGGGCGACAACCGCTACAATTCTCTTGATATGCGCCATAGCTATGAGCAGACTTTAATTTCAATTTCGCCAATGGATTCAATGTCTGTAACTTACTATACAAGCCTTGCGCCTCAATATGTAAACAGAAGCCGTATGCTTGGAAAAGCCTGCTTTAGATTCTGGCCCTTGAACCGTGTTGGAATTCCTAAAAGCGGTTTGACTGACTAAAACTGAATTGTTATTGATTTTTGAAATAATAAATACTAGAATAGACTTATGACTGAACAGTACGAAAATAATAATGAAGATGAAATTTCTTTGATTGACTTGTTTGCGGTTCTTGTCCGCTATAGAAAACTTGTAGTTATAGGAACGCTTGCTGTTGCGCTTGCCGCCTTTGCATGGCTTTTTGTTCTGCCGAAATTTGTTCCTTCATTGAATAAAAAAACGCTTACGATTTCCTATGCGCTAAAAACAGAACGTTTGCCTGCTAGTGTTTTCAATGCGACAGGATATGATGTTCTTAAATCTGCTGTTGATTATATGCAAGATCCTGCTGTAATTTCTGAGTGCCAAAGAGATTTTCATATTTTTGAAAACGCAGAGCAAGCAGTAGTTGGAGGAACTTTTTCTGTTCAGTCGTCTAATGCTTCTGACCGAATTACACTGCTTTGCAAAATTCCTGCTGAAAAAGAAAATGAATTAAATGCTTTTATTTTAGAGCTTTTAAAAAGCACGAACTCCTATATAGAAGATTCTGCTATGCAAAAAATTAATTCATTGGAAGAAAATGCTGATAAAATTATTGAGCAATATGGAAATTTGAGTTTGCCAGTTGTTTGGAGAGAAGAAAATGAAAAGTCGGAAATAAAAACTATTTCTGTGTCTGTAAATTGTCTTGAGATTTCTTCAGATATAAAAACATTTAAAGCCAGCCATGATAAATTTGTTTCAGCTCCTATTCTTCTTTCTTCTGTAGTAGATTCTGGTAAAAGAACAATTAAATTTATTATAGTTGCAACTTTTGCCGCATTCTTTATTTTTGTTTTTACAGCGTTTCTTTTGAATGCAATTGAAAATATTAAGAATGATGAAAATGCTGTTTCCTTAATAAAAAAAGCATGGGACGAAGGAAAATAAATTTTTAGAGGTTTAAAATGAAGGGGATTATTTTAGCAGGCGGTTCTGGAACTAGACTTTATCCAATCACAAAAGCTGTTTCAAAGCAGATTCTTCCGTTGTATGATAAGCCGATGATTTATTATCCGTTAAGTTGCCTTATGCTTGCGGGAATAAAAGAAGTTCTTATAATTTCAACTCCAAGAGATTTGCCTTTATTTAAAGAGCTTTTTGGAGACGGAAGCTGGCTTGGAATGAAATTTGAATATAAAGTTCAGGAAAAACCGCGCGGACTTGCTGATGCTTTTATTATTGGAAAAGATTTTATTGCAGATGACAGTGTTGCATTGGTTCTTGGCGACAACATTTTTTACGGACAGTCTTTCACTTCAACTTTAAAGCGCGCAAAAGAAACTGTTGAATCTGGAAAGGGTAGTGTGATTTTCGGCTATTATGTAAAAGAGCCTTCAGCTTACGGAGTTGTTGAATTCGATAAATCTGGAAAGGTTTTAGGAATTGAAGAAAAGCCTTTAGTTCCAAAATCAAACTATGCGGTTCCGGGACTTTACTTTTATTCAAATGACGTTGTAAAAATCGCCACTGATGTAAAACCTTCTGCCCGTGGTGAAATTGAAATAACTTCTATAAACAATGAATTCCTTTCAAGAGGAGAGCTTTCTGTTGAACTGCTTGGACGCGGAATGGCTTGGCTTGATACAGGAACTTACGACGGACTTTTGGAAGCAAGCAATTTTATTGCTACAATTCAAAAACGACAGGGAATGTATGTAAGTTGCATTGAAGAAATTGCATTCCGCAACGGATGGATTTCAAAAGAAGAGCTTTTGTCTCTTGTTTCAGGCTACAAAACAGAATACGGCCGTTATCTTGAATATATCGCAGGTGCAAACTGATGTTCGACTTTAAAAAATGCTATTCTTCTGACGGAACAGAATTTGCAGGACTTTATGAAATTCAGCCAAAAGTCTTTGGAGACAGCCGCGGATATTTTTTGGAAACTTACAGTGAAAAAGATTTTTTTGAAGCCGGACTAAAAATGAAATTTGTTCAGGACAATCAGTCATCTTCGTCAAAAGGCGTTTTGCGCGGACTGCACTTTCAGACAAGGCATCCTCAGGGAAAACTTGTGCGCTCATTGCAGGGAAAAGTTTTTGATGTTGCTGTTGATTTGCGCAAAGGTTCTGCTACATTTGGAAAATATTACGGAGTTGTCCTTGACAGCGAAAAGCAAAATCAGTTTTATATTCCAGAAGGCTTTGCCCACGGATTTTATGTGATTTCTGATTCGGCGGTTTTTGCTTACAAATGCACGGACTTTTATCATCCGGAAGATGAAGACGGCTTGATGTGGAATGATTCTTCAATTGGAGTTGACTGGAAGTCTGTTGGTGCAGGAGAAACTCCACTTTTAAGTGAAAAAGACAAAAAACATCTGGCATTCTCTTTTGATGCGGATTATTTTGATTTAAATGGAAAATGGCAGGGAAAATAAAATGCGCAAACTAAAAAATATTCTTGTAACTGGCGGTGCAGGTTTTATCGGCTCGAATTTTATTCACTATTTGTTTGGACTTTCTTCAGCGAATGGAAATCTTTTTAATGATGCAGATTTTAGCGGAAATGTTGTGAATGTTGACTGCCTTACTTATGCCGGAAATCTTGAGTCCTTAAAAGATGTTGAGGAAAAATTCGGCGGAAAGCGTTATTTTTTTGAAAAAGTGGATATTTGCAACCGCCCGGAAATTGAGCGGATTTTAAAGCAGTATGACATTGACACAATCATTCATTTTGCTGCGGAAAGCCACGTTGACCGTTCTATCTTGGGACCTGAAACTTTTATAAAAACAAATGTAATGGGAACTTTTACACTTTTGGATGTTGCCCGCAGTTTTTGGAAAAAGCCGGACGGAACATTCAGGGATGATGTTCTTTTTCATCATATTTCAACAGATGAAGTTTACGGTTCACTTGGTGAGACAGGATATTTTACAGAAACAACTCCTTATGATCCTCGATCTCCGTATTCTTCTAGCAAGGCAAGTTCTGACCATATTGCAATGGCGTATTTCCATACTTATGGTTTGCCGCTTACTTTAAGTAACTGCACAAACAATTACGGACCTTATCAGTTCCCTGAAAAACTTCTGCCTCTTATGATTAGCAATATCCGCGACGGAAAGCCTCTTCCTGTTTATGGCAAAGGCGACAATATCCGCGACTGGATTTATGTTGAAGATCACAACCGCGCAGTTTGGCTTATTGTAAACAAAGGGCGCACTGGTCAGAAATATAATATTGGCGGAGAAAATGAATGGCAGAATATAAAGCTTCTTCATAAAGTGATTGAGCTTTCTGCTGAAAAACTCGGAAAGCCTGCTTCTGAAATTGAAAAAACAATCACTTATGTAAAAGACCGTCCGGGACATGACAAGCGTTATGCGATTGACTGTACAAAAATAAAAACTGAGCTTGGCTGGCAGCGCAAAATGACTTTTGAGGAAGGCTTGAATGCGACTGTTGACTGGTATCTAAAAAATACAGAATGGGTTAATCACATTCTTAGCGGCGAATACACAAAATGGATAGACGCTAACTACAAGTCAAGATAAAGCTAAAGAAAAGAAAAAGCCTCGCGAAAATGAGGCTTTTCTTATGCATAAAAATGCTGGTTACTGCCTTTTTACGAACTGTATAAAGTCTAAGTTCATTCCGACATCACCAGTTTTTTGCTCGGAATTTGCCTGAATTGTGATAAGAATTGTGCGCGGCTCGTCAATTGTAAAATAAATTGGCGCTCTTGTTGTAAGTTCCCAGGTTCCTAACGGCGGATTGCTTGGATAAACGCGGAAAGGCGTGTTGTCAATATAAACATAAAATGCGCTGTGGTCGGAATCTGTGGCTTTTTCTTTTATAAGGCATTCGTAAGTTCCAGCCGGAAACTTTACCTTGAGTTTAGCTGTTGCCGCCTCATCAAGAAGCCGCGCCGCAAACTGTCCGCTTGCATCTTTGTCTTGGACAACAAGAAAGTGATGAAGCAGCATGGACTCAACTTCATATTTTATTCCGATTCCAGAATATTCAATAACAGGAAGCTCTGTCAGCAATGGCGGCGGAGTCTGCTTGTCTTCAACTTTAAGGAATTCCGAATTCTTAGGCGAAGTTGCGCAAGAAAAAAATGCCAGTGCATATACTGCCGTTAAAATAGTAAAAACTGTTCTCGATAAAATTATTCGCATTTTTTCATTATAACACAAGAACTTTGCATTTGCAAATATCAATCTTGCTTGGAACTGTTAGATTTTTGGAACTCTTGGCTTTGCCATGTTTTTCAGCATGTTTTGCAAAAGCTCGTGGGCTGTTTCTGCATCCACTTCTTTTGAAGGCTCGTGATACTCAACAAGATTTTTTGGAATTTCATCAAGGAAGCGGCTCGGCTCGCATTCAACTGTGGATGTCATTTTTCTTCTGTGTGAGCATGAGGAAATTAAAAGCCTGTCTCTTGCTCTTGTAACTGCAACGTAAAAAAGCCGCCGTTCTTCTTCAATCGCCGCATCTCCGCCCTCTTCTACAGCATGGACATGAGGCATAAGACCTTCTTCCGCTCCGGCAATAAATACAACTGGAAATTCCAGCCCCTTGCTTGCGTGGATTGTCATTAAATTCACTTTGCCTTTGTCCTGCTCGTCGTCCATGTCGTCCCGTGAAATTAAAGTGATTCTGTTTAAATATGCGTAAAGACTTGTGTCGTCATAGTTTGGATTGTTTTCCCATTGCTCCATGCTCTTGATTAAGCTTTCGATGTTCATGTATTTGAACCTTGCGGATTTTTCGCTTTTGGGATTTTCTGAAATCAAGTAGTCAAAATAATTTATTTCATCTACTAAAGCGCGAACTTTTTTTGCAAGTCCTTTTCCAGAAAGCATGCTTTTGGAATTTTCTATTATATTTGAAAAGGCTTCAAAATCCGCTTTTGTTTTTTCACTTACAGGGCATTCCTCTTCCGAAGATGACAAAATTGCCTGAATGGATTCCCAAAGAGAAAAATTCATTGTTGAAGCGACTTTGTTTATCGATTCGATTGCAGCCTTTCCGATTCCACGCCGCGGTGTGTTTATTATGCGCAAAAGATTTATGTCGTCGTCATGGTTTGCTATTATGCGCAGATAGCTGATAATGTCTTTTATTTCTTTTCGCTCAAAAAAACTTGTACCACCGCTCATTGTATATGGAATGTTGTTTTCAAGAAAAGCTTCTTCAATTGCACGGCTTTGTGTGTTTGCCCGGATTAAAACTCCAAAGTCGTCATAGTTGCGTTTTTCGTCTACGCTGATTCCAAGAATTCCTTCTGCAATAAAGTCAGCTTCTGCGGCTTCGTTTTCCGGCGAATAAAGCTCGATTGGTTTTCCGTTTCCGTTTCCGCTCCAAAGTTCTTTGTCTTTGCGGTTTGTGTTGTGCTTTATTACTCCGTTTGCCGCCGCCAAAATTGTGCCAGTTGAACGATAATTCTGCTCAAGTCTTATTTCAGTAACATCAGGAAAATCTTTTTCAAAATTGATTATATTCTGAAAGTCCGCACCTCGCCAGCTGTAAATGCTTTGGTCGTCATCGCCAACGACCGCGATATTTTTGTTTGCAAGAAGATGCATCATTTCGTACTGCTGATGGCTTGTGTCCTGAAATTCGTCAACCATTATGTAGCGGAATCTGTTTCTGTATGCTTCCAAAACTTCTGGGTTCTCTTTAAAAAGTTTTATCGGGAGCACAATCAAGTCATCAAAGTCAACTGAATTAAAAAGCTTAAGCCCAGACTGATATTCTTCGTAAAGGCTTCTGTACATATCGCTTTCGGAATTCCAGCTTTTGCGTCCGGTTTTTATATCGCTGAACAATGTGCTTATTTTATAAAGATCCATTGCGTCTGCTGAAAATTTCAGTTCACGTCCGCTTTCTTTTATTAGAGCTTTTTTGTCGGTTTCATCATAAATTGAAAAATTTTCCCGGTAGCCAAGCTTTGTAATTTCCTGTCTTAAAATTCGGACTCCAAATGCGTGAAAAGTGCTGACTGTAAGATTGTTCAGTTTTTTTCCAGTAAGCTCTTTTATGCGCTCTTCCATTTCTTTTGCGGCTTTGTTTGTAAAAGTGAGCGCAAGAATCTGGCTTTGCGGAATTCCCTTTTCAAGCATATTGGCGATTCTGTAAGTGATTACGCGGGTTTTTCCAGAGCCTGCGCCTGCAATTATTAAAATCGGTCCTTCAATTGTAGACACAGCTTTGTATTGCTCTGGATTGAGCTTGTCCTTTAAATCATTTTCAAGAGACATTTTTATTCCTTTTTTTACTAGCTTTTTTTATTCAGTTTTGTAGCTGTCAACAATTTTCTTTACAGATTCAGAAAGCTCAAGGTTTTCTTCTGAATGTGAATTTACTTTTCCGGCAAAATTTTTCATCTTTTCAAGGTTTTCAGAAGCGGTGCTTGAACCGTCAAGAATTTCTGAGGCTTTTTCCTGAAGAATTGAAACCTGCTCTTCAAGAAGCGAATTTTTTATTTTGAGTTGTCCGGACGAAACAGAAATAGCATTGGAATCTTCATGAAGAATTTGCATCATGCTTTGGATTTTGCTTGATTCTGAATTCTGTTCATTCATTTTTTCGCATACACTTTGAATTGAAGTATTCATGCTTTTTATGCTTGATTCCAGCGCTTCAAATGATTTTGTAGAATTTGTAGAAGCTGAAACCATCTGTTCTACAGCCGACTCAATGTTTTCTACAAGTTCTTTTATCGATTTTGTCTGGGAGGCGGAATTTGTTGCAAGTGTTCTGATTTCGTTTGCAACTACACTGAATCCTTTTCCCGCTTCTCCTGCGTGCGCCGCTTCAATTGCCGCGTTCATGGCAAGCAAATTTGTCTGCGCAGAAATTTCGGAAATCACTTTGTTCGCTTCAAAAAGCTTAGTCGCAAGTTCCTGAATCGCTTCAATTTTCTTTGTGACTTCGGACTGGCATTGCTTTCCGTCATTGGATTTTTGAATAATATTTTCGTATTCACTGTTGATTCCAAAAATTTTTTTGTTGATTTCTTCTATGTTTTTTGTAATCTGGCTAACGGCATCTGTGGAATTCTGAATCGCCACGTGCTGATTTTTTGCTTTTTCGTCAAGCTCAATCACGGAAGTTACAACATCATCGATGGTTCCGTTTGCTTCCTGAGTTTTTTCAGTCTGCTCTTTTGCCTTTGAGTAAATATCTTCTATTAGTTGACCTTCCGTTTCAATTAGGCTTGTTGTTTCGTGCGTCTGGTTTAAAAGCACATTTGAATTTTCGCTTAACTTTGAAACGGCTGTTTTCTCAGAAATAATCATTTTCTGAAGATTTTCAATTATTCTGTTGCAGGCTCTTGAAATTTCTGTAAGTTCGTTTTCACCTGACTCTAAAACTCTGGCAGTAAGGTCGCTTTCTCCGCCGGCAATTTCGTTCATTCTTGATGAAACTGCTGTAAGCTTCTTGAAAAATGAAGAAATCCATAGATATAAAATTCCTATGCAGATTATAAAAAGCGCAAGGCAGCAAATCGACATTGTAATCTGGCTTTGCTCTATAAGTTTAAGAATTGCAACAGCATCAAAATCGCAGGCAACAAATCCAATTGCATTATTGTCCTTTATAATCGGAGCATAAGCTGTAATTAGCCATCCCCAGTCTTTTTGTTTTTTAAAATCTGATATAACGATTTCTTTTTCCTGCAATACAATATGCGGATATTCACCGTAACTAGATAAGTCTTCAACAGTTCCTATTGGAGAAAAATTGTCTGTGTCAACGGGTGTTGTGCTTCCGTCTACAATGTATGTAAAATTGTTTCCTCCGCTTGGAACCATTGTGTAAAGAAATTTGCACTGAGTCTGTGATTTTATAATTCTAAGTTCCTGATATAATTCTTTATAGTACGGATGAGAGTCATCAAGTGTTTCAGCAAGCTCTGAAAATCTGTCCGCGTCGATTTTATATAAAGCTCTTTTTACTAAAGATTCTCCCTGGGAAGAAAAAACAGAAAAAGCAGTTGACTTTATATTGTGGATTGCGACCATTGTTGTAATGACAGAAATGAGAATGATAAAAAACGATATGAATGCGATAAACTTAAATTTGTATGATTTTGTAAATCTCATAGAGTCCCCCTTGTGCATAATTTTGCACCAACAGTCTTATTTTCTTCCGTTAATTATATATGATAATTTCCATTTTGGATACATAAATAGATTGATAATCAGGACAAACGCATTATAAATAATTTAAGTAAAGTTTGCGCGAAGGAACGGTTCCTGGGG
>OIXQ01000034.1_pt1 | contig 100409 bp, 88 predicted proteins | sample 1587791 | NCBI WGS metagenome assembly OIXQ01 (sample SAMN03283273) | human gut metagenome | biome: human-associated habitat; material: feces | host: Homo sapiens | place: Peru | collected 2012
AATCTGGAACAAAATCCCTCGCTGACCGCTCTTGCGATTGAATCAGAGCTTCCCTTGACATCCTATTTTTGTGCGATTTATGGCATACCCGATCCGAAGCGGGGAATGAAACCGTCCGTCGGCATTAATCGGAGCTTTTCAGATCCTTGATGCTCACGATGCCGCAGAACACGCACAGCAGCCCGCCGAGCAGGAGCATGACCGTCAGCAGCGCGAGCGCCGCGTCGATGCCGCTGGTCAGCACGAGCTGCACGCCGAGCAGGGCGACGAAGCCGAGCAGGAGCAAAACGCCGAGGAAAATCTGCATAATTCGCCAAAAATAGCGCCAATCCAATACAAACGCAACCTTTCTCTTTCGGAGCGCGGCAGGGAACGACGCGATCCGGGACTTTTCTAGTACAAATATAGCGGAAAATGGGCGGATTGTCAACAAAAAAGAACCCGCGGCCGGTGAAAAGCCGCAGGTTCTTTTTTGAGGGGAAAATCAGAGGCGGATACGGCCGCCGATCAGGCGACTGGTTGCGGCCAGACGCTCGGCGTCACGGCCTCTGGGCTCAAGCACGCCGTGCGCGCCGAGCACCAGCAGAATCGCCAGATAAGTGTCCCAGCCGAGGGGCGCCGCACCGCGCTCCATCTCGGAGATCTTCTGACGGCTCTTGCCGACTGCCTCGGCAAGGTCAGCCTGCGACATGTGCATTTTCTTGCGGTAGACCGGAAGATCCTGCACGAGCGAATTGATCAGTTCCTTTTGTTGTTCGGTTTGTACAAATTGCGGCATTTTTTTTCCTGCTTTCTTCCCAATGGGAGGTGATTAAATCTTCTGACCGTTTGACCCGTGTCAGACGATTTATTATCCTTAGTATAGCATGAAGTATCGCGTTTGTAAACCAAATAATCTGTTAATTTTTATATTTCTATGAAAAAAATTATGAATAAAGTGTGAATTTTTCCATTTGCAGGAAAAAAGACTTGCAAAATACCCCGAGGGGGTATAGAATAAAGCCGTAAAAAATGTGAAACCCTGAGGGAAGCCCCGGCGACATCAAAATCGATGATGCCCGTCATGCGTCAGACGCCAAGCTCCCCGTGGGAGAAAGGCGGCGACAGGATGCACGAATGCTGTCAAAAAAAGAAGCTGCGGACGCCCGAGGAACGGCAGGCGCTGATCAACCGTCTGAACCGCATCGAGGGGCAGATCCGAGGACTGCGCCGGATGCTCGAGGAGGACGCCTACTGCCCGGATGTTCTGGTGCAGGCGTCGGCTGCTTCGGCGGCGATCGGCGCGTTCAGCCGGGAGCTGCTGGAGGCGCATATCCGCACCTGCGTGGTGGAGGGCGTGCGCAGCGGGGACGGGACCGTGATCGATGAGCTGATGCAGACCCTTCAGCGTATGATGAAATAGAGGCGAACAATATGAAGCAACAATTTGACGTGACAGGCATGAGCTGCGCGGCGTGCAGCGCGCGTGTGGAAAAGGCCGTGAAGGCCGTCGCGGGTGTCGAGCGCTGCGCCGTCAGTCTGCTGACGAATTCCATGGCGGTCGAGGGCGACGCTCCGGCCGAGGCGATCGTGGAGGCTGTGACTGCGGTCGGCTACGGCGCAAGCCCGAAGGGCGCGGAGAAAAAGCCCGTCTCGCCGAAAAAAACGGAAAAATCCGAGGTCAAGACCCTGCTGACGCGGCTGATCTGCTCGTTGGCGCTGCTGCTGCCGCTGATGTATCTCGCCATGGGGCACGGCATGTGGGGCTGGCCCGTTCCGAAGGCGCTGGCCGAGAACGCGATGGCGCAGGGGCTGACACAGCTCCTGCTGACCACGGCCGTTCTGGTCATCAATCAGAAATTTTTCAAAAGCGGCGTGAGGGGGCTGCTGCACCGTGCGCCGAACATGGATACGCTCGTTTCGCTCGGCGCGGCGGCGGCCTACGGCTACAGCCTCGCGGTGCTCTATCGCCTGACGGCGATGCCGGAGCATATGCATATGCTGCACGAGCTGTATTTTGAATCGGCGGCGATGATTCTCACGCTCATTACGCTCGGAAAGCTGCTCGAGGCGCGCGCGAAGGGCAAGACCACCGATGCGCTGCAAAGCCTGCTGGCGCTCTCGCCGAAGACGGCGACCGTTGTGCGCGACGGGAAGGAGCTGAGCATCCCGGTCGAGCAGGTGCGCGCCGGGGACGTGTTCCTTGTGCGCCCGGCGCAGAGCATCCCGGTTGACGGCGTCGTGCTCGAGGGCAGCAGCGCCGTCAACGAGGCCGCGCTGACCGGCGAGAGCCTGCCGGTCGACAAGGCCGAGGGTGACACCGTCAGCGCCGCGACGATGAACCAGTCCGGCTTTTTGAAATGCCGCGCAACGCGCGTCGGCGAGGACACGACCCTCTCGCAGATCATCAGGCTGATGAGCGACGCGGCGGCGACCAAGGCGCCGATCGCGAAGCTGGCCGACCGTGTTTCAGGGGTGTTCGTGCCGGTCGTGATGTCCATTGCGGCGGTCACACTGATCGTCTGGCTGCTGGTCGGGCAGAGCTTCGGCTATGCGCTGGCGCGCGGCATCTCCGTGCTCGTCATCAGCTGCCCCTGCGCGCTGGGTCTGGCCACGCCGGTGGCGATCATGGTCGGCAGCGGCATGGGCGCCAAGCGCGGTATTCTGTTCAAGACCGCCGTCAGCCTTGAGACGACCGGAAAGGTGCACACCGTGGTCATGGACAAGACCGGAACGGTCACGGAGGGCAAGCCGCGCGTGACCGATCTGCTCCCGGCCGAGGGTGTGACGGAGGAGAGACTGCTTTCGACGGCGTTCGCGCTCGAGGCGCGCAGCGAGCACCCGCTGGCGCGGGCGATCGTGGAGCGTGCCGGAGAGCAAACGCCCGCGGCGGTCACGGATTTCGCCGCTGCGGCGGGCAACGGCCTGAGCGCAAGGCTGGACGGCGTCGAGCTGCGCGGTGGCAAGCGGGCGTATATGACCGCCGCCGTGCCGCAGGCGTGGGAGGAACGCGCGCTGGCGCTGGCGCAGGAGGGCAAGACACCGCTCTATTTCTCCGAGGGCGGCCGCTTTCTCGGCCTGATCGCCGTGGCCGACACGCTCAAGCCCGATACCGTGGACGCCGTCCGCGAGCTGAAACGGCTGGGGCTGCACCTTGTGCTGCTGACCGGCGACAATCGCCGCACGGCCGAGGCAATCGCAAGGCAGGCGGGGATCGACGAGGTTGTCGCGGACGTCCTGCCCGACGGCAAGGAGGCCGTTGTGCGCGAGCTGCAAAAAAACGGCCGCGTCTGCATGGTGGGCGACGGTGTGAATGACGCCCCGGCGCTGACGCGCGCGGATGTCGGCCTGGCAATCGGCGCAGGCACGGACGTCGCGATCGATGCGGCGGATGTCGTGCTGATGAACAGCCGTCTGTCCGACGTGGCGACGGCCGTCCGTCTGAGCCGCGCGACCCTGCGCAACATCCGCGAGAATCTGTTCTGGGCGTTCTTCTATAACTGCCTCGGTATTCCGCTGGCGGCCGGTGCGTTCGTCTCGCTGCTGGGCTGGGAGATGAACCCGATGTTCGGCGCGGCTGCGATGAGCCTTTCGAGCTTCTGCGTCGTGACAAATGCGCTGCGGCTGAATTTCTTTGGCGATAAAAAATCCAAAAAACATCACAATAAGGAGCAAAAAACCATGAAAAAGACGATGAAAATTGAAGGCATGATGTGCGGCCACTGCGAAGCGGCGGTCAAAAGGGCGCTCGAGGCGATCCCGCAGGTCGAGAGCGCGGAGGTCAGCCATGTCAGCGGCACGGCGGTTGTGACGCTGCGCGAGCCGGTGGCGGACGACGTTCTGCGCGCCGCCGTCGAGGCGAAGGATTACCGCGTGACCTCCGTCGACTGAGCTTCACCCAAGGACAGCGCAAAAGACCTCGCCGCGATTGACAAACGGCGGGGTCTTTTGCTATACTTATAAAAAACAGGAATGCAAGGGGGAATCGGCATGAAAACGGATCTGGAAATCGCGCGGCAGACCGCCCTGCTCCCGATCGGAGAGGTCGCGCGTCTGGCCGGGATCGACGAGGCGGCGCTCGAGCCGTACGGACGCGATAAGGCCAAGCTCGATTTGGCGCAGATGGACGCGCTGCGCCGGAAGCCCGGCAAGCTGATCCTGGTCACGGCAATCAACCCGACACCCGCCGGGGAGGGCAAGACCACCACGACGATCGGCCTTGGCGACGCGCTGCGGCTGCTGGGCAAGAATGCGATGCTCGCTCTGCGCGAGCCGTCGCTCGGGCCGGTGTTCGGCCTCAAGGGCGGGGCGACCGGGGGCGGCTATGCGCAGATCGCGCCGATGGAGGACATCAATCTCCATTTCACGGGCGACCTCCATGCCGTCGGTGCGGCGAATAACCTGCTGGCGGCTATGGTCGACAACCATATCTATCAGGGCAACGAGCTGAACATCGACCCGCGCCGCGTCGTTTGGCGGCGCTGCGTCGACATGAACGACCGTCAGCTCCGTTTCCTCGCCGACGGTCTCGGCGGGCGAACCAACGGCGTGCCGCGCGAGGACGGCTTTTCCATCACCGTGGCCTCCGAGGTCATGGCGGTGCTCTGCCTCGCGCGGGATCTGGCCGACCTCAAGGAACGGCTGGCGCAGCTCGTCGTGGCCTACACCTATGACGAAAGACCGGTCACGGCGGGACAGCTGCACGCGCAGGGCGCGATGGCTGCGCTGCTGAAGGACGCCGTCAAGCCGAATCTGGTGCAGACGCTGGCGCATACGCCCGCGCTCGTACACGGCGGGCCGTTCGCCAACATCGCCCACGGCTGCAGCTCCGTCATTGCCACGCGCACGGCGCTGGGTCTTGCGGACTACGTCGTGACGGAGGCCGGGTTCGGCGCCGATCTGGGCGCGGAGAAGTTTTTCGATATCAAATGCCGCATGGCCGGGCTGCGGCCGGACTGTGCCGTGCTCGTGGCGACGGTGCGCGCGCTGAAATACAACGGCGGCGCGCCGAAGGCTGAGCTTGGGACGGAAAATCTTGAGGCACTGGCGCGCGGTCTGCCGAATCTGTTGCGCCATGTGGAAAATATTACGAAGGTGTTCGGCCTGCCCTGCGTCGTGGCGCTCAACCGCTTCCCGCAGGACACGGAGGCCGAGCTGGCGCTTGTCGACGAGCGCTGCCGCGCGCTGGGCGTGCGGGTCGTGCGCTCCGAGGTCTGGGAGAAGGGCGGCGCAGGCGGAATGGCGCTGGCCGAGGAGGTGCTGCGCCTCTGCGAAGCGCCGAACGAGTTCCGCTTTGCCTATGATGCGGCGCTGCCCATCCGCGAGAAGCTCGAGGCGATCGTGCAAAGAGTCTATCACGGGCGGAACGTCGCCTTCACGAGGCCGGCCGAGAGGCAGCTGCGGATGCTGACCGAGCTAGGCTATGACCGTATGCCGGTCTGCGTGGCCAAAACGCAGTATTCCTTCTCCGATGACGCCGCGCGGCTCGGTGCGCCGGAGGGTTTCACCGTGACCGTGCGGGAGCTGCGGGTCGCGGCCGGTGCGGGCTTCGTCGTGGCGCTGACGGGCGACATTATGACAATGCCGGGGCTGCCCAGGCATCCGGCTGCCGAGCGCATCGACGTGGACGCATCCGGGAGCATCACAGGGCTGTTCTAAGGGGGCGAAAAAAATGGACTATCGCGCATTCACGGAGGCGCTGGCCTCCAACGCGCCGACGCCGGGCGGCGGCGGCGCTGCGGCGCTGGTCGGCGCGGTCGGCGCGGCGCTGGGACACATGGTCGGCGCGCTCACGGTCGGCAAGAAGAAATATGCCGCCGTCGAGGCGGAGCTGACGGCCTGCATGGAGCGTATCGACGCGCTGCGGCTGCGGCTGCTGGAGCTGGTGCAGCGGGATGCGGACTGCTTTGCGCCGCTGGTCAGGGCCTATGGCATGGCAAAGGACGATCCCAAGCGCGACGAAACGCTTGAGCGGGAGACGCTCCGCGCGGCGCAGCCGCCGCTGGAGATGATGCGCGCCTGCCGCGACGCGCTCACGGAGATTGCGGTGCTCGCCGAAAAGGGCAGCCGCCTCGCCGTGTCCGACGCCGGGTGCGCCGCCGCCTGCTGCCGCGCCGCGCTCGAGAGCGCCGCGCTGAACGTGTTCATCAACACCAAGACGCTGCGTGACCGCGCTGCCGCCGATGCGCTGAACGCGCAGGCCGAGGCGCTGCTGCAAACGGGCGTGCCGCTGGCCGAGCGGATCTACGCCGCCGTGCGGACGAATTTTTGACGGACGGGGGAGAACAAATGGCAAAGCTGTTATCGGGGAAACCCGTTGCACAGGCGCTCGGTGAACGGCTGCAGGCGCGCAGCGCAGCGCTGCGCGCGGCCGGGATCGCGCCGGCTCTGGCGATTTTGCGGATCGGCGCGCGGGAGGACGACCTTGCCTACGAGCGCGGTCTGGAAAAACGCGCTGCGCGGCTCGGCGTGGAGGTGCGCAGGAAGCTGCTGCCCGCCGACTGCGGTGCGGAGGCGGTTCGCGCGGCGATCGTCGCGCTCAACCGGGACGAGACGGTGCACGGCGTGCTGGTTTTTCGGCCGTTCCCGGCGCATTTGCGCCCGTTTGAGGCCGAGCTGTGCGCGCTGCTCGCGCCGGAAAAGGACGTCGACGGCATGACCCCGGCTTCCATGGCCGGTCTTTACAGCGGGAGCGGGACGGGCTTCGCCCCGTGCACGGCCGAGGCCTGCTTGGAGCTGCTGGATTTTTATCACTATGACTGCGCGGGCAAGCGCGCCGTGGTCATCGGCCGCAGCCTCGTGATCGGCAAGCCGGTCGCGCTGCTGCTGCTGGCGCGGAACGCGACGGTTACGGTCTGCCATACGCGCACGCGCGACCTTGCGGCGCTCAGCCGTCAGGCCGATCTGATCGTCACGGCGGCCGGATGCCTCGGTTCCCTGACGGCGGCGCATTGCAGCGCCGGTCAGACGGTGCTCGACGTCTCGGTCAACTGGAACGAGCGGACGCAGAGCCTTTGCGGCGACGCGGAGTTTTCCACCGTTTCCGAGACGGTCGGGGCGATCACGCCCGTCCCCGGCGGCATCGGCGCGGTGACGTCGACGGTGCTGATGGCGCACGTTCTGCGCGCGGCGGAAAATACCAATCCGGGCAGCACGACTGCGTCTTGACATTTCTTCGCATCTATGGCATAGTAGAAGGGGAAGGGAGGTGGCACGGATATGCCTCAAATGGAATGGGTCTGGGTGGCTGCGCTGGCCGTTTTTGCAATCGCGGAGGGCTGCACGCAGGCGCTCATCTCGATCTGGTTCATCGGCGGCTCAATCGCCGGACTGATCTCGACGGTCTGCGGCGCGCCGCTATGGATGCAGCTGACGCTGTTCCTCGCGGTCTCGGTGCTCCTGCTGCTGCTCATGCGCCCGATGAGCCGAAGGCTTATGAGCCAGAAACAAACAAAAACCAACGCCCAGAGCAACGTGGGCAAGACCGTGCTTGTGACCGAGCCGATCGACAATCTGCGTCAGACCGGCGCGGTGAAGGTCAGCGGCGTGGAATGGTCTGCGCGCAGCGTGGACGGCAGGCAAATCGCGGCGGATACGGCCGTGCGCATCGACAAGATCGAGGGCGCAAAGGTGCTGGTCTCGGCCGTTCAAACGAAGGGAGAAAAGTAAAGTGGCACAATACATCATCATCGGCGCGGTCGCTCTGATCGTGCTCATCATCCTCATTAAGAATATCTGCATCGTGCAGCAGTCCCGGGCTTATGTGGTCGAGCGCCTCGGCGCATTCTCGGCGGTCTGGGAGGTCGGCATTCATTTTAAGGTGCCGTTCCTCGAGCGCATTGCCCGCAAGGTCAGCCTCAAGGAGCAGGTGCTGGACTATCCGCCCCAGCCGGTCATCACGAAGGATAACGTCACGATGCAGATCGACACCGTCGTCTATTTTCAGATCACCGATCCGAAGCTCTATACCTACGGCGTGGAGCACCCCATGATGGCCATGGAGACCCTGACAGCGACGACCCTGCGCAACATCATCGGCGACCTTGAGCTGGATCAGACGCTCACCAGCCGCGACGTCATCAATACGCGGATGCGCGCGATCCTGGACGAGGCGACCGACCCTTGGGGCATTAAGGTCACGCGCGTCGAGCTGAAGAACATCCTGCCGCCGCAGGACATCCAGAATTCCATGGAGAAGCAGATGAAGGCCGAGCGCGACCGCCGTCAGGCGATCCTGCAGGCCGAGGGCACGAAGCATTCGCAGATCCTTGTCGCCGAGGGCGAGAAGGAATCCGCCATTCTGCGCGCCGACGCAGAGAAGCAGGCCGCGATCCTCCGCGCAGAGGGTCAGGCAGAGGCCATCCGCGCCGTGCAGAAGGCGACGGCAGAGGCTATGAAGATGCTCAACGATGCCTGCCCGAACGATCAGGTCATCAAGCTCAAGGCGCTTGAGACGATGCAGAAGGTTGCGGACGGTCAGGCGACGAAGATCATCATCCCGTCGGAGATCCAGGGTCTGGCCGGTCTGGCCAGCGGCCTTGTCGAGACGGCGAAGGAAGCAAAATAAGAGCAAAACGGCCCGGATCAGAGCTGCTTGCATAAAAAACCCGCGTCCCGGATTTCGGGACGCGGGTTTTTAGCGGGTCAAAACACCTTTTCAGGACGCGGGGCTTGCGTGCTCAGCGGCTGCTCAGCAGGCGCACGCTGTGTTCAAAGGTGCTCTCGTTGTGATGCAGCACGGCCAGATAGCAGCGGCCGATGTCGGCGCTCTCAATGGCGTCGACTACGGCGCGGTGCTCCTCGAGCGCGTCGCGGCAGCGATCCGGCTCGCGCAGACTGTGCCGCGCAGGCTCCTCAATGCGGTAGGCGTGCAGTTCATAAAGCTCGGCGAAGTCCGCGTTCGGAAAAAAGAGCATGATCGTGCGGTGAAAGAGAATGTCCGCCTCCAGAAATGCGGCAAGGTCACTGCGTTCGGATGCCTGCTCCTGCTTTTGCAGCAGCTCGTGCAGGTGCGCCAGCGCGTCCTGCCCATCCGGCCGGTCGCGGCGCTCCATGATGCTCAGCGCACAAAAGCTCTCCACGGCGACACGCGTCTGGAAGGTGCTGACCAGATCCTCCTCGGTCATTTGGTGCAGACGGAAGCCCCGGCTCGGGATGATGTCGATGTATTTTGCGTGGCTCAGGCGGGTCAGCGCGTCCTTAACAGGGGTGCGGGAGCAGTTCAGCTCCCGCGCGACCTGCGACTCGGAATAGACCTGCTCCGATTCCAGCTCGTCGTTCAGAATTTTGCCGCGCAGGTATTGATAGGCCTGCTCCTGTAAAAATTGAAAATCACGCATGTCGGTACGCTCCTGCGGGATACATTATTTAAATTACTATACCATCCCGGACGGGGCGCTGTCAAGCTTCTTTTGCGCCGTCGGCTGCCCATTGGCGCAGCAGCGCGTTCGAGCGCGGGAGCGCTTCGGACAGGTCGTCGTAGGTTGCCTCGACGGCGATCTCGCCGGAATAGCGCGCCTCGCGGAGCTGACGGAAATAGGCGGCGCAGTCGGCGGCGTGGTCGGCGCGAAGGTAGTGCTTTTCACCGTCGACAAACTGCGCAATGTGCACCTCGCGGACGTAGAGCAGGGCGCGGCGCAGCGGCGCGGCGTCCTCGTGCATGACGAAGGCGTGATACATGTCAAACACCATGCCGACATTCGGCAGCTTCAGGCGGTCGAGGACGGCGCGTACCTCGTCGGTCGTGTTCATCCAGTTGCATTCCAGCGTGCACAGCGGCTCGGCCAAGGCCCAAAGCCCCTCGGCGCCGAGCGCGTCGGAGAGAATTTGCAGAGTCGTTTCCCACTGACGCATGGCACGCTTGCGGTCAAAGCCCTCGGGGAGCTTGCGGGAATTCGGCGAGCCGATGCCGACGGCCTGCACGCCGATGCGCTTGGCGTTTTGAGCCAGCCGCCGCGCATAGCGCGCCAGCGCGAAGGAATCGTAGCCCTCGCCGACGAGCTTGATCTCAGCCGGACAGAAGGCGTTCAGGGAACGGCAGACCAGACCGGTCTCATCAAGGGTTTTTTGAATGCGGTCAAGCTCGGCGTCGCCGCAGGCGGCGACATAGGAACCGGCCAGCGCAATGCGGTCGAAGCCCGCGTCGGCGACGGCCTGCGCGTGGTCGAGCGAGGCGCAGCAGCAGAATTGCATGAAGTTATCCTCCGTTCATAAGGGAATCTCTGATTCAATCGCAAGAGTGGTCAGCGAGGGATTTTGTTCCAGATCGAGGTTTGAAAATTGCAGGAATCCTTTACGTATTTCAAGATTTTCAAACCGATAAGCTGGGGCAAAAGACCCGCTGAGCGCCGCAGCCGATTGATTCAGAGGTTCCTAAGGTCGTGCAGGCGGCATTCGATCTCCTGAAGCAGGTTCTCATCGCCGAAGCCGCCCGCCTTGGTGACAACGAAAAGCGCGCCCGTGTCCGTCTGCATCTGCGAGAGCACGATGCCGGGCAGCAGCTCGGCCAGCGGCGTGACGGACGTGCAGCCCAGCGCCCGGGCGATGCCGAGCAGCGTATCGCCGCCGAAGACGATCAGCGCGGCGGGCTTTTTGCGGGCGAGCACCTGCGCCGTGAGCGCGCCGAGCCGCGCGGCGATGCGCGCCGGGACGGTCTGCGGGTCGATGGAAAGGCGCGCGGCGAGCGCCGCCGTTTCGGCGAGACATTCGCGTCCGCCGCTCACGCGCAGCAGCGCGCGGCCGCTCCGCTCGAGCGCAGTGCAGAGCGTGTCAAGTGTTTTTGCGTCGTCCCCGGTGTCAGAGAGCATCTGCGCGGCCGTCAGCGGAAGCTCCGGATAGCCGCAGTGCGCGGCAGCGTACCGGCACTGTGCGACCGCGCGCGGATGCACGCTCCCGCAGACGAGCAGCAGGCTGCCGTTTGGCAGCTCGGGCACTTGCGCGGTGCGCGGCAGGTTGAGCACGGTCTCCAGGGCGGCGGCAAACCCGGCGCACCCGGCCAGACAGACCGCCTCGCCGTGCGCCCAAAGCGCCTGCGCGGTTTGCAGCAGCTCGGCGTCGGTTTCGGCGTCGAAAACGACCAGCTCCGGCCGATCGGCCTCCGGCGGCAGCGCGGCCGGGGCGGCGATGCGCACGGGGCGGTCGGTCTGCTCGGCAAGCAGGGCGGGGACAAAGTCCGTGCCGACGGGATTGAACGGGTCGGCGGCGAAATCCGTGCGTGCCAGCGGCACGCCGTTCACAAGCTGCGTGCCGCCGCGCGTCGTGCGCCCGAGGGCGGGGTAGGCGGGGGCGAAGAAGAGCCGCTTTGCGCCGCAGACATCCTGCATGGCTGCCAGCTCCGCGCCGAGGTTGCCGCGCAGCGTCGAGTCGGTTTTTTTGTAGAAAACGGGGCACCCGGCCGCCTTGGCCAGCCGTGTGACGGCGCGCACGCGCGCGGCGGCGTCCTCCGGCGGCAGGTGGCGGCTCTCGGTGTCCGCAACGACGACGTCGGCCTGACAGTCGGCGAGCAGGCCGGCTGTCAGGGCGTCGGAGAGAAACAGGGTCGTGGCGATCCCATGCCGGGCAAATTGGATTCCGGTGTCCAAGGCGCCGGTGAAATCGTCTGCGATCACCAGAAGCTGCATGGCCTCAGGGGATCAGGAGCATCTTGCCGGGCTTCCCGGCCTTGATGTCGGCGAAGGCCTTTTCAAAATCGCGCAGCGGATATTTGCCGGAGATGACCGGCTCCACCGGGAATTTTCCGGACTGGATCAGCTCGATGCACTGCTCCCACGTCTTATACATCAGGCGGCCGGTCGAGCCGACGACGGTCGCTTCCTTATAAATAATGTCGGAGGTGAGATCCAGCTCGATCGGGTCGTTCGGCAGGCCGACCAAAACGATCCGGCCGCCGTTCGTGATCATGCGGAACAGGGACTTGATCGCCGGGATGACGCCGGTGTAGTCCAGCGCGACGTCCGCGCCGCCGTCGGTCAGACGGACGACCTCTGCCGCGGCATCGAGCGTGCGGGAGTTCAGCACGACGTCCGCGCCCATCTCCGTCGCAACGCGCAGCTTCTCGTCGATCACGTCCAGCGCGATGACCTGCTTGGCACCCCATGCCTTCGCCGCGCCAACGGCCATCAGGCCGATCGGGCCGCAGCCGTTGACGACGACGGTTTTCCCGGCCACGTCGCCGCAGTCCACGCCGTGTACCGCCACGCCCATCGGCTCAAGGATCGCGCCCGTCTCATAGGGGAAATCGGGGGCGAGCTTGAACGCGTCGTCAGCCGGGAAGCTGATGTATTCGGCGAATGCGCCGGGGACGTGCACGCCGATGATCTTCATATTTTCGCAGATGTGCCGCTTGTTGCTCAGGCACATACGGCAGTGGTTGCAGGGAATGTGCGTCTCGCCGGCCACGCGGTCGCCGACCTTGACCTCGGTCACCTCGCTGCCGACCTGCACAACGTCGCCGGAGAACTCGTGGCCGAAGACCATCGGCGTCGGAACGCGCTGCTGGGCGTAGGGCGTCCATGCCATGATGTGCGAATCGGTGCCGCAGATCGCGGTCGCGCGCACGCGGACGAGCACGTCGCGCGGGCCGACCGACGGGATCGGCAGATTCTCCTGAATTTCTGCGCCGGGAGCGGGCGCTGCCTTCACAAGACCGTACATGGTTTCCATGAATGAAGCCTCCTTCTGTTATTTCGTCACGTTTTTGCGGTTTTTGGCCATCAGAATCGCCATATCCATGGCGTCAACAAGGCTCTCCTCGTTCGCGCGCCCCTCACCGGCCTTGCCGAAGGCGGTGCCGTGGTCAACGGAGGTGCGGATGATCGGCAGGCCGATCGTGGAGTTGACGCCGCTCATGGCGGTATATTTGTTCGTCTTGAGATCGAGCTTGAAGCCCGCGAGCTTCAGCGGAATGTGCCCCTGATCGTGATACATGGCGACCACGATGCCGTATTGTCCGGCCTGCGCCTTGACGAACACGGTGTCGGGCGGGACGGGGCCGTCGACGTTGATGCCCTCGGCCTGCGCCTGCTCAATGGCCGGGATGATCGCGCGCGCCTCCTCGTCGCCGAACAGGCCGTTCTCCGAGCAGTGGGCGTTGAAGCCCGCGACGCCGATCTTTGCATCGGGCATACCCAGAAGCTCCATGGCCTGCCGCGCCAGCTTGATGACGGTGTAAACGCGCTGCTTCGTGATGCGGTCGCAGGCTTCGCGCATGGAGACGTGCGTCGTCACGTGGATCACGCGCAGATTGCCGCCGGTCAGAAGCATGGCGTAGTCCTTCGTGCCGGTCAGGTCGGCGAGAATTTCGGTGTGGCCGGAGTAATGATAGCCCGCGAGGTTGATGGCCTCCTTGTTGATGGGGCCTGTGACAATGGCGTCGGTCTTGCCCTGCATGGCAAGCTCCGTCGCCTCGCGGACGTAATGGAAGGCGGCCTTTCCGGCCAGCGCCGAGACCTTTTTATATTCCCAGCTATGCGGCGTCAGGAAGCCGAGGTCGATCAGGTTGATGACGCCCGGTTCGTTGACGGCCTGCGAGGGGTCTTCAATCTTGTTCAGGCGGCAATCGCAGCCGGTGAAGGAGACGGCGTCGGCCATGGCGGCGGCGTCGCCGATCACGACGGGCACGCATTTTTGTGTCCAATCGTTCTTCGCGAGGGCTTTGACGGCAATCTCCGCGCCGATTCCGGCGGGGTCACCCATGGAAATTCCGAGTACGGGCAGCATAACAAATCCTCCTTATGATTGCTTTTCTACCTTCACCATTGCAAGCTCCTCAAAGTAGCGGACAATGGCGCTGTGGTCGTTGTCGGCAAGGCCGTGCAGCATCAGGCTCTGCATGATCTCGTAGAGCTGCGCCGTCAGCGGCAGCGGGACGTTCATGGTGTGCGCGGCGTTCATCACGTTCTTGATGTCCTTGTGGTTGATGGAGATCTTGCCGCCGGGGGCAAAATTGCGGCTGTACATCATCGGCGCCTTCGCGTCGAGTACGGCGCTCCCGGCCAGACCGCCGCGAATCGCCTGATAGACCTTCTCGGGGTCCGCGCCGGCCTTCGCGGCAAGCACAAAGGCCTCCGAGACGGCGGCAATGCCCAGATTCACGATGATCTGGTTGGCCAGCTTCGTGATCGAGCCGCTCCCGACGCCGCCGATGCGGATCGCCGAGCTGCCCATGATGTCAAAATAGGGCTGCGCACGCTGGAAGGTCTCCTCGTCGCCGCCGACCATAAAGGAGAGCGTGCCGTTGATCGCGCCCGGCTCGCCGCCGGACACGGGGGCGTCGAGGAAGGCAACGTCCTGCCTGGCAAGGCGCTCGGCGCAGGCGCGGGACTCGCCAGGCGTGACGCTGGACATATCCACGACCAGCGCACCCTGCCGCAGCGTCGAGGCGACGCCGTTTTCGCCGAACAGGACGTTCTGCACGATCGCGCCGTTGGGCAGGATCGTAAAGACCACGTCGCAGTCTGCGCCGATCTGCGCCTGTGTCGAGGGCAGCGCGCCGAGGGCGGCAACCTCGTCAACGGCGCTCTGAACCAAATCGTTGACGCGCACCTGCACGCCCGCCTTCAAAAGATTCTTGACCATGGGCTTGCCCATGATGCCAAGGCCGATAAAACCGATCATAGTTCCAATGCTCCTTTGCATATAGCGTTTTTGGGGAACCGCTGACGAAATCGCAAGAGCGGTCAGCGAGGGATTTTGTTCCAAACCGATCAGTTGGGTCAGAAGACCCGCTGCGCGCCGCAGCTGATCGATTCAGAGGTTCCTTAGGGGAAATGGGAGAGAAGACAGAAGCGTAGCCCCCCGACGGCGCAGAGAATGAAGAAAACACAAGGAGTGGCCGCAGAAATAAGCGGCCGGGGGCTTCCCGGGATCGGCCGTGCCGGAGGAGGAACGTCTCCGGGCAGCGGCGCGCAGCTCCGAAAAAGCGGCCTTTTTCGTTCGGAATGAGCTGCTCCATGCGCCCTGCACCGCGCGAAGGACGGACGCGCGGCGCAGCGCCGCGACAGGTTCGGCAGCGCGGACGGCGCGCCGAAGCGGCATTTTGTCACGGCGGACGGAGGAGAAAATCGACCCGGGATCGGGTGCGGCCTGCGTCCCGGCGGAAATTGCAAAGCACCGGGCGCCTGGACGGCCGCTGTCGGGGGAGGAAGGCTGTCGGTCGGTGTCGGAAGGAAACGGCCATTGGGGCATCCTCTGCGCCTTGTGCAGCGCATGGATGCCGCCGCATCTATCCGACGAAGCCCGTCCGAAAGGATGAGACGAAAGGAACTTGCCGGTCGACAGCGGGAGGGAGAAAGAGGTTGCCGGTCGGGAAAGGCTGCGTTCTGTCTTCTGCTCCCAGCGATTCTAGTATACCGGTATACCGGTATACTTGTCAAGAGGGGAGAGGCGGTTTTTTTGAATAAATCTCGGGGCGGATTTTTGTTGATTTTGAACAGAAGGAGAGAGAACGGGCGAATTTCAGGGAGACAGACGGGGACAGAGGGCGCGTGCGCGGCGGCATTTTGCTTTATGCGGTCATTTTTGCGCGGTGCTGCTCCGCACCGTTTTTCAAACGTTTCGTTCTGAAAACCGTTTGCCCGGAGGATGCAGCTGACCGGAAAGCGCAGCCGGACGAAATAAATCGTCTGTCCGGAGAAAAAATACGCAGCCGGGGAAGCGGAAAAAGCCAGCCGATATATTGGATTTTTTGAATTCTTTTTCTATATTGTATGCGTTATTCTTTTCAAAATATTACCGTCAGATTCGACAAGAAAATCGAAATTTGTTTGTATATTTTGCGGATTGACGTCAAAGAAAAAAGAAAATATACTGAAATCAGCAAACCGATATATTGCATATCGCACGAATGAACAGGAGGCGGAGCATCATGGATCTGAATATAAATTTTGCGGGTGTCCCGTTTGAAAATCCGTTTACCGTCGCGGCATCGCCGTCCTCGGACAGCCGCGAAAAGGTGCGCCGGGCGCTCGAGGCGGGCTGGGGCGGCATCGTCTTTAAGACCACCGCGCTTCCGCAGCACAGCCCGAAGCTGGCCGAGCCGAATATGGCGGGGCTTTCCTACGCGGGCAAGCCGCAGTTTGCGTTTTATAACATCGATCTGATCTCTGAGCGCACGGTCGAGGAGATCCAGGAGGACATCGCCTATTTCAAGCAGCTTTATCCCGACCGCCGCTTCATCGGCAGCATCATGGCGGCCGGCGAGGACGAATGGATCGAGCTGGTGCACCGGCTCGAGGAGGCCGGGGCGGACATGATCGAATGCAGCATGTCCTGTCCGCAGGGCGAGCACAGCATTGCCGACGAGGGCAAAAAGGCCAGCAATGCGATCCCCGCGGCCGACCGGGAGCTGATGCGCACGACGACGCAGACCATTCTGCGGGCGAGAAAAAAGAACACGCCCGTGATCGTCAAAATGACGCCGAACGTCACCGATCTGGTCGACGTTGCACGCGGCGCGGTCGAGGGCGGGGCGGATGCGCTCTGCTGCATCGACACGGTGCGCGGCTTCATCGGCATCGATCTGGAGACGGGCTATCCGAAGCTGAACGTCAACGGCCTGTCCACGTGGGGCGGACTTTCCGGCCCGGCGGTCAAGCCGATCGCGCTGGGCTGCGTCAGCAAGCTGACCAAGGAGCTGGACATTCCGGTCGCGGGTGTCGGCGGCGTGAGCAACTGGCAGGACGCGGCGGAGTTTCTCCTGCTGGGCGCAAGAAACGTGCAGGTCTGCACGGCGATCTCGCGCTACGGCTTCGGCATGGTGCAGAGTATGCAGAAGGGTCTGCTGCGCTATATGGAGCAGAAGGGCTTCACCTCGCTCGATGCCATGGTCGGAAAATCGCTTCCGTATCTGGTCGATCATTCCGAGCTCTCGCGGGACAACCACCTGCACTGCTCCATCGACGAAACGGCTTGCCTGAAATGCGGAAGCTGCGCGACGGCCTGCCAGGATGCGGGCTTCGGGGCGCTGCATCACGAAAAGGGCAGCGTGCCGACGCTGGACAAAGCGGTCTGCCGCGGCTGCGGCGTCTGCCAGTCCGTCTGCCCGAGAGACTGCATCACACTGCGATAAAAAGAGGTAGCTATGGGACACGCGATCAACCGCCCGGTGCGGCGTCTGGACGTCGTCGAAAAGGTGACGGGTCAGGCCATGTACGGCGCGGATCTGAAGTTTGAGCGAATGCTCTACGGCAAGGGGCTATACGCGGAGCACCCCCATGCGCGCATCGTGTCGATCGACGCCTCCGAGGCCGAGGCCATGGAGGGCGTCGCCTGCGTGGTCACCGCGCGGGACATCCCCGGCATGAAGGTCATGGGCGAGGTCATGCAGGATCAGTACATCCTTGCAGACGACAAGACCCGCTTTTTCGGCGACGTAGTCGCCTGCGTCGCGGCGGAGACGCCGGAGCTTGCGGCCGAGGCCGTCAGGCGCATCCGGGTCGAATATGAGGCGCTCCCGGCGTTTTTTGACCCGAGCAGGGCGAAAAATCACGAGCCGATCATCACGGAGGACTATCCCGGCAACGTCGTTTCGGTCAGCCGGGTCTGCAAGGGCGACGCGGAAAAGGCGCTGGCCGCCTGCGACGTCGTGGTCGATACACATTATTCCACGCAGTTCATCGAGCATGCTTATATCGAGCCGGAGGCGCTGGTCGCCGTGCCGTCGCACGAGAGCAAGGTGCTGACGATCCACGGCTCGATGCAGCATCCGTTTATGGTGCGCACGTCGATCTGCCGCTCGCTGAACCTGCCGATGGCGAAGGTCGACGTCGTGCAGTCCGCGCTCGGCGGAACCTTCGGCGGAAAGCTTGAGAGCGCCGAGCAGGTCGCGGTTCGCGCGGCGCTGATGGCGCTCAAGACCGACCGACCGGTCAAATACGTCCTGACGCGGGAGGATTCCATCCGCGAGACGCACAAGCGCACGCCGTTTTCCTTCCATGTGCGGCTGGGCGCGAATCGGGACGGCAGCCTTCAGGCGCTGCACACCGAGGCGATCGCCGACAGCGGCGCCTACGCCAACTGGGCCTGCGGCATCATCGGCAAGGCTTCGCACCTCGGCCCCGGACCGTACCGGAATCCGAACGTGCTCTATAACGCCTGCGCCGTCACAACCAACAACATCCACACCGGCTCCATGCGCGGCTTCGGAACGCCGCAGGCGATCTTCGCCATGGAGAATGCCATGGACGAGCTGGCCGAAAAGCTGGGCATCTCGCCGCTGGAGCTGCGCCGCCGCAACGCGCTGCGCACCGGCGACGTCAACGGCACGGGTCAGGTGCTCGACAAGCACACCGTCACCGTGCTCGAGGTGCTCAACAATGCCGCCGCTGCCATCGGCTATGAGGAAAAATACGAAAAATACAACCGGGAAAATCACGGTCTGATCCGCCGGGGCGTCGGCATCGCATGCAGCGCGCGCGGCGTGAGCATCGGCTCGGAGGGACTGGATGTCGCCCGCGTTTACATCGAGGTCGAGGAGGACGCGAGCGTGCTCGTCTCCTGCGGCTATACCGAGCAGGGACAGGGGCTGCGCACGGCGCTGGCGCAGATCGCCGCCGAGGCGCTGGGCTGCGACTTCGAGCGCGTCACCATGAACGTCGCCGATTCCTCCCGCGCGCCGACCTCCGGCGCGGCCATTGCCTCGCGCGGCACGTTCACCGGCGGCAACGCCATCATCGACGCGGCGAAGCACATTCTCGACATCCTGAAAAAGCCGCTTGCGGCCGAATTCGGCGTCGATGCCGGGACGATCCGCTTTGAAAAAGACCGCGTTTATGCCGGGGCGCACGAGCTGAGCTTTGCCGAGGCCGTCGCGCGGTGCTACGCCGTCGGCGGGACGCCCGCCTCGCCCGGAACGTTCATCAACTATCCGCTGAGCTGGGATCACGAGCACGACTGCGGCGAGGCCTTTGTCTCCTTCACCTATTCCTGTCAGGCGGCGGAGGTCGAGGTCGATCTGGCCACCGGGCAGGTGCGCGTGCTGAAAATGGCCGGCTCGCATGATGCAGGGCGCGTCATCAATCAGACGCTGGCCTGCGGGCAGGTCTTCGGCGGCATGGTCATGGGCGCGGGCATGGGCCTGACGGAGGATCTCGGCTCGAAAAACGGCATCTGCCGGAATTTGAATTTCGATAACTACATCATTCCGACCTTTATGGACGTCGGGGATAACGAGGCAATTATGGTCGACAACCCCGACCCGCGCGGCCCGTTCGGCGCCAAGTCGTTGGGCGAACCGGCCACCGAGCCGGGCGCGGCGGCAGTTGCCTGCGCCGTGAACCACGCGCTGCGCGGCATCGGACGGCTGCACGATCTGCCGTTCGATCTGGAATCGGTGTTTTTCTGCGGGAAGGAGGGACTGAAGGATGCGTTTTAGCGGACTTTTTGTTCCGAAAACCGTGCCGGAGGCAATTGAGGCCTTTGAACGGGCGAACGGCGCGGCCTTTTACGTCAACGGCGGCACGGATGTGCTCGTCGTCGCGCGGGAAAAGGATCGCTTCGACGGCAAGCTGGCCATCGACCTGAGCGGTCTTGCCGAGCTGAAGGAGCTGCGCGAGGAGACGGACACGCTCCTGATCGGCGCGGGCTGCACACACGCGCGGATCGCGGCCGACCCGCTGGTTCGGCGGTATGCGTCGGTGCTGGCGGCGGCGTCCTCCGAGGTCGGCTCGCCGCAGATCCGCAATCGCGGCACGCTCGGCGGGAACATAGCAAACGCCTCTCCGGCGGCCGACACGCTTGGTCCGCTGGCGCTGCACCGGGCGCGGCTGCTGCTGCGCGGGCCGCAGGGCGCGCGGGAATGCTCCCTCGGGGAGCTTGTGACTGCGCCCTATCGCAACGCGCTGCTGCCGGGCGAACTGATCGAGGCCGTCCGGATCGACAAGCTCGACTGCCCCCAGCGCTTCTTCAAGCTCGGGCGGCGCAGAGCGCTTGCCATCTCGCGCCTGACCGTCAGCGTCAGCGGACGGCTCACGGACGGCAGGATCGACGATCTGCGCGTGGCGCTCGGCTCGGCCTTCCCGCGGCCGATGTGCTTCCCGGAGATCACGGAGACCGTGCAGGGCGAACGCCCGACGCCGGAGCTGCTGCGGCGCATCGCCGCGCAGACGGCGGCCAAGCTTCCGGAGATCGCGGGCGTCCGCGCGTCGACGCTTTATAAACAGCCCGTCAGTCAGAAGCTCCTGGAGCGGCTGCTGGGCGAACTGTTCGAGGTGCAATATGGCTGAGAAAAGAACCCTGCATCTGCTGGTCAACGGCAGAGCTTACGATGTTTTTTGCGACCCGACGGCACGGCTGCTCGACGTTCTGCGCGAGGAGCTGCGCCTGACGGGCACAAAGGAGGGCTGCGCCATCGGCGAATGCGGCGCCTGCACGGTGCTCGTCGGGGAGCAGACCTGCGCCTCCTGTCTGACCATGGTCGGGCAGGTCGAGGGGCAGCCGATCCTGACCGTCGAGGGGCTTCAGGAGCTGCCGCTCGGGCGGCTGCTGCAGGAGAGCTTCATGGATCACGGCGCAGTCCAGTGCGGCTTCTGCACGCCGGGGATGCTCATCAGCGCCTATGCGCTGCTGCTGCACAATCCGTCGCCGACGCGCGACGAGATCCGCACGGCGATGAGCGGCAATCTGTGCCGCTGCACCGGCTATGTGCCGATCGTTCAATCCGTTGAATACGCCGCAAAAGCGGCGGAGCAAGCATAAAATAGAAGGAGCGTGATGAACATGGCGGAACCGGTTCCTGCGATCGAATTTCGCGGAATCACGAAGCGATTCGGAAACTTTACCGCAAACGACCATATCAACCTGAAGATCTATCCCGGCGAGGTGCACGCTCTGCTCGGTGAAAACGGCGCAGGCAAGACCACACTGATGAACATCCTCTACGGCATGTACCGCCCGGACGAGGGGCAGATCCTGAAAAACGGCGAGCCGCTGAGCATCCATTCCCCGCAGGATGCGATCCGCGCCGGGATCGGCATGGTGCATCAGCACTATATGCTCATCGACGTCTATTCCGCTGCCGAGAACGTGTTTCTGATGGGAAATGATCCGTGGTACCGACGCAAAAAGGACAAGGTCATCGAGGCCGAGCTGGAGAAGCTCGCCAAGGAATACGGCCTGGAGGTCGACGTCCACGCGCCGGTCGAAAAGCTTTCCATTTCGACGCAGCAGCGCGTGGAGATCCTGAAGCTGCTCTACATCGGCGCGGACGTGCTGGTGCTCGACGAGCCGACCTCGTTCTCCACCCCGCAGGAGGTCGACACGCTCTTTGAGACGATCGAAAAGCTGATCGCGCACGGCAAGAGCATCATCTTCATCAGCCACAAGCTGGAGGAGGTGCTGCGCATCAGTCAGCGCATCACGGTCCTGAGCCGCGGGCAGGTCTGCGGACAGATGATGACCAAGGACGCCGACAAGCAGAAGATCATTCGCATGATGATCGGCGAAAACATGGAGACGCCGAAATTTGACCGGAAGGAGTTCCCGCCCGAGGAGCGCACCGAGCTGATGCGCATCGAGCATCTGGCGGCGAAGGACGACCGGGGCGCGCAGATCCTCAACGACGTTTCCCTGACGCTGCACCGCGGCGAGATCATCGGCATCGCGGCGCTCGAGGGCAACGGGCAGGCCGAAATGGCCGAGGTCATCACCGGCCTGCGGCCGGCGTCGGGCGGACGCGTGTCCGTCTGCGGCAAGGAGATGCACACCGTCGACGCGACGGATTTCATCGACGCGGGCGTGAGCTGCGTGCCGGCCGACCGCGTGAACGTCGGCAGCGTGAAGGAGGATCCGCTCTATCAGAACTGGATCCTGCGCAAGCCGAACCCGCCGAGAAAGGGCTGCCTGCTGAATTACCGGCAGATCCGCGCGGAGGCCAAAAAGGCGATCGAGGATTACGACGTCCGCACGACGGGCATCAAGCAGCGCTCCGGCCTGCTCTCCGGCGGCAACATGCAGAAATTCATTCTTGCACGTGAGCTGGACAAGCATCCGAAGGTGCTCGTCTGCTCCTATCCGACGCGCGGGCTGGACATCAAGGCGACCTATTTTATTCGCGAGACCATTCAAAAGAGCCGCGACGAGGGCGTGGGCGTCGTGCTGTTCTCCGGCGAGATGGAGGAGCTGTTTTCCATCTCCGACCGCATCATCGTGCTCTATAAGGGGCGCGTGGTCGGCGAGGTTCAGCCGGAGGATTACAATGCCTACGAGATCGGCCGCATGATGATGGGGGTGAAGGCAGAATGAAAACAGAAGGCTCGAGACGGCTTGACCGGACGGACTTGATCTCGACTCTGCGCACGCTCGGTCTGGTGCTGACCGCGATCGTGCTGGCGCTGCTGATCGGCGCGATCTTCGTGTCGTTTGTCGGGAAGAACCCGCTGGAGGCCTATTATTACATGATCGTCCGGCCGTATTCCACGAAGCTCGGCTTCGGCGAGATCATCACCAAGGCCATTCCGCTGATTATTGTCGGCGTCGGCGTCGCCTTTGCGGCGGTCGGCGGCTGCAACAACCTCGGCGGCGAGGGCCAGATGTATGTCGGTACGCTCGGCGCGATTCTGGTCGCGACCAGCTCCTTCGGACAATCGCTGGGGGCGTTCTCCATCCTGTTCGGCCTGCTGGCAGGCGCGCTGTTCGGCGCAATCTGGGGCGGCTTCGCCGGATTCATGAAGGCCTATTACGGCTCAAACGAGCTGATCGTCACGATCATGCTCAACTATGTCGCGCTGCAATTGATCGCCTATCTGGTGCATGGGCCGATCATGGAGCAGGGCGGTGTGAACCCGCAGTCGGCGGAGGTCCCGGCGGTCGCGCGGCTGCCGAAGCTGATCTCCGGAACACGCGCGCATGTCGGTCTCTTTATCGCACTTGCCTGCGTGGCGGTCTATTGGTTCGTCTGCCGCTATACGCAGTTCGGCTATAACCTGCGCGTCGTGGGCAAAAGCCCGAAGGCCGCACAGTATGCGGGCTGCAATGTCAAGCGCTATCGCTTCCTCGCCATGGTGCTGGCCGGCGGCTTTGCCGGTCTGGCCGGTGCGGTCGAGATCTACGGCGTGCAGTATCGCCTGATCGAGGGCATCTGCGAGGGCATGGGCATCACCGGCATGGTCGTCGCGCTCATCGGCTGCCTGAATCCGCTGGGTCTGGTCGCCGCCTCGGTCATGATGGCCGGATTGGATGCCGGAGCCGAGAAAATGCAGATCTCCAGCGGCGTCCCGGTCACGCTCGTCGATATTTTGCAGGGCATCATCGTCCTGTTCATCCTCATCAGCTTCAGCCTGAAGGTCGTCGGCGCGCGTCAGAAAAAAAGAGGAGGGAAAAAGGCATGACTACCAGTGTGATCACGGCGCTGCTTGCGTCGACCATCCGTCAGGGCGTCCCGATCCTGTTCCCGGCGGTCGGCGAGACCGTCGCCGAGCGCGCAGGCGTGATGAACATCGGCCTCGAGGGCAACATGGTCATCGGCGCGTTCACGACGCTGCTGGCTTACCAGTACACACAGTCGCTGTTCCTCGCAATTCTGGCCGGTGCGCTGGCCGGATGCCTCTCGGCCGTTATCATCGCCTACATCGGCGTCTCGCGCAATCAGCCGCAGGCCGTCGTCGGCTTTATGTTCAACATCTTTGCCGCCGGTCTGACGTCCTTCCTCTACCGCGTGCTCTACGCGACCTCGCGGCCGAAGGTGCCGCTGCTGAGCAGCCTGGAGCTTCCGCTGCTGTCCAAGATCCCGGTGGTCGGCGGCTCGATCTTCTCCATGGACATTCTGGCTTATCTGGCGATTCTCATCTCGCTGGCAGCGGGCTTCGTGCTCTACAAGACCAAGCTCGGCCTCCAGCTCCGCTCTCTGGGCGAAAACCCGCGCGCGGCGCAGTCCTACGGCATCAACGTCGTCGGCTATCGCTGGGGCGTCGTGCTCTTCAGCGGCCTGCTGGCCGGTCTGGGCGGCGCGTATCTCGTTGTCGCCATCACGGGCAGCTTCGCGCCGGATATCTCCGCAGGACGCGGCTTCCTCGCGCTGGCCGTCTGCCTGCTGTGCGGCTGGCACCCGGTCTATTCGCTGATCGGCTCGTTCGGCTACGGCTTCATCAACGCCTTCCAGCTGCATTTGCAGGCCAAGGGCGTCGCCCTGCCGTACCAGCTGCTGCTGGCGCTGCCTTACATCGTCGCCATTCTCAGCCTGCTGCTGGCCGGGCGCAACAAGCGCGGCCCGAAGACCGTCGGCGGCGTATTTGAACGGGAGGGACGCTGATATGCCGTATTGCTACTACGCCGAAAAGACCGCCCCGCAGCTTCAGGAGCTTGCGGCGGCAGGCCCCGCCGTCGCCGTTCTTCCGATCGGCGCGGTGGAGCAGCACGGGCCGCATCTTCCGGTCGGCACGGATTATCTCTGCGCGCAGGACATCACCGAGCTGGCCATGACCAAGGTGCGCTCGAAAACGCAGTTTCTCGTGCTGCCGCCGATCATCTACGGCCTGAGCATCGAGCATCTGCACGTTCCCGGCACGCTGACGCTCATGCCGGAGACGCTGATCCACATCCTGACCGACATCGGCGAATCGCTGCTGCGGCTGGGCGTGCATTCGATGGTGCTGGTGAACGGCCACGGCGGAAACGACAGCTGCATCCACCTTGCCGGGCGTCTGCTGCGCGCGAAGGGAATGCGCCTGTACATGGTCAACGGCGGCGCGATCCGCGACCGCATCGGCGCGCACGAATACGACGTCCACGCCGACGAGATCGAGACGAGCGTCATGCTGGCCAAGCATCCGCAAACGGTCGACGCCGACCGCATCACGCCCGAGCTGAGCCGTTCCGTCGACAAATGGCACGAGGCGGCCGACTGCCGCGGGGATCTGATCTCCGCATGGTTCATCGACGATATTTCCGTTGACGGCGTTGTCGGAAAGCCCGAGCTGGCCAGCGCGGAATACGGCGTTGCGTTCATGGAAAAGCAGGCCGCGCAGATCGCGCGCGCCCTGGAGCTGGCCGGGGAACTGGCCGACGAGAAAAATTTGTAAGATACCATACACAAACGTGTGTGGATCTGATATACTATTCTATTTAGGAGGACCAAATGAAAAAACTGCTTGCACTGATCCTTTGCCTGGCTCTGGTACTGAGCTTGGCGGCATGCGCCGGTAAGACCGACGAAAGCGAATCCACCAAGGCGACCAACGACACCGCAGACACCGCAGACACCAAAGACACCGCAGCCACCGATGACACCGCAACTCCCGCAAACGATCAGGACATCTCCGTCGCGCTGATCCTCCCCGGCGTTATCACCGACGAATCCTGGTGCTGGACGGCCTATCAGGGCCTGCAGCAGCTTGAGGGTGAGGGCTACAAGACCCAGTATGTCGAAAACGTTGACACCTCCAACTGCGAATCCATCGCCATGAACTTCGTCGACGACGGCTATACCCTCGTCATTGCCCACGGCTCCCAGTTCGGCGACGCAATGATCCGCGTTGCCGAGGCCAACCCCAACAACTATTTCTTCGTCTATGGCAAGGCGCCTGCCGACAATTTCCCCGCTAACATCGGCTTTGTCGACACCGCCGTCTATCATGCAACCTACATCTGCGGCTATCTGGCTGCGAAAATGTCCAAGTCCGGCACCGTCGGCTACATCGGCGGCTCTGAGTCGGCCGGTCAGCTCACCATGAAGAACGCCTACACCGAGGGCGCCAAGGCGGCCAACCCCGACGCGAACGTTCTGGTCATCATGACCGGCAACACCGAGGACACCGCGCTCGGCAAGGAATCCGCGCTGAGCATGATCAATCAGGGCGCCGACGTCATCATGCACGCGGCCGACACCACCGGTCTCGGCGTGATCGAGGCCTGCGTGGAAAAGGGCGTCTACTGCATGGGCTACGGCTCCGACCAGCATGATCTCGCCCCCGAGCTGATGCTGACCTCCGTCGTGGAGATCGTCCCGCCCGTCATCGCCAGCCAGGTCGACCGCATCAAGGACGGCTCCTTCGGCGGCGTGTATAAGCCCGGCCTCGGCGCCGGCGTGGAGCTTGCCGAGCTGAACGCGGACATCATCCCGGCGGATGTGGTCGCAGAGATCACCCAGCTGATCGCGGACGTCACGAACGGCGTCGTCGTCCCGACCGAATCCTACGACAAATAAGCTTGCCGATGGCGCTGACCCGACGCGCTCGGGTCAGCGCCGCCAAGGCTCAAGGCGGGTGGGAAACGCTTCCGCCCGCCCTTGCGGAATTTCAACAAGGAGGTTACCCGCAATGCAGTACGACCTGTTGATCCGGGGCGCGGACGTCTATGCGCCGCAGGAGCTTGGGGTCTGCGACATCGCCGTGCAGGGCGGACGGATCGTTGCGATCGCGCCGCACCTGGAGGGCACGGCCGCACGCGTTCTCGACGCGGCCGGAAAGAAAGCAATCCCCGGCGTGGTGGAGACCCACGCGCATATGCTGCTTCCGTTCGGCGGAACGCAGACCATGAACGATTTTTTTGACGGCACGCGTGCCGGACTTTACGGAGGCGTGACCACCCTGATCGATTTTGCCGATCAGGAGCGGGGCGGCTCGATCTTAGACGCGGTCAGGATGCGTACCGCGCTGGCCGAGAAGCAGTGCGCGGCGGATTTCAGCTTCCACTGCACGCTGACGGACATCAACGAAGAAACCTTACAGGCAATCCCTGTTCTGATAAAGCACGGCTTTACGTCGTTTAAATTTTACACGGCCTACAGCAATCTGCTCGTCCCCTATGCGGACATGGAGCGCGCCTTCCGCGTGATCGCCGAGTACGGCGCGATCGCGACCGTGCACGCCGAGAACGAGGAGCAGATCAACGAGGCTGTCGCGCGCCTCAAGGCGGAGGGAAAGACCGATTGCAGCCATTTTCTCGAGAGCAAGCCTGCCGACTCCGAGCCGTCGGCCGTTCGTCGGCTGATCGAGCTGGCGCGGCGCACGGGCGTGCGGCTGCTGATCCGCCATGTGTCCAGCGCAGAGGGCGCGGCTCTGATCGAGCAGGCGCAGCGCGAGGGACTGGAGGTCTACGGCGAGACCTGCCCGCACTATCTCTGCTTTGACGAGACGGTCTATGAGAAGGAGCACGCCTCGGATTACATCGTCAACCCGCCCATTCGCACGGCGGCCGACCGCGCCGGGATCTGGCGCGTGCTCTCCGGCGGGACAAAATTCACCATCGGCACGGACGACTGCGCGTTCTACCTCAGCCAGAAGCGCGTTTCGGACAAATTCTATGAGATCCCCGGCGGGATGCCCGGCATTGAGACGCGCCTGGTGCTCGTGCACGAGCTGGGCGTGCGCACCGGGAAGATCTCCATGCGCCGCCTTGCGGAAATGACGTCCTATAACCCGGCGCAGCTCTACGGCCTTGCCGGACGCAAGGGACAGCTTACACCCGGCGCGGACGCGGACATCGTCCTGCTCGACACCGATTGCAGCTATACGATGGGCGTCGAGCTGCTGCATGAAAAGACCGACTACACGCCGTTTGCGGGAATGCCGATGCACGTCCGCGTGGCCTGCACCGTCGCGGGCGGCAGGGTTCTGGTCGAAGACGGGCGCGACCGCGCCAAGGCGGGTGCCGGACGGCTGCTCCGACGCGCGCTGCCCAAATCTCTGCTCAGGAGACAGACAACATGAAAACGCTTTATTACCACGCTTCTCTGATTACCGGCGACGTTGACCGGCTCTTCCTGCCCGGCGGCTATCTGCTCGTCGACGGCGACCGCGTTGCAGCGGTCGGCGTCTGCGGAGACGAGGCGCTGCCCGAGGCAGATGTTCGGCACGATCTGGCCGGGCGCATCCTGATGCCGGGCATGATCAGCTCCCACTGCCATTTTTACGGCCAATTCGTGCGCGGAATGCCGCTCAGCGAGCTGATTTACAACTGGCAGCAGTATCTGTCGCGTATGTGGTGGCGCGTGGACAAGGCGCTCGACGAGCGCCAGACCTACTACAGCGCCCTGATGGGGCTTGTCGAGGGACTGAAGGCCGGCACGACGACCTATTTCGACCATCAGGCCAGCCCCAACTATATCACCGGCAGCCTCGACACGATCGAGCGCGCGATGCGCGCCGTCGGCGGGCGCGGCTGTCTTGCCTATGAGGTGACCGATCGCGACGGCGCGGAGCGCGCCGCGCGCGGAATTGCCGAAAACGAGCGGTATATCCGCGCGCATCAGGCCGAGGGCGACCGCTTCCGCGGGATTTTCGGTCTGCACGCTTCGTATTCGCTCTCTGCTGAGACGCTGGAGCGGAGCAGCGCCGTCGGAAACGCGCTGAATGCGGGCTTCCATATCCATATGGCCGAATCCGAGGCCGACGTCAGCGACTGCTACCGCCGCTTTGATATGCACGTTGTCGAGCGCCTGCATGAGGCGGGCATTCTCGGCGAAAAGACCATCACGGCGCACAATGTGCATCTCAAGCCGCGCCATTTCGGCATTCTGCGCGAGACCGGCGTGACGGCGGCGCACAATGTGCAGTCGAACACGAACACGGCCGTGGGCATCTGCCCGGTCGTGCCGCTGATGGACGCGGGCGTCCATGTGGCGCTGGGCGGCGACGGCTATACCTACGACCTGTTCACCGAGCTGGGCTTTGCGAGCATCCAGCAGCACATCGGGCAAAACGACTGCTCGGTCTTTTCCGGCAAACAAATTCTGGATATGGCGTTCACGAACAACCAGCGCCTTGCCAAGCGCATTTTCGGCTACGAGGTCGGCGTTCTGCGCCCGGGCGCAGCGGCGGATTTCCTGATCCTGGATTACGATCCGCCCACGCCGCTGCACGCCGGGAACGTGCTCTCGCACATGACCTCCGGCTTCAGCGGCCATGTGGATACCGTCGTCTGCGACGGCGAGACGGTCGTCGAGCGGCATCACTGCACGCGTGTCGACGAGAAAGAAATTTTTGCGGGCTGCCGTGCCGAGGCGCAGCGCCTCTGGGACAGCCTTGCGGCACAATGAGGAGGAGACAACATGACGATTCAGGAGCTGCATGAAAACACAATCGACCTTTGCAGCCGGTTGATCCAGGCCAAGAGCTATTCCGGCGAGGAGCGGGAGGTCGTCGGCGTGATCGAGCGCGAGATGCACTGCCTCGGCTATGACGAGGTGACGGTCGACGCCTACGGCAACGTGATCGGCTGCCTGCGCGGCCGCCGTCCCGGCCCGCGCGTCCTGCTCGACGGACACATCGACACCGTGCCCGTGCAGGAGCCGGAGCGCTGGAGCTTTGACCCCTTCGGCGGCGAGATTCGCGACGATCGCGTCTGCGGACGCGGCGCGTCGGATATGAAGGGCGCGGTTGCGGCCATGATCTGCGCCGCTGCGGCCTATGCGCAGGAATGCGACCACGACTTCCCGGGCGAGATCTACGTTGCGGGCGTGGTCTATGAGGAGCTTTATGAGGGCGTCTCGGCCAGAAGGATCAGCCAATTCGTGCATCCGGACTATGTGATCATCGGCGAGGCGTCGAACCTGAACCTGAAGATCGGCCAGCGCGGCCGTGCGGAGATCGTGCTCGAGACGATCGGCAAGCCCGCGCACTCGGCCAACCCGGAAAAGGGCGTCAACGCCGTGAAAAAGATGATGAAGCTGCTGGCGGCGCTCGAGGACTACGTCCCCGAGGAGCAGCCGGAGCTGGGCAAGGGCATTATGGAGCTGACGGACATCATTTCCGCGCCCTATCCCGGCGCGTCGGTCGTGCCGGAGCGCTGCATCGCGACGCTGGATCGCCGTCTGCTCGTCGGCGACACGCCGCAGAGCGTGCTTGCGACGATCCAGGATCACATTGAGCGGCTTGCCGCAGAAGACCCGGATTTCAAGGCCAAGGTCTATCTGCGCGCCGAGACCAAGACGTGCTACACCGGAAACGAGATCTATGCCGAGCGCTTTTTCCCCGGCTGGTATTTTGACCGCTCGTCCGAATTTGTGCAGAAGAGCTTTGCGGCGCTGCAAACCCTCGGCACGAACCCGGTCATCACGACCTATTCCTTCTGCACCAACGGCAGCCATTACGCCGGGGAGGCCGGCATCAAGACGCTGGGCTTCGGCCCGTCGGTCGAGAGCCTTGCGCACACGGTCGATGAGTATGTGCTCAAGGAGCAGCTTACCAAGAGCGCAGAGGGCTATGTAAAGCTGATTGATGTGCTGCTCAATCTGGAATCTGCAACATAAGCGCTTGAATCCTGCTGCAAAATATGGTATAATTTGAACAGAAGCGAGGCGCGACTGCGGCGTCTCGCGAAAGGGGAGAACACTATGCCAATACCGCTCAAGCAGCCCGCACCCAAAAAAGAGCCGGTCAAGATGAAAATCTACCACACGCTGTGCGAATGGATCACCTACGGCACGCTTCAGCCCGGCGAGCGCTTGAACGATCAGGAGATCTGCGAATATTTTGAAGTCAGCCGCACGCCCGTGCGCGAGGCCATGCAGATGCTTGCCGGCCAGAAGCTGATCGAGATCTATCCCAACAAGGGGACGGTGGTCTCGGAGCTGGATGTGGAGCACGCCGAAAAGTGGTATCTGCCGTTGGCGCATCTGCATGCGCTTGCGGCGGAGCTGGCCTGCCGCGTTATCACGGACGAGCAGATCGAGGAGCTGGCCGCGCTCGACCGGCAAATTCAGAAGTGCATTGCACAGGGCAATATCGTCGCCACGCTGCACACCGACCTTGCGCTGCACAACCGCATTCTGGTGATCGCGGACAACGAATTCCTCTGCGAATTCTCCGAGACGCTGATGCTGCATATCCAACGCATGGAGTACACGCTGCTGCAGACCTATGGCCTCAGCGCGGACAGCTTTGTCTCGCATGATCGGCTGATCGAGGCGCTCCGCCGACGCGATGCCGAGACGGCCGCCAGAGAAATGATGCACAACTGGCTCGTCAGTCTGGAGCATTCGTCGCAGATGGCACAGCATACATAAGAACAGATAAGCCGCAAGCCCCGCTTTGAAAAAAGCGGGGCTTGCGGTATTTTTTGAAAAAGCAGTCCCGCCTCGGAGGAGGCGGGACTGTGTGTTATTTCTTGAGCGTCAGACGGAAGTCCGTGCCATCCGGCTTCACGGAGACGTTGTAGCCCTGATTGCTCGCAAACCGTGTGACGTTGTCAACGGCGCATTGGTTGTCGACCAGAACGTCCAGCGTGTCGGGGGCGTTCTTCTTGACCTCCTTCTGCACCATCACAACGGGCATCGGGCAGGAAAATCCGCGCGCATCAACCATTTTTCTGCTCCTTTTTCTTGACAAAGGTGCAAAGCACGGAGACGACCACCAGAACTGCGAGGATCACGAGGACGGCGATGTGGCCGTTCTCGGTGGAGCCGCCGGTGACGGTGCCGTCCTCTGCGAGCACGGACGGGCCGGAGGCGAGATTGAAGTTGTGGCTGACGGCGGCACCGGCGATCATGCCGAGGACGGTGACGGCGGAGTCGGAGTTGCCCTCACCGGTCAGCACGAGCTGGCGCAGCGGGCAGCCGCCGAGCAGGGTCGAGCCCCAGCCGACGATAACCATGCCGAGAAAGTTCCAAAGGCCGTCCGCCGAGGCGATGGGCTGGCCATAGAAGGAGAAGCTCTTGAGGTTGCCGAGAATCAGATTGCCGACCAGAACGACGACGATCAGGATGACAGAGCCGGAGACAAGGCCGAAGTCCTTGAACATCACGGCGTCACGGATGCCGCCCGCCATGCAGAAGCGGCTGCGCTGTGCCAGCGCGCCGACGAGCAGACCGGCGATGATGGAGACGTACCACGGGGCGTGGGCAGCGCCGGGGCCTTCCGCCGAGGCGCGGAACAGGCCGCAGATGCCGGTCACGCAGAGCAGAAACGCGATCAGAAGCGCAGCGGGGAAGGCGGAGCCCTCAAGCTTGCTCTGGTCATAGGCGCGGCGCAGCGTGAAGCCCTTCTTCAGGAAGAACACGCCGACGAGGATGCCGACGATGAAGCCGACGAGGCCGACAATGGCGTTCGGATCGCCGCCGCCGAGACGGAGCAGCATCCGCAGCGGGCAGCCGAGGAAGACCAGCGCGCCGATCATGACGGCAGCGCCGAGAACGAAGCGGAGCACGGGGGAGCTGCCGGCCTTGCCCTTGAATTCCTTGCGGCCGACGGCCATGAGGAGCGCGCCGAACACGATGCCGACGATCTCCGGACGGAAATACTGAAGTTTGCCTGCACTGTGCAGACCGACCGAACCGGCAATGTCACGCTCGAAGCAGGCGATGCAGAAGCCCATGTTGCCGGGGTTGCCGAGCGCGCTCAGCACGAGCGCCGCCACGCCGATCAGCGCACCGGTCAGCAGGATCAGCCAGTTCCGGCCGATCCATGATTTTTGTTTCATGTTTGAAAAACCTCCCTGTTCTTTTAAAAGAATAACGCTGACCATATTATAACAATTGTATCAGAAAATCTCAAAGAGAAATAAATGATAATGAATGGCGTTTTGATAAGAAAAACAAATAAAAGAACGGAAGCCCCACGGCATCTCCCGCATGGGAGACGCTGTGGGGCTTAAAATGCGCCGAGGATCGGTCACATCGGCAGCAGCGTTGTGGCCACGCCGAAGTAGATCAGCAGCGACAGCGCGTCGACAATGGTCGTGATGAACGGGCTTGCCATCACGGCCGGGTCAAGACCGATTTTTTTTGCGCACATCGGCAGCACCGCGCCGATGATCTTCGCGATCAGGACGGTCAGCGCCATGGTGATGCAGACGACGACGGCAACGGTGACGGTGATGCTGTCATTGCGCATGAGCAGCCGGTCGACCAGCATGATTTTGACGAAGCAGGCGGCCGCCAGCGTCGCGCCGCAGAGCACGGCGGTGCGGATTTCCTTCCAGACGATGCGCGGCAGGTCGGAAAATTCGATCTCGTCGAGCGAGATCGCGCGGATCACGGTGACGGAGGACTGCGAGCCGGAGTTGCCGCCGGTGTCCATGAGCATCGGAATGAAGGCCGTGAGCGCGACCTGCGCGGCAAGCGCGCTCTCGAAATTCGTGATGATGAGGCCGGTGAAGGTGGCCGAGACCATCAGCAGCAGCAGCCACGGGATGCGGTGCTTGAACAGGTCGAAGACCGTCGAACGGAGGTAGGTCTTGTCCGACGGCGTCATGCCGCCCATGATCTCCATATCCTCGGTGGCCTCGTCCTCCATGACGTCCATGGCGTCGTCGAAGGTGATGATGCCGACCATGCGGCTCTCGGCGTCGACGACCGGCAGCGCAAGGAAGTTATACTTGGCGAACATCTGCGCGACGTCCTCCTGATCGGTGTGGGTATTGACGGAGATGACGTTCGTCTCCATCAGCTCCTCGATCTTCAGGTCGTCGTCCTGCGCAAGGAGCAGATCCTTGACCGTGACGAGGCCGACGAGCGTGCGGTCGCGCGTGACATAGCAGGTGTAGATCGTCTCCTTGTCCACGCCGGTGCGGCGGATGCGGAGAATGGACTCCTCGACGGTCATGCCCGGGCGCAGCGAGACGTATTCGGTGGTCATGATCGACCCGGCGGAATTTTCCGGATAGCGCAGGATCTCGTTGATCTCCTTGCGCATCTGCGGGTCGGCCTGCGAGAGAATGCGGCGCACGACGTTGGCCGGCATTTCCTCGACGATGTCGACGGCGTCGTCGACATACAGCTCGTCGAGCACCTCGCGCAGCTCGCTGTCGGAGAAGCCGCGGATCAGCAGCTCCTGCGCCTCCGGCTCCATCTCGACGAAGGTCTCGGCGGCCTGCTCCTTCGGCAGCAGACGGAACAGCAGCGGCAGCCGCTCCTCCGGAAGCTCGTCGAGGATCGAGGCGACGTCCGAGGGGTTCATGGTGATGAGAATATCCCGGACGGTGGGATATTTTTTCTCGTCGAGAAGCGCGGTGAGCGTGCTCTCGACGGTGACGTTATGCTCTGCCATCGGTTCTTTCCTCCTGATTCATAAAAGTACATCAGTGGTTTGGAAGCCGGCAAGGCAGACCGGTTATTGGAACGGGGACACGCAGCAACGGATGCGCGTCCGATTCGGACATCGGCCTACCGGTATGCCGCTACTACTCCCAGCATCCATGATGCGTTCCCTCCTTTGTGCATGCAGTTTTGCGCCTATTGGCACTATTATTTATTCTATGCCGAAATGCAGGATTTGTCAAGGTGTGCAGGGGCAATTTCGGCCGGACTGGAAATTTTGGACAAAGCTTTCGCTGATTCTGCCGAAAAATCTGTTTAAATTTTGGGAGAATCGACGAAAATCGTGTTCTTGGCGAAAAAGACAACACAACCGCAAAAAACTTGCCGCGAACGGTTGCAATTTTTGTGCAAAGTGGTATAATAAGGTGGATGAAAGAAACAGAAGATTGGAGGGTACCTAACGATATGGATTCGTCCCTGCACAACATCCTGCGCAAGTTCTCCGCCGGAGACGAGCTGCGCGCCTATGCCATTCTCGGCTGCCACCGCGCGCAGTGCGACGGCAAGAACGGCTATATCTTCCGCGTGTGGGCGCCGCACGCGCAGGGCGTCAGCGTCACCGGAGACTGGAATTTCTGGAACCCGGATGATCTGCCGATGACTTACCTGGAATACGGCGTTTGGGAGGCATTTTCCGTCTATGCCAAGGAGGGCGACGCATATAAATTCTGTGTGCGCCGCGCCGACGGCTCAACGGTCTATAAGTCCGATCCTTACGGCTTCCGCACCTGCGCCCTGCCGGATACATCCAACCGCGTCTGCACGCTCGAGGGCTTCGAGTGGAACGACACGGCCTATCGCCGTCAGCAGGCCAAGCGCCATCTGCTCGACAGTCCGATGAACATCTATGAGATGCACTTCGGCTCGTGGAGACGCAAGCCCGACGGCAGCTGCTACCGCTACGACGAGCTGGCCGACGAGCTGATCCCGTATCTGCTGGACATGGGCTACACCCATGTGGAGCTGATGCCGATCACCGAATATCCCTACGATCCCTCTTGGGGCTATCAGGTCACGGGCTACTACGCCCCGACCGCGCGCTACGGCTCGCCGCAGCAGTTCATGACTTTTGTGGATAAGTGCCATCGCGCCGGTATCGGCGTGCTGCTCGACTGGGTTCCGGCGCACTTCCCGAAGGACGAGAACGGTCTTTACGAATTCGACGGAACGTGCTGCTATGAGCTGTCCGACCCGATGATGAACGAGCACCCCGACTGGTCGACGCGCATTTTCGACTTCGGCAAGGGCGAGGTGCAGTCCTTCCTGATCTCCAACGCGGTCTACTGGCTCGAGCAATATCATGTCGACGGCCTGCGGGTCGACGCCGTGGCGTCCATGCTCTATCTGGACTACGGCCGCCGCGACTTCCGCCCGAATAAATTCGGCGGGCGCGAAAATCTCGAGGCCATTGCCTTCCTGCGCAAGCTGAACCGCGCGGTGTTCTCCGTGCGGCGCAACGCCATCACGGCGGCGGAGGAATCCACGGCCTTCCCAATGGTCACCAAGCCCGATTACGACGGCGGCCTCGGCTTCCTCTTCAAATGGAACATGGGCTGGATGAACGACATGCTGCAATATATGTCGCTCGACCCGCTCTGGCGCAAGGGCAGCCACAACGACCTGACCTTCTCGATGACCTACGCCTATTCCGAGAACTTTATCCTGCCGCTGTCGCACGACGAGGTCGTGCACGGCAAGGGCTCGCTCATCAACAAAATGCCCGGCGAATACGACGCAAAGTTCCAGAATCTGCGCGCGTTTTACGGCTTCATGATGGCGCATCCCGGCAAGAAGCTCAGCTTCATGGGAAATGAATTCGCGCAGTTCATCGAATGGCGGCACTATGAGCAGCTGGAATGGATGCTGCTCGACTACGACCGCCACCGCCAGATGCACGATTGGGTGCGCGACCTGAACCACTTCTATCTCGACCACAGCTGCATGTGGAACAACGATTCCGACTGGAACGGCTTCCGCTGGATCTCCGCCGACGACAACGCCAACAGCGTCGTGGCCTTCCGACGCATCGACCGGCGCGGCCGCGAGCTGATCTGCATCTGCAACTTCTGCCCGGTGCTCCGCGAGCATTACCGTCTCGGTCTGCCGAAGCCCGGCCAGTATGAGCCGGTGCTCAGCAGCGACGACCTGAAATACGGCGGCGGCGGGACGGAGCTGCTGACGGTCACGGCCGAGCGCGAGCCGATGCACGGTCTGCAATATTCCGGCGAATTCACCTTAGCCCCGCTCTCGGCGATGTTCTATCAGCGCAAGACGACCCCGCGTGCCAAGCGCAAGGGATGATTCCCGAACAATTTTAATAAGGAGAGAGGAACATGAACTTCCAAAAAAAGCATTGTGTTGCCATGCTGCTGGCCGGCGGCCAGGGCAGCCGACTTATGGTCTTAACAGAAAACACGGCAAAGCCTGCGGTTCCCTTCGGCGGTAAGTACCGAATCATTGATTTCCCTCTGTCCAACTGCGTAAACTCCGGGATCGACACGGTCGGCATCCTGACGCAGTATCAGCCGCTGGAGCTGAACGAGTACATCGGAAACGGCCAGCCATGGCACCTGAACCGCTCGCACGGCGGCGTGCAGGTTCTGCCGCCCTATGCCAAGAGCAAAAAATCCGAGTGGTACAAGGGCACGGCGAACGCGATCTATCAGAACATCGCCTTCATCGAGCGCTATCATCCGGATAATGTGCTGATCCTCTCCGGCGACCACATCTACAAGATGGATTACGCCGCCATGCTGCGCTACCACGAGGAGCAGAACGCCGACTGTACCATCGCCGTGCGCACCGTTCCGCTGGCCGAGGCCAGCCGGTTCGGCATCATGAACACGCATGACGACGGCGAGATCTTCGAGTTTGAGGAGAAGCCCAAGCATCCGAAGAGCACGAACGCCTCCATGGGCATCTACATATTCAAATGGGACATTCTCCGCCAGTTCCTGATCGCCGATGAGGAGGATCCTGCCTCCGAGAACGACTTCGGCAAAAACGTCATTCCGGCGCTGCTGAACACCGGCCACCGCCTGTTTGCCTATCAGTTCGAGGGCTATTGGAAGGACGTCGGCACGATCCGGTCGCTCTGGGAGGCGAATATGGAGCTTCTGGGCACCGATCCGGCCTTCAACCTCTACGGCAGCAAGGGCGAGCGCATCTATGCGCGGAACTATGCCATGCCGTCGAGCTTCATCGCGAAGGAGTCCAAAAACGTCAACTGCTCCATCGCCGAGGGCTGCGAAATCTACGGCAATCTGTCGCATTCGGTCATCTCCACGGGCTGCACGGTCGAGGCCGGGGCGATCGTGGAGGACAGCGTCATCATGCCGAACGTCGTCATCGAGGCCGGGGCAATCGTCCGTCACGCGATCATCGGCGAGGACTGCCGCGTCTGCCGCGGCGCCGTGATCGGCGGCTGCTTCCGACCCGGTGAGAGTATGCAGATCAGCGTGGTCGGCAAGGGTAAGACCATTGCGGAGAACACGACCATCAAGCCCGGCGAAATTTATTAAATAAGAAGGGGAGGACGACAGCTATGAGCACAATGGGTCTCATTTTTGCGAATATCTATGACAGCTCCCTCGGTGAGCTGACCAACAAGCGCACAATGGCCTCGCTGCCCTATGCGGGGCGCTATCGCCAGATCGACTTTCCGCTTTCCAACATGACCAATGCCGGCATCCGCCACATCGGCATCATCACCAAATATAACTATCAGTCGCTGATGAACCATATCAGCTCCGGTCAGGAGTGGGATCTCGATCTCGGCGAAGGCGGTCTGGAGTTCCTGACGCCCTATGCCATGGGGCATAACGGCTCCTACCGCGGCAAGCTCGAGGCGATCGACTCGGCCAGCGACGTCCTGAGAAACTCCAAGGAGGACTATGTTGTCCTGTCCGACAGCGGCGTCATCTGCGCGATGGACTTCAACGAGATCGTGCGCAGACACGTCGAGTCCGGCGCGGACGTCTCCGTGATCGTTAAGAAGGGCGTCTGCAACGGGGAGAAGCAGCTCGACATGGCCGTCAAGATCGACGAGGACGGGACGGTCACGGACATCGCCTGCGACTATCGCGCCGAGAGCGGCTATCTTGCTTCAATGGGCATCTTCGTCATCAGCCGCGAGCTGCTGATCCGTGAGGCGACCAACGCCGTGGCGCATAACCGCTATCATTTCGAGCGCGATCTCGTGATGCACGGCTTCGCCGAGACGGGCATGAAAATCAAGGCGCACATCTTTGAGGGCGTGGCGCTCTTCAACGAAAGCCCGACCGAATTCTTCCGCAACAATCTGGCGCTGCTCGATCCGCAGATCCGCCACGGCCTGTTCGGCCGCCCGAATCTGACGATCTATACCCGCGTGCGCGACGAGGTCCCGGCCTATTACGGCGCGCATTCCGAGATCGACGACTGCATCGTCGCCGACGGCTGCAAGCTCGAGGGCAATGCGGATCATTCCGTGCTTTTCCGCGGCGTGCAGCTCTGCAAGAATGCCAACGTGAAAAACTGCGTCATTTTGCAGGACTGCGTGATCGGCGAGGGCGTCGAGCTGGAATATGTCATTCTGGATAAAGAGGTCGTGATCCACGCGGGCGGTGTCTTCCGCGGCACGCCCAACCACCCGATGATCTTCAAAAAAGGAGAGATCGTATGAGAATCGCAATGCTCGCCTCGGAGGCGGCACCTTATGTCAAGACCGGCGGCCTCGGCGACGTGATGCAGGCGCTGCCTGCGGAGCTGGCCAAGCTGCCCGGCAACGAGCTTGCGCTCTTCCTGCCGTATTACAAGCGCGTCAAGGAGAATCCGAACGTCGCGGTCGATTACGTCGGCTCGTTCCACATGGAGCTGGCGTGGCGCGACTGCTACGTCGGTATCATGAAGCTGCGCACCGGCAGCGACGGGCTGAACGTCTATTTCATTGACAACAACGACTATTTCGGCAACCGCTGGACGGTCTACGGCGACTTTGACGACGGCGAGCGCTTTGCCTATTTCTGCAAGGCGGCCATGGCGGCGATGTACTTCCTCGATTTCAAGCCCGACATCCTGCACTGCCACGACTGGCAGAGCGCCATGGGCGTGGTCTACTGCCGCGCGCTTTATAACCAGTGGTGCCCTTATGTCAAGACGGTTTTCACGATCCACAACGTGGAATATCAGGGCTGGGCGGAATCGTCCTTCTTCGACAACACCCTCGGCCTGCCCGAGGAATACCGCGGCCGCATGACCTTCGACGGCGCGATCAACATGATGAAGGGCGCGATCGTCACGGCCGACATCGTCACGACCGTCTCGCAGACCTATGCCAACGAGCTGCGCTATCCGTATTACGCCCACAGACTCGACGGCGTGCTGCGCGAGGCGTGGGTCTGGGGCATCACGAACGGCATCGACACGAATGTCTTCAACCCCGAGACCGATCCGGCGCTCGCGCACCATTACAGCGCGGACAACATGCTCGGAAAATGGGAAAATAAGAAGGAGCTGCGCGGCGAGCTGGGTCTGCGCACCGATACCGACGCGCCGATCCTTGCAATGGTCACGCGCCTCGCCGGTCACAAGGGCATTGACCTGCTCTGCTACATTGCACGGCGTCTGCTCGAGCACGAGGTGCAGCTGGTCATCGTCGGCACGGGCGAGAAGCAGTATGAATATGCCCTGAGCGCGCTGGCGCGGGATTATCCCGGCAAGGTGTCGGTCAATCTGCGCTTCGATCCGGCGTTTGCCTCGCGCGTCTATGCCGGCTCGGATATTTATCTGATGCCGTCGAAGTCCGAGCCGTGCGGCCTGTCACAGCTCATCGCGATGCACTACGGCACGGTTCCCGTCGTCGCCTCGACCGGCGGCCTGCGCGACACCGTCCCGCCGTATAACCACGAGAATGAGGAGGGCAGAGGCTTCACCTTCCAGTCCTACAACGCCGACGATTTCCTCGGCGCGATCGACCGCGCCATCGGGCTGTATTTCGGCAACCGCGACAAGTGGAACCGGCTTGCGCAGAACGATATGCGCTGCGACGTGAGCTGGAGACTCCCGGCGCAGGAATATCAGCGGCTCTACCACGAGGTCCGCGCAAAATAAAGAAAAACACATATACTATATAAAAAGATTAATCAAACACTAGGAGGCCCCATGAAAACACCCAAGCAAACCAAACTGAACACCACCGAGCCCAAGCGCGAGCTGAACGAGTCTGTGCGCCGCCTTTTCGGCTGTGAGCTGGAGGTCGCTACGGAGAAGCAGGTCTACCGCGCGCTGTGCACGCTCGTGCGCGAAAAGCTGACCGAGCAGAACCGCCTCTTCAACCGTGACAACGCGGCCAAGGAGCGCAAGGAAGTCTATTATATGTCCATGGAATTCCTTGTCGGCACGAGCCTGCATAACAATCTGTTCAATCTCGGCATTGAGGAGCAGTACCGCGAGGCGCTGCACGAGGTCGGCTTCGATCTTGACGCGCTTTATAAAATGGAGCCGGACGCCGGCCTCGGCAACGGCGGCCTCGGCCGTCTTGCCTCGTGCTATATGGACGCGGCGACCGGCATGGCGCTGCCCGTGACCGGTTATTCCATCCGCTATGAGTTCGGCATTTTCCGCCAGAAGATCGTCGACGGCTGGCAGATGGAATTCCCCGACACATGGCTCGACATGGGCGACGTCTGGCTGCGCACGCGCGAGGACGACGCCGTCGAGGTCAAGTTCGGCGGCGAGGTGCGCGAGTGGGTCGACGAGATGGGTCGCTTCAAGGTCGCGCAGGTCGGCTATAACTCCGTTATTGCCGTGCCGCACGATATGTTCATCTCCGGCTATGGCAGCAAGGCGTCCAACCGCCTGATTCTCTGGAGCGCCAAGCTGCCGCAGAGCTTCGATATGGCCGCGTTCTCCCGCGGCGATTATGTCCGCGCGCTCGAGCGCAACGCCATGGCAGAGACGATCTCCAAGGTGCTCTACCCGGCCGACGACCACATTCAGGGCAAGCGTCTGCGCCTGAAGCAGCAGTATCTGCTGGTTTCGGCCTCTCTGCAATCCATCCTCAAGCGCCACTATAAAAAATATCGCACCTATGAAAATCTGGCCGACAAGGTCGCCATCCATATCAACGACACCCACCCGGCGCTCTGCGTGCCGGAGCTGATGCGTCTGCTGATCGACGAGCATGACTTCTCTTGGGACGCCGCGTGGGACATCTGCTGCCGCACCCTGTCCTACACGAACCACACCGTCATGAGCGAGGCGCTCGAGCGCTGGAACGTCGACCTGTTCCGCGAGCAGCTTCCGCGCGTGTACTCCATCTGCGTGGAGATCAACCGCCGCCTGATCGACCAGCTCAGCCGCGACTACCCGAACGACTGGGGCAAGATCAACTATATGGCCGTCATTGCCAACAACGAGATCCGCATGGCGAACCTCTGCCTGGCCTGCTGCCACAAGATCAACGGCGTCAGCAAGCTGCACACCGAGATCCTCCGCAACGGCATCTTCCGCGACTACTGCAACCTCACGCCCGACCGCTTCATCAATGTTACCAACGGCATCGCCTATCGCCGCTGGCTGGCGCAGTCCAATCCGCTGCTGACCGAGTACCTCAAGACCCTCATCGGCGACGGCTTCCTGCGCGACGCCAACGAGCTGGAGAAGCTCATGGCCTACCGCAATAACGAGGAAGTGCTCGAGAACCTCATGGCCATCAAGCGCAAGAACAAGGAGCGCCTTGCCGCGCTGATCGCCGACCGCAACGGCGTCCGCGTCGATCCGGATTCGATCTTCGACATCCAGATCAAGCGCCTACACGAGTACAAGCGCCAGCTGCTCAATGTGCTGCACATCCTCTATCAGTATTGCCAGCTCAAGGATCACCCCGACATGCCGTTCGTGCCGCACACCTATATCTTCGCGGCCAAGGCCTCCGCGGGCTATATCCGCGCCAAGCAGACCATCAGCCTGATCGTCGCGGCCTCCAAGCTCATCAACAACGACCCCGACGTCCGCAACAAGCTGAAGGTCGTCTTCATTGAGGATTACAAGGTCTCGCTGGCCGAGATCATCATCCCGGCCGCCGATATTTCCGAGCAGATCTCCGTCGCGGGCAAGGAGGCCTCCGGCACGGGCAACATGAAGCTGATGATCAACGGCGCTGTGACCCTCGGCACGCTCGACGGCGCGAACGTCGAGATCCACGAGCAGGTCGGTGACGAGAACATCTTCCTCTTCGGCCTGAAGGCCAACGAGGTCGACGAGCTTTGGCAGAAGGGCTATAACCCCAACGACTTTATGACGCCCGAGCTTCAGCGCGTGTTCGATATGCTCACGAGCGGCGTGCTCGGCCAGCACTACGACGATCTGGTCGCCAGCCTGCTGACCAACCGCTTCGGCGTGGCCGATCCGTATATGACCGTGGCCGATTTCAACGATTATTGCCGCGAGCAGGAGGTCGTCGCAAAGACCTACACCGATCGCCGCAAATTCGCCGAAATGTCGCTGGTCAACATTGCCAAGGCCGGCATCTTCTCCTCGGACCGCTCCGTCCGCGAATACGCCGACAAGATCTGGGATCTGAAGTAACACATGGATCGGATCTTATTCAACAGCCGAGATCCGCAGCACAAAACCCCGTTCGGAACCGTCCGAACGGGGGACTGCTGCGTTTTACGTCTGCTCACGCCGCACGTCAGCGGCGCCACGGGCGTGACCCTGATGCTGGAAGACTGCGACGAGCAGCCCCTGCGTGAGCTGCCCTTCGTGCCGGAGTCCGAGGACGCCGACGTCCGCTGGTGGCGCTGCGAATTCTCGCTTCCGCGCGGCCTGTATTTTTACTGGTTCCGCGTGGAGAAGGCCGGCGGCTCGTTCCGCCTGTTCCGGCAGGGGGAGCAGACCAACATGGAGTCCGGCGAGAAGTGGCAGCTCAGCTTCGTGCCCGCTGACCACACGATCCCGGACTTCGCCTGCGGTGCAGTCATGTATCAGATCATGCCGGACCGCTTCTGGCAGTCCGGTGAATGCGACCTGAGCGAGAAGCTGCGTCCGTTTTCCGTCCACGCGAGCCACGCCGAGCAGCCGTGCTATACCGCCGACGCCGGGGGCAACTGGTGCGGCGATTTTTACGGCGGCAATCTGCGCGGCATTCAGGAAAAGCTGCCCTATCTGCGGGAGCTGGGCGTCGGGATACTATATTTAAATCCCGTTTTCATGGCCTATTCCAACCACCGCTACGACACTGCGGATTATAAGCGCGTCGACCCGATGCTCGGCACGGAGGACGACTTCCGCGCCCTCTGCGACGCGGCGCACGAAAACGGAATGCGCGTGATCCTGGACGGCGTGTTCTCCCACACCGGCAGCAACAGTGTCTATTTTGACGCGAAGCACATCTTCGGCCACGGCGCGGTGTCCGATCCGGCCTCGCCCTACCGCGAGTGGTATCACTTCCGCCATTACCCGGACAGCTACGACTGCTGGTGGAACATGCCGACTCTGCCGAATGTCGAGGAGCTGACGCCGAGCTATGTCAACTATATCATAGAGGATGAGGATTCCGTGATCGCCCACTGGCTGCGGCTGGGCGCCGACGGCTACCGGCTCGACGTGGTCGACGAGCTGCCCGACGAATTCGTCGCGAAGCTCAAGCGCAGGATGCGCGCCGTCAAGCCGGAGTCCATCCTGCTCGGCGAGGTCTGGGAGGATGCGTCGAATAAGCGCGCCTACGGCGTTTCGCGGCGCTATTTTGTCGATGCGGAGCTGGATTCCGTGATGAATTACCCATGGCGCAAGGCCATTTTGGCGTTTGCAAAGGGTGAGGACGACGGTACGGGCTTCGGCGAGGCCGTCATGACCATCGCCGAGCATTATCCGCCGCAGGTGCTCAACAGTGTGATGAACCTGCTCGGAAGCCACGACACGACGCGCCTGCTGACGGAGCTTTCCGGCGTGCAGGCCAACAGCCGGGAGGAGAAAACGGCCGTGCGGCTCACGGAGGAGCAGCGCAGACCGGCGATCGAGCGCGAGCGTCTTGCGGCCTTCCTGCAATTCACGCTCCCGGGCATTCCGAGTATTTATTACGGAGACGAGGTCGGCATGGAGGGCTTTGACGACCCGTTCTGCCGCGCGTTTTACGATTGGGAGAACGGCGACGAGGCGCTGCGCGCCTACTATCGCGGCCTGAGCCGCCTGCGCAACGAGTCGGAGGCGCTGCGCCGGGGCACGGTGCGTGTGCTCGAGGCCGGGCGGGGGAGAATTGCCTTCCTGCGCGAGACGGCGGAGCAAAAAGCGACGGTTTTCGTCAACTGTACCGACAAAAGCTGGCAGCTTCCGGACGGCTATGCCCGCTTCGGCTGCACAATGTGTGTCGACAGGGAGAAAAATACCTTGCTTCCGGGCGGCTTTTGTGTGCTATTTTCCCAAAAAAGCGCGGAATGACCGGATGCCTTTGCGTCCGCGAAAAACGCTTGTCTTTCCCGGACGTGCACGGTTTTTAACACTCTAAAGCCGAAAAGTGGCGAAAAACTGGCAATAATTGTATGAATATGCAAGAAACGGCGGCTGTTTTCCAGCGGGGAAGACAGCCGTTGTTTTCTGCAAAATCCATGGATTCCGACCGCTTTTTGCTGCGTTTTTGTGTTGACAATTTTCAATCAGTATGCTATAATTCAGAAAACTAAAAAGGGCAATAGTTTGATGAAAACACGGGGGTTCAATGCATGATTCGGAAAAAATATTCCCGCGATTATCAGACGGAAACGGTGCTCATCAAGGGCGGCAAAAAAACCGTCGTCTCCTACACCGGCCCGTATTACCGCTTCGCAGCGCCCGAGGCAACCGTGAAGCGGATGAAGGCGGTCTTTTCCGTCCTGTCTGTCCTTTCCACCGGCGTTTGGCTTGCAATGCTGCTGCAAAATGTGCGGCTTCAGGCGCGCAGCTGGATGCTCCTGTTTCCGCTGGTGTTCTGCACGCCCGTCGTGCTCTATGAGCTGATGGGGCTTTGGCGGCTGCTCACGGCGAAGCAGCGCGTCACGCGCGAGCACTGCGACAAGCTCTTTGCCCGCCTCCGCGCGGTCGGCCTCATTCAGTCCGCTCTCGGCGTGCTGACGCTGGCCGGCGCGATCGCAATGACCGCCTCCAATCCCTTTTCGGCGCGCAATCTGCTGCTCTGCATCGGCGCGGCGATCTGGGCGGGCTGCGGCGCGGCGCGGTTCGTGCTCAGCAGGCACCTGAAGATGGAGCCGGAGGAGGCATAAACCCGTATATCGACAGCGAAGCTGTTGCATATAGAATATTAAATTAGGAGGAAAGAAAATGAACAACAAAATCATGAAGCTCATGGCCCTCGTTCTGGCGCTTGTCATGGTCGTTTCGATGTTCGCGGGCTGCAAGAAGGCCGACGACGCAACGACCACCGAAAGCAACGACGTGACCACTGAGTCTAATGAAACCACGGAAAACAACTCTGACAAGGCTGACACGCTCGTGTTTGCGACGTCGACCTTCGGCCAGAAGTTCAGCACGTTCTTCGCCACGACGGCCTACGATATGGACGTTGTTGACCTGACCACCGGCGGACTTCTGACGGCTGACCGCGAGGGCAACATTGTCCGCAACGGCATCGAAGGTGAGACCATCCCCTACAACGGCACGGACTACACCTACTACGGCATGGGCGATGTCGAGGTCGTCGAAAACGATGACGGCACTGTCGACTACAACCTGACCATGCGTGACGACATCGTCTTCTCCGACGGCGAGCCTGCCAACATCGACGACGTCATCTTCGGCATCTACGTCATGGCTGATCCGACCTATGACGGCTCTTCCACCATCTATGCCGTTCCGATCGAGGGCATGGATGCCTACAGAGGCGGCATGGAAGCCCTCACCAACGTCATCCTCGAGGCCGGCCCTGACGCTGTCAGCGAGCTGAGCAACAAAGAAGACACCGAGTACTTCTGGAATGCCTTCAACGCGGCCGGCGAAAAGTTCTGCCAGAGCATTGCCGACTACGTCATTGCCAACTATGGCGCTGAGGACTTCAAGTCCGCCGTTGCGATGTGGGGCTATGAGGCAGAAGACACTGCTACCATGTGGCAGCAGATGATCGCCAACTACGGCTACGACATCACCGACAACGGCATCAACGCAGAAGTTGCCGACAAGGACTTCTCCGAGTTCCTGAACGAAGAGCTGGGCGACAAGGCTGACATGTATGCAGCCGGCGTCTCCACCGGCGACTCCGCCGCGAACATCTCCGGCATCGAGCGTACCGGCGACTACAGCATGACCGTTCACTGCACGAAGTTCGACGCGACGGCCATCTACAACATGAGCTTCCCGATCGCTCCGCTGCACTACTACGGCGATCCCTCTGCTTATGACTATGAGAACAACCAGTTCGGCTTCACCAAGGGCGACCTGTCCGTCGTGAAGTCCAAGACCAGCCAGCCTCTCGGCTGCGGCCCGTACACCTTCGACAGCTATGAGAACGGCGTTGTCACCCTCGTTGCCAACCCCAACTACTTCAAGGGCGAGCCGAAGATCAAGTACATCCGCATGGTCGAGTCCGTTGACGCCGACTACGTCCCCGGCATCCAGTCCGGCACGTTTGACCTTGCCACCCCGTCCATCAGCGCCGACACCGTGAAGGCTCTTGAGGATGGCAACAGCAACGGCGAGCTGTCCGGCGACGTCACCACCACCGCTCTGGTCGACTACCGCGGCTATGGCTATATCGGCATCAACGCCGACGTCGTCAAGGTCGGCAGCGACAGCAGCTCCGACGCCTCCAAGGATCTCCGTAAGGCTCTGATGACTGTCATGGCAATCCACCGCGACACCGTCATCGACTCCTACTACGGCGAGCGCGCTGCCGTTATCCAGTACCCGATCTCCAACACCTCCTGGGCTGCTCCGCGTCCCACCGACGAGGGCTACGAGAACTGCTACAGCAAAGATGTTGACGGCAATCCCATCTACACCGACGGCATGACCGAGGAAGAGAAGTATGACGCTGCCCTGCAGGCTGCTGTCGGCTTCCTGAAGGCTGCCGGCTACACCTTCGACGACAATGGTGTTATCACCGCTGCTCCGGAAGGTGCAGAGACCAGCTACGAAATGCTCGTCCCGGGCTCCGGCCAGGGCGACCATCCGGCCTATGGCGTGGCTCTGGCTGCCTCCGAGCAGCTGAAGACCATCGGGTTCGACCTCGTTGTCAGCGACGTGGAAGCTTCCGTCTGGAACGACTCCCTCGAGGCCAACACCGCTCAGCTGTGGTGCGCTGCATGGCAGGCAACTGCTGACCCCGATATGTATCAGGTCTACTACAGCGCGAACGCCCATGGCGAAGGCACCAACTCCAACCACTATCAGATCACCGATAGCGAGCTGGATACCCTGATCGTCGATGCCCGCAGCAGCTCCGATAACGCTTATCGTAAGGCTACCTACAAGACCTGCTTCGACATCATCCTTGACTGGGGCGTCGAGCTGCCGCTCTATCAGCGTAAGGATTGCACCGTTGCCTCCACCGTGCGTGTCAATGTCGATACCCTCCCGAAGGATATGACTCCGTACTGGAGCTGGGATGCGGAGATCGAGACTCTCGAAATGAACTGATTTCTGATAGAATCAGCATAAACCGCAACTGATTACGGCAGAAGGGGGCCGGAAACCGGCCCCCTTTTGCTGTGTTAGAGACTAAAAACAGGGTGGATTGAAACATGACAAAATTTATCATCAAGCGACTGCTATACAGCGCTGTGATCTTGGTGGTTGTGATGTTCATCGTCTACGCGCTGATGTATGCGATGCCGAACAACTATGTCGAGCAGCAGGCTCGCCAGCTTGCAACTCGCCCCGGCGCTACGAAGTCCTACCAGCAATGGCTGGACGATTTGAACGAGCAATACGGTATGGACGAGAATATCGTCTCCGGTTATTTTACATGGGTAAAGAATGCTTTGACAGGTAACTTCGGCGACAGCTGGAAGTGGTCGAAGCCTGTTCTGACCGAATTTAACGACACGGTTTGGATCAGCTTTATTCTGAGCCTTGTCGCCTTTATCTTTGAATTGCTGATTGCGATCCCGCTTGGCATCTTGGCCGCACGGAAGCAGTATCAGGTCGCCGACTACACAGCGACGGTCATCTCCATGATCTGCATCTCGCTGCCGACCTTCTTCCTCGCGTGTCTGCTCAAGCTCGTCTTTGCAACGAAGCTCGGCTGGGTCGATTTCACCGGCATGACCAGCCGAAACTACCCGAAGCTCTCTGAATTCGGGAAAATTTTGGACGTTGGCAAGCATTTGATCTTGCCCGCAGTAACTTTGATTATTATCAGCATCGGCGGTCTGATGCGTTACACCAGAACCAATATGCTGGAAGTCCTGAATGCGGACTATATTCGCACGGCCCGTGCGAAGGGCGTTCCGGAAAAGAAGGTCATCAGCAAGCATGCCTTCCGCAACACCCTGATCCCGCTCGTTACCTCGCTCGGCGGCTCTCTGCCTTCGCTGTTCGGCGGCGCGCTCATCACCGAGACATTGTTTGGCATTCAGGGAATCGGCTTTGCCTCCTATTATTCCATGGTCGAGGCGGACATTCCCTTCACAATGTTCTATCTTGCTTTCATCTCCCTGCTGACGCTGCTCGGCAACCTGCTGGCGGATATCCTCTATGCAGTTGTTGACCCGCGCGTCCGTTTGAGCTAAGGAGGGGTACCGTGGAAAGAAATCTGAATGAGATCCTCAAGGCCAAGGAAGAGCAGGAGGCGCTGAAGGAGAGAAAGGACGAGCAGATGCATCTGGACGATGCGGCGCGCGTGAAGATCATCTCCCCGGGTCGCCTGGTCGCCAAGCGCTTTGCGCGGAACCGCCTTGCGATCGTCGGCTCTGTGATCCTGATCATCATGTTTGTGTTCTCCTTCCTCTGCCCGATCTTTTACGGATGGGGTCAGACCGAGGTCGACTATAAATACGATCACATCAATAAAAACTATGCCCTTGCAAAGGAAAACAGCGAATATCTGAGCTACCCGGTCGGCGACTCGCAGGTCGATTCTGCACTTGCAAACCGGATGAATACCTACATCTCGGCAATGGAGAAGAACGGCGAAACGAGCATGACCGTTTTTGAAGACGGCACGTTCTATACCGTTGACTTCCTGTCGGACAAGATCTACGAGCTGAATCGCTATGATGCTGCGCCCGTCTGTGTGTTCGGCAGCTATACGGCCAAGATCGGCCGGTTCGCCTTCATCGGCAACACCTTCACCTATGAGGAAGGCGTCGAGTCGCTCGGCTCCGGCTTTGAGGCGGCCGTTGCACAGGCCACCGGTGCGGAGTTCGAGTATCGCGGCCAGACCTTTGTCAAGCAAAAGGCCGACGCACCCAAGACCTTCGACATTTATCTGAAGGTTTCCGACGCCTTTACCTATGATCCCTCCTTCACCGGCAGCGCCGATTTTGAAAAGGCTGCGCAGGGCGCGGCCGATGCAGGCAAGGGCAGCTTCGATTTTGAGGAGCAGACCTATTCCATCGGCGAGAACGACGGCATGTATGTGGTCGCTGCGCTGAACGATCCGTCGCCCGTTCTTGTTTCGACGGAGTATTACTACGTCATGCAGGAGACCGGCGCGAAGGTCAGCGACGAGTTCCGCGTGAACTCCCTGATGGCGATCGCTGAAAACAAGGGCTTTGAGGCCGACGGAGCGTCCTATACGGTCGGCAGCGAGGACGGGAATCCCGCGATCTACGACGCGGACGGCGCCCTTTATGCCGAGCTGAGCACCTTCGTGATCCGCCGCTATGACGGCAGCGACACCATGAATTACGACCTCAAGATGGCGATCCTCGATACCATCAGCAGCATGGAGGAGCTTGGCGAGGAGAAGCACGAGCTTGTCCACGAGCTTCCGAAGCAGTCCGAGGAGGACGGCTCCTATGTGCTCGACGACGAGGGCAACTACACCTATGAGGACGCAACGCTGACGATCAACCGCAGAGGCAATCAGGAATACGTGATTACCTGCGACATGGTCAACTACCTCATCAACAACTACTGCACGCCGAATGCGCATCACCTTCTCGGCACCGATGCCGACGGCTACGACGTGCTCGCGCGTATGATGTACGGCGGCCGTATCTCTCTGATGGTCGGCTTTGTCGTCGTGATCCTTGAGACCATCCTCGGCGTGATCATGGGCGGTTTGGCCGGCTACTTCGGCGGCGCCGTCGACAACATTATCATGCGTCTGGTCGACATTTTCTATTGCCTGCCGTCCATGCCGATCCTCATCATCCTCGGCGCAATGATGGACGCGCAGCGCTTCAGCACCTACGCCCGTCTGTTCGTTATGATGGCGTCTCTGGGCATCATGGGCTGGGCCGGCATCGCGCGTCTCGTGCGCGGCCAGATCCTGTCTCTGCGTGAGCAGGACTTCATGATCGCCGCGGAAGCCACCGGCGTGCGAGTCAGCCGCCGCATTTTCCGCCACCTCGTTCCGAACGTCATGCCGCAGCTGATCGTCACCGCGACCTCCGGCCTCGGCGGTATCATCATCACCGAGTCTACGCTGTCCTTCCTCGGCCTCGGCGTCAAGCATCCGCTTGCGACATGGGGCACGATGATCAACTCCGTTTCCAGTCAGGCGGCGTTGGAGCACTACTACTATATCTGGATTCCGGTCGGTCTGCTGATCTGCCTGACGGTTATCGCCTTCAACTTCGTCGGCGACGGCCTGCGTGACGCATTCGACCCGAAGTCCAAGGAATAAGGAGGGAAAACCATGGCTACAAACAGCAACGGCAAGGGTTCCTCCTATATTTCCGCGAAGGAATCCCGCAAAATCAGCAAAAAGAACCGCAAGATCACCATGCGGCTCGAAAAAGAGCATAAGCGCCTCGGGAAAGACCCCAAGAACTACACCGTTCGGATGAAGAACCCCAATAATGTTGTCGAATTCGACAATGTCTGCACCTATTTCTTCTCCGATATCGGCACCGTCCGCGCCGTTGACGGCGTGAGCTTCGACATTCCGAAGTGCTCGACCGTCGGCGTCGTCGGCGAGTCCGGCTGCGGAAAATCCGTCACCAGCCTGTCCCTGATGCAGCTTGTGCAGCGTCCGAAGGGTCAGACGGTCGCCGGTGAGATCCGCTTCCGCACGAGCGAGAGCGGCGAGGCCATCAACATCGTCAACGCGCCCGACTCGGTCATGCAGGATGTGCGCGGCAACCGCGTTTCGATGATCTTCCAGGAGCCGATGACCTCCCTGAACCCGGTCTTCCGCATCGGCGACCAGATCGACGAGGTTATCCGTCTGCACAACCCGCAGATGTCCGACGAGGACATCAAGAAGCGCGTGCTCGAGATGATCGATCTGGTCGGCATCGCCGACGCCGAGAGCATCTATCGCCGCTATCCGCACGAGCTGTCCGGCGGTATGCGTCAGCGTATTATGATCGCCATTGCGCTGGCCTGCAACCCCGAGCTGATCATTGCCGACGAGCCGACCACAGCGCTCGACGTGACGATCCAGGCGCAGATCCTCGATCTGCTGCGCGAGCTGAAGAATAAGATCAACTCCTCCATCATGCTCATCACGCACGACCTCGGCGTCGTTGCGAGCATGGCGGACTATGTGGTCGTTATGTACTCCGGCCGTGTGGTCGAAAAGGGCACCGCAGAGGATATTTTCCACCATCCGGCGCATCCTTATACCATCGGCCTGATGCGCTCGAAGCCGGTCGTCGGTAAGAAGGTCGACGAGCTTTACAATATCCCCGGCAGCGTTCCGAACCCGGTCGACATGCCGAACTACTGCTATTTCCGCGATCGCTGCGAGATGCGCGACCAGTGCAGCGGACGCTGTGACGGCGTCTATCCGCCTGAGATCCGCATTTCCGACACGCACATCGTCTCGTGCTATCGCTTCTTTGACGAGGGCGAAGTGCTTGAGTACCCGAAAGCCTTGAACGAGGAGGAACTGTTCCATGAGTAAGACAGAGATCCGTGACGAATACTTTGCTCAGAGCTTTGACGGTGCGGAAAAAGACCCCGACAACCTCCTTGTTGTCAAAAACCTCTATAAGTATTTCCCGATCAAGTCCTCCTTCTTCCGCAGGACGATCGGCAATGTCAAGGCCGTCGACGGCGTCTCGTTTATGATCAAGCGCGGCACGACGATGGGACTGGTCGGCGAGTCCGGCTGCGGCAAGTCCACGGTCGGTCGTACCATCCTGCGTCTTCAGGACAAGACTGCCGGCGAGGTGTTCTTCAACGGCGTCGATATTTTCAAGCTTTCGAAGGACGAGCTGCGCGCCATTCGCCCGCAGATCCAGATCATTTTCCAGGATCCGTATTCCAGCCTGTCTCCGCGTATGCCGATCGGCGAGATCATTGCCGAGGGTGTCCGCGAGCACAACCTTGTGCCGCATGACGAGGTTGACGCCTACGTTGCGCGGATCATGCGCGCCTGCGGTCTGCACGAGTATTACCGCGACCGCTATCCGCATGAGTTCTCCGGCGGCCAGCGTCAGAGAATCTGCATCGCGCGCGCCCTTGCGCTGAACCCGGATTTCATCCTCTGCGACGAGCCGGTCTCTGCGCTGGACGTCTCGATCCAGGCGCAGGTCATCAATCTGCTGCGGGATCTTCAGAAGGAATTCAACCTGACCTACCTGTTCATCTCGCATGACCTCTCCGTCGTTGAGCACATCTCCGACACGGTCGGCGTGATGTACCTCGGCAATCTGGTCGAGTATTCCTCGACGGACAAGGTCTTTGCCCATCCGCTGCATCCCTACACCGAGGCGCTGTTCTCGGCTATCCCGGTGCCGGATCCGGATTACAAGATGAACCGCATCATCCTTCAGGGCAGCATCCCGTCCCCGAGCAATCCGCCCGCAGGCTGCAAGTTCCACACGCGCTGCTCGAAGTGCATGGAGGTCTGCAAGTACTGCGCGCCGGACTTCCGCGAGGTCGAGCCGGGTCACTTCTGCGCCTGTCACCTCTACGACGAGGCGCCGCGTCAGGCCGAGTTTGAGGCCGAGATGCGCGAGTTGAAGCAGAACGAGAAGAAGTCGGAGAAGAAATCTGAGAAGAAGGACAAGTAATTCTTTTTGATCGCCCCACCCTGTGATTGGAAAGGAGAACCGAATGGCAAAGAAGAAAAGGCAATACGACGATGACGACGGCCGCGTGATCGCCCCGATGAACGTCGAGGGGATGCCGTGGTATCATAAGTCTGAACCCAAGGACTCCGGTGACAAAAAGGAGCCGGTCAAGCTTTCTTTTGGCGAGACGCTCGCCATGCTCGGCGGCGTTTTGAAAGCGGCACTGCTGGTCGGGCTGGTCTTCTTCGGCGCATTTGCGCTTGTGATCCTCTTCATTCAGTTCGTGCTTGGTTGACTTCCATTCTTCAAAAAAACGGTGCAGGAGCTTCCTGCACCGTTTTTGCACGTTTGCCATTCTGAAAAGCTGCCGCAGCTGCCGACGGGCATACGCTTCCCGTGCAGGCTCGGCGTATACCTCACGTTCTGCTAAGCCTCGGGCGCAGATGACAGCAGAGAAAAAACAGCCGCTTGGAAAATCGTCCAAGCGGCGCTTTTAAAGAAAACGGCGGTCAGTCGTGATACCCGGAGATATACAGATCCTCGTAGAGATAGCGATAGATATAATCACTGGCGCGGTTGAGATCATAAACGGTGTAGAAGAACTGCTCCTGCCCCATGATGCCGCCCCAGAAATCCACGTGCTCGAGCAGCGCCTCCTGCTCCACGCTGTAGCCGCCCTGCGCGACCTCGGCGGCGATCTCCGTCAGGGTCGAGGCATCGAAGGAGGTCTTGCACATGCCGAGGCAATTGCGGATGAAGGACGGGTAGCTTGTGACGGGCATATCGAGCACCGATTCCATCAGCGAGACGAGCACCTCGCGCTGACGGCCTGTGCGGTTGATCTCGGTGTCGTCTGCCGTGCTCTTGCGCGTGCGCGCAAAGCCGACGGCCGCCTTGCCGTCAAGGTGGTTCCTGCCGACCTGAAAGCTGCCGTAGCTGCTCAGATAGCGCACCTCGGCCTCGTTCAGCTCAACGTCCACGCCGCCGACGTAATCGATGATGTCGGCAAGCTGATCAAAGTCGACCGCAATGTAATCCTGAACGTTCAGACAGAAATTCTTATTGATCGTCGAAATGGCAAGCTCCGGGCCGCCCCAGACATAGGCGTAGCCCATGCGCGCATATGTGCCAAAGATCGGAATTATGGCGTAGGTATCGCGGCCAAGGGAGAGCAGCTTGACCTTGCGGTGCGCGCGGTCGACCGAGCAGAGAATGATCGAATCCGACGCGCCGCGCTCGTCCAGACCGAACAGGAGATAGTTCGAGACGCGGTTGGCCGAGTCGTAAAGATAGCTCTTGCCCTCGGGCGCGTCGCCCTCCATGAGCTTGGCGGCGTCGGGCGGAAGCTCCTCGGGTGGGACGGTGTCGAATTTGACCTCCGTCCGCTTCAGCCGGGCGGCAATCTCCTCGTAGGACAGCACGGTCGACGGCTCGGTGCTCTCGCGCAGGACCTCGCCGTTCTCACCCGTCTGCGCGACGTGCAGATCCTCGGCGCTCAGCTCGCGAAAGGCGGCGTCATGCTGCATCCGGCCGAACATATATTGGTAGACCCAAATCGCGCTGCCCGATCCAACGAGCAGCAGCACCGCCAGCAGCAGCGCCGGGACGGCTGCTCCCTTGCGCTGCCGCCGACTGAAAAAGGCAACGAGCGCACAGATCAGCGCCAGAAGCGAAAGCCCCGCGCAGGCAAGGACTGCAAGCTTGAGCAGACGGATCAGCGTGGCGTTGAGCGTGCCCTGACGGAAGGACAGCAGCGCATAAGCGCCAACGCCCAGAAGCAGACAAAGCGCGATCACGGAAAAGACCAGCGCGGTTTTCGATGCGCCGCCGGAACGCTCCGATTTGCGGCGATCAGCTTGCTTTGCCATGAGTATCTCTCCTTATCTTTCAATTTGTGACGGTTTTGCATTTTGGTCAGTATAGCATGGTTTGCAAAAAAAATCAAGCCGTTCGGCCGTTCGGGGCGGCCGCCGTGCAAAATGCCTAAATAGCCCTGACAAACTTTGTGTGTTTTGGCAAAAGAAAAAGCCTTGCGAAATCCGCTGTTTTTCGATATAATAAAGTCAGAATTAAAGAATGATAGCTGCAACGAAGTGCTTCGCGCACGGGCTTCTGACTATCACTCAGGGTTTCTTGAGTGGAGATGTTGAACGATGTTCTGCATCCCCATTTTTTGTTATCCGGAACACATAAGGAGGCTATTTTATGTACATTCTTGCAAACGGACGTCTCATCACGCGCGACCCCTCCAACGGCTATATCAAGGACGGCGGCGTCGTCATTGACGGCACCAAGATCAAAGAGGTCGGCGAGACTGCGGCGCTGCGGGCGAAGTATCCCGAGGCCGAGTTCCTCGACGCCAAGGGCGGCGTCATCATGCCGGCGTTCATCAATGCACATACGCATATCTATTCCGCCCTGGCGCGCGGCCTTTCCATCAAGGGCTATAACGCCGACAACTTCTACGACGTGCTCGACGGCCAGTGGTGGGCGATCGACCGCAAGCTGATGCTCGGCGGCACCCGCGCCTCGGCCGACGCGCTGTTCATCGACTGCATCAAGCAGGGCGTGACCACCGTGTTCGACCATCACGCCTCCTATGGCGAGATCCCCGGCTCGCTGCACACCATTGCGGAGTCTGCCAAGAAGTTCGGCATCCGCTCCTGCCTGTGCTACGAGGTCTCCGACCGCGACGGCGAGGAGAAGTGCCTGCAGGCCATTCAGGAAAACGCCGACTTCATCACCGAATGCGAAAAGAACCGCGACCCGATGCTTGCGGCCATGTTCGGCGGCCACGCGCTCTTCACGATCTCCGACAAGACCTTTGACCGCATGGTCGAGGCCAACAACGGCCGCACGGGCTTCCACATCCACGTTTCCGAGGGCATGAACGACGTCTACGACTCCCTGCAAAATTACGGCCGCCGCCCCGTGCAGCGCCTGCAGGATCACGGCATCCTCGGCCCGAAGACCATTCTCGGCCACTGTATCCACGTCAACAGCGCCGAGATCGAGATCATCAAGAGCACGGGCACGATGGTCGTCAATAACCCCGAGTCCAACATGGGCAACGCCGTCGGCACCTGCCCGGTGCTCCCGCTTTATAAGAACGGCATCCTGCTCGGCCTCGGCACCGACGCCTATACCAACGACATGCTCGAGTCGATCAAGGTCGCGCTCATCGCGCAGAAGCAGAACGCCTGCCTGCCGAACGTCGGCTGGTGCGAGGTCACGGACATGCTCTTCAAGAACAACGCCAGGATCGGCGCGAAGTACTTCCCGGACGAGCTGGGCGTTCTGAAGGCCGGTGCGGCCGCCGACGTAATCGTCATGGACTACAAGCCGTTCACGCCGTTCTCCGACGCCAACATCGACGGCCACATCCTCTTCGGCATGACCGGCCGCCAGTGCCAGACCACCATTGCCAACGGCAAGCTGCTGATGAAGGATCGCGAGCTGGTCGGCATCGACGAGGAGGCCGAGAATGCGCACATCCTCGAGCAGTCCGAAAAGCTCTGGGGCGACCTGAACCACTGCCGCTATAATGCCGACGGTGAGTGCTAAGCAGGGAGGAGCAAACGCCCATAACGGGCTTCGCATCCCGAATTTCAGGCCCCGGCAGCGCGCCGCGCAGGTCGTCCTGCTGGCGGTGCTGCTCTGCGGCCTCAGCGGCGAGCTGGTGCACCTGCTCTGGCCGACGCTTCTGACCGGCAAGCTGCGCTATCTGCATCTGCTCGCGCCGATGGAAGCGCTCCCGCGGAGCTGGCCGCTCCTGCGTCTGCCGCTGCTGCTTCTGCTTGCGCTCCCGCTCGTCGGCTGGGGGCTGATCTCCGCCGGGAGGCCGCGCGCAAGGCTTTTGATCGTCTTCCCGCTCGGCGCGGCGGTGATCCTTGATCTTTGCTTCATGTTTCTTCACGCCATCCGCGGCGCAGCCCGCTGGATGCCCGCAGAGCTCGGCTTCGCCGTGCTGGAGGGGCTGCCGCTGCTGGGCTATGCGGTTCTTGTGCTGCTTTGCCTGCGTTATTGGCAGCCGAAATAACGGGAAGGCCGCGCTTCCCGGACAATTTAGGAGGTTTCATCCATGTCAGAAAGAATGTATCCGATCCCGTTCCGCTCCCTGATGAACTGGGCCGTCACCGAATACGCCCGTGAGGGGGAGCTGTTCGGCGTCCACTCGGTCTACCGTGCAGACGGGAAGACTCTGCCGATCTTCGGCGAAAAAATCGAAACGCCGTTCGGCCCCGCAGCCGGCCCGAACAGCCAGCTTGCGCAGAACATCATCGCGTCCTATCTGGCCGGCGCCCGCTTCTTTGAGGTCAAGACCGTTCAGAAGATGGACGGCCACGATCTGGCCGTGTGCGTGCCGCGCCCCTGCATCCTCGCCGATGACGAGGGCTACAATCAGGAGTGGTCGACCGAGCTGACCGTTCCGCAGGCGCTCAACGAATACATCAAGGCCTGGTGCGCCCTCAAGGTGCTCTCCAAGGTCTACGGCCTCGGCGATCCGAACGGCTTCGTCTTCAACATGTCCGTCGGCTATGATCTCGAGGGCATCAAGGGCGAAAAGGTCGACACGTATATCGAGAGCATGAAGGACGCCTCCGGCACGGAGCAGTTCCGCGAGTGCCTCGCCGTGCTGACCGAGCTGTTCCCGGAGGAGAAGGACTTCATCGCGGGCATTTCGCCGCGCGTTTCCCGCTCGATCACCCTGTCCACTCTGCACGGCTGCCCGCCCGACGAGATCGAGCGCATCGCGACCTACCTCATCACCCAGAAAAAGGTGCACACCTTTGTCAAGTGCAACCCGACCATCCTCGGCTACAAGACTGCGCGCTCCGTCCTCGACGGCATGGGCTATGACTACATCGTCTTTGACGAGCACCACTTCAACGAGGATCTGCAGTGGGAGGACGCCGTGCCGATGTTCGAGCGTCTTCAGGCTCTGGCCGACAAGACTGGCGTCGAATTCGGCCTGAAGCTGTCGAACACCTTCCCCGTCGACACCACGCGCGGCGAACTGCCCGGCAACGAAATGTATATGTCCGGCCGTTCGCTCTTCCCGCTGACCATCGAGATGTGCAACCGCATCTCCCACCAGTTCAAGGGCAAGATGCGCATCTCCTTCGCAGGCGGCGCGGAATACTTCAACTGCGACAAGCTGTTTGACGCGGGCATCTGGCCGATCACCGTTGCCACGACCATCCTCAAGCCCGGCGGCTATAACCGCCTGAAGCAGATGTGCGACAAGCTCGCCGATATGCCCTTCCGCGCCTTCTCCGGCACGGATTCCGCCGCGCTCGAGGCCATGTCCGTCGAATGCCGCACGAATGTGCACCATGTCAAGCCCATCAAGCCGCTGCCCGCCAGAAAGTCCGAGCAGCCCGTGCCGTGGCTCGACTGCTTCACCGCGCCCTGCAAGGGCGGCTGCCCCATCGAGCAGGACATCCCCGAATACATCGAGCTGTGCCGCAAGGGGCTTTACGGCCCGGCGCTCAAGCTCATCACCGAGAAGAACGCGCTGCCCTTCATCACCGGCACGATCTGCGCGCACCGCTGCCAGGGCAAGTGCTCCCGCAATTTCTACGACGAGTCCGTTCAGATCCGCGACACGAAGCTGATCGCGGCCGAAAAGGGCTATGACGCGCTCATGGCCTCCATCCACGCGCCCGCCAAGAGAAGCGGCAAGAAGGTCGCCATCATCGGCGGCGGCCCGACCGGCATGGCTGCGGCCTATTTCCTCGGCCGTGCGGGCGTCGAGACGACGATCTTCGAGCGCGAGAACAGCCTCGGCGGCATCGTGCGCCACGTCATTCCCGCCTTCCGCATCTCCGACGAGGCGATCGACAAGGACGTCGCCCTGATGCGCAAATATAACGTCGACGTGCGCCTCGGCGCGCCCGCTCCCTCCGTTGACGAGCTGAAAAAGCAGGGCTATACGCACATTCTGCTGGCCGTCGGCGCGTGGAAGCCCGGCAAGCTTGACATCGAGGGCAACGTCGTCGGCGTCATCGGCTGGATGAAGGACATGAAGCGTCAGGTCAAGCCGAGCCTGACCGGCAGCGTCGTCGTGGTTGGCGCGGGCAACACCGCCATGGACGCCGCCCGCGTGGCAAAGCGCATGGGCGCGAAGGCAACGATCGTCTATCGCCGCACGAAGAAATACATGCCCGCCGATGAGCACGAGCTGAAGCTCGCCATCGACGACGGCGTGGAATTTGTCGAGCTGGCTGCCCCGGTCAAGCAGGCCGACGGCAAGCTGACGCTTGAGAAAATGGTGCTCGGTGAGCCGGACGCCTCCGGACGCCGCAGCCCCGTCGGAACCGGCGAATATTTTGACATCCCGTGCGATCTGGTCGTCTCGGCCGTCGGCGAGAAGGTCGATTCCGACCTCATGGCCGCCAACGGCATCGAAATGGGTCGCAAGGGTCCGGCCTTCAAGACCAACGTCGAGGGCGTTTATGCGGCGGGCGACTGCCACCGCGGCCCTGCGACCGTCGTCGAGGGCATTGCCGACGCCGCGGCCTTCGCCGAGATCGTCATCGGCGAGAAGCACACCTATGAGATCCCCGAGCAGGCCTATGTCACCAAGGCCGAGGCCATCGCCAAGAAGGGCATCCTCAAAATGGCCAAGGACGCCTGCTGCGAGGGCAGCCGCTGCCTCGACTGCAACACCGTCTGCGAAAACTGCGCCGATTCCTGCCCGAACCGCGCGAACGTCGTCATCAAGATGGCCGACGGCAGCCACCAGATCCTGCACGTGGACAAGATGTGCAACGAGTGCGGCAACTGCACGCACTTCTGCCCCTATGCCTCCGAGCCGTGCCACGACAAGTTCACGCTGTTCCAGACGGAGGAGGACTTCGCCGATTCGAACAACCACGGCGTGCTCTTCCTCGGCGGCGACAGGATCCGCGTCCGTCTGGCCGAGGTGCAGGACGTCGACCTGAGCAAGCCCAACGACCTGCCCAAGGAGCTCGAGTGCTTCATCCTGACCGTTCGCGACAAGTACGCATACCTTTATAACTGATCCCGACCGATTTTTGACCGGTGGAGGGGCTGCAAAAGCGGCCCCTCCGCTGCTTTTGCAGCGCAAAAGCATAACAAGACAAGGAAACCTCTGATACTGATTCTTGATTAAAATATTGAATCAAGAATCAGTATCAGAGGTTCTCATGATAAGAAATCGGCCGGTGCCGTGGAGGCACTGGCCGATTGGAGCTGCACGGTCAGCGTGACCGATGCGGCTTTTTGATGCGAAGGCCGTTGCCCTTCAGCGTCAGATCGAGAACGACAGCCACAACCAGCACGGCGCCCTCGACGATGAACTGATAGACCGTGCCGATTCCCAGCAGGTTCATGCCGTTGGAAAGGTTCCCGAGGATCAGCGCGCCGATCAGCGAGCCCTGCCCGCTGCGCAGCTTGTCAGCCGCGAAAATTGCACGCAGAACCTCGCAGAGCAGAACCACGTGATCCTCAACAGCATCTATTTGGGCACGCTTCCGCGCCGTAATATCAACGAATAAGGAGTTTTCACTATGCGCTTGCACTGTATTGAGCTGCCCGTCCCCTCGCCGGAAGAGGCGGGACGCTGGCTGGAAACCGTCCTGCACTTTCTGCCCGTCGGAGACGGCAGGCTTTATGTCTGCGGAAATTGTCGTCTGCGCCTCGTCACCGCCGAGGGGAACGCGCCCCTCTGCGCGCCGGGCGAGGTCGTCGGGCTTGAGCACATCGCCCTTGAGACCCCGGATGCCGGCGCTCTGCTGCGCGCGCTGCTTTCAAAAGGCCTCGCGCCGGAGCACGATGGAGGCGATCCCTTTTTTAATCCCAAGGTTTTCGGCACGGGCACAAGGTATTTCAATTTGATCGCCCCCTTTGGAACAAAATTTGAATTCTGCCAGCGCCTTGACAAGGACTACCCGCCCGACTCTGCGGAAATACTCGGCCTGGAGCACATCGGCCTTTCCGCGCGCGATTTTGCCGCATCCTTCCGGGAGCTGGGCACATACGACTTCCGGCCTCAGTTTGCGCCGGTCGAAAACGATACGGCGCGCGGCCGTGTGCAGTGCGTTGCGCTCGACGGCCCCGCGCCCATTGAGCTGTACAGCTTTGAAGGAGCGCAGGCGTTTCCGGAGGCGGATCCGACCCGCGCCCCGAGACTCGTGTTCCGCGCCGACGCGGAGGCCTCCCTCAAAGAACGCAACGGCGCGTGCATCCGCTGCGAGGCAGCGCCGAAATACGACATGGTTGCGCTTGGAGAAGCCTTGATCGACTTTGTTCCCGGCGGGCAGCAGGAGAGCGGGAAGGTGTCCTATCTGGGCGCTCCCGGCGGCGCGCCGAGCAATGTTTTGGCCGCCGCCTCCCATTTGAATATGCAGACCGCATTTATCGGCAAAGTCGGCAATGACGTCTTCGGACGGCTGATCCGCAGCACGATGGAGCGCAACGGCATATGCACCGACGGCCTTTTGCGCAGCGAGACGGAGCCGACCACCTTGGCGTTTGTCTCTCTGGACGAGCGCGGGGATCGATCCTTCAGCTTTTACCGGCAGCACAGCGCCGATTGTATGCTCCGATCCACCGAGCTGCCGCTGACGCTTCTGGAGCAAGCGGGTATCTTCCATTTCGGCTCGGTTTCCATGACTGCCGAGCCGGTGCGCTCGGCTACCCTTGAGGCGGTGAGACACGCAAGGGCAAAGGGCGCGGTGATCGCGTTTGACCCCAACCTCCGCTTGCCGCTTTGGCCCGATACGGACTCCGCCTATCATGCGATCTGCGAGGGGCTGCGCTATGCCGACCTTGTCAAGCTTTCCGAGGAGGAGCTTGAATTTCTGACTAAGGCCTCCGATCACACGGCCGGAATGCGGGAGCTTTTGGAACGTTACGATATTCGGATGCTTGTCGTTACGCTTGGCGCCGACGGCTGCCTCTGCCTATGCAGAAACGGCGTTTTTCTGCGGCAGCACACGATTCAGGTCACCGCGCTGGACACCACCGGCTCCGGAGACGCCTTCTGGGGAACCTTCCTTTCCGAGCTGCTGCTCTGCGACTGCTGCGACAGAATTCCCGCGCCGCAGGTCTTGCAGCACATTCTCGGCGTTTCCTGCGTGGCCGGTTCGCTGACCGCAACCGCTTTTGGCGCGGTTCCCGCCATGCCGACAGCCTCCGCGCTCCACGCCGGTATGCTTCGGCTTCTCGAACCGTAACGGCTCGGCCGATATGAAGGAACCTCTGAATCAATCGGCAGCGGCGCTCAGCGGGTCTTTTGCCCCAACTGATTGGTTTGAAAATCTTGAAATACGTAAAGGATTCCTGCGATTTCCAAACCTCAATTCGGAACAAAATCCCTCGCTGACCGCTCTTGCGATTGAATCAGAGGTTCCCAAAATAACTTCCGATGAGCTGCGCAAGGCACGGCTGAGGCTTCCAAAGCCGACGCATGCGAATTGCCCGAAAAGCCCTGCTCTGTCTGTCTGCCGCCGCAGACGGCCGGATCAGGGCTTTCGCGTCGCCAATGCCGCCCGCCGAGAAAGCGGCGGAGACGGCGGAATCGTGGGACTGAGACGGACTGCTGCCCGTCCGTTTGTTTTGCTCCACGGAAAATCAGAAACTTTTTTGAAATTTGCAGAAAAACAGTTGAATTTTCGGTCGATTTGTCATAGAATAGTTCAAGCAGCGGAGTGGGGCAGCGCTGCACATCCAGAACAGCCCCGCGAGGAACTATGCTGAACGTCGTTTTGGTCGAGCCGGAGATCCCGCAGAACACCGGCAACATCGCGCGCACCTGCGCCGCCACAGGCTCGGTGCTGCATCTGGTCAAGCCGTTGGGCTTCGATATTTCCGAACGCGCCGTGCGGCGCGCCGGGCTGGATTATTGGCATCTGGTCGACGTCCGGGTCTATGAGAATCTGGACGAGCTGTTTGAGAAAAACGATATCCGCCAGATGCGCCTGTTTTCGACCAAAGCACCGCGCGCCTATACCGAGGCGGATTATGCCGACGGCTGCTTCCTGTTTTTCGGCCGCGAGACGCGCGGCCTGCCGGAGGCCTTCCTCGAAGCACATTTTGAAAGCTGCGTGCGCATCCCCATGCGCACCGAGGCACGCAGTCTGAACCTGAGCAATTCCGTCGCCGTCGGCGTTTTTGAGGCGCTGCGCCAGCAGGACTTCCCGCATTTGCAGGACTTCGGAAAAATGAAACGGTGACAACCCAAAATCGTCAAACCCATGCAACTGCATACAGCATCATAGGAGGTAAACATGAACTACAATAAGAAATCCGTAGAACAGATCGATGTCTGCGGCAAGCGCGTGCTCTGCCGCTGCGACTTTAACGTTCCGACCAAGGACGGCAAGATCACCAGCGACAAGCGGATCGTCGCGGCGCTGCCGACCATTCGCTATCTCATCGACCACAACGCGAAGGTCATTCTCTGCTCCCACATGGGCAAGCCCAAGGGCGAGTACAAGCCCGAGCTGAGCCTTCAGATCGTCGCCGACCGCCTGAGCGAGCTGCTCGGCAAGCCGGTCGTCATGGCCAAGGACGTCGCCGGTGAGGACGCACAGGCGAAGGCCGCCGCGCTCAAGGACGGCGAGGTCATGCTGCTCGAGAACACCCGCTTTGAAAAGGGCGAGACGAAGAACGATCCCGAGCTGAGCAAGAAGCTGGCCTCTCTGGCCGATGTTTTCGTCAACGACGCCTTCGGCACGGCGCATCGCGCCCATGCCTCCACGGCCGGTGTGGCGGATTATCTGCCCGCTGTCTGCGGCTTCCTTGTTGAAAAAGAGGTCTCCATCATGGGCAAGGCGCTGGCCGATCCGGAGCGTCCCTTCGTCGCCATCCTCGGCGGCGCAAAGGTCTCCGACAAGCTGAACGTCATCAACAACCTGCTCGAAAAGGTCGACACCCTCATCATCGGCGGCGGCATGGCCTTCACCTTCCTCGCCGCCAAGGGCTATTCCGTCGGCAAGTCCCTGCTCGATAACGAGAAGATCGACTACTGCAAGGACATGATGAAGAAGGCCGAGGAGAAGGGCGTCAAGCTCCTCCTGCCGATCGACACCGTCGTTGCGGCCGACTTCCCGAACCCGATCGACGCCGAGATCGCCGTTAAGACCGTTTCCTCCAACGAGATCCCGGACGATATGGAAGGCCTTGACATCGGCGAAAAGACCCGCGCCCTGTTTGCCGAGGCGGCAAAGAGCGCCAAGACCGTCGTCTGGAACGGCCCGATGGGCGTGTTCGAGAACCCGACGCTGGCGAAGGGTACCATCGCCGTTGCGCAGGCGCTGGCCGATTCCGACGCCGTGACGATCGTCGGCGGCGGCGACAGCGCGGCTGCCTGCGAGCAGCTTGGCTTTGCCGACAAGATCACCCATATTTCCACCGGCGGCGGCGCGTCTCTCGAGTTCCTCGAGGGCCTGGAGCTTCCGGGCATTGCCTGCCTGCAGGATAAGGACTGAGGAGGAAGCCATGAACAGAAAGTACCGTAAGACGCTCATCGCCGGAAACTGGAAGATGAACAAGACGCCCTCCGAAACAAAGACCTTTATGACCGAGCTGAAGGGCATCCTCCCGAAGGGCCGCTGGTGCGACATCGCGCTGTGTGTCCCGGCCGTCTGCATCCCGGCCGCCGCCCGCGCCATGCGCGAGACCCGCATCGGCATCGGTGCGGAGAACTGCAACGCCAACGCCTCCGGCGCCTACACCGGCGAGATCTCGACGGCAATGCTGGTCGACGCCGGCTGCAAGTATGTCATCATCGGCCATTCCGAGCGCCGCGCCATGGGCGAGACGGATGCCGAGGTCAATGCAAAGGTCAAGGCCGCGCTCGAGGCCGGCCTGATCCCGATCGTCTGCTGCGGCGAGACGCTGGAGCAGCGCGAGTCCGGCATCACCGAGGAATGGATCACCATGCAGATCAAGCTGGCGCTGGCCGGCATCACCGAGGAGAAGATCCGCAAGGTCGTGATTGCCTATGAGCCGATCTGGGCGATCGGCACCGGCCGCACCGCGACGCCGGAGCAGGCCGAGGAGGTTTGCCAGCTCATCCGCACGGTCGTGCGCAAGCTGTTCGGCTCGAAGAACGCCCGCGCCACCACGATCCTCTACGGCGGCTCCATGAACGACAAGAACGCCTATGACCTGCTGGCTCAGCCGGACATCGACGGCGGCCTGATCGGCGGCGCCTCTCTCGTCCCGGAAAAATTCGTCAAGATCATCGAGGACGCCAATCAGCCCACGACCTGATCGTTTCGTCGATGTACACAAAAAACCCGCTTGAAATTTTTCGGGCGGGTTTTTCGTTGTAACAGATTCTTAACAGCATTCGAGGATTTTTTATGCTATAATAAGATCAGCGGAAGACCCGCGAATATCCGACGATTTCAATGACAAGGGAGTATTGTTTTGAATCTTCTTTTCTTTCTCACCCCGAAGGCAAACTGTGCCTATCTTTACGAGGACTTCACGCTGCGGCAGGCGCTCGAGCGCATGGAGCACTCCGGCTATGCCGCCATCCCGATCCTTGCCCGCAACGGACTTTATTGCGGCACGCTGACCGAGGGCGACCTGCTCTGGGCGATCAAAAACCTCTGCTGCATGGATCTGCGCGACACCGAAAAGCACAACATTATGGAGATCACGCACCGCAAGGACAATTTACCCGTCTCCGTCTCGACCGATATGCAGGAGCTTGTGCTCAAGGCCACCGACCAGAACTTCGTGCCGGTGATCGACGACAAGGGCGATTTCATCGGCATCATTACGCGCCGCTCGATCATGCGCTATTGTCTGGAAAACTACATCCTGCCGAAGACCGGAACATGAGGCTGCAATGCACCGCCCAGCGGGAAGGCAAGCTCCTGTCGTTTCTGCGACGGGAGCTTGCCTTGTCCTCGTCGCTGGTCAAACGGCTGAAATTCCGCGGCGCCTACACAGTCAACGGCCAGCGCGTGTTCACCGACTATCCGGTGCGCGTCGGCGACCGCATTGAGGTCTGCATGGACGAGAACGCACCGGAAAATTATGCGCCGGAGGCAGGGGAGCTGCGCATTCTGCTCGAGGACGAGTGGCTCATCGCGCTGGACAAGCCGCCCGGCGTGCTGATGCACCCCTCGTCCGCCCGGAACACCGGCACGCTGGCGAATTTCCTGCTCGATTACTATCAGAAAACGGGGCAGGCGAGCGCCGTGCACCCGGTCAGCCGCCTCGACCGCGACACCTTCGGCGTTGTGCTGCTGGCGAAAAGCTCCCATGTCCACGCGCGCTTTCACGCGATGCAGCGCGCCGGGACGATCGAAAAGACCTATCACGCGGCTGTGCTCGGCGTTCCGCCGGAGGCGTCCGGCGAGATCGACGCGCCGATCGCGCGCGTGCCGGGCAGCAGTCTGCTGCGCCGCGTCGACCCCTCGGGCAAGCCTGCGCGGTCTGCCTATCGCGTGCTCGAGACGCGGCCGGTGCGCGGAACGGTCTGCTCCCTGCTGGAGCTGCACCCGCTGACCGGCCGGACGCATCAGCTCCGCCTGCACTGCGCATACCTTGGCTGCCCCATCCTCGGCGACCCGCAGTATGCCACGGCCGTCAGCCGCGCGCTTTCCGACGCGCTCGGCCTGACCGGCCAGCAGCTCTGCGCCGTCTCGCTGCGCTTTGCGCACCCCATGACCGGGAAAATCGTCGAAATTTTGTCAAATCAGGCGCTCGGCCTTGATTTTCCGCCCCGGCAGGGAGTATAATAGAACTAGGGAACCTCTGAATAAATCGGCAGCGGCGCTCAGCGGGTCTTTTGCCCCAGCTTATCGGTTTGAAAATCTTGAAATACACAAAGTATTCCTGCGATTTCCAAACCTCAATCTGGAACAAAATCCCTCGCTGACCGCTCTTGCGATTTAATCAGAGGTTCCCTAGAGAGTTCGGTAACGACCGTTCGGAATTTACAAATTTCACGGAGGATAGAAAAAAGATGTTTGACCGTTTGATTGAGCTGCTCAAGAGCGGCGAACCCCGCAAGCTCGTGTTCACCGAGGGCCATGACGCCCGCATTCTGGAGGCCGCCGCGCGCCTGAAGCGCGAGGGCATTCTCACCCCGATCCTGATCGGAAGGGTCGAGACGGTTCGCGCCAAGGCGGCAGAGGGCGGCTTTGACATTGACGGCTTGGAGATCTTTGATCCGGAGACCTACCCGGAGATGGACGCCATGGTCGCCAGAATGGTGGAGCTGCGCAAGGGCAAGATGACCGCCGACGATTGCCGCGCGAACCTGCGCAAGGGCAACTATTTCGGCACGATGCTCGTCAAGATGGGCTATGCCGACGCGCTCCTCGGCGGCGCGACCTATTCCACGGCCGACACCGTTCGTCCGGCGCTCCAGCTCGTCAAGACGAAGCCCGGCGCGCATCTCGTCTCCTCCTGCTTCATCCTCGTCCGCGGCGAAGAGAAGCTGGCCATGGGCGACTGCGCCATCAATATTTCTTATGAAGATTCCGTCGACAAGGACGGCAATGTGACGGTTTCCGCCGCCGACAAGCTGGCCGAGGTCGCCGTCGAGGTCGCGAGCTGCGCGAAGCTCTTCGGCATCGACCCGCGCGTGGCGATGCTGAGCTTCTCCACCAAGGGCAGCGGCAAGGGCGGCACGGTCGCGCTGTCGCAGAAGGCCACCGAGAAGGCCAAGGCGCTCGCGCCCGACCTTGCGATCGACGGCGAGATGCAATTTGACGCGGCGGTCTCGCCGGTCGTCGGGCAGCTCAAGTTCCCCGGCTCGAAGGTCGCCGGTCACGCGAACACCTTCATCTTCCCGTGCATTGAGGCCGGAAACATCGGCTATAAGATCGCGCAGCGTCTGGGCGGCTACGAGGCCTATGGCCCGATCCTGCTCGGCCTGAACGCGCCGATCAACGATTTGAGCCGCGGCTGCAACGCCGACGAGGTCTATCACATGGCGATCATCACCGCCGCTCAGAAGTGATTTTTTCGACCCGTCAGCGTGCCGGAACCGTTTTTTCAATATGTCGCACCGCTGGGGCAGCTGCTCCGGCGGTTTTCTTTGAAATACGGGGAAAAAAGCAGGAAAAAACGTAAATTCAGGCTTGACCCACGGATTTTTTTGTGATAGAATGAATCTACCTGTGAAAAAGGGGGTATCTTTTTACGCCCATTTTCAGCCGCGGACGGTGCAGCGTAGTTTCGCACCAGCTAAATTTTTCATAGACCGCGGTGATACAGGGAGGCAAGTATTTTAAGGAGGTGCCGAAATGCGCGTAAAGATCACGCTTCGCTGCAACGAGTGCAAGCAGAGAAACTACAACACGATGAAGAACAAGAAGAACGATCCCGACCGTCTTGAAATGAAGAAGTATTGCAGGTTCTGCAGAAAGCATACCGTTCACACCGAGACCAAGTAAAGGAAAGGAAGGAACACGATGGCAGAAGTCAACAAGAAGCCCAATTTCTTCGTCCGTTCCGGCCGTGCGATTTCCAAGTGGTTCCGGGAGATGAAGAGCGAGCTGAAGAAGGTCGTTTGGCCGTCCGGCAAGCAGTTGGTCAACAACACGCTCGTCGTTCTGGCTTCCATCCTGATCGTCGGTATCATCGTCTGCCTGTTTGACTGGCTGGCAAACGAGGGCGTCACCCTGCTGGGCAAGTTCTGAGGCCGCCATGGCAGAGGCAGCAAAATGGTATGTTGTGCATACCTATTCCGGCTATGAAAACACCGTAAAAACGACCATTGAAAAGACGGTCGAAAACCGCAGCCTGCAGGATATCATCTATCAGGTCGCCATTCCGATGGAGACCGTCACCGAGATCACCGACAACGGTCCGAAGACCTATGACCGCAAGGTGTTTCCCGGCTATGTTCTGGTCAAGATGGTGATGACGGACGACGCGTGGTACATCATCAAGAATGTCCGCGGCGTCACCGGTTTCGTCACATCCGGCAGCGATAAGCCCACGCCTTTGACGGACGACGAGGTCTATCAGCTCGGCATGGAGAAGCGCGAGATCGTCGTCGGCTACAAGGTCGGAGATACCGTTGCGATCGTCGACGGCCCGCTCAGCGGCTTCAATGGCGTCGTTGAGGAGCTGGACGTCGAAAAGAACAAGGTCCGCGTGACCGTTTCCATGTTTGGCCGGGAAATGCCGGTCGAGCTGGAGCTGGATCAGGCGGAGCTGGTGTCCGAGTAAAGCCCGGTCACAAACGTGGGAGGGGTTTTTGGATCCCCCGCCAAAAATACGCCCCGGCGTATCACCACATTTCAATTTGGAGGTGCTACTTATGGCACAGAAAGTTACTGGTTATATCAAACTTCAGATCCCGGCCGCAAAGGCCACTGCGTCGCCCCCTGTCGGCCCGGCTCTGGGTCAGCACGGCGTGAACATCGCGCAGTTCATCAAGGAATTCAACGATCGCACCAAGGATCAGGCCGGCTTTAAAATCCCGGTCGTCATCACGGTCTATTCCGATCGTTCCTTCTCCTTCATCACCAAGACTCCTCCGACCCCGACCCTCATTCTGAAGGCTGCCGGTCTGGACAAGGCGTCCGGCGTTCCCAACAAGGAAAAGGTCGGCTCCATCACCACCGCTCAGGTGCGTGAGATCGCCGAGAGAAAAATGCCCGACCTCACCGCCGCTTCCATCGAAGCCGCTATGAGTCAGGTTGCCGGCACCTGCCGCAGCATGGGCATCACCGTCACCGACTGATTGCAGTTCTGACAGGGTCGCCGTTTCAGACCCTGATATGTGGGAGGATTATTCCGCATCACCACTTTTTAGGAGGATTTAACATTGTTTAGAGGTAAGAAATATCAGGACAGCGCGAAGCAGATCGACCGCTCCGTGCAGTATGAAGCCGCCGATGCCCTTGCCCTCGTGGTCAAGACCGCCCCGGCGAAGTTCGACGAGACCGTCGAAATCCACATCAAGCTCGGCGTCGACTCCCGTCATGCCGATCAGCAGGTCCGCGGCGCCATCGTGCTCCCGAACGGCACCGGCAAGACCCGCAAGGTTCTCGTTTTCGCGAAGGACGCCAAGGCGGACGAAGCCCGCGAGGCTGGCGCCGATTATGTCGGCGGCATGGATCTCGTTGAGAAGATCACCAAGGAAAACTGGTTCGATTTCGACGTCGTCGTCGCTTGCCCGGATATGATGGGCATCGTCGGCCGTCTCGGTAAGGTGCTCGGCCCGAAGGGCTTGATGCCGTCGCCGAAGGCCGGCACCGTCACGCCGAACGTGGCTGCCGCCATCAAGGAGATCAAAGCCGGTAAGATCGAGTATCGTCTCGACAAGACCAACATCATCCACTGCCCGATCGGCAAGGTTTCCTTCGGTGCAGAGAAGCTGACCGAGAACTTCAATGCGCTGATGGGCGCCGTCATCAAGGCGAAGCCCGCCGCTGCGAAGGGTCAGTATGTGCGCTCCTGCGTCGTCGTCTCCACCATGGGCCCCGGCGTCAAGGTCAACGCTTCGAAGCTGTAAGCTCATACAGTCACATCAACCGGGACGGCCGCGCCGTCCCGGTTTTTTATATTCCTTTGGGGAAAATCTGTAATGCGTTCGAAAAATCCTCTGCGATGCTGTAACGATTTGCGGTTTTTCTGATCTAATAAATGGAAGGTGGTGATGACGTGCCGGATTTTGAAGCGATGTTCCGCGAAAACAATCGGCTGATCTTTCGATTTCTGATGAAGCTGTGCGCGGATGCGTCCTTGGCCGAGGAGCTGATGCAGGAGACCTTTTTTCGCGCCTATATCAACCTGTCGAGTCTGCACGACGAAACAAGGGCGTCGGCGTGGCTGTGCCGGATCGCGAAAAACACCTATTTTGCGTGGTATAACGAGCAGAAAAAAAGTCTGCCGCTGTCGGAAGAGCCGTCGATGGCGGACGGAACGGAGCTTGCCGAGCTTTTCGAGGAAAAGGAGCTTGCCGGGGCGGCGTTTTCTTGCCTGAACGCGCTGGAGGCGCCTTACAAAGAGGTGTTTCTTCTCGCTGTTTTCGGCGGATTGTCCCTGAAGAATATCAGCGCAATGTTCGGAAAAAGCGAAAGCTGGGCGCGCGTCACCTACTACCGCGCCAAGAAAAAAATCATGGAAGGATTGGAGAAAACATATGGACTGTAATGTGATCAGTGATCTTCTGCCGCTGTATGTCGACGGCTGCTGCACGGCGGAGAGCGCGGCGCTCGTGGCCGCGCACCTGAAAACCTGCGAAAAATGCCGGAAAAGCTATGAACAGATGCGCGCTGCCTGTCCGGCACAGGAGGACGCACCCATGTCCGCGCGGCCGCGCCGGGTATGCGCTTGGCAGGCGTCGCTGCTGCAATCGCTGCTGCTGTTTGTGTCCTTCGGTGTGCTGACGCTGGGCGTTGTGCTTGAAAATCGGACGCCGGCCGGTGCTTCCAACGGCCTGTGGGCGATCGCACTGATCGTTCCGGCGACCGCCTCGCTCCTGTCTCTGGCGAACTGGTTTTTCCTGCGGCTCTACCCGAGCAGAAGGGCATTCTCCGTCTGCTCCTGCGCGATAACGGCCGTGCTCATCGCGCTCGGTTACGTCTGGGCGGCCGTTCACTATGCAGCCCATGGGATCGTGCTGACCGCGCCGTTCGTCGCGGGCGGATGCGCGCTCAGTGCGGCCGCCTGTGTGGCCGCCGCGTGCCTGTCCAACCGTTACGCACGCCTATTGGGCAGAGAATGAGGCGGGCGTTGATTCGGCGCTTCTGTCTCCTGCTTGTTCTGCTTTTGCTGTTGGGAGCGGGGATCGCGGCGCTGCTTGCCGTATGCAATCTGGGTGAGATGGGGCGCTTTGTGCTGTTCATGCGGAGCGCGGACCGCGTGACCGACGATCGCGCGGGTAAGGGCGAGATTTTCGAGTTCGTATGCGTGCACGAGGATGCGCTGCTTCTGAGCATTCAGGACGGAACGACCGAACAATTTGAAAATGTGGATGTCGTACGGTCGGTCAGCAGGAACAGAGATGTGGTCGATTTTGGCTGTGGGGGCGCGGGCTTCGGACCGGATACGACCTATGTGGGCTTTTTCTATTCGGCAGACCATGACCTCGCCGGGGCATGGTGCGGTCCGAGCGATGCCTCGCAATTGCAGCCGTCGGGAAAGGGCTTCGAGTGGCGGCAGCCGGACGGAGACAACCGGTACTATGTTGAGCACATCTGCGGAGAATTCTATTACTACGAGGCTTCGTTTTAACCGGGACGGCCGCGCCGTCCCGGTTTTTGGCGTCTTGACGGGGCGGGGCGATTCGCGTATAATGATGAAAGAAGCTTGCAGAGCCGGAGGAGAAGCGCATGGCGACAACAGCGGCATATATGGAGTATGTGATGGAACGACTGGCGGCCTTTGGCGACTGGCGCTGCCGCAAACTGTTTGGCGAATACATGGCCTACCGCAGCGGCAAACCGCTGCTGCTCGTGTGCGACAACACGGTGTTTGTGAAAAAACTGCCGGAGCTTGCCGTGCTGATGGAACAGGCGGCTTGCGGCCAGCCCTATGAGGGCGCAAAGGAGCATTATGTCCTCGATTTAGAGAACACGGCGCTGCTCGAGCGTGTCTTGCCGGTGCTGGAGGCGGCGACGCCCCTGCCGAAGCCGCGCAAAAAGAAGGTCTGAGGAGGAAGCATATGGAATTCAAGCTGCACGCGCCGTATTCGGCCACCGGCGACCAGCCGCAGGCCATTGCGGCGCTGACCGAGGGGTTGAAAAAGGGGATGAAGGAGCAGGTGCTTTTGGGCGTGACCGGCTCGGGTAAGACCTTTACGATGGCCTCCGTCATTGCCAATCTGAACCGCCCGACGCTGGTTTTGGCTCATAACAAGACGCTTGCCGCCCAGCTTTGCAGCGAATTCCGGGAATTCTTCCCGGAAAACGCCGTCGAATATTTTATTTCGTACTACGACTATTACCAGCCGGAGGCCTACATCGCCCATACCGACACCTATATCGAAAAGGACTCGGCAGTCAACGACGAGATCGAGCGCCTGCGGCACAGCGCGACGTCCTCGCTCTTCGAGCGGCGCGACGTGATCGTTGTGGCGTCCGTCTCGTGTATCTACGGTCTGGGCGACCCGATCGACTATCAGAACATGGTCATCTCCCTGCGCACCGGCATGGTCAAGCCGCGCGACGAGCTGACCAAAAAGCTCGTCGAGATCCGCTATGAGCGCAACGATCTCGAATTTGCGCGCAATCACTTCCGCGTGCGCGGTGACACGGTGGAGATCTACCCGGTCTACTGGTCGGGGCGGACGATCCGCGTCGAGTTCTTCGGCGACGAGATCGAGCGGATTTCTGAGATCAATGCCGTGACCGGCGTGCCGGAGCGCGTGGTCAACCACGTCGCGATCTATCCGGCGTCGCACTATGTTGCGAGCCGCGAGAAGCTCAACCGCGCGATCATCGAGATCGAGCGCGAGATGGAGGAGCGCGAGGCGTGGTTCAAGGCGCACGACAAGCTCCTCGAGGCGCAGCGCATCCGCCAGCGCACGATGTATGATATTGAAATGTTACAAGAAATTGGCTTTTGCAGCGGCATCGAGAACTATTCCCGCGTGATTTCCGGCCGCGCGCCGGGCACGCCGCCGATGACGCTGCTGGACTATTTCCCGAAGGATTTTCTGCTCTTTGTCGACGAGAGCCACGTCACACTGCCGCAGGTGCGCGCGATGTACGCCGGCGACCGCAGCCGCAAGGAGAGCTTGGTCGATTACGGCTTCCGCCTGCCGAGCGCGTTCGACAACCGGCCGCTGACCTTCCCGGAGTTCCAGAGCAAGATCGGGCAGGCCGTCTATGTCTCGGCGACTCCGGCAGAGTTCGAGCGCGAGCGCGCCGGGCAGGTCGTCGAGCAGGTCATCCGCCCGACCGGTCTGCTTGATCCGAGGATCGACGTGCGTCCCATCGAGGGGCAGATCGACGATCTGATCGGCGAATGCAACGCCGTAATTGCGCGGCAGGAGCGTGTGCTCGTCACGACGCTGACGAAAAAAATGGCAGAGGATCTGACAACTTATCTGCAAAAGGCGGGTATCCGTGTGCGCTATATGCACTCTGACGTGGCAGCGCTCGAGCGTATGGAAATTCTGCGCGATTTGCGTCTGGCGAAATTCGACGTGCTGGTCGGCATCAACCTGCTGCGCGAGGGCTTGGATCTGCCCGAGGTCTCGCTGGTGGCGATCCTCGATGCAGACAAGGAGGGCTTCCTGCGCAGTGAGACGAGCCTGATCCAGACGATCGGCCGCGCCGCGCGAAACGCCGGGGGACGCGTTATCATGTACGCCGATAAGATCACGCCCGCCATGCGCGCGGCCATCGACGAGACGGAGCGCCGCCGCGCGATTCAGGATGCGTATAACCGTGCGCACGGCATCGTGCCGAAAACCATCATCAAGGACGTGCGCGAGCTAATCGAGATCACGCAGTCCGAGGGCGAGGCCAAGCGCGCAGACGGCGTTAAGATGACGCGCGTCGAGCGAGAACGCGAGATCGCGCGCTTGGAAAAAGAGATGAAGGCCGCTGCGCGGATGATGGAATACGAATACGCTGCCGTTCTGCGCGACCGCATCATGGAGCTGCGCGCGGCCGAAACGCCAAAATCGTCGCCGCGCGGAAAGAAAGCTTGACAATCCGCAGGGGCTTTGTTACAATTAACCCATACCCCGGCGAAGAAGAAAGGAGGATTATTCAACATGAAGAAGATTTGTGCGCTCTCCCTCGTGCTTGTGCTGATTCTCAGCCTGTTTGCGGGCTGCGGCAAGAACCCGCTGATCGGCAAGTGGGAAGGCAAGGCTGACATGACTGAAGCCATGGTCAACTTGATGAAAGAGCAGCTTGGCAGCGAGTATGAGATCGACCCGGACCCGATTTATATCTATTGCACGATAGCTTTGAATGAGGACGGCACATATGCCATCGAAGTCGACAAGGACAAGACAATGGAGTCTATTATGACCATCGTAGATTCGATGAAGGACATCATCAAGGAAGAAATTTATAAGGGCGCAGAGGCACAGGGCATCAGCCGCGAGGATGCGGATGCTGTGCTGGAGTCCAGCCTTGGTATGTCTATTGACGAATACATCGATTCCAATATGGGTGATATTGAGAATAATTCTGACCTCGAGATGCCTGACCTCAATGAGACCGGTACGTTTGAAATCAAGGACAGCACGCTCACATTGCATCCGGAGGACGACGAGGACGAGATCATCACGTTCAAGCTCGACGGCAGCAAGCTGACGCTGACCTTTGAACTGGCGCAGATGGATCTGGACGACGATACTTTCGCTGGAATGGATCAGCTTGAGTTTGTCATGAATCGTGTCAACTAATCAAAAAATGCAAGCGCCCGGATGTCCCTGCGGGGCGTCCGGGTGTTTTTGCAGCAGAAGGAACGGAGAACAGGCATGAAACGGATTTTTTCGCTGATTTTGACCCTTGCACTTTTGCTGACGGCGCTCGTTGGCTGCGGCAGGCCGGGCAAGCTTGTCGGAACCTGGTCGGGGAGCACGGATGTGACCGAGCTGATCGGTGCGATGCTTGCCGAGCAGACCGGACAGTCGGCGGTCACGCTGGATTCCAAGGTTGAAATTCCGTTGGTTCTGACCTTTGAGCGCGGCGGGACGTATCGCATGAGCTTCGACACGGCGCGCGTGCTCGACGTACTGTCGGACGTTGTGATGGGCTATAAGGAGAATCTGCGGCAGGTGTTTTACAGTCAGATGTCCGACGGCTACTCCGCCGAGGAACTGGATAAGACGATCAAGGAGACGACCGGCATGAGCATGGACGCCTATCTGGACGCCTATCTGAAGGAGCAGATCGAGCAGATGAGCCAGACACTGAAGGACGGCGTGCTGAAAAACCCGGAGGAGACAGGCGTTTACGTCGAGGACGGTGACCGCGTGCAGCTGACGCCGCAGGGCGAGGCCTCCGTGAGCTGCCGCTTCACCGTCAGCGGCGATACGCTGACGCTTGAAATGCAGCAGAAGGATATGACGCTGACCCTGAACCTGACAAAGCAATAATGTGAATTCCCGCTCCAACCGCCGGTTGAGCGGGAATTTTTCCGTCTACGGACGCCTTCCAACCGTCGGTTTGTGGAAATTACGATAAATCAACCGATTTTTGATTGAAAAAGTTATAAAAACCTGATATGATCGGAGCGTAGCTACAGAAAAACGGACGACAAGATTTTGAATCAGGAGGGAATTACGATGACATTGGGCAATCGGATCGCGGCCTATCGCAAGGAAAAGGGCATGACGCAGGAAAAGCTGGCAACGGCGCTGGGCATCACAAATCAGGCGGTCTCCAAATGGGAAAACGACCAATGCTGCCCGGATATCGAGCAGCTCCCGGCGCTGGCGGAGCTGTTCGGCGTTTCGATCGACGCGCTGCTTGGCAGGCCGGATCAGTCGTGCGCAGCCGTGCCGGGGCTTCCGTGGGAGGATGACGAGACCGTGCGCATCGTTGCGATGCAGGGGCACGGCCTGCTCGCGCATTACCCGCCCGCCGAGAAGATCACCTTCGAGTTTGTGGGCGAGGCGGTCGACGTGAAATGCGCGCTGTCGCTGTCCTGCGGCGACGTCGCAGGGGATGTCAAGGCCGAAGGAAGCGTCAGCTGCGGCGACGTCTCCGGCGACGTTCAGGCCGATGGAACGGTCAACTGCGGCGCGGTCGGGGGCGATGTGGAGGCCGAGGGAAGCGTGAACTGCGGCGACGTGGCCGGAAGCGTGGACGCGGGCGGAAGCGTGACCTGTGAGGACGTGACCGGCGATGTGGAGGCCGGTGGAAGCGTGACCTGCGGGGACGTCGGCGGCGACGTCGATGCCGGAGGCACCTTCAGCTGGAAGGCGGAATAACGGTTCAAAATGCCGAAAGGCGCTGCCCCGGCAGCGTCCTGACCCGCCGTCAGTTCAGCATCCAGACAGTTAGGGAAGCTCTGATTAAATCGCAAGAGCGGTCAGCGAGGGATTTTGTTTCCAAATTGAGGTTTGGAAATCGCAGGAATACTTTGTGTATTTCAAGATTTTCAAACCAATAAGTTGGGGCAAAAGGCCCGCTGAGCGCCGCGGCTGATTTATTCAGAGGTTCCTTAGATTCAGGTATCCGGAGAAGGCGACCCAGAGCAGCTGGGGCAAAAGCAGATACCCGGCGGTGCGCGACAGTCTTGAGAAAGCGTTTTGTGTCAGCAGCGCCAGCAGCCAGAGGAGCATGAGCCAGAAAAACGCGAACAGCCTCCAGCCCAACCGGAAAAACAGGATCGGCCAGATCAGGCTCACGGCCAGCTGCGCCAGATAAAGCCACGCTGCGCTGCGCTTCTCCTGCTGCGGTGCGCGGCCGCGCAGAGCCAGATAGGAGGAAAGCCCCATCAGCAGACAGAGCAGCGTCCGGACCACCGGAAAGACCCAGCCCGGCGGGGCGAGCGGCGGCAGCTCACAGGACGCATAGCCGTTCCCGGCGCCGCCGGTCAGCAGCGCCGAAAGCGCGCTGACGGCCAAAGGCAGCGCCAGGCACGGCAGGAGCATTTTCCGTTCCGATTTCAAAAACCATCACCTCGGAAGCAGTGTATGTTCCGAGACGGCGTTCCATTCAGAGAAAGCGCCTGACGCATTCGATGCGTCAGGCGCTTCGTTATCCTGCGAGGAAGCGGGTATCCGTATCAGTCTGCCAGCGTGGCGGCGAGGACGGTCTTGATCGTGTGCATCCGGTTCTCGGCCTCGTCAAAGACGATCGAGCGGCTGCTCTCAAAGACCTCGTCCGTGACCTCGAGCGCGTCGAGGTGGAAGCGGTCGCCGATCTGGCGGCCGATGCCGGTGTTGAGATCGTGGAAGGCGGGCAGACAGTGCATGAACACGGCGTGCGCTCCGGCGTTGTCCATCAGCGCGGTTGTGACCTGATAGGGCAGCATCTTTTGCAGACGCTCCTCCCATGCCTCCATCGGCTCGCCCATGGAGACCCAGACGTCGGTGTAGATCACGTCGGCGCCGGCGGTGGCCTTCATCGGGTCGGTCTCAAAGGCCAGCGTTGCGCCGGTCTGCTTGGCGATCTCCTCGCAGCGTGCGATCAGCGCCGGGTCGGGGAAGAAGCCCTCCGGGCCGCAGGCGACGAAATGCAGGCCGAGCTTGGCGCAGCCGACCATCAGCGAATTGGCCATGTTATAGCGGCAGTCGCCCATAAACACGAGCTTGCGCCCCTTGAGGCTGCCGAAATGCTCGCGGATCGTCAGCATGTCGGCGAGGATCTGCGTCGGGTGGAATTCGTTGGTCAGGCCGTTCCAGACCGGAACGCCTGCGTGCTTTGCCAGCTCCTCGACGATGCTCTGGCCGAAGCCGCGGTATTCGATGCCGTCATAGAGGCGGCCAAGCACGCGCGCGGTATCTGCGATGGATTCCTTTTTGCCGATCTGCGAGCCGGTCGGGTCGAGGTAGGTCACATGCATCCCGAGGTCATAGGCCGCGACCTCGAACGAGCAGCGTGTGCGGGTGGACGTCTTTTCAAAGATCAGTGCGATGGATTTGCCCTTGCAGCAGTCATGCGCGATGCCGGCCTTTTTCTTGGCCTTCAGCTCGGCGGCGAGGTCGAGCAGCCCCGTGATTTCCTCGGGCGTGAAGTCCAGCAGGGTCAGGAAGGATTTGTCTTTCAGGTTCATAGTGTCTCCTCATTTCTCCGCGCAGGTCTTGAGCGCCTGAATCGCGGTTTTTAGCTGTTCCATTGGAATGTTGAGCGCGGGGAGCAGGCGGACGCGGTCCTTTGCCGTTGTGACCAGCACGCCGCGCGAAAGCGCCAGCTCGGCACATTCGCGCGCGGGGCGCGCGGTCTTGACGCCGATCATCAGCCCCATGCCGCTGACGCATTCCACGCCGGGGGCGCCGGTCAGCTCACGGAAAATATAGTCCGAGCGCTCGCGGACGCCGCGCAGCAGCGGCTCGTCGATGCGGCTGAGGATGCTCACGCCGCCAGCGCAGGCGACGGGGTTGCCGCCGAAGGTCGAGCCGTGGTCGCCGGGCTGAAGCACCTCGGCCACGCGCGCTCCCAGCAGGGTCGCGCCGAGCGGCAGACCGCCGCCGATGCCCTTGGCCGTGGTGACGACGTCGGGCGTCAGACCGTAGTTCATATATCCGTAGAGCCTGCCGCTGCGGCCGTTGCCGAGCTGCACCTCGTCGCAGATCAGAAGCACCTGATATTGCTCCGCCAGCGCGCGGATGTCGTCTGCGAACGCCTGCCCGATCGGCATGACGCCGCCCTCGCCCTGCACGCATTCGATCATGATCGCGGCGCAGGGATGCTCCTTCAGCAGGCGCTCCAGTCCGGCGCGGTCGCCCACGTCGGCGTAGAGAAAGCCCGACGGAAGCGGCTGAAAATTGCGGTGGAAGACGTCCTGACCGGTGGCGGCCAGCGTGGCCAGCGTGCGGCCGTGGAAGCTCTTGTTCAGCGTGATGATGTTATAAAATTCCTTGCCCTTTGCCTCGGCCGCCCACTTGCGCGCGACCTTGATGGCGCATTCGTTGGCCTCCGCGCCGGAGTTGGAGAAGAACACCCGCTCCATCCCCGTGCGCGTGCAGAGCAGCTCTGCCAGCCTTGCGACCGGCTCGCAGCAATACAGGTTTGAGCAATGCTGGAAGCGGTCGAGCTGCGCGATGACCGCACGCTTCCACTGCTCGTCCTGAAGACCGAACAGATTCACGGCGATCCCGCTGCCGAGGTCGATGTATTCCCGCCCGTCCGATCCGGTCACAAGCGAGCCGTGTCCCTCTGCGATCTCGAGCGGGAAGCGGCGGTAGGTCTTGGCCAGATAGCGGGCATCCGTTTCAAAAGTTGTCATGGAAAATCCTCCGGGTCGGCGGGGTGCCGACAGGAACATTATACGCCACTCGGCGCGATTGGTCAAGCATAGATTTTGCAGAAAAAAGCCCTGCCAACCGTGGTTGGCAGGGCAAAGCCGGTCGTTGCTTGAGACGGCGTCAGATTGGAAGCGCCAGGGGCGCCTGGGGGAGATGCACTCGCATTGGATAAGCTGTAGCCTCATTGTAGCATGTCCGGAGCGAGAAAACAGTCGAACGCCGTCACGGATGCAAAAATCACGGATTGGTTTTGTTGAGGCTCTCGACGTAGTGCGTGTAGCGCGTGATGATCGCGACCACCTGCGCACGCGTTGCAAGGCCGTCCGGCTCGAATTTGCCGTCCATGCCGTTGATGATGCCGGCCGCAGTCGCCCAGGAGACGGCGTCGGTCGCATAATCGAGAATATCGGCCGCATCGCGGTAGGAGACGGAGAGGTTCGCGCGCTTCGAGGTGTCGATGCCGGCCTTATTCGCGTAGCGATAGAGGATCGTGACGATCTGCTGGCGGGAGATGTTGTCCTCCGGACGGAAGGTGCCGTCCTCAAAGCCGAGCACCAGCTTTTCCTCGGCGCTCCACGCCACGGCGTTCATGTACCAACCGGACGTCAGATCCGGGAAGATGGTGGAAGGATTCGTCGAGACGATCTTACTGCCTGCCAGACGCCACAGCGCGGTGACGAACTCGGCGCGGGTCATGGAATCCTCCGGCGCGAAGAACGCCTGACTGCGTCCGTTGAACGAGCCGTTGCGGACGGCCTCGTCGATGTACTCGGTGTACCATGCGTCGTCGGGCACGTCGACAAAGGTCATGTTGTACTTGCTGACGCGTCCGCAGTTGACGCAGACATAGGTCACCTTGCCGCTTTCGTCGATCTTTTCCTCGTTGTCGTGGCCGGTCGGTCTGGTGAGCTCGGCGTCATAGGTCGCGCCGCAGCTGCATACCAGATGCATGTGACCCTGCTCGGAGCAGGTGGTCGGGACGATGTCGGTCGTCTTCATATCGTGCAGCAGACCGGTCTTGCGGTCGAAGTGATAGGTCGTGTCGCCCAGCGTGAACCAGCCGGTCGTGAATTTGCCGGCGATGAAATACATCTTCTTGCCGGTGGAGCGGTCGCTTGCCCAGCCGGTGTAGTTGGCAGGAACTTCCTCGTCGGCGTGGAGCGAGCAGCTCAGCTTGCCAGTCACGCGGTCATAGACGTAATCGTGCTCGGTCGGCTTGGGGTCGGGATCGGGCTTGGGATCAGGATCGGGGATCGGATCGACGGGCTTTTCCTTGGTAAAGGAATCGAGCAGGACGCCCTCGACGTTATAGGCGGAGATCGTAAGCTTGTTCTTTGTTGCGTCGGCAAGCATATAGAGCGCGTCGTATTCCTGCGTCAGGTAGGCGAAGTGGAAGTCCTCGTTGTCGACCGCCTTATAGTTCAGGTTGCGGGACTTCTCGCCGAGGTCACCGCAGATGAAATAGCTCAGGCCGTTGTTCTTGTCGACCTTGCCGCCCTTGAGCGGCTCGGTGCGGGCGTAGGAGTGGTCATGGCCGGAGAGCACCACGTCGATCCCGGCCTCCTCCATTGCGGGCACGAGGCTGTCCTGATACTTTGCGGACGTGCCGTCGTTGGGATTGGTGAAGTAGACGGGCTCATGGAACATGACGACCTTCCAGTCGCACGCGGTCTTAGCGGCGTCCTCCTTGAGCCATGCGGAGGCCTCCTTGAAGTCGGCGGTGTTGTTGATGACCGCGACATAGACGCGGCCGTATTCGACGGAGTAGAAGTCGTTGGAGGGCAGATTGAAGGCTGCCTTGGTCGTCTCGCCGTCGAGGTTGCCGTAATACTCGTGATTGCCCAGCACGTGGATGAGGTATTTGCTGCCGACAGGGCTGGCCTGCAGCAGGTCGAGGATCTGCTGATAGTGGACGTAATTTGCGCCGTTGTCGATGAAGTCGCCGGTTTGCAGACCGAAGTCCACGCCGTGCTCATCGGCTGCCTTGAGGATCGCATTCAGATAGGAGATGGCCTCCGCATCGTTCTCGGCAACGCCGGTCATCTGCGTATCGCCGAGGATATAGAACGAGGTCTTCGCGGGCTTCTCGGCCGCCTCGGTCGTGAAGCTCTGCATCTCGCTCCAGCCCTCCTCGCTGCCGTCGCCGACCCAGTAGACATAGGTCGTCGCCGGAGTCAGACCGGTGAGGGAGACGGTGTTGACGTAAGCCGCGTTCTTCGAGGTGCTGAACGGGAGCGCCGCGCAGTTGCCGCGCAGGGTCATGTAGTCGGAATCCGGGCCGAGGCCGCGCTTGAGCGAATCATAGTGCTCCTTGGTCATGTAGCGGACGTAAGCCTTCGCGCGGGCGTATTGCGGGTTCGTGAACCAGCTGATCGTGCGCTCGGTGGTCGGGTCGGAGACGATGTCGTGGCGGATGGCCGTGGGCAGGGCATTGTCGTTGCCCGCAAGGCTCAGGATCGTGCCCTTCGCCTCGAAGGACAGCCCCAGCTCGCTGCTCGCGGTGACGACGAATTCCGTTCCGGCTGCCAGCTCCTTCAGCGCGTCGGTCGTGAGCACGCCGTTTTCGTCCGTCGTGCCGATCTCCGCGCCGTTCAGGAAGACCTTGACATTCGCGGCGGGCTTACCCTCGACGTCATAGACGGTGATGGAGCAGGGTCTGCCGACCAGTGCCGGGCCGATGGAGATGGAATAGTAAGCGGTGACGTCCAGAACGGTGTAGCCATAGGCGTCCGTGCCGGCCTTGCCGCTCAGATCGGTGAAGCTGATGTTGGTCACGCGGTATTTCAGGTGATCGACCTCGGGGTCGACCGTTGCGGGGACTTCAAAGCTGACCGTTGCGATGTCGCCGGTCATGCCGTCTGCCTTGTCGGCCGTCAGGACGAGCTTGCCCTTCTTATAGCCGGTGGAGACGAATTCAAAGCTGCCCTCCACGCCGTCGGCGAAGGTGACGACCGGTGCGCGGTAGCTCGCGCCGCCCGCGGTCTGCGTCAGCGTGCCGAAATCGGTGTTGACGTCGACGACGGTCATCTCAACGTGCTTGACCGTGCCGGTCGCGGTGAGCTTCATTTCATAATTGCCGCCCAGCGTCACGATGCCGTTGCCGCCGAAGGTGACCTTTGCATTCGTGGCGTTCTTTGCGTTGACCTCAAATTCGCGGGTCTGCTCAACGGTGTTGCCGCCGCCGTCGGTGATCTGGACGCGGACGGTGTGGTGGCCGTTGCCCAGCGTGGTACGGGTGGTGGCGGTGTTCTCGTCGCCGTCGGCGAGGATGTTTACGCCGTCGATGAAGAAGGCGGTCGCCGTGGCGTCGATGCCCGAGCGGTTCTGGCTCTCGGGATCGGAGAAGGTCGCGGTGATCTCCACGTCGCCGGTGTCGAGCGTGGTCGAGCCGTCCTTGGCAAGCTCCGTGCCGTTGACGGAGATCGAGTCGATCACGGGATTGATGAGGTCGTCAAGGTTCGTGCCGTAAACGACGCGGTAATCGTCGAAATACAGCGTGCCGTTATAACGACCCTCGCCGTTGGCCGGCGTGTAGCTCAGCCAGAGGAAGCCCTCGCCCTGACGGATCTTCATCGGGTGCTCGGCGGTGATGGAGGTGTGCAGGTCGGTGAGGTCCGCATAGCAGTACATCCAGCCGACCCAGTCGATCGAGTTGATCTCCGTTTCGACGCCGTCGACGACGGTCTTATGGACGAGCTTGAGGTTTTTGGTGGAGTAGCCGCTGCCGTTCCAGACGGCGACGTCGGCCCAGACGTTGTAGCGGGGCGTGCCCTCCGGGGCATAGACCCAGACGCCGACCTGCGTCGGATAGCCCTCGATGTTGATCTCGTCGCCGCAGTAGCGGATGTAGAAGTTGGAGTTCGAGCTGTTGTCGAACGAGGAGTAGTCATAATCCAGCTCCAGCGCATACTCGCCGGAGCGAACCTGCGCGCCGCCCTCGCGGGAGGTCGTCTTGACCGCGCCCGCGCAGTAGGACTTGATGGAGTTGTTCGGCCAGAGATAGAAGGTGTAGCCGTTGGCGTGGAAGATCGGCGCAGCCGGAACTGCGGTGTCGTAGTTGCCGGTAAAGCGATAGGGCGCGGTCAGAGGGGTGGTCGTCGGGCCGTCCGGACTGTAGGTGCCGCCCGTGATGACCTCCAGCTCGGGGTAATCGCCGACGTAGCCGGGGCCGTATTCGCTGCCCTCCTCGTGGAAGCTCGCCTTGCCCCAGTGGAAATGCGCGCCGGTCAGCGGGCCGTTCTTGTTCGGCTCGAAATTCTGGAGCACGACCGGCATCTTGCCGATCTCGACTTGAATGGAGCTTGTGAGCGCCGTGCCGTCCTGCTTGGTATAGCTGACGGTGACCTTGCCCTTCAGGGTGCTCTCGGCCTTGGCGCTGTGGAAGAGATTGCCGTTCATCGTGCCGAAGGCCGCGGCCTCCGCGTCGGCCGGCTCGAGCTTCCAATCGAAATCGCCATCCTTATAGTGGATGGAGCGCTTGGCGTATTTCGCGACCAGACCCAGATCGGAGTCAACGTCGAAGTCAAGCGAGATGGATTCGCCCGTGAAATAGAGCGTGTCGATGTCCTCAACACGGATGGTCGTCGAGCCGTAGACGGTCTGCCCCTTTTGCAGGCGAACCGTGACCTCGCCGGTGTAGCCGGCCTTGGCCGTGAAGAGACCGTTCCGGTCGATGGCGCCCGCAGCGGAATCGACGACCCAGTTCAGGTCGTTCGGAAGCTCCGCCTCGCCGCCGGCCTTGTCGACGCCGATCGCGCTGAACTGCACCGTGCTGCCGGGCGTATAGACCTCGTTGTTCGGCTCGATGGCGGCGTGGTCAAACTTGCCGTCGCTGGAGGCCGTGGAGATCATCAGCAGCGCCGAAGCGACCTCGCGCTCGGGGCCGTCAGAGGGGGAATTGCGGATCGTCAGACGGCTCTCACCCTCGTGGACGGAGGCGAACGTAGCCGAGCCGCCGCCGTCGAGATAGAGCGCGTTGACGCAGCCGAGCCCTTTCATGACCTCTGCCGTCTCATAGACCGTCATACCGACGGAATACGGCTCCTGACGGCCGTCAGCGATGAAGGTCGTCAGCGTGCCGTCGGCCTTCAGGCCGATCGCGTTGCGCGGCCCGAGGTAGGTGTCCTCCGGGCTGACAACGATCTCGCCGTTCTTGACCAGATAGAACGGGCCGGAGACCGCCTCGAGCACATCGGAATAATCCGTGCCGTAGTCGCGGATGGCGTAGCTGCCGTCCTTCAGAACGGCAAAATACGGCTCCTGCGCGTTGCCGTTGCCGGTCTGAACGAGGTTGCCCTCCATAATCAGGTAACCGAGCGGCTGAAGGGTCTGCATATTGTAGTAGTCGCCGTTCGTAGCGAAAAGCACCTTGTTGCCGGTTGCCTTTTCATAGGCGGCGGCCTGCTCGGTGGTGCGCGCCATGCTCCAGTGGCTGGAGAGGTTCTGCGCGGCCTCCTTACGGCTGTCGACCGTACTGCCGGGCGTGTAATAGCCGTTGTAGGACGCCTTGAACGTGACCTGCGCGTTCGGCGCGATCGTGCTGATAAAGCCTGCGACCTGCGCCGAGCCGTCAGCATCGTTCATAAATACCTGCGATTCCGTCACACCCTTCGTCAGGGTGTATTCCGTCTGGGAAATCAGATATTTCCCTTGTGACGGCGTCACCGTGACGACCGGAGCGGCGAAAATTGCCGGGCAGATGCCCAGCAGCATGGCAGCTGTCAGGAGCAGCGCCAGGCAGCGGGACATGCGGTTCCATTGCTTCATGATTCAACCTCCTAAAATGTGTGTCCGCACGGCACGGTGAAAAAGCCGATCTCTCGTGCTCGGGCGGAATTTGTCAAATTATCCAGAAAGGAAAAGCCTAAAGCGGATAATTGCGACAATATTTGCTAAATGACCACGCTCCATACTATCACAATATACTGCAAAATGCAAGCAAAAATCGAAAATCTGTGAATCTGTACAAAAACGTCGGCCGAAAACCGTTAAATAGCAGGGAAAGTTGACGCAGGCTGCGGAGACAGCAGCACGGGCGGAAAGAAATGCTTGCCTTTTTCGCCGGGAAATGGTATGATACTTTTATATAATTCTGAAACAGGGGGCGCTTGCCGTGCATCTGCAGGAATCCGGTGAAATGTATTTGGAGACGATCCTCGTGCTGCTGCGCGAGAAGGGGGCAGTGCGCTCTCTGGACGTTGCGGAGCATATGGGCTTTTCCAAGCCGAGCGTCAGCCGTGCGGTCGGCATTCTGAAGCGCGGGGAGTATATTCTGGTCGATCGCGACGGCTTCATCACGCTGACGGATTCCGGCATGGAGATCGCCTCGAAGATCTATGAACGCCACACGCTGCTCACGGCGTTTCTGGTCCGCCTCGGCGTCGACGAAAAGACCGCGGCCGAGGACGCCTGCAAGCTCGAGCACAACATCAGCGACGAATCCTTCAGCGCGATCAAGCGCCACGTTGCGGCCATGACGAAGGAAGCTTGAAAACGACCCGGCGATCACGCCGCGACGATTATGCCGCGCCCGACGGGGCATCGCGGACGCCGCCTTCTGCAAGCCGAGCAAAAGCGACATTCACCATGCAATCCTGAAGTAGTTCAACCGCAAAAGCAGCAGGTTTCACGAGGAAACCTGCTGCTTTTGTATTGCCGTAAGCTGACGGTTCCGCTTCCTGTTCCGCAGAACCTTCCGGTCTTGCCCTTGCAAGGCCGCAGAGCGGCCGTGGCAATCTTTAAGCCGAAGGCCGGATTTCACTGCGCGCCAGGTCCGCGCCTCACTGCGTCAGGATCGACGGCTTTTCCCCATGCCGGAAATACGGCTGCTCGTCCTCTCCGGCGACGTCGGTCACGGCGGTTACGGTCTGCTCTGCGCCGTCGGCGTAGAACGTGATCTCCACCTCCTGCCCGGCCTCGAGCTGCTCCAGCGCGGACAGATAGTCCCAGACGGAGCGCACCTCCCGACCGCCGATGCGGATCAGCAGATCGCCCGGCCGCAGACCGGCCGCGTAAGCGCCGCTGCTCTCGCCGATGCGCTCGATCGCGACGCCATCCGGCAGACCCCAATAGCATTGCTGCGCCTCGGAGAGCGCGCAGACCTCCATGCCGAGCGTCGCCTGACCGCCGGGCGCACCGTAGGAGATCAGGTCGTTCAGAACGTTTATAACGTGCGCCGTCGGAATGGCCGCGCGCGTCTGCGTCAGACCCTCGGCCTCGGCCGCTCCGCCCGGATAGATCGCGATGATCTGCCCGTTTTTATTGGCCAGCGCCGCCGCGGGCTGCTCCTTGCGCAGGTCAAGCCCCGTGCGCAGCAGACGGCAGACGTCCCCCTCGGCGTCGGTCGCGGCGAGCGTCTTGAGGGTACGGGTCTGCGTGATATGGCCGTCGGAGGCGTCGATGGAATAGATCGTGTCGCCCGTGCCGACGTCCGTTCCGTCGGCAAGCTCCACGGCCGTCAGCCCCTCGGCGTTGATCTTCAAAATGGCGAAATCCGTCGCGGCATCACGTCCGACGAGGTCTGCGTCATAGTGCTGCCCGTCCGGCAGCGAGACGCTGAGCGCCCCGGCATTCTCAAGAATTTCGCCGGGGATCAGCAGATAACCGTCCTCGGTGAGCACCAGACCCGTCACCGCCTCACCGCTGCTTGTGACGGTCGCCAGCGAGGCCTCCAGCTTTGCCGAGACCTGCTCGCGCTCGAGGCGATGACCGTTTTTCTTGCTCTCGAGGATCGCGCTGTCGTCATAATGCGGGCCGAACCACGAGTCGGCCGTCTCCGGCGGATCCGTCGTCTCCGGCGGCTCGGTTTTCTCCCGATACAGGCGCATCAGCACGAGAAACGAGGCAAGATTCAGCCCGAAGAACAGCAGCAGGAGCAGCGCAATCAGTCCCGCGTGGGATCGCGGCGGATCGGGACGCCGTCCGGTGCCGTAATAGCAGCGCTGGTCGCCGCTGCGGTCAAAGCGATTGGGTCTGTCCGCCATGTCGGTCCCTCCTTTCGGGCATCATTTGGCGAGGCTCATGGAAAAGGTGAATTCGGTTTTGCCGTCCTGACTCGTGACATAAACGTCCTCGCCGTGCGCCAGCACGATGGTCTTGACGATATAAAGCCCCAGACCCCAGCCGTCGCGGTCGTTGGAGCGGCTCTTGTCGATCTTGTGGAAGCGGTCGAACACCAGCGGCAGCTCCTCGGGCGGGATGGTCTTGCCGGTATTGCCGACGGAGATCATGGCACTGTTGCCGTGGCGGCGGATGCGCACGGAGAGCGTGCCGCCCTCGTTGACAAATTTGACGGCGTTGTCGATCAGATTATAGAGCACCTGCGTCACGGAATCCTGCGCGGCGTGGATCGTCAGCCCCTCGTCGGGCATATCGATCTCGACGTTCAGCTTTTTTTGGTTGATGCGCTGCTCGAAGCAGAGCAGCGCCTGACCGGCAGCCTCGCAGATGTCGAAATTCGTCTTCTGATCGGCCGGGATACCCTGATCGCGCAGGCGCGAAATATCCAGCATACTGCGCACCAGCCGCGACAGCCGCCGCGCCTCGGTGCTGACCAGCTCCATATAATAGCGGTATTTTTCCGGCGGGATCGTGCCGTCGAGCATTCCGTCGAGATAGCCCGCGATGGTGGTCATCGGGGTCTTCAGCTCATGACTGATGTTCGCGACGAATTCGTTGCGGATCGTTTCGGAATTTTTCAGCGCCAGCGTCATGTTGTTGAACGCGACGGCAAGCTCCTCCAGCTCCTCGTTCTCGTTGCCGGTCGGCACGCGGACATCCAGATTGCCGTGGGCGATCTGCCGCGCGGCGGCGGCCATTTCCTGGATCGGGCGCGCCTCGCGGCGCGTGAAGATGGGGATCGCCAGCAGCGCGGCGACCAGAATGAGCAAGGCCGCCAGCAAAAAGACACGCAGCATCTTTTCGGTCAGCGCGGTGATCGCCGCCTTCTGCACCGAGACGACCACGATGCACAGCCTGCTGCCGTCATTGTTGAGCACGGCAATGGCAGAGGCCATGCGCTCGTCGCCGTAGAGCGTCGAGACGGCTTTGTTCAGCTTGGCCTTCTCGCTCTGAAACAGCGTGTCGACGGTGTCGGAATCCAGCCGCTTGCCGAGGTGCTCGCAGTTGCTGCGCTCCATGCAGATGCAGACGATGCCCTCGCTGTTGCAGATGACAATGTCGTTGTCGGACGCGCGCGCCGCCACGGCGAGATTCGTCCGGAACTCCCAGCTGTTGAGATAGGTCGCGGAATAAGATTGCACCAGCTCCGTCACGGACTGCGCCGTGTCGTCGAGCGACTGCTTCTGATGATCCTGCGCGTAGCGGTCGAACAGATACAGAAACGACAGACCGATCACCAGAATCGCCGCGACCAGCAGACAGAGGATCATGGTAAACTGTCTGCGATAGGTGGTTTTCATTTCTCGTTGACCTCAAATTTATAGCCGACCGACCAGACGGTTTTCAGCTCCCACTGATCCGAAACGCCCTCGAGCTTCTCGCGCAGACGCTTGATGTGTACGTCGACCGTGCGCGTGTCGCCGAAATAGTCGAAGCCCCAGACCTCGTCGAGCAGCTGATTGCGGGTGTAGACGCGGTTCGGCGTGGAGGCCAGATGATACAGCAGCTCCATCTCCTTCGGCGGCGTCGGCACCTTCTTGCCGTCGACCGTCAGCTCAAAGGCATCCATGTCGATGATGAGCTTGTCGAAGGTCAGGCGGCGGCTGGCCTTCTCCGGCTCGATGCCGCTGCGGCGGAGCACCGCCTCGATGCGCGCCAGCACCTCCTTCATCTCAAAGGGCTTGGTGATGTAATCGTCCGCGCCCTGCTTCAGGCCGCTGACCTTGTCCTCGGTCTCGCTCTTTGCCGTGAGCATGATGATCGGCGTTTTCGACTCGCTGCGGATGGCGCGGCAGACGCCCCAGCCGTCCATGCCGGGCAGCATGACGTCCAGCAGCACCAGACTCGGCTGGCTGCTCTTGAACAGCTCCACGCCCTTCAGGCCGTCGTTCGCGATCACGACCTCGTAGCCCTCTTTTTCCAGATACAGCCGCAAAAGATCGGCGATATTGCGATCGTCCTCGACGATCAGCACGGTTTTTGCCATGTCCGATTCCTCCTAATCTCTTTCTGTTTTGGGGAAGTCTTTATTGAATGTGCGTATGGTTGTTGATATGGTCGATGCAGTAGCAGAAATAGCCCTTGCATTTCGAGCAATAGCGGAACTCCAGGCCGGGGCAGCTCGTGTCCGTGCGCCCGCAGACCGTGCACTTGTGGTGATAGGGCTTTTCGCCGTCGGCGCTGCGGTAGTTTTTCGCCCAGTCGGCGTTCGGCTGCTCCGTCTTCCGGCGGGACTCGGCGCGGCGGCGATCCTCGTCGGTGAAGCGCGCGTCCGTCTGAACGAAGTCACGCTTGCGCACCCGTCGTCCGGCGAAGCGCGGCGAGAGATTGCGCACGTCCCCGCGCAAAAACAGCAGGAAATTCAGCAGCGCGGCCAGCGGCGCGACGCACAGCATTGTCACCAGAAGCCCCGCAGGAAGGGCGGTGTGGAACAGATAATAGCGCTGCGCCAGCTCCAGCACGACCAGCACCAGATTGACCAGCGCCATAATTCGCATTTTGACCGGGACGATGAAAAACACCAGCACGCGCTGCTCCGGGATCAGGCAGGCCGCGGCGAGGAAGAGCGAGAGGTTGATGTAATACGGCATCACAATCACGTTCACGCCAAAAATGACGTAAACCAGCAGCGCCGCGACCGATGTCAGCAGGATGCCCGAGAAATAATAGCGGTTGAAGCGGAACGTCCCCCATGTGTTTTCGAGCAGACGCCCAAGCCAATAATAAAAATAAAGGAACAGCACGAAAAACAGCAGGCCGAGTTGGCGCAAGGAGTAGCCCACGGCGTCGACGAACATAAAGCTGACCAGACGCCAGACCTGCCCGTGCAGGATTTTCTCTGCGTCGAAGCACAGCACGCGGAGCACCTCGTCCTGCAGCCCGAACAGGGACAGCAGATAGACCACCAAATTGGTCGCGGAGATCCAGAGCATCAGGTTCGGGATGCCCTTGTCCCGGTTGCGCAGGAAAAAGCGGTTGACATTGCGTTTTAAATTACCCATTCTCAGTCTCCTTCGGACGATCGTATCATTTTCCTTATATTTTAGCCGATTCCAAGCGGAATGTCTATGAATAAATTTTGAATTTTAACGGACAGCCCGATTTTTCGGCGGATTCATAGAAAGTATAACCCGTTAGGGGGAAAAAGAAACCCCTCTGCACGGCAGAGGGGTTCCAGAGAGCCTTTTAGGAACCTCTGAACCAATCGGCTGCGGCGCTCAGTGGGTCTTTTGCCCCAACTTTTCGGTTTGAAAATCTTGAAATACGTAAAGGATTCCTGCAATTTCCGAACCTCAATCTGGAACAAAATCCCTCGTTGACCGCTCTTGCGATTGAATCAGAGCTTCCTTTATTTTCCGAGGCGCTCCTTCAGACCGAAGAGCAGGCGAACCGTTCCGTAGCGGCGCTTTTGCAGCAGCCGGAAGGCCAGCGCCCGCGCGCGCGGCAGCTCGGCGACGTAGCGATTGCTCGCATAGTCCGGGAATTCCCGCTCAACATAGCTGCGGAACTCCCCGATCAGCCGGTGATGCGGGTCGATCAGCAGCACGCGCACCGTCGCAGAGAGCAGGATATGCTCCACGGCCAGCGCGCAAAGCTCGTCGCGGAATTCGTCAAACAGGCCGTTTTCGCGGTACCACGCGAGAATGTCGTCAAAGGCGGTCAGCAGCTCTGCGTTGCGGTCTGCATTGCGGTTGCGCATGGCGCTGTCCTCGCGCTGCAAATAGTGGTAATAGGTTCCATCGAGCGAGACGATGCGCTCGCAGCGCGCCAGAAGCTTGACAGACAGACGGATGTCCTCGTAGCGCACCTGCGGCGGATAGCGCAGCGACTTGTCCGAGAACAGCGCGCGGCGATAGGCCTTGCCCCAGGGCGCCATCGTGCCGAAGAAGTAGCGCGGCGCCTGCCGCAGGTCGGTAACGTGACCGACGGGCACCTGCTCGCGCACCTGCCCGATCACGCGGCCGTTGCGCTCCACGAACGCGCCGAAGTGATAGAGGTCTGCGCCGGTCTGCCCGATCGCCCTGCTCAGCTCCTCAAGCGTCTCGGGAGAGAGATAGTCGTCGCTGTCGACAAAAACGATGTAATCGCCTTCGGCCTCGTCGATGCCGCGGTTGCGGGCCGCCCCCGGGCCTGCGTTGGGCTGATGGATCACGCGGATGTGCGCCGGATCCTGCGCGGCGTAGGCGTCGCAGAGCGCGGGGCAGCGATCCGGCGAGCCGTCGTCCACGAGCAGCAGCTCGTAATCCTGACAGCTCTGCGCGCGGATGGACTCGACACACTTTGGCAGATATTCCTCGACCTTGTAGACCGGAACGATCAGACTGAAACGGGGCATAACGGTCGCCTCCTTGTGTTCTTGTGTTAAGTTTGGGTAAGTAAATCTATTATAACACAAAAAAGTCCTCCGGGCAATGCCCGGAGGAGCTTTTCTTCTTATTACGGTTCTTAGGAACCTCTGAATAAATCGGCTGCGGCGCTCAGCGGGTCTTTTGCCCCAACTTATTGGTTTGAAAATCTTGAAATACACAAAGTATTCCTGCGATTTCCAAACCTCAATTTGGAACAAAATCCCTCGCTGACCACTCTTGCGATTTAATCAGAGGTTCCCTTACAGCAGCAGCGGCTGGAGCTGCCGCCCCTCTAGCGCCGCTGCGACGGTCTGCGGCAGCAGCGCGTAGTCCGCCACGAGGCTATAGGGCTTTTTCTGCGGGTCATCCTGCCGGAACGGCACAAAATAATAGTGCCTGCGCCGCAGCAGCTTGCCGAGGCTTTCGGCGCTGCCGGACAGTCCGTCGTTCGTCGCAAGCGCCAGCACGACCGGGCGCGCGTTGCGCAGGTGAGCCTTGCAGGCGAAGGGAACGACGCCGTCGGCAATGCCGCAGGCCAGCTTTCCGAGTGTGTTGCCCGTGCAGGGCGCGACTGCGAGCAGATCGAGCTGCTTTTTCGGGCCGAGCGGCTCAACACCTGCAACGGTGCGCAGCGCTTCATAGCCGCAGATGCCCTCTGCCTGCGCCAGAAAGCTCTTCGCCGTGCCGAAGCGGCTGTCGATCGACGCGGCCGCCTCGGAAAAGATCGGGATCACCCGATAGTCCTCGGCGAGGACGCGCAGGGCGTCGAGCGCGGCGCGGAGGGTGCAGAACGATCCGCACATGGCAAAGCCGATCGTCGGTTTCATGGATCTTCCTCCAAAACATTTAAAATTGCCTGCCCATAAGCGTCGCCCGCCTCCTGCGGACAGCAGCGCGCGGGCAAGCCCGGCGCGGTCACCGTCCGCAGACCCAGCCTTTTCGCAGCAGCCTGTTCATATCCGCCGGGCGCGGACGCCAGCTCCATCAGCAGACAGTCCGGAGGCAGGCAGGCCATCCGGCGCACCGGCAGCACCGGCGCGGGGACGGTGTTGAACACATAGGAATAGTCCGTCCCGCGCGCATAGACGCCGGTCTCGTCGGATCCGAAGCCCAGTGCCTCTGCCTGCGCCCGCGCCTCCACGCGCCGCGCGGCGACCGTGACGTGCGCCGAAAGCCCGCGCAGCCGCTGCGCCAGCGCCAGCCCGACGCGGCCGAACCCGATCACAAGACAGGCCGCGCCGTGCAGCGTTCCGTCCGAATGCAGCACCGCCTCGGCGATCGCTCCCTCGGCCGTGGCCACGGCGTTGCGCGTGGTCATCGGCTCCGAGCCGTAAAGCTCGGCGGCCCTGATCCCCTCCGGCAGACCGAGCCGATCCAGCAGCCCGCCGTATACCCGGCTCCCCGCGCGCAGATGCGCGAGCACCTCCTGCGGCGCAAGCGGCCGCGTGCCGGGGATCGCGCCGTTCCGCAGGCAGGGCATCGGCAGGATCAGGCGCTCGATCTCGGGCGGCGGCGTCTCGTCGGGCAGCGAGGGGACACAGAACGTGTGAACCGCGTGACCGGCCGCTCGCAGGGTCTGCGCCGTCCAGGGGCTGCGCCGGTCGCCGCCCAGCATCCAAAGCTCCATCTGCTCACCTCCTCCACCCAGACTATGCCGCGCGGGGCGCGGGTGTTCCGCTCTGCGGGGGAAAAGCGGAGCGGGGAGAGGATGCCGCAGAAGTTTCCGAAAAAATACCGTTTGCCGCTTGTCAAGTCGGGTCGAACCTTGTATAATATATGATAAGATGAAATTTGTGTGCAATTGGCGAGGAAGAAAGAGGGACGCAGGATGGAGTATGGCTTTATTCACGACATGCTGGATGTAAAATTACTGGTTCTCTATATTATGGCGCGGGTGAATTACCCGGTCGATCTGCAAAAAATTTATGAGCTGGCTTATCAGGACGATACGCTGAGCTATTTTGATCTGGCGCAGGCCGTGCCGGACATGGTCGAGAGCGGCCATCTGGAGGAGACGGAGGGCAAGCGCTACCTCATCACGGAGAAGGGGCGCGAGGCCTGCGCCGTGACGGAGGACGCCGTGGCCTTCCCCGTGATGCAGCGGGCGCAGGCGGCGATCGATCGCTTTAACCGCGAGATGCGCCGCAGCAGCTTTGTGAAAACCGAGCTGATCCGCCGTGACGCCGGGGACTTCACCGTCCGCATGACGTTTAACGACGAGGTCAGCGAGCTGCTCAAGCTCGAGCTGATGGCGCCCACGCAGAAGCAGGCGCACCGCTTGGCCACGGCGTTTTCCGAAAAGGCAGAGGTCATCTATAAGGTCATTATGGATCAGCTTCTTGCAAAACCGAAAGACAAGACTTGAAATTTCGGAATTTTGTGGTATAATATAACCAGCAAGAGAAAGATCCGACGCAAGCGCTCTTGCTTCCCACAACACGAAAGGAGCGACTACCATGAAATTCCAGTTTACCGAAAAGAAAGTCAGCCTGCCCGAGAACGTCCATGCTTATGCCGAGAAAAAGGTCATGAAGCTGGAGCGCTTCTTTAAGGACGATGCCGATGCTCTTGTCGCCTTTTCCGTAGAAAAGGGTCGTAATCAGGTCGAGATTACGGTCCACGCCGCGAACACCTATTTCCGCGCAAGCGAGGCCACGAGCGATATGTTCGCCTCGATCGACGCCGCCGTTGCCACGATCGAGCGGCAGATCCGCAAGAACAAGACCCGTCTGGCTCGCCGTCTGCGTCAGGACGCCTTTGTGCGCTCCGCAGAGGTCACCTCCTTTGCTCCGGAGGAAGAGGAGACCACCTTTGAGATCGTCCGCTTCAAGGAATTCCCAATGAAGCCGATGACCCGCGAGGAGGCCATTCTTCAGATGAACCTGCTTGAGCACACCTTCTTCGCTTTCAAGGACGAGGAAAACAACGGCGCATTCGCGGTCGTCTACAAGAGAAACGACGGCGGCTACGGCCTGATTGAAAATATTGACTGAGCCGCGCTGCAACAAGCTGCAACAAAATAAGATACTCGAAGCGCCCTGCCAAACGGCAGGGCGCTTTCATTTATTGTCGTCAATGTATCGGGCTTCATACTAGAATCTGTTAAAAAGCTTGAAGAGCTTTTTATAGCGCCAACGGCGCGTCAGATTCTGCATGAGACGGCGCAGCGTGCATGCGCACGATGCGAGTGTGCGTAGCACACGGGATTCTTGATTCAATATTTTAATTATTTTAATCAAGAATCAGTATCAGAGGGTCCCTGAGAATCGAAGGAGCAAAAGAGAATCGAGCCACGGAAGCGGCTTCCTATGATATATATTCCGAGTACGATGTTGGAAGTGGACCGTGTTTATCTCATTGTTGGGAAACCATGCGCTATGTTTTGGTGGCTTATCCGGATGGGTCTGGATTTTTCCTCTATCTATATGACACAGAAGGAGGTTCGTATTCTTGAAAAGACAGTATATTCCTGAAAACCCTTGTGTTCTTTCTTTTTCAAGAGAGAAGTGGATATCTTTTAATATCAAGCAGCCGGATCTAAAAACCGGCCGGATGATCGAGATCAAGCATCCGATCTTATTTCGTATCGTGTCTATCTACTTTTTTCCTGCCATACAGTTTCTTTGGGCGGCAGCAAGCATTGCGTTTGATTGGGTGGAGTGGAAGCATTGGGATCTGATCAGCACGCTCCTTGGACTGGCTATTCTTGCGGGCGCGTTTGCTTATTTCATAAGAGGCGGCGATCTGTTCCGCTGGGTGGTCGCGCCGACGTCGGATGACGGCGCGTGTTTCGATGAAACTACGGACATATCGCAGTGCGAAAATCAGCCCATTGGCCGAAGGGATGCTTGAATGCAGCGCGGCAGCATGGTGTTATGTTGGCAATATTTGGAAATATTTGCCGAACTGAGCACGATTAGATTTTGCGCGAAACGAGACTTCCCGATCGCGCCGGGTGCGGAGGCGGCTGGGGCACTGTTCGGCGAAGTAGAATCGACCTCCGGCAGGAAGGAACTTTTGATGAAAAAGATGCTTCGCGCGTTGCCGTCGATCCTCGCGGCGCTCACCGTGGTTTTGAGCAATATGCTGTTTTCTCTGTTTACAAGCAATATTTTTGACTATATGGCGCTTACGCGTCCGATGTTGATGGCGTGCTTGGGGATCACGATCGGCGCTGCCGTGTTGGCGTTGATCGCGATCCTGCTCGGCCGTCTCGTCGCGCCGACCTGCTCGGCGGCGTATGGTCTCGCGTTTTGGCTGATGGAAGTGATTCGTAATTGGCGCTATGACCGGACGCTGTTGGATACCCACTTTATCGACTACACTATTTTCAAGTTGCTGCGGGTGCTTGCGGTCTTGGGCGTGATCCTATGGGCGGCGGTCTGCGTCATGGCGCTCGTCTGCATCCTGAGACGCCGCTGCAAAAAATCGCGCCCGGAAGGTGCTTGAGGAAATTGTGCAGAACGCGAAACCGGATTTGCAAGTATGAATAGGTGTTATTTCGACAATCAGAAGGCATACAATCCACCGATTCTTAATGAAAATGAGGTCACGGCGATGAAAAAATGACATTTCTTTTCTTACTACTACTTTGCGGCATTTTATTCGGCTGCAAGCTTCCAGAGGTTGAGACAAAGGAAAATCCGCTGGAAAGTGTGCTTTCGGAGCGCATCACGGTGGACTATGACAGCCCAGAGCAGCTGATCGAGCAGATGTTCTCTGCAATTCAGACAGGGGACGTTGATGCGTTCCGCGCGCTGTTCGCGGTCGATGTGCAGAATGCCGCCCCTGAGCTGGATGAGCAGATCCGGGGGGCCTTTGATTTCTTCGACGGGGCGCTGCGCTCTTACGAGAAGAAAGCCGGCCCCAACACATTCAGCAGCTTCGACCACGGGACGCAGAAGCGCTACTTTGAGGTGTCGTACATTTTTCAGACTGCAACCGGTCAGAAATATTGCGTTGCGGTGCAGGCCTATACGGTCTATGACACACATAAGGATGGAATCGGAATGACATCATGTTATCTTGCGAGGATTGAGGACACAAATTATCCGGTCGCGTTTTGGGGCGACGATCTTGACACGCCGGGACTGCACCTGATTACAGAACCGATGCCAAGTGAAGACGTCGATTAAAGAGAGCGCTACGTATGTATTCCGCTAGGAGGGGCTGAACATGAAAAAAAGCATTGCTTGCCTGTTGACGATCGTCTGGCTGCTGCTGGCAGTCGGATGCAAATTGCCGACAAGGATTTCCGGGGAAGAATCGACCTTGAACTCCGCAGAAAAATCGGCCTCGGATTCCCCGGAAAATGCCACAGTTTCTGCTCTTTTGGAAGCAATCGCGGCGCGTGACAGCGAGGCGATCACCGCGCTGTTCGCAGAAAACGCCCGAGAGGAAGCTTCGGACTTCCATGACGATGTTGAAGAACTGCTGAATTATATGCACGAGAAAAACTTCCAAGTGGAAGAAATTACTGTGCCAAGTAGCGGGCAATCAATAAGATACGGTAAGGTCATTCAACAGAAAGAAACCGTGCGTTGCGAGATCACGTCCGAGGGGGATGCCTATCGACTTGCAATGCGCAACATAACCAAAGACATAGAAGAACCTAAAAACGTGGGAATTTGGTCGCTATCTATTATTCGGACGGTTGATGATCCCCGGCCAGAGCATCCCTATAACGGTGACTGCACATACCGACCGGGGATTTATGTCGGAGCTGTTTTGAACCCGGTGGTAGACGGCGATGAAGAGAAGGCCGGGGAGCTGTCTCTGGAAACCGTGACTGATCTGCTGACGGTAGTCGAGAAGGATGATCGGGCTGCGGCGCTGGCGCTGTTTTCTGCTCAATCGCAGGCTGATTTTGAAGAAACATGGAGTACGCTTAGGGCTTGCTTCGCCAATGGTTATGAGCATTTGTTCGTTGATAAGAACGAAGGCGTTATGACTGGACGTAATGACGACGGACAGTGGCGCGAGCGCGGATGGCTCTCGCTCCTTGTAACGACCGAACAGAAGAAGTATCGGCTCGATATTGAACAGGTTTACTACAACTCGACAAATGAGGATGACGTCGGGTTGCGTTCTGTGACGGTCACAGAATGCGAAAACTCATAGCCAAGCAAAGAATAGCACGAATTTCCCAGATTACTAATCCTAATTTCATTAACGAAGTGTTAAAACGGTATGGATTCCATAGATTTCTACATCTGATTCCATTACTATCGCATTGGGACAGTACAGATTTCCCAGATTGCTAATCCTAATTTCATTATGGACAAAGCAGAAAAGTGTGGATTTCATAGATTATTACTTCTAATTTCGTTGCATTTGGATTAGACAAATCTGAATTTCCCAATTGTTGTCCCTAATTTCATTGTTCCCGCGCCGGGTGTGGAGGTGAGGCAGTGCGGCGGATCGCGGCATTTCCGCCGCACCCCCTCCGCACCCGGTTTTCCCACAAAAAACAGATCAGAAAGGAGAAATCCATTGACCATGAAAAAGGTGGTTCTCGTCCTGCTCGGCATATCCATTGTTTGCAACCTTGTGTTCGCGGGTATTGCAATTACGAATTATGTAGCACCCAATGATTACATTGATACGGCGGAAAAAGCCTGTGTGCTTGGTAAGGCATATCTCGAACTCAATTTCCCCGATTTTGATGTTTATAATTCCCGGTATAAGTATGGTGCTGTTTATTATCCTGACGAGAAGTGCTGGTGCGTGGGTGCTTATGATAAAATCGAAAAATTTTCAAGCGATTTGCCATGCGTCACACTAAGCAAAGATGGTGCATTCATAAATGCGGCCTTACAGCCGGATTGACTAAATTTGGCAGCTGGTGATAGAATTTTCTAGCGCCTTGTAGCAGTACTATAATGTCAGGCTAGTGAGGATTTCCCAGATTACGACTCGTAATTTCGTTACAGACATGTTAGATTGGTCTGGATTTCATGGTATAACAAGTCTGGAGCAGGTGCAGGCTTGTACGTTAATGAAAGTGTTGTAACTAGCGATGTGTGGTATGCAATGTGGGCAGAAAATGGCACGGCATATTATAGCCCAGATGTTTATTACGATGATGAAACAATTTATTTTGCTGTAAAAAATGGGTGGGATAAATCATGAAATACTTTCGAATATTGGTATGTGCTTTTGTGGCGCTTGTAGCTTTAAGCTTAACTGCCTGTCAGAAAGGAGCAGAAATGAACTTGCCTGTTGATTCGGGTAATGTCGTGACCGGTGATTCCGAGCCGCTATCCAACATTCTTACGAAGGAATATTCCGTGCAGGAATTGCGGGATTTTTTCGGCGAGGTATCCTTGAATGAAAGCAGTGTCTTCGGCACAGAACCTGATCATCTGGCCTTGACTATGGCAGATGTCAACGAAAAATACCCCATTGAGTGCCTTCGAGAAAACGGGTATTCCGTTTATAAGGTCAAAGAGGGTGGATATTTTTATGTATTCTGGGTCAATACTTTTGATCCGCTTTCTGAGCAAGGGATAAAGGCAGGAAATGACTCGGCAGTACCGTACTTCACCGCATACTTATCTTCCCTAAAAAGCGCAAGTGACTTTGATGCCATAAAGGAAGGCGTCAGCACGGCGGCCGATGTGGCGAAAATAGACCCGGCCTTTGAGCTGGAATTCATTTTGTCAAACGAAACCGTATCCTACAGCCTTCTGGGCAATGGTTCCATCATGGAGGTATGCTACCGCTATGATGGAAACCTCAATTCTCGGAATGATTTGATCGTAAAAAGTATACAAATTGTAAGCAAGGACGATTGTGCGTCAAGATTGGCCGCAATTCTTGAAATGGATCTTCCGTAAATCCGAACCCAAACCCCTTACTTCAGACCACGACTGTTATATTTCGCCTGAAATGAGTCAGCGGCATTGCCGAAGAACATTTGATGAGCCGTTGGATCAAAAAATGAATCAAGGGAACCTCTGAAAAAATCAGCTGCGGCGCTCAGCGGGTCTTTTGCCCCAACTTATGGTTTGAAAATCTTGAAATACGTAAAGGATTCCTGCGATTTCCAAACCTCAATT